>Ga0316229_1003083_pt1 | contig 13451 bp, 15 predicted proteins | sample TBH18023metaG_FD_206011 | JGI IMG/M metagenome (GOLD analysis project Ga0316229, IMG submission 206011) | Freshwater microbial communities from Trout Bog Lake, Wisconsin, USA - TBH18023 | ecosystem: Environmental > Aquatic > Freshwater > Lake > Hypolimnion/Profundal zone | place: USA: Wisconsin...
ATTAAACTAAGTAAAACGCGACGGCAGGGGAGAAGAAGGGGAAGATTTACGCAAGAAAAAAGAGGGCCTCAGCCCCCTTGAGTAACTGCCTATCCTACCTGTGTGCTGAGAAACAAAGGAAGCGTCATATGCGAGATCTGGTCTTGCAGTTCCTCGATATGATCGATGTGCTGGTCTTCGTCGTTCAGGATATGCTCCAGGATTTCCCGGGTGGCGAAGTCATTGACTTCTCCCGCCAGTTTTATTGTCGCGTTGTAGGCATCAATGGCGCCTTCTTCCGCTTTATGGTCGTAGTCGAGCTGTTTGGACACATCACTGCCGATATGTATTTCTTTCAGTTGGGAAACGATGGGCTGGCCTTCTAGGAACAGTATTCTGGCGATAAGCTTTTCGGCGTGCTTCATTTCGTCGATGGCCCGTTTTTCAAAGCGGGTGTGCAATTTTTCATACCCCCAGTTGGCGCACATCTCCGAATGCACGATGTACTGGTTGATTGCGCTTAGTTCGTCAGCAAGCAGGGAATTTAAAGCCTCAATCAGTTTGGCGTTGCCTTTCATATGGCGTAAACTCCTTTCGTCTCTATAGATTTTTAGGTACAGGATAAAAATAGCATTTCCAGAAGGAAAAATCAAGAGGCCGACTGATGCTATTCAAACTAAGAGTGGCTGGCAGTATGGATCTCGGGGCCGCAAGTTTTTGTGCCGGATCCTTCGGTCGGCGAAAAACGTGTACCACCGAAAGGCGGGTTGAAGTGAAAAGACGGGAATTTTTGCGCAGGGTTATGGTTTGCGGGACAGCACTGGTCTGCGGGACCGAGCTGAACTATCAGCAGGAATGCCGGGCTGGGGCCGCTGGAGACATGCTGGCAGGGATTCAGATTATCGACGCCCACGCCCATCCGGACATGGATTATAGTGGTTTGCACTGGGTTGATACTTCCGCCAGCTACCGCTATATGCAGGAAGCCGGCATGGCGGTCAGTTTTTTCTCCGCCATCGGCCACCGGGGGCTGCCGGCGGATGACGGGCGTCCGAATTACGAATTTGCCGAAAAACAGCTTAAATGGTGGCTAAACGGCATCGTCAGGGAGCAAAAAGTCAAGCTGGTGCTGAAAACAGCCGATATTCCCCGTCACAGCGGCGCCGATCAGCCCCCTGGGGCGATTTTGGCGATTGAGGGTGGGGATGCTCTGGACGGCCGGCTGGCCAGGATCGATGACTTCCATCGTCTGGGGGTCCGGATGATTACACTGGTGCATTACCGCAACAATCAGATCGGAGATATTATGCGGGTATGGCCGGGGCGAGATCCCGGACCTTACAGCGGCGGGCTGACCAGTTTCGGACGCGACGTAATCGCCAAAATGGAGGATCGCGGTGTGGTTGTCGATGTGGCCCACGCCCATCCGGCGACGTTCAGAGACGTCCTTTCGGTTGTAACCAAGCCGGTTGTCGACTCTCATACCAATCCATGCCCCGGCACCAGCACGAGCTGTGGCCGGATGAGGACATGGCAGGAGATGGAAATGGTCGCTAAAACCGGAGGGGTCACCTGCACCTGGCCGATCGCCTACAGCGCATTGCCGCGGAAGACGGTGGCAGATTGGGCGAAGGAAATCATGACAATGAAACGCAATCTCGGCATAGAGCATGTCGGCCTTGGGACCGACGGCGGCGGCTATCTCAACAGCCAGGTTGAAGGATACCGCAATGAGCGCGACTTGGGAAATCTGGCGGAAGCCATGCTGGAAGTCGGCCTGTCGCGAGAGGATGTGGCGGCCTATATGGGCGGGAACGTTCTGCGGGTGCTGAAGGATTGCATTGATCGTTAAGAGCAGCTCTGGTTTTTTTTGACTAACGACTCCTGGCGGTGGCTACTTCCCGTTCGCCGATGCTGTTTTTAGCTTGTTCGAATAACAGGTGGGTGGTATCACCGGTGATAAGTTCGTCATTGGCCAGGGCGATATGGGTCTGGGCGCACTGTTCGCACTGCCCCAGACAGGGTTCGATGGTGATGTCGACATTGGTAAATTCGGCCTTGGCCTTTTTGACAAGTTGGTTCATCTCGGTATTGAGATTATTCTCGCAAAATTTCAGTGAATTCATTACAACACCTCTTTTGTAGTAGTATTTAGGGTTATTGTGGCCTTGGGTTGTCATTTTATTCGGATCGCAATTATCAGTCATTGCGGGGCCGTACCGTACTAAAATCACTGCAAACAGGCAACACTATAGTGATTGAACACCGGAGGTGCTGAAAATGTTGCTGAGCTTGCTGTTGATGAAGATGATGGACCCGCTGGCAGATGAAGCGACCGTCAAGATGCTGACCGAGGATTATAAAGATAACCCGTTCATGCTTGTGACGGTGGCGGAAAAAATGACGCCGCGAGCTATCATCGAAGCCGGGATGCGGGCCGAGTCGGGCCAGGTGCTGGCCAGGCCTCTGGGCAGTCCGGTGGTCCTGTCCCCCTGGAACAAACTATTGCTCAATCCCAAACAGTTATTTCAATTACCCACCCCCAGTACGCTCGAGATAACCACCCATACTGTCATCGGCCCCAACGCCCGAAAGCCTCTGGAGCTTGATGTGCCGATCCTGATAACAGGCATGTCGTATGGCGGCTCATTGAGTTTGCAGATGAAAATGGCGTTAGCCAAAGGGGCGTCTATGGCCGGTACGGCTACCAATACCGGCGAATCGGCGGTGACTGATGAAGAACGCGACAACGCCAAATTTCTCATCGGCCAGTACCATCGCGGCGGGTGGCTGAGCGGGCCGGAGCAGCTTGGGCGGCTGGACGCCATCGAAATCCAGCTGGGCCAGGGCGCCTGGGGCGGGGCGGTGGAGGAACCCATCCAGGGCGATACCATCGGCGAGCATCTCAGAAAAGCGTGGCATCTGGAGAAAGGCGAAGACACAGCGATCAACGCCAGGATGCCTGGCAAGGAGTCTACTCAGGATATTATCAAAATGGTCAATTCGATGAAAGAACAGTACGATGTGCCGGTGGGAGTGAAGATCGCCGGCAGCGACTATATTGAATACGAACTGGCGGTGATCGCCCAGACCAGAGCCGACTACATTGTCATCGACGGAGCCGAAGGCGGAAGCTCCGCAGCTCCGCCAACCCTGGAGGATGATCTGGGCTTGCCTACGCTGCACTCACTGGTGCGCGCTGTGGATTGGCTGACAGAAAATGACCTGCGGGAGAAATTTTCGCTGATTATTACCGGCGGGTTGGTGACGCCGGGGCATTTCCTGAAGGCCCTGGCTCTCGGGGCCGACGCCGTGTATATCGGCACTGTGGCGCTGATGGCCGCGATGCAGAGTCAGGTGGTGAAGACCGTACCCCAGGCACCGCCTGCCCAGCTGGCGTTATACGAGGGCCGGATGAATGACAAACTGGATATTGACGAAGCAGCACAGCATCTGGCTAATTTTCTGAAATCGTGCCTGGTGGAAATGAAGCTGGCGGTGCAGGCGATGGGGAAGAACGCGCTGAGCGAGCTGGACAGGAGCGATCTGGTAACCGTGGACAGGGATCTGGCCGAGTTTGCCGGAATCAGATATGCCGGCAGTCATCGGCAGACATGGCAGCAGGACAGCCGGATGGACTGGCGGCAGCACAGGGATATAAGTCAGCCCACCCAGGGGCATTAAAAAAACAGCTTAAGGGCAAGCAGGTTTTTGTCGAACTATGTTTAATGGTAAATGGTAATCTTTAACGGATTCCTTTAAGTAGGTGAGAACAACTCATGATTACCCGCCGGAAATTCATCCAGCTATGCACCCAGACGGCAATCGCGGCAAGTTTCGCCGGACCGTTTTTTCCTAATGCCACCGGTTTTGCCGCCTACACCCGGATTCCCGTTCTGGCCTACCATCGAATCGGATATAACGACGGAGACCTGACGGTTACGCCCGAAAGGCTGGCTTCTGATCTCAGGGCCCTGGCTGGAGAGGGTTTCCAGTCCATTTCACTGGATCAATTTGCCCAGTATCTAAAGGGTGAGGCAGCCAAACTCCCTGCCCGGCCTGTGCTGTTAACCTTTGATGACGGCTATCGCGACAATTACGAAAATGCATTTCCGGTGCTGCAGCGCTATGGGATGACCGCCGCCTTTTTTATCATCACTGGTTTGGTGGACACGCCGGATAGGATTACTTCCAGCCAGATCCTGGAGATGACGCACTTTGGCATGAGCTTTGGCTCGCATACGGTGACCCATCGCTCGCTGGACGAACTGAGCGGGCAGGAGGCGCAGAAGGAGCTGGTTCTTTCCCGGCAGCAGCTGGCGGATATTGTCGGCACCGCGGTGGATTTTATCGCTTACCCCCGCGGCGACTTTAACGACGATACCATCCGGCTTGCCAAGGAGGCCGGCTATTTTGGCGGGCTGACTGTCAGGTATGGGACTTGTACCGGAGATTCGCCCCATTATACCTTGCGCCGTATTCCGGTGTTTCGCCCCGACCCCGGAGTGCTGGCGGTAATTGCCCGCCGGAGCTAGCGGCGGGGAAGTCACTGCAGGCCATCAGACCAGCTGGCGGTCGGTAGTTCGTCAACCATTGCCGCTAAGGCCGGTATTGCGCCAGGGAGGCAGCCAAGGTTAGGCGAATTTGCCAGAGTATTGTTGTTGACAATGCTCTTGGCCGTTTGCTATAATACTATATGTGCCGGACTCGGAGGGGTGTCCGAGCGGTTTATGGAGCTGGTCTTGAAAACCAGTGATCCCGCAAGGGACCGTGGGTTCGAATCCCACCCCCTCCGCCATCCACCTACGGCGGCAGGGTCGAAAACAATAGGTTTGACAACATGTTTTTAGCTACGGAGTGGTACTCAAGCGGCTGAAGAGGATGGTTTGCTAAACCATTAGCAGGGGTAACCCTGGCCCGGGTTCAAATCCCGGCCACTCCGCCACACATAATTGATGACGGCTACTGACCCAAAAGGTTGGTAGCCGTTTTATGTCAGAGACAGTTTCTGCACAGCTTTGTTCATACATTTGTCATATTTCGAATTTATAATAAGAATATAAGGCCGGCATGCTGATAGAGAGTGCCTGTGGGCTGTTTTCATATTTTGATTGGAGGTATCGGGGATGCAATATATTATTATCGGTATCGGGTTAATGGCTGCTGTATCTATAGGGTTGTTTCTGCATACATATTCTATGGTCATGTAGTCCTGATCAGTCCACCAAATTTATTGGTTGGTCTTCGCACAGCGCGGAGACCATTTTTATTTGTGGAGGTCCCTTCTCAGGCCAGTTTTCATAATATGAAATAGATAGACAGTTTTTTGGAGGGCTTGACGATGCCGGTTTTTATCTATTATCCCCATCAGTTTTATGGTTTTCGATACATTGCCCCGGCTGCACATGTTGTTTCACCTTACGGTTACCATTATCTCTATCCGACTTATATTCCCTTCACGAATCCAGCTGCGGCGATACCTTCTGATTATGCCGACCTTTTGGATGTGGCGCTGGCCACTCACCTCAACAACTTGCCGGCTGTTCTGGGGCATCCATAGAGAGACCGGAAGGAGCCTCGGGGGGCCCGGATGTTGTGAGAAACAATAAGTACTGCGTAACTTTAACACCGGTAAAAACCTCGTTGACTTTGGCTTACAACCATTGCAACGAGGTCATTTTTTGCCTGCTTTGGCCTCAGTATGAATTCGGTACAAAATACCATGTCAGGGGATATGGATCAAGCAGGAACAATGAGAAAATAAACAGAATTTTCAATACATAACAACATTATTTGCACAATCCAAGCATCCATATCCCAAATTAGAGGAGGGTAATAACATGAACTGGCTTCTCAAGCTCAGTCTATTATGTCTTTTGGTGGTGCTGTCCTTATCTATTCTGCCGGGAGTAGTTTTTGCAGAAGGGCAATGGGTGTTGACTGATCAGGGATACAAAGTCTGGGACGCTGTCGCTCTACCCGACGATAGCGCCACATGGTCCGGAAGCGCTGATGCGAATGGTTATGTCACCGGCCAAGGCGTTCTGCAATGGTATCAAAATGGCAAGCCTGGCGGCAAATATGACGGAAATATGTTGAACGGCAAGATTAGCGGCAAGGGTATTTACACCTGGGCCGACGGCGACCGCTACGAAGGCGACTGGGCCAATGACAAGATTAACGGTAAGGGTATTTTCACCTGGAGCAACGGGAATCGCTATGAAGGCGGCTGGACTGACGCCAACAGAAACGGCAGGGGTGTTATGACCTGGGCTGATGGCAGTCGTTATGAAGGCGACTGGGCCAATGACAAGAGACACGGCAGGGGAATATTAACATGGGCCAGCGGTGGCCGCTATGAAGGCGGCTGGGTCGATAACATGAGGACCGGCAGGGGAATATACAACTGGGCCAACGGTGACCGCTACGAAGGCGACTGGGTTGATAACAATAGACAAGGCCGGGGTATTATGGTTTGGGCTGACGGTAGTCGTTACGAAGGCGACTGGGCTAATGACAAAAGACAAGGCAGGGGATTTATAACCTGGGGATCAGGCACACAATGGGCTGGTGACCGCTATGAAGGTGATTGGCTCGACGACAAAAAGACAGGCAGGGCGACTTACACCTGGGCCAATGGCAACCGCTACGAAGGCCAATGGCTTGACGGCAATTATACCGGCAGGGGAATTATGACCTGGGCTAGTGGCGACCGCTATGTAGGCGACTTTCTCAACAATGAGCGTAACGGCCAAGGGATTTACACCTGGGTCAGTGGTGACCGCTATGACGGCGCTTGGTACAATAACAAGAAAGATGGGTACGGGACGTATTACTTTCGTAATGGTACTGTTCAAGGCGGCCGCTGGTCAAACGACAACTATGTCGGTCCGTGAGGATAAAGCGCTGGGGTAAGGGTATCAAGGATACCGCATTGGGGTTTCTGCTTAGATGAAAAAAACCTCCATTGTCAAGAGCTTTTTAAGCTGACAATGGAGGTTCTTTCATTCGTTTTCATACTGCCGATTCAGATACTACTTTGCGCCAACCGCGGCAAGCATCGCCTTGACATCGTCGGCGTGACCACCGTTAGGAGCCAGCTCCAGATACTTTTTTAAGGCTTCAGTAGTTCCGTCCGGCACGATGTATCCGTTTTTTCCGTTCAACGATCCATTCCCCAGTAGGACAGAGCCTTTGATAAAATAAGCATCGGCCTTCATGGGGTTGATAGCAATAGTCTTGTTGGCAAAAAGAAGAGCTTGTTCCATATTGCCGATATTGTAAGAAGTTGCGCAGAGGTTGAAGTAAGCGGCGGCAGGATCATCCGAAACCTCTGCTGCTTTTGTGTATGCGGTAATTGCATCGTTATATTTCTGCAATTTGATATAGATATTGCCTTTCATCGTCAGAACTTGTCCCAAAGCAGATCGCGCGATTGCCTGATCGCTTTCGGATGCCTGCTGCACCAGTGGTATCGCCTGATCATACGATTCCAACGCCTCCTGGTATTGCCCCAGTTTGCTCCTGACATCTCCCAATGATTTGAAGTATTGCCACCGTCCAGGATTCATGCCGAGCAACTGTGTCAGAATATCTGCAGCTTCTTGCGGCTTATTGGCAGTCATGGCGGAATTAGCCTGAATAATGAGAGTGTTCTCCTGGTCATTGTTGCCTTGCACTCCATCAAGCGCAGCCGCACAAATAGTATCGCTAAAACCAATGACGACCAGCAGGGAAACCACAGTGAGCACGATGACGGTTCTACGCTTCATGATCATCCCACCTTTTCCTTTGATCTTGAATCCCTTCCCGTCCATATAAGAAACAACAGACCTTCCGGCACCCATGCAGGTCGTTTTTGCTGTTTATTCTAAATCCAGCATCCTGGCTGGATTGACTTTGGCCATGATGTCCAGGTTTTGCTGGGGAACTCCGGCGGCAAGGAAATTGTTGAGGTACTCGGACCAGGCTTCACTCCAGCGCGGATTGACGGTCTGCCCGCCGTCGGTTGCCAGGATGGTGTTCTCGTGGCCCAGGGCTTCAATGGCTTTGTAGTTTCGCGCGAAGTTCCTTTCCCAGGAGCCGTCATCCCGCGACCTGGCAAAACACCTTTCAAAGTAAACCCCATAAGACGCCAGTAGTTTTTGATCTTCGAACGGCATATCGATAAATTTATATTCAGGATGGTTGATGATTATTTTCTTGACCCCGATAGCGGCAGCCTTGTCGACTACAGTGATGATTTCCCGGGAAGAAAGGTGACCGGTGCCGAGGGCGACATCGTATTTTGCAATCAGTCGCAGGATTTGGACCAAGGGAGCAGCCACTTCGCCATCGACCACCGACTCGATTCCCCCCGCTTTACCCACCTGCTTGCGCTCATTGGAAGCCCAGGCGGTCGGCAGCCATATGATTTTAGCCCCCATTGTCAACGCTGTCTGGACTGCTTCGATATTGAAACCGCCGACTTGTGGATTCAGTACAATGCCGCCAAATATTTTCAGGTCAGGGACGACATAGGAGGCAATGGTCGCCCGCGCCACGGTCGGCAGGACGTGGGACTTCAGAACAACGGCTTTCGCACCTTGCGCCCTGGCGTCCTGGGCCAGCTCAATATCGTTATACTTGCGGCGGACAACATCCGGTCCGGGGTGAATATGCAAATCGATAACCCCGTCCAGCAATCCACCTGAGGCGGCTTCAGCCTTGGGGCTGCGGTCAGGCAGCATGCCGCCGAATTCCGCTGCGAGTCCGGCCGCCACAAGTCCCCGCAAAAAGGTTCTCCGATCCAAGCCTCCGGATAGGGCCGCGGTTCCGCTCCCGCAGACACTGGCGTTCTTACCATCGTGTCCCATACAATACCCCTTTCGCCATTGCTTTTGTTCTAAGCGAGCTTTTTATTACTCCCGGATGATCCGGGCGAGCCGCAGAATATCAAAGGCCCGCTCCTGGGTTTCTAGTGTTATTTTATCAGAATAAATAGCTTGTATCTACCTTGTTTCGTTTTCGATACTCTCTGGGAGCAAAAGCAAACAGCTTTGGTCTTTTTCGTAATTGGGTACCGGTTTCATCGCCAAGCATGGAAAAGATAAAAATGATTCCGCATGATGGAAGAATGCTGATTCGGCTTTTTTGGCAAAGAATCCGCCAAAACCGGAGAATTAAGCGAAAAAGTCCAAGAAGGGGCGTCCTGCAAAGGTATTGACAAGAAAATCCAATAAAAATTATAATGAAAATGAGTTTTATAATGTGGAAGTTAGCACTGTAAAGGAGTGATAGGAGTTGCAGGAAATCAGATGGCACGGTCGCGGCGGGCAGGGAGGCTTCACTGCTGCGCGGCTGCTGGGCATGGCGGCGTCGTTATATAAGGACTATTATGTGCAGGCGTTTCCCTCGTTTGGGCCGGAGCGCCGGGGGGCGCCAGTGCTGGGGTTTACCCGTATTGACTCCAGGCCTATCCACGACCACAGCAAGGTTTACAGCTGCGATTATGTGGTGGTGCTTGATGAAAGCCTGCTGGAGGTCGTTGATGTGCGGGAAGGGCTGAGGCCTGACGGCGTATTATTAATCAACAGCAGTCGGGAGCCGGCTAGTTTTCAGGCTGGGCCGGAGTATCGCGTATATACCATTGACGCCAGCGCTATCGCTCAGGCGGTGCTCCAGCAGCCGGTGGCCAATACGGCGATGTTCGGGGCCCTTGTTGCGATTTCTGACCTGGTATCGCTGGAAGCGGCAAAGCGCGCTGTGGAGAAGACCCTCCCGGAGGAAATCTGGGAGAAGAACAAGCAGGTAGTCGAGGCGGCGTATAACCAGCTGAGGGGGAAGATGGCCCATGGGTAAACCGACGACAGTTCCATTTCGTTATCCGGCCAGCAAGAAAGATATGCCGGTAGGTCCTTACGCCGACGCAGGGGTGCTGGTGGAGATCAACGCCGGCTGGCGCATTGTCCGGCCGGTACTTGACGGCGGCAAGTGCGTCAAGTGCCAGAGATGCTGGTTGATTTGCCCCGAAGGAGCGGTCGACCGGATGGGAGAGAGTTATACGGTAGACGTCAATTTTTGCAAAGGCTGCGGTCTTTGCGCCTACGAATGTCCGACCAAGGCCATCATCATGGTAAAAGAGGGGGAGAAGGATGAATAGAAAGGCGGCTGAAGAACGCAGTTTCATTTCCGGTAACGAAGCCGTCGCTTTTGGCGTCAGGCTCTGCCGCCCCCAGGTTATCGCCGCGTATCCGATAACACCGCAGACTACTGCGGTGGAGAAGCTGGCTGAGTTTATCGAAAAATGCGAACTGGACTGCGAATATGTGAATGTGGAAAGCGAGCACAGCGCCATGGCGGCGGCGATGGGGGCGGCGATGATGGGTTGCCGGACATTCACCGCGTCTTCCTCCCAGGGCCTCTTATATATGTGCGAGATGCTGCATTATGTCAGCGGCAGCCGGTTCCCGATTGTGATGATGAATGCCAACCGGACGGTGGCCGCACCTTGGAACATCTACGGCGACCACCGCGATTCGATGGCGATGCGGGACGCCGGCTGGATTCAGCTCTATGTGGAGAATGTCCAGGAGGCGCTGGATATGATGATTCAAGCTTACAAGCTCGCCGAGCATCCCCAGGTGCAAACACCGGTGATGGTCTGCCTGGACGGCTTTGTGCTGACCCATACTTACGAGGTTGCCAGCATCCCGGCGCCGGAGGCGGTTGACGCCTTTTTGCCGGCCTATTCACCTTCCGAGAACATTTTGGACCTCAGCGCTCCGAAGAGTCTGTGCATTTCGGTTTCGCCGGAGTGGCAGACCGAGTTTCGCTTTCAGCAGCAGGAGGCGATGGAGGCGGCGAGGCAAATTATCCCGGTTATTGACGGCGAATTTGCCGAACACTTCGGCCGGAGCCACGGTAGCCTGATTGAAGAGTACCGCTGCGAAGACGCCGAGTACATCCTGGTGGCGATGGGCAGCGTGGCTGGAACGACGCGGCTGGTGGTGGATAGTCTGCGGGAGGAAGGCCTCAAGGTCGGACTGGTGAAGGTGCGCTTCTTCCGGCCGTTTCCCAAAGCGGAATTCGCGGCCCTGGCCAGTCGGGTCAAAGGAGTTGGCGTAATCGACCGCGAGGTGTCCTTCGGCTATGAGGGGGCGCTGTACACTGAAGCCAAGGCGGCCCTGGCCGGCGGGGCAAGCTTCCCTAAGACCCTGAATTTTATCGCCGGGCTGTCCGGCCGTGATATCACCAAGGAAAACATCGCGGCGATGTACCGCAAGGTGATGGCTCATAGCGCGGGACAGGAGGAGCAGGAAGTACAATTTGTGGCATTGAGGTGGGAACAGTGGTAACGATGCGCGATTTACCTGAACAGGAGCTGCTTTACGGGCACAAGGCTTGTCCGGGATGCGCCGCCGGCATCATCGCCCGCATGATTCTAAAAGTAACCGGCGAGAGGACCTTTTTGGCCTATCCGGCCAGCTGTCTGTCCACCGTGACCAGTATTTATCCGCAGATGGCGTTCTCGGTGCCTTCGTTTACTTCGCCCTTTCCGGCGACAGGGGCGGTACTGTCCGGCATGGCGGCGGCAGTCAAGGCAAAAAAGATGCAGGATGTCACCGTGCTGGGTATCGCCGGGGACGGCGGAACAGCCGACATCGGCCTGCAGGCCTTGTCCGGGGCGGTGGAGCGGGGGCACAAAATCCTCTATGTCTGCTATGACAATGAAGCCTATATGAACACCGGCATCCAGCGCAGCAGTCTGACTCCTTACGGCGCTTCCACCACTACCTCGCCGGCGGTCGGCTGCGCCGGATCGATCGGTGAGCGGAAATTCAAGAAGAACCTGTTTGAGATCATGATGGCTCACCGGATACCCTACTGCGCTACCGCCAGTCCATCGTATCTGCCTGATTTTCTCCGCAAGATCGAAAAAGCGAAGAATACCGACGGACCGTCTTTCCTGCATATTCTGGCGCCTTGTCCGACCGGCTGGGGTTTTGCCTCCGACCGGACGCTGGAAGTCGGCCGGCTCGCAGTGGAAACCGGGCTGTGGTTTCTGGCCGAATACGAAAACGGCAAGGCAAAACTGAACCTTGTACCGCGGGAGTTTAAGTCCGTCCAGGCCTATCTGGGTGGACAGAAACGTTTTAAACATCTGACACCTCAGGAATGGGCGACCATTGAAGAACAGCGTGATCGCGAATGGGCCGATATGAAGGAAAAATGGCCGGTTAGTTAAGTATGAACGAATTTGGTGACCCTGACCCGCGAAATGGCCCGCCGTAAGGCCCGCTACGGGGTCATCAGCCTGTGTATCGGCAACGGCCAGGGTATTCCGCCCTGATCGAAAGATGTTGGTAAAGCCGGCCCGGGGGGGCTTCTTCCGGGCGCTGGCCTTTTGGGCAAATTGATGAATAGGGAGGGAAGAACATGACTGTCAACACGATATTCGTAGTTGGGGCAGGCCAGATGGGGACGGGAATCACCCAGGTGGCCCTGCAAAGCGGCTATACCGTGAAAATGTACGATATCGCCGATGCGTATCTGGCCAAAGCCCGCAAGAGGCTGGAAGACAATTATCAAAAGAGTGTGGAAAAGAACCGCATGAGCGCGGCTGATAAAGACCAGTGCCTGGCCCGGCTGAGTATGACCAGGGTTCTGGAAGAGGCGGCGGCCTACGATCTGGTTATTGAGGCTGTTGTTGAGGACACTGCCGCCAAACAGCAGATATTCAGCAGGCTTGACCCTGTGTGCGGGGCGAAGACGGTCTTTGCCAGCAACACGTCGTCGATTTCCATCACCGAGCTGGCTTCCAGCACCAAACGGGCCGACCGGTTTATCGGCATGCATTTCTTTAATCCGGTCCCGGTTATGAAGCTTCTGGAAATCACCAGAGGGCTTGCCACAACCGATCAGACGCTCCAAACCGCCCAGGAGGTCGGCGAGAAGATGGGCAAGGTCTGCGTGGTTTCGAAAGACAGCCCCGGTTTTATCGTCAACCGGCTGCTGGACCCGATGCTCAATGAAGCCATTTACCTGCTGGATGAGGGAGTTGCCACAGTGGAGGATATCGACAAGGGGATGGTTAACGGCTGTAATCATCCCATGGGACCGCTGGCGCTGACCGATCTTGTCGGGCTGGATGTTTTGCTGGCGGTGATGGAGGTGCTGCACAGGGAATACGGGGATTCAAAATACCGACCGGCGCCGCTGCTGCGGAAAATGGTGAGGGCCGGTTATCTCGGGCGTAAAAGCGGCAGAGGCTTTTATCAATATTGAAAAATGGAAAATAGGGAGGAGTTTCTAGTGATTAGAAGCAAACTTTACCGTTTTCGTTATTTCTTATTGGCGGTTCTAACCTTCTGTTTTGCCATTCAAGTTTTGGACCGGGTCAAGACCGCGGTACTGATCCCGTTTATCAGTCAGGACATCGGTCTGAGCAACTACCAGATTGGAATCGGAATGGCGATTATGATGATCTTTTA
>Ga0316229_1003084_pt1 | contig 13450 bp, 9 predicted proteins | sample TBH18023metaG_FD_206011 | JGI IMG/M metagenome (GOLD analysis project Ga0316229, IMG submission 206011) | Freshwater microbial communities from Trout Bog Lake, Wisconsin, USA - TBH18023 | ecosystem: Environmental > Aquatic > Freshwater > Lake > Hypolimnion/Profundal zone | place: USA: Wisconsin...
CCTATCTCCACCACCTGGGCTGGCGGTTCAGTCCAACATGGTTTATCTGACGTCGGCCATCGTCATCGCTGACTGCAAACATCTCGGCGACGTCCGATAAACGCTATTCGTTTGCTGCCGTTCAGCGTGCAATGGAAAACCACTTGCGGTTCTCCATTGCGGCCATTGGCTGTGCGGGTCCAGTTGGGGAATGTATCCCTCACCAGACCCGGCCCCTTTATTCCCTGCAAGGCGCAGGGGGACGCTCTTCTAAATCTGCAGCGACACAAACACCGCGCATTGCAGCTTCGCGTTGTTCACCACATAGTTGGCCGGAATGGTGACCATATTGCTGGTGGAACTGGCAACCAGTGCCGGTGGCGCCGGGTTTTTGGAAACTGTGGCATTCTGATCCCTGCATTGAATGCTGGCGATTTTTCAACCCCTCTCCACCGTGGGCACGGCCACCGTCAGCGTGGTCGCCACATTCAGCGACGCCAGGTTTTGCGTGGCACCCGGGGTCACGGTATTGACCTTGCTGCTGTTTGGCTGGGAGGTCCAGCTGTGTCGGCTAAGCCATCACCACAAAGTTTCGTGCATAGGCGCAGAGACCCACACCTCCGTAGATCGATTCGTTAAATCGTAGAAAACTTAATGTTAGTGGCTTAGCTAAATCTTTTTAAATTTAGATTCGGCATGAAGGTTCGCTTTCTGACTACGACCTTCAAAAAAGTCCTTGTTCAGGTTGCTGAAATACAGCAATCGACGAACAAGATACACAGGAAAAAGCTCCTATCATATAAATATGACGTTTTTGTGAAAAAATTGTCGATTATTTTTACAAAATCATAAATTTTCGTTGTCATATAAATGACATACAAGTAGCAGCCCTTGATTATAAAGAATAAATTCTGAATTTTTGATCGATGGCACTATTGTTGCTAGCCAAAGACTTGTATCCTAAAATTCTCGATATTTTTATGAAATTAAAATTCAAATCAGTTCGCTGCACACTCTCTACCTTTGCCCTGTCCTCAATTGGATTACTGGTAGCTTCCCCAAGTGCCTGGGCAAACCCATTTCAAGGGTTTCAAGTCGGCAATCTTGTGATCAGTACGGTCAGCAACCAGGCTCCTGGTTTTCCGAACTCTGGCCTTGACTCAGCGTCTTCCATAACGCTCATGCAATTTTCGCTAGGCGCTGGCGGAACGTCTGTAACTGCCAACGGCAGCCTTGTATTGCCACAAGTAGCCAGCGGTAAAAACTCAGCAATCTCCGGCGAATTCGGCTCTGCGTCTGAAGGCATTCTGCAGCAATCTGTTAATGGTAAATACCTGACGATAATGGGTTATGGGGTTAATGCTGCCGCATTCAACACCGCAGCTGTCAACAACGGTATAACGCCTTCCGCCTACGGCACAGTTGCTTTGGGACAGACCAATAGTGTGGTAACAGGAACGAACGTTGTCGTACCCCGCGTAGTCGGTCTGATTGATGCCAGCGGCAATGTGGATACCAGTACCGCCTTGACTGGTGTGTTCAATGGCAACAATCCACGTAGTGCGACTACAGTTGACGGTAGCTCATTCTATGTTTCTGGACAAGCAAGCAGCAAAACCGATCCAACTCAGGGCGTCTTTTACGCAGCAAAGGGATCTACTACGGCTACGCCGATTGATACTAGTACCGATACGCGCGTTGTTTCTATCGTCAACAATGGTAAAGGCAATACACTTTATGTTTCACGCGACTACAACCCACCTGGTAGCGGTGCGCAGAACAATACTAATGTAAGCTCGCTCAAAAGCTCTACTGGGGATCTGCCAACCACATCGACAGGACTTATCTCTACACATATCACACCGCCAGCTAGTCCAAATTCCATTGGTGGAAATAACGGGTCTATTACCGTTACGACTGGCAATGAAAATATGGTTAATAACTCACGCTTAGGTAAATTTGTTTATCTGAGTCCTCAGCAATATTACTTTGCTGCCCCAAATGTGTTGTATGTGGCTGACAGTGGTGCGCCTAAGAATGGCAGTGCAGGTGCAGCAGCGTTGGGTGAAGGCGGCTTGCAAAAATGGGTTAACAGTAAGCCGGATGGCAGCGGTATCTGGACGCTTGATTACGACTTGGTAAAAGGTCTGAATCTGGTGAACAACGCCACCGCGAATTCTAGTACCCCCACCGCAGGCGGTGTGACAGGCCTGTTTGGTTTGACCGGCGAAGTGATTGGTGGTCAGGTTGAGTTGTTTGCCACCAGTTACGGCCTGAACGAATTGTCGCCCAGCTACCTATATGAAATCACGGATACGCTGAGCGACACGACCAGCGCCAGTTCCTCTAACGAAACATTCACCACACTTATTAGTTCAACGGATCTAAATGGTGCCGATATTCGTGGTGTAGCGTTTGCTCCGGTACCTGAACCAGAATCGTTTGCGTTAGTCGGTTTGGGGCTTGCTGGCTTAGGATTTATGCGGCGCAAGGCCAAAAAAGCCTAAAACAGACCTGCAAGTCAAGAAGGAGGCTTCTGCATCCATCTTGACTTTGTGCGCAAGGCTTGGTGGGACGTGCGGCTGCCGACGGTTTCCTACCAATGTCGTGGTAGCCTCATGACTTGTATTGGAGCAGTCGTTCGCCAAACGCTCCCCAAAGACAGCTGCACTTGGCATTGCAGTCACCCTCAACAGGGATGTGGTCGGCTTTGCCGCGATTGCGGGTACTCGCGCAAGGCAGGTTTATGGCGTTCAAATACCCAGCATTTTGAGTGTTGAGCCGTCGAAGCGGGATGGTTGCCAACCTGGCAGGAATGCAGATACATAATGCGTTAGATTCGCGTCACATCAAGTCTTGGGCATGCCTCGCCTTTCCACCATTAGAGGACCTTGAATGGTTAAGCACACTGTATTGGTTACTGGCGCTTCGTCTGGCATAGGCATGGAGATCGCCAAGATCTTCGCAAAAAATGGCCACAACCTTGTTCTGTTAGCCCGTGGTCGCCAAGCGCTGGAAGCGTTGGCGCTGGAATTGCAGACGAAGTTCAAAGTCTCCGCGCAAGTATTGGAAGCGGATCTGTCGGACCCTCAAGGCCCGGACAAAGTTGCTCTGGAACTGACTGTTCGCAACCTTCACATTGATGTTCTTGTAAACAATGCCGGGTTCGGACTGATGGGTCCTCATGCAGAAATTGATAACCAACGCCAGGCGGACATGATTCAAGTCAATGTCACTTCGCTGGTAAACCTAACCCGCTTGCTTTTGCCTGGGATGATTAATCGCAATACAGGCGGTGTTCTGAATGTGGCTTCCACAGCTGCGTTTCAGGCCGGGCCCAACATGGCAATCTATTACGCGACTAAGGCTTTTGTGTTGTCATACACGGAAGCCCTTCATGAGGAAGTGGCCGCTACGAAATTGCATGTAACCTGCCTTTGCCCTGGACCGACAAATACAGGATTTGTGGCAGCAGCCGGTATGGAAGGAGTAACTCTTTTCAAGTTTGGTGCCCAATCTTCGGAGGTTGTAGCCAAAGTTGGTTTCGCTGCTTTTCAGAAAAATCAGGCCATCGCCATTTCTGGCATCAAAAACAAAGTCCTCGCATTTATTGCAAAACTCTCACCAAGGTATGTGACACGCAAAATCACACAGGCACTCAACCAATAGACAGTAAATGTTCAGGTTAAATTGAACGGCTGGTTTGCGGTACTCAGTTCGAATACGGAAAAGTCTGCTCCCAGCTCTGAGCGAAAGAATGGGTGATCAGATCGTGTGGTCGCTCAGTGGTCGGGTCCTGCCCCAGGTAACCCGGCGGTCAATGACCGCTGCAGAGAAACCACCGCTGGCAGAGCGAAAAACCCTCAATCGCCAGCGAATGTCCGCTGCTAGGAAATCAGGGCTGGCTATGTCCGGAATGGAGAGGAAGAATTACCGACCAGTCTGCGCTTTCAATCTTGAAAAACAGGGTCCGGTAGAAGACCGCTTTCGCTGCTCAACTGACCCTATCCACCCTACAGACTCAAATAGGCAGCGGAAATTTTTGCCTGAGACAATCCCTCATCCACCAGAAATCCCCCCTCCGGCACCGTCCCTGGCCACCATTTGCGGCGCAGGGGCTTGCTTTATGCCCGCACTAGCGGCGCGGGCGTCCCTGACGCCATTGCTGCAGTTTGAGCAAAAACAGGTTCCAGCGCAGCGCCATGCCGGAGCTGCTCATGAAGGTGTTGAACTTGCCGCCCGTGATGGTTTCCACGAGTTGGCTCTTGATGGATTCGCCTCCCGACTCCACAGGCACGCGGTTGACCACCAGTCCGACTGCGTCCGGGTCCATACGTTCGAGTTGCACCCGCGCACGCACCACGTCGGCCTTGTTCAGCACCTCGGCTTCAACCACCAGGAATACCTGACCGATGGCGTCTATGAGCAGTTCTGCGTCGGCCGAGGGCAGCAGAGGGGGCAGGTCAATCAGCACCAGGTCGAATTGTTCGCTCCAGGTCTCGAGTGCGGCCTTGAAGACGTCCAGGCGCTTGATGCCGCTGGCTATGGAAAGGCCGTAGGGCACCACGTTCAGACGCAGGTCGAAATGGTTCTGCAGCTCAATCACATCTGCCGCCTGGGCCTTGCCCACCATCAGGTCGGTCAGGCCCGGCCGGTCCGATGACAGTACCGAGTGGCTGGTCAGTGAATCGGCATCGATCACCAGGGTGCGCGAACCCAGTTCCACCAGGGTACGCGCCAGTTCCAGCACGATGGAGGTGGTGCCACCACCGACCTTGACCGACGAGAAGCTGAACACATTGCGTGCGCCGCGTGCCCGGTTGCGTCGCAGCGTGGAGGCAAAGCGGCGGAACTGGTCATCGCTGAGGATGCGGGTAGAGGAGTCCTGTGCGTCCACCATCCAGGCGGCTGAACGGATCTGCATGGCCTTTTCGGCGTCGCCCACCGTGATCACGCGTTTGTCAAGAAAGTCCAACGCCATGGGGATCAGCAGCGTGAGGGCCAGGCTGGCCAGAATCAGGCCCAGCAGAACCTTGGTCTTGCCAATGCCCTGGGGGGTGATGGCCGGCAGTGCAGGAGTGATCAGCCGGGTAAAGCCCAGCGCATTGCTTTCGGTCTGCAGGTAGTTCACGCGGGTGCGCATATCGCCCAGTTCCTGTTCGCGCTTCTTGATTTCACCGGAGTAGCGCACCGCTTCCCGGAAGGTGACGGCAAACTGGTTGGCCTGTCCCTGGAGCTCTGTGACGCGCTCGCTGAGCTCCTTCTCCACCTGCCGGGTTTGTTCCAGGGTGGCAAGAAAACGCGCACGGGTATTGCCCATGGCAACCTTGTCAAACTCGGCTTCATTGGCACCCAGGCGGCGTTTGAGATCCTCCTGCTCGTCCTGCGCCGGCTTCTTGGCCGGATGCCCGTCCTGCAGACCGGCGGTGATGCGATGCAACTCCTCGGAGCGTTTGATCACCTCATTGCGCATGGCTTGCAGGCTGTTGTCAAGCAGGCGCCACTCCATCACGGAGCGCCCCGCGGTGTAGGGGACTTCCTTCTGGTGGTCGAAGGCCGCAAGGGTTGCCTGGGCGCGGCTGCGCTCTATCAAAGCCAGTTCCAGCTTTTCCCGGGCCTGCGCCAGCACCGTGTCAAACGGGTTGATGCTGCTTTCCCCGAAGGTGGTCAGGCCCAAAAAGGCGGCCAGGCCGGAGCGGCGGTTCTCAAAGTCACTGATCTCGGCGCGCAACACCGTGGCGCGTTCGGCAAGCACCCGCCCACGGTCATCGGAGCCGTAGATCTGCTCGTTGTGGGTGGTTTCCAGAAAGGAGTCCATCACCGCATTGACGATCTCGTGCAGGTGGTTCTTGTCGGTGGAGTTGATGCCCACCCGCACCATATAGGTGTCGGGAATGGCGATGATGTAGATGGTCTTCTGCTGGCGCTCTATCCATTTGCGCCTGTCCTCGGTGGGCAGCTTGGGGTCTATGCCTTTGGCGTCCAGAGCGTCGAGCGCGTGCTCCAGCACGTCATAGCGCAGCAGGGAGCGCGACAGGTGGTTCACAAATTCGCGGTACTGCGAGTTGGATTGCAGCTCCAGGTCCTTGTCGGCCGACATGGTCTTCTGGTAGGCCGGGGCCACCTGGAAGATGGCTTCGGCCATATAGGTGCTTTTGACCAGCTTGAAGACCAGGGGGAAGCCGATCAGCAGCAACAGCAGCGCGACAACAATGCCCACGCGCTTGTGACGCTGCCAACCGATGGACGGTCGCAGGTTGCGCCCGGAGGCGATGGTGACTTCTTCGTTGGACATGGGCGGCCTCAGACCTTGCGCAGTGTTTTGGTCCAGCCCGATTTGCGCTGGAGGAAATAGGCCAGATAGACCGGCAGCTTCCAGGATGCGTACAGCGGCACGGTGAGCAACTCGCGCAGGCTGAGAAGATGCCTGGCGTGCTGCAGCCAGGCCAGGGTGACGGCGGCAAACAGGGCAGTGGCCGAGGCCAGGGCAATCCACAGGGCCGGGAGCAAGGCGGCGCTGAAGTGGCTGCCCAATGCCAGCAGCGGCAGGCTCAGCACCACGCACAAAAAGTACAGCGCCAGCGGTGGAATGAGCAGGTCCATGGCCAGCACCAGGGTAGCCGCACGGGGGCTGCGCACAAAGGCTGCCAGCAGACGTGGCAGTTCTTCGCTCAGGGTCTGGAGGTGGCCGTGTTCCCAGCGTGTTTTCTGGGTGCGCGCTACCGCCGCATCCAGCGGGAACTCGCTGGTGATCTGTGCTTGGGCCAGAAACTGCGTGGGGTACCCGGCGATGGCCATGTCCACGCCCAGCTTCATGTCTTCGGCGATGTGGCCGGTGGCCAGGCGCGCGTTGACGGCCAGCGTCCAGGGCATTGCCATACCCGTGCCCATGAGATGGCAGGCGCGGCCAAGCCGGAAGCTGCCCAGGGGCCGTACCTGGTTTTTGACCAGCCAGGCGAATTCCAGCATGCGGGTGCGCAGGCCTGCGCCCTGGGGGGCCACCATCAAGTCCAGCATTTGCACGGGGCACTGGGTCTGCATGCAGCGCTGGGCCAGGGCCTGAATACCGCCCTCGCTTACCGTGCAATCGGCGTCCACCACGATCAGCACATCCGGCGCCTCGTCGCGCAGCATATCCACGCCAAAGGCCAGGGCATAGCCCTTGCCGCGCAGGCTGGCGTGCTGGCGCACCAGCACCTCGGCGCCACCAGCGCGGGCCACTGCCGCTGTGTCGTCGCTGCAATTGTCGGCAATCACCAGCAATCGGTCGCCCGCAAGCAACTGGCTTTGCAGGCAGCGCAGCGTGGGCAACAGATGCACGGATTCATTGTGCGCAGGCACCAGAATCGCCACCCGCACCGGGATGTTGGCGGCGGCCGAACGAGCCCGCGTCGCCGTACGCTTGGGCGCTGCCAGGGTCAGCAGCAGCAGGCTCCAGGCCGGGATGGCCAGCAGGGTGGCCAAGCCGCCGGCGAGCAGACCGGCGAGCAAAAGAGAGGTGGCGCTGAGGAGTTCCATGTTCTTACCTTGTGGTGCAAATCGCGCCCGGAAACGGCCACGTTTTTATGAACCCAATGGTAAAAGGCAGGTCGCTGGCAACTGTGGTGGGAATGTGAATTCGGACACCGCCTACGACCCCGGCGCTCAGAACTTGCAGGCTGCGGGTGCGACCGATGCCGCGCCCAGGGTGATCTGCAGCTGACCCAGTTCGGTCGGCGTGAGCAACTGGCTGTACAAGGTTTGGCTGGCCGATACCAGTTCCACCAGCACATACTTTTGCGTGGCCGGCAATTGCAAGGTCAAGGCGCTCAGGTCGATGCTCAGACTGCCCAATGCCTGCTGCGCATTGTTCAATGTATAGCTGGCAAACTGGTCCAAGCCCAAGGGACTGGTGAGCGGCGTGCTGCCATCGTTCAGGTCGACGCAGCTGTAAGCCGAGACGAACAACGCTGCCGGCCCCAATGCTCCGGAACTGCGGCTCAGTGTGATGTGGGGTGCTGCCTTCCGGGCGGTGGACCAGTCAAAGTTGGGCGCAGGCTGCACGCTTTGAAACGTCGTGGGCGTCTGCACTGCGGGCGCGCTGGCGCTGGAGCTGGCGGTGCCACCGCCACCACCGCAGGCCGAAAGCGCGGCTGCCAGCAGAAAAATCGTTGAGCGAAAAGGGGTCGTACTTTGCATGCTTGCCTTGGGTAGGGAGGGGTTGAAGCGGGGTTTAGCGCGCATTGCGAAAGGTGGTTGCGGCGGTCACCGGCGTGGCATACCAGTTGGCATAGCTGCTGCCGCCGGAGACGGCCCAGGAAACAATGTTGGGATAGGCCTTCACCACGTTTTCCAACTCATACGGATAGTCCCAGAGCATCGGGATATCCAGCACCCAGGGCAGGCCTGCGGCGTTCTGGTAGCTGTGGCTGTAGCTGCCGTTGCTTAAAACGGATGTGTCATCGTGGCTGCCCAGCAGGCTGGTGTCGGCGCGGCTACTGGGTTGTCGCCCCGGGAGGTGAACCTCGGCACCCTTGGACACATTCTTGCCATATAGCGCGCTGGTCTCGGTATTGAAGATAAACGGGTCATAGGGCGGGCTCGGAAAGGTGGCCAGACCGTTGGTGAATTGCACGTTCAGCACGAAGTTGATAAAGGGCTGAATCGGACAGTCCTGTCCGGTGTTGTAGTAACCCGTGATGCGGCAGGAAGCGCTGTTGTCGTCGGGCGCGATGGCCGTGGCATCGGGAAAGATTTCGAACACGGCACTGCCGCCCTGTCCTGTGACGCCCACGGGCATCAGGGTGGTGCCAACGGGCTGGCCATTCATGGTCAGATTGGCGCTGGCCACCTGTGCCGGCGTCACGCCGGGCAGCGCAATGGCAAAGCCGCTGTGGATTTTTCCGCCGCGTGCATCCAGTCGCAGGTTCAATGTCAGTGCGCTGACACGGCCGCTGGCATCCAGTATCTGCTGCGAACGGTAGCGCATCAGAATGTCATTCAGGTCGTAGTCGCCCAGCACCGGCCACAGGTCCTCGAAGGCCAGCGTGCCCCAACTGTTGCTGCCGGGATACCACAGCGATTGCACCTGGGCGGGTGCCGCCGCCGCGGCTGTGGCCGGTGGCAGGGACGCCAAATTTGTGATGACGGAGGCCACGCTGTCCGTGCTCACCGCGGGTGCGGCGTGGACCATCAGCACCACATCGTTGAAGTCCGAGTCGGTGCTGGCCAGGTCGCGCCTGGAATCCTCGATGGCGAATACCATACGCTCATAGCTGCGCTGGTCGCTCCCGGTCAGGGTGCGGTCGTCCATCAACAGCATGTGCTGGTTCAAGAAGGGGTCGGTCGTGGTCGGGCTTTCGGGGTTCAGGCTGCGCAGGGAATACAGCACCGCGCTCTTGGCAACATTGCGGTTCACGCCCCAGATCAGACTGCCGTTGCTGAGGGCTCGGCCGTTGTATTGCCAGCCGTTGGCCACCATAAAAAAGCCCACGCCCAGGCCCTGGGTATAGCTGCTGCCGTCAAAGCGGCCCAGGTAGACCGTGGTGCCACCGGCATCGTTGGCCGCCGGCATCGAAGCGTAGCTGCTGGCAGATGCGGCGGTATCCGCGAAAACGATTTGCTCGCTGTGCAGGTTGTTGCTGCCGTCGGCATTGCGTATGGGCGGCGCGCCCGGATCATAGGTAAAAAAGCCGATGCTGCTTTGGTAAGCGGTGCTGCTGGGCGTCACCATATAGGTGAGCCACACATCCACTTTTTTGCCGTTCGGAATCTTGATATTGGTCTGGTCATCGCCAGCAAGCGCGATGCTGGAGAGGTGGATATTGCGCTTTTCAGGCAGCAGCGCAAAGATGCTGCTCTGCAGTGCCAGCACACCAGCACTGGGCGCACTCAGCGCCGGTGTGGTGGCATAGTTGGCCGAAAACTGCGGGTACGTGGTGAAGGTGCTGGCGGGAAAACTGCCGCTGGAATTCTGGTTGTAAGTGATGGCGTCCACGCTGCCACCAACGGACTTGCCATCGTAATAACGCCACAGAATTTTCCCGCTGGCGTCCATGTCGTAAGCGTGGGAGGCACTGAGCTTGCAGAGCAGTGCCAGCAGCAGGAGGGATTGGCGAACAATCGGTTTCATGAAGTTCCAGGTTATGTTGTGCTGCTCAATGGGCACAGAGCGCCATGGCAGCAAGTACGGATGCTAGGGACTTGCCCGAATAATTCGTGGCAGGATCGTGAACTCAGCGCGGCCTGCGCGGCTTGATGACGGCAGGTACGCCCACGGCAATGCTGTGGGCCGGTACATCGGTGATGACCACCGCATTGGCGCCTATCAGCACATGATCGCCAATGCGGATGTTTCCCAGCACCTTGGCACCGGCGCCGATGTCCACATGGTCGCCAAATTGCGGCGCACAGGGATCTTCCACCCGCGACAGGCCGATGACCACGCCGTTGCGGATGCGGCAGTGGTCGCCAAAGCGTGCAAAGCCGCTGACCACAATGCCGCCTGCATGCTCGATGACAAAGCCCGTACCGATAGGCACCTCACAGGGCAGCTCGATGCCGGTGATGATCTGTATGAATTTATAGAGCACCTTGTAGAGCAGCGACAGCGGCCTGCGCAAAAGGGCCGGACGTACCGTGTAGCGCCAGCGCCCGAAGCGGTACACCAGCAGGGCCCAGAAACCCTGTGCGCCCCAGTCCCCGCCATGGGCGGCAAGGTCCGCCCGGATGTGCTTAAACATGGCCATAACTCCTCAATATTTCCAGGCCGCTACCCAGTCCGGCCAGGCCCAGCGAAGACAGCTCCAGCCAGGTGCCCACACGCTGATTCAGCCAGAGTGCGTCGATCACCATATCCGTGTAGTGAAACGACACATAGCGCAGCAGGACCACCAGCAGGGTGCCGCAAACGCCCATCATCAGCAGGGTGCGCGGGACACTGGCGCGGCTGCGACGCGAAGACCACTGCTTCCAACCGACCGCCGCCAGCAACAGCAGGCTTGCAAGCTGAAACAGGCGGCGGTCTTGGTAGACCTGGTGCGCGTGGGCGAAGTCTCGCGCCCAGTGCACCCACAGCACATCACCTTGAAACAGGGCGCTGGCCGCAAGCAAAAGATACATCGGACTCAGGCGCAACCAGAGTTGCTGCATGCCCCGCGGCGTGCGCAGCGCCAGGCTTTCGGAGCTACCCAGGGCCGCGCACAGCAGGGCCGCCAGCCCATAGGCCAGGGGACGGAGCCAGTCGCTCAACGCTTCCCAGCCGTTGTCAGCCATCAGCGTTTGCAGTGCGGCGCTCATGCGGCAGCCCCCTGCGCCGCTGGCGCGCCAAGCAACAGCGTGCTGCAGCGATTCGAGTGCCCTATCAGCCACTGTACACAGACGGGCGCCAACACCCCCACCGGCAGACTGACGGCCAGCACCAGCCATCGGGAGTCGGGCACCAGTGCCTGCAGGGCCATGCGGGTGGCCGAGGTGAAGAAGGCGTGAAACAGGAAGATGACAAACGAATAATCGCCAATGCGTGCCAGCAGTGCATTGCGCCAACCCACGCACCAGAGGCCCGCAGACAGCAACAAGCCCGCCAACAGCATGGGTGCCGAGAAACGCTCCAGCGCAGGCCCTTTCCACATCAGCCAACCCACCAGAGCGCTACCCAGTACCGTGAATAGCAGGCCGGTCTTGCGCCGCTGCTGCTGCGGATCCCATTGCAGCCGGGTCAGGCCCAGGCCCAGCAAGAAATAGGGCAACAAATACGTAGTCCCCCGCACGCTGAACCAGATCAAGCCCGGATGCGCCAGATAGATCCACACGCTCGCCGCAAAGTAAGCGAACCAGCTGCGCGAACCGCTAACAGGCAACACCGATTCGGCCAGCGCCATAAGACAGAAAATAAGAAACAGCGATTCAAGAAACCAGTAATGCGCCACCGGCACGATGTGCATGAGCGGCAGATCTTGGGTGCGGTAGTTGCTGCCCGGGGTGGCGTATTGCACCAGTGCAAACAGGGTTCCGACGCTGAACATGGGCAACAACAGGCGGGCCGCCTTGTGCTGTACCAATGCCCAACCACGTTTGCTGCTAAAGCCGTACAGGGCACCGGCAATCAATCCGAACACCGGCATGCGCACCGCCACCAGCGCCTCGGTCAGCTCGCGCATCCAGCCGTCGTGCACGCGCAGACCCTGGGCAGCGGTAGCCCCTATCAAGTGGTAAATCAGCAAGCAACAGCAGGCCAGTCCACGCAGCGTTTGTACCTTGGAGGCCTTCATTCAAGTACCAGATGAGCCACGCTGGAGAGGCGCAGGGTGCGGCGCACGGACCGGGGCGTGGCGCGCAGGCTCAGGCCCCTTTGCTGGCTGGCCAAGGCCTGCTCCAGCAGCAACAGCAGGCCGACAAAGGCGCTGTCTATGCTAGCCACTGCTGCCATATTCAGCACCACATTGCCGTCGCCCTGTGCTACGCGGGTGAAGGCCTCGCGCACCGCTCGCAGATTGCCAAGGTTCCAGGCACCATGCAGCGCGATCAGATGCAGGCTGCCTTGGCGCTCGCAGTCCAGCGATGCATGGCGCAAGGCCTCTTGCGTAGGCCGATGCAGTCTCTGGTGCCAGGCCAGCGGTAGCACGCGCGTTGCCAGCAGCCGCAAAAAAGACAAGCCGTCGCTAAGGTAGCGCCGCACCAGCGCCGTTTCCTCCTTTGCGCGCCAGACCCACTCCAGGCCGGAGCGCTGCATCCACAGCGGCGCACGCTTGACATGGCCGGCAACAAAGTTGATGACCGCACCCAGATGGCCTATCACCGGCGCGTCGATGCGGTGGTGGTTGCGGCAAATCCAGTCCTGGCCCTTGGCCGCACCCAGCGCCACCACCACCATATCGGACTCGCTCTGGTTGATGCATTGCAACAGCTCGTCGCGGCACATCTCATCGGTGTGGACAAAGCCGGGATAGATATAGCCGGTGGGCAGCACACCGACGGGCTTGTCGCCAATCGCCAGACAGGCGGTCTGGCCCACGCCCTTGGGACCGCCAAAAAAGAACACTCGCCATAGGCTCTCGGTCTGCTGGCGCAGGCGATCGAACAGGTCGGAGCCGCTGACGCGCTCAGGGATGGGAATGCCCAACAACCTGGCCACCCACACCAGAGGCATGCCATCGGCCAGGCTGAGCTGGCTCATGCACACCGACTCGCGAAACGCCGCCTGCTTCTGGCTGGCCATCACAAAATTGAGGTTGGGCGTGGAAAAAAAGCACTTCTGGCGGCTGATGCGGGCGTGCTGCAAGCGCCGCACGGCCTCGTCCATGGACATCGCATCGATGGGCAATCCCATAATGCAGTGCACATTCCTGAAGAAGTCGGTCATTTCGGTACTCTCGTTGGGCACCACGCGCAGAATGTCGTGGGGTGCAGCGATTGAACGAGCGTTCGCTCCGCAGTGTGTTGCCGGATTGTGAATTTGCGCGGGCAGGGCATCCCATGTCAGGTGAGTGCATCG
>Ga0316229_1003104_pt1 | contig 13383 bp, 12 predicted proteins | sample TBH18023metaG_FD_206011 | JGI IMG/M metagenome (GOLD analysis project Ga0316229, IMG submission 206011) | Freshwater microbial communities from Trout Bog Lake, Wisconsin, USA - TBH18023 | ecosystem: Environmental > Aquatic > Freshwater > Lake > Hypolimnion/Profundal zone | place: USA: Wisconsin...
CGGACTGCTCGACCTTGAGCCGCAGGATGGTCAGCGGCGTGCGCAGCTCGTGCGCCACCTTGGCGGCGTAGTCGTTCATCTCGGCGAACGAATTATCCAGCCGCGCCAGCAATGCGTTCAACTGCCGCACCAGGTCGCGGAATTCCTCGTCCATCTCCGGCAGGAAAATCGGCTCGCCAAGGTTGCCGGAATTTTTCGTCTGCAGCTGTCGGTTCACGCTCGCGATGGGGCGCAGCGAATGCCGCGCCAGCCCGTAGCCGCCCAGCAGCGCAATGACGGCGAGCGGCACGGACCAGCCGACCGCCGACGCCATCAGCTCGCGCGAAATGTCCTGCACCTCCGCCTCCGAAAAACTCCCGTGCAGTTTCCAGTCCGGGTGGTCGGGATAATCCTTCTGCCAGGACCGGTCGCGCAGCTCCTCCTCCAGCGTGTGATGCGTGAGAAAGGTGAACGCGGCGACCAAGGCCAGGAAGACCAGGCCAAACCACACCGTCAGGCGGGCGCGGAGCGATTTCATGGCTTCTCCTCGCGCAGCACAAAGCCCACGCCGCGGATCGTGTGGATCAATGGCCGCCAGCCCGGCCGGTCAATTTTCCGCCGCAGCAGCTTGATATAGACGTTCACCACGTTGGTGTCGGAATCAAAATGCTGGTCCCAGACGTGCTCGACAATCGCCGTCTTGCTCACCGGACGCGGCGAGGCGTTGATGAGAAATTCCAGCAGCGCAAATTCCCGGCGGGTCAGCTCGATTTTCTCCCCGCCGCGCCGCGCGTCGTGCGTCACCAGGTCCAGTTCCAGGTCGTCCACGCGGATGAGGTTGGACGCCTGCGGCCGCTGCCGGCGGAGCACCGCGCGCAGCCGCGCCAGCAGCTCGGAAATCGAAAACGGCTTGGTCAGGTAGTCATCCGCGCCCGCGTCCAGCCCGCGCACCTTGTCCTCCACGTCGTCGTGCGCCGTCAGAAAAATCACCGGCGACATGATGTTCTTGCGGCGCAGCTGGCGGACGACCGTGATGCCATCCTTGTGCGGCATGTTGATGTCCAGCAGCAGCGCGTCGTAGCTGTTCGACTCGGCGAGCCAGACGGCCTCGTCGCCGTCAACGGCCACATCCACCGCGTAGCCCTCGGACACGAGGCCGGTGCGGACGTGCTCCGCCACCTTGGGTTCGTCTTCGGCAAGCAGGATGCGCATGATTTTACTTCTGATTAAAACTGACGCTCAATTCAACACGAAATTACGGCGGTGTCAAACGCTCCGGCCTGACCGGGCTGAAAATTTGCCGGCGAACCACGCGACCACGGCCATGACCGCGCAGCCCCAGGCGAACCAGTCGCCATGCCGCTGATAAAAAGTTGGCGCCGGTTTTTCCGTGCTCGCGCGCAGGGGAATTTCCACCGTCAGCGCGCCGGCGGCGTATTCGCCGCCGAACGGGTCGCGCAGGATTTCCCGCAGCCGGCCGTGCGCGTCAATCCAGCCGGTCACGCCGTTGTTGGAACAACGCACGAGCGGCAGCCTGTTTTCCACCGCGCGGAAAACGGCGTTCGCCAGATGCTGCCGCTGCTCCGCGCTCTCACCGAACCAGCCGTCATTCGAGAGGTTCACCAGAAAATCCGGCTCGCCCGCCGCCGCCGCGCGCGAGGTTTTTGGAAATACATCTTCAAAACAAATCAGCGGCGCGGCGGTAAATTTTTCGCCGGCAAAAACCACCGGCTTGTCGCCGGGCGTCCAGCCGCCCTGAATCGGCGTCAGGTATTTTAGGAACGGCAGCCAGCGCGCGAGCGGCACATATTCGCCAAAAATCACCAGATTCTGCTTGTGATACACGCCGGCAAAGCGGCCGTCGGCACCGACGAAAAAGGCAGCGTTGAAATAATTCGTCGCGGCCGGGCGGAACTCCGCGTCGTCACCGTTGAAAAGGATGGCGACGTGGTTGGACTGCGCGAACCGGCTGATGACGTCATAGACGCCGTCAAACATCGGCACGGCGGATTCCGGCCAGACGAGCAGATCCGGCCGGTTGGTCAAGGCTTGCCGCGAAGCCGAAAGCAGTTCGCCAAAACGCCTTTCGTCCTCGTCCGGCGACCAGATGAGCGTCTGCGGCACGCTGGGCTGGATGAGCGTGACGCGCAAAGTTGCCGGACGCTCCGAAATACCGGCAGCGGGGCGCGAATCAAAATCAATTTTGAAAATGCCGCCGACAAACAGCAGCAGCACCGTGACCAGCGGTAAAACGATTTCCGCCTGCCAGACGTGGCGCTTGGCGGGATTGAGAAAAATCATCTCCGCCGCCGAATACAGCGCGAGCGAAAGCCACACGACGAGAAATGACACGCCATAAATGCCCGTCACCGCCGCGAGCTGGATGAGCGGGACAAGTTTATATTGCGACGCGCCGAGGAAACTCCACGGAAAACCGCTGAACAGCCAGCCACGCAAAAATTCCAGTGCGACCCATGTCGCCGCGCCCGTCAACGTCCAGCGCACGCGGCCAATCCAGCTTGAAGTTTGGAACTTGAAACTTGAAACCAGCCAGACCCACGCACCAAAAAACAGCGCCACATACGCCGCCAAAGCCAGCCAGCCGAGAATGGGAAAGCCGGTCGCCGGCATCAGCAGCAGCCAATAAAGCGACGCGAGCCAGAACGTGATTCCGCCGACATAGCCCGCGCGAAAGGCGTCCGCGCCAGATTTGCCGCGCGCGGCGAACAGCAGCAGCCCCGGCGCAACCCACGCGAAACCGGCGACGCTGAATTTCGGGAACGCGACGGCCAGCAGCAGTCCGGCGACGATGGCGGTGAGATAGCCGCTGCGCCAAAATAATTCTGTGCAAAAGCTTTTCGCCACGGCCACGGCGGAAAAATCGTCACAGAAAGTCGCACCGACTTTTGTGCAGTTCGCGGCCTCGCGCAGGACGCGGCGGCTGGCGTTGACGACCACGGCCTCGCGCGCGCCGCGCCACACGGCGAAATCGGCGGACGAATTGCCGGCGTAGTCAAAGCCGCGCTCGCCGAATTTTTTCGTCAGCGCGCGGAGCTTGTTTTCGCTGCGGAGATTTGTTTTGCCGTCGCTCGCCAGCACTTCGTCGAACAGACCGACGTGCGCGGCGACGGGCTGCGCCAGCTTCAGGTCGGACGCGGTGGCGAGGATGAGTTTGCGGCCGGACGATTTCTCCGCGCGCAGCCACGTCAGAAACTTTTCATGGTAAGGCAGCGTGGCGGGATCAATCTGGACACGTTCGGCAAGTTCCTGCTTGAGCCGGGCACGACCGCGCGTCCACCAGAACAGGATTTGAAAAATCGCCAGCGGATTGCCCCGCAGCAAACGCGAGAGCGACTCCCACATCAGATCGGTGCGGATGAGGGTGCCGTCGAGGTCAACCACGAGCGGGACGTTGGGCGTGTCGGCCATGTCGGCGGTATGCTGGCGAAACGGACTGCCGGTGACAAGGTTTCAGCGGCAGTTTCACCGCCGGTTTCGCCGCGGGCCTTTACACGCGCGCCGGATAAATTGCAGAATGGCGGCAGGCATCCGTAGCTCAATTGGATAGAGCGTTTGACTTCGGATCAAAATGTTGGGGGTTCAAGTCCCTCCGGATGCACCAGCTTATTTGACCTGCTGAAACTTGCCGGGAATTTTCCCGTCGCCCTTCTGGGTCTGGACAATGTTTTTGGCGGCGAGGCCGGCGGAAAGTTTTTTCCGAACCTCGGCCTGCGGCACGGCGGGGTTCAAGGCCAGCGCTTCCGGCAGCGTAAATTCCCCGTCCGGCCAATGAATCGTGTTTGTCATAATAATAATCAACTTTCGAACATTTCACCGCTTGCGCCATTCCGTCTTCGGCGGCTCGGGCAAACCTTGCGCCCGCAGCGCCGTGCGGAAATGGAGTTTGGAAACTTTCTGCAATTCGCCCGCGCCGCGCTCGGCCACAAACTGTTTCGCCGCCGCGTCCACCGCCGCGCTCGCCCCCTTCGGCAGCTTCATGGCAAAATCTTTCTCCAGCTTCGCGAGGCCTTTCACAAAGGCGTCGCGCGCCAGGATGGACGCCGCCGCCACGGCGATGTCCTCTTCCGCCTTGTGCCGCTGCACGAGCTGGATGCCCCTGCCCTCCTTCATCAGCGCCTTCTCGATCACGCTCTTGCTCGCGGCGAACTGGTCGCTGATGGCTTTTACCGGCGCGGGGTTCATCTGGTAGCGCTTGCCCATCAGATTCTCGATGACGCGCGCGTGGCCCCACGCAAGCAGCGTGTTGACGCTTTTCATTTTCGTGTAAAGCCGGTTGTAAGCCTCGTTGCCGACGACGACGGAATCCACCACGCAGCCGGGCGTCGTGCGGATGAGTTCGGCGAGGTCGGAAATCTTTTTGTCGCTGGAAATGTTCTTGGAATCGCGGATGCCGGCCTCCTGCCACGCGCCAATGACCTTCTCGTTCACATACACGCCGGCGATGCACAGCGGGCCGAAGAAATCGCCCTTGCCGCTTTCGTCCACGCCGATGCGCGGCAGGAGGAGGTCGGGATTCAAGATGGTTTCGTAGCCGACCTTGGCCTGCTTGAGAATCTCCGGCTCCAGCACGAACTCGACAAATTCCGCCGTCCCCTTCCCCTGCACCACCAGCTTGCCGCTCTCGTAAAAAACAATGTTCGTCTTGTCCGACTCGAAGGCGAAGCGCGCATACGGCACGGTGCGCGGCTTCCAGTTGCGCGCCTCCAAGGCGGCCAGCAGCGCCGACGCCTGAGCGTCGGTCAGCTTGCAAGTGTGGATGGTGAGCGGCTTCACAATGTTGGCAAACAGGCGCAAATGTTTTTTGCTATTCAAACCATTGCAAAAACTTTGAAAGCACAATTAATACAAAACCACCAAAGACTAAAAAATCACGTTCGCTGGCATATCGCATTTGCATAGTTTCACAAAACGCACGGGTCTGCTTGAAATGCTCAACTTCATCTAGCAAATTATCCTTGGCAATTATAGCTTCTGCCCGTGGCACTTGTTCGTCGTTATCAGTCACATAAACTTCTCCGCAATTTTTGAGCTTTGCTATCATTCTTGCCGCGAGTTCTTCCGATTCAAACTGTTTTTGATTTTCTCTAACCGCCGAATTACAAATTAAAATCCGTCTGCACCCCGCATAAAAACCAAGTGATAAAAACAATAGAGCTGACATTATTAAAATTTCCGAAGCATGAAAATCTTTGCTCGGCGTAAATTTCTCACCGATATACGCAAATAATGCCGCTGAAATACCGCACAAGAAATAATCCAATTTCTCCGCAGATTCACGGTGTTTAGAAAACATCAACTTGATAGCATCAGCGTTAGAAACTTCTTTTATATCATTCGTCGCTTTTGCCCTTTCTTTTCTCATGCGTTGATTGTCGTTTCTGTCAGGCTTGAGGTCAACATTCTGATTCAACGCACAGGTTTAAAGGCAATTCAGCCCCTGAATCACTTTCTTCATTTCCTTTTCGCGGATTTCGTGTATTTCGCGGTTCGGCAAATTTTTGAACTCACAACCCAAAACTAAAAATTCCCAACTGGTTTCCGCCTTGCTGGACTGGTTCGCCGCGCACGCGCGCGACCTGCCGTGGCGCCGCACGCGCGATCCCTACGCCATCTGGGTCTCCGAAATCATGCTGCAGCAGACGCAGGTGAAGACGGTGATCCCCTTTTGGAACCGCTGGATGGAGGAACTGCCGACGATTGAGGCCGCCGCCAACGCGCCTTCCGCCAAAATCCACAAGCTGTGGGAAGGCCTCGGCTATTACACGCGCGTGCGCAATTTGCAGAAGGCCGCGCAGCAAATCGTCAACCGTCGGAGGGACGAGTTACACGAGTCCCCATCCAAAAATAAAGTCAGGGACTCGCAGCGCTCGTCCCTCCGATTTCCTGAAAAGTTTGACGACGTGCTCGCGCTGCCCGGCATCGGACGCTACACCGCCGGCGCGATTTGCAGCATCGCCTTCAACCAGCCCACGCCGATTCTGGACGGCAACGTCATCCGCGTGCTGACCCGCCTCTTTGGCATCGGCGAAAACCCGAAAGAGAAACAGACGAACGCGCGGTTGTGGCAGTTGGCGGAGGAATTAGTCCAGCGCTCGTCAATCGCCACTCGTCACCCGTCACTTTCTTGTTCCCATCTCAACCAGTCGCTGATGGAACTCGGCGCGCTGGTCTGCACGCCGCGAAATCCGCAGTGCCTGGTTTGTCCGGTGAAAAAACTGTGCGTCGCGTTTGCAGAAAATCGCACGGAAGAATTGCCGAATCTCGGCAGGCGCGAAGCCGCCACGGCGCGGCGGTTCTTCGCGTTTGTCATCGGACACAAAGGGAAGTTTCTGGTGCGCCAAAGGCCGGCGGGCGTGGTGAACGCGCATCTTTGGGAATTTCCCAACGCGGAAATCTCCGGCAAGAACCCGGACGTGAAGGAGGTTTTCATAAACCTGCTGGGATTTGCGCCGCCGGAAATTCGTCCGCTTTGCACGGTGAAACATTCCATCACGCGCTATCGCCTCACGCTGGAGGCGTTCTCGGTTTCCCTGCGGCAATCCCCGGCAAAAAATGCCGGCTGGAAAACTCCGGCGCAGATGCGGGCGCTGGCCTTCACCAGCGCGCACCGGCGGGTGTTGCGCACGCTGACCGCGAAGCCGGGCGGTTGAGGACGGCTTTACATCCTGGCATTTGAGATTAATTTGCAGTTGTTCATGAAGGGTCTCCTGACATTGCTGGCAATGATGTTTTTTGCAGTGACGACCAGCGCGGCCGGAGTTCCGCCGGTGCAAACGGTGTTCGTCATCGTGCTGGAAAACCACAACTGGTCTTCTTTCAAGGGCAGCGCCGATGCGCCGTTCATCAACGGCACGCTGCTGCCGAAGGCCTCCTATTGCGAGCAGTATTACACTCCGCCCGGCCTGCACCCGAGCGAGCCCAATTATATCTGGCTCGAGGCGGGCACCAATTTTGGCATCTTGAACGACAACGATCCTGCTTCAAACCATCTCAACCAGACCAACCACCTGGCCGCCCAGTTGCGCCGCGCCGGCATCTCTTGGAAAACCTATCAGGAGGACATCACCGGATCGGTGGTGCCGTTGACGGCCGTCGGCGGCTATGCGCCGAAGCACAATCCGTTTGTTTATTTCGATGACCTGACCGGCACCAACAACGCCAGTAACGCCTACGGCATCGCCCACAACCGGCCCTACACCGAACTGGCCGGCGACCTCACGAACAACACCGTGGCGCGCTACAATTTCATCACGCCCAACCTGTGCGATGACGGACACGATTCCTGCGCGCCGCAAAACAATCCCGTGCGCCAGATTGACGACTGGCTGGCCATCCAGGTTCCCAAGATTCTCAACTCCGCCGCCTATTCCAACAACGGCGCGCTGTTCATCACCTGGGACGAAGGCGCCAGCGGCAGCGACGGGCCGGTCGGCATGATTGTCCTTTCGCCGCTCGCCCGGGGCGGCGGTTACTTCAACAGCCTTCATTACACGCACAGTTCATTTGTCCGAACCGTGCAGGAAATTTTTGGCGTGTCGCCGTGGCTCGGCGATGCGGCGAACGCCGCCGACCTGGGCGACCTGTTCACGAAATACAGCATCAACACCGCCGGCACGAGCACCAACGGCGCATTTCAACTGGACATCACCGGCGCCGTGCCGGGCCGGACAAACCTGGTGGAAGCCTCGACCAACCTCGCGACGTGGAGCGCCGTCAGCACCAATGCGAGTTCCAGCAACTCGTTTTCCATCACGGACGGCACCGCGACCAACTACAACTGGCGTTTCTACCGCGTGCGGGAAGCGCAGTAGAACCCGCCGCCCGATTAAAATTCTCGCCAGTCGCCCGTCCTCAATTATCATTGCCGACCGATGATTTACTTCGATTACAACGCCACCGCGCCCGTGATGCGCGAGGCGCGCGAAGCCTGGCTCAATGTCACCGAGAAGACCGGCGGCAACCCGTCGTCCATGCACCAGGCCGGCACGCGCGCCAGCATCGCGCTCGCCGACGCGCGCGAAAAGCTGGCGGCGTTTCTCGGCTGTCATCCGCTGGACATCATCTGGACGAGCGGCGCGACCGAGGCGAACAACATGGTCACGCACCATTTCGCCAAAACGCTCGGCGAAAAAGAGGAGATTTGGATTTCCGCCATCGAACATCCCTGCGTCCACGATTCGGCAAAACATTATTTTGGCAAGCGCGCAAAACTGATTCCCGTCACGCGCGACGGCGTGGTGGACATGGATTGGATCACGACCGAAATGGCCGATGCGCGCCCCGGACTCATCGGCGTCATGGCCGCCAACAACGAGACCGGCGTCATCCAGCCGTGGCGCGAAATCCACGCCATCTGCAAGGCTTACGACGTTCCGTTTTTCACCGACGCCGTGCAGTTCATCGGCAAGCTGCCCCTGAAAGGACTCGGCGATTGCGATTACGTCAGCGGCGCGGCGCACAAGTTCGGCGGGCCGCGCGGCGTGGGCTTTCTAAAAATTCCGCACCGCAAAACCATCACGCCCCTGCTCCACGGCGGCAAGCAGGAAGGCGGCCGGCGCGCGGGCACGGAAAACGTCGCGATCATCGCCGCGATGCTGGCCGCGCTCGAAGTGCGTGAAAATCAGATTTCCCGCAGCGAGCATTTATTGCGCAAACTGTGGCGCGACAATTTTGAACGCGAACTGCTCCGCACCTTGCCCGGCGCGAGCATCATCGGCGCGAACGTGCCGCGCCTGTGGAACACCGTTTCCGCGCTCATGCCCGAAGGCGACCGCAAGCATCAATGGGTCGTGCGCCTCGACAAGGCCGGTTTCGCGGTCAGCACCGGCTCGGCCTGCACCACCGGCAAGGAAGAGCCGTCACACGTTCTCGCCGCGATGGGCGTCAAGGCCGCGCAGGCCGTGCGCGTGGTGCGTTTCAGCGCGGGCTGGGAAACCAACGAGGCGGATTGGGAGGCGCTGGTCAAAGGCGTGGCTAGGGTTCACGAAGAAATGCACCACGCGAAAACTTAATCGGCGCGGTAATTCTTCATCACCGCCAGCATTTCTTTCACGGCGGTTTCCATCCCGACGAACACCGCACGGCTTACGAGGCTGTGGCCGATGTTCAACTCCACCAGATGCGGCACTTGGAACAGCACCGCGAGATTGACGTAATTTATTCCGTGGCCGGCGTTCACCTTCAGGCCCAGCGAGTGCGCCTGCCGCGCGCCGGCGACGAGCCGTTGCAGTTCGATGGCGCGCTTTTTTTCGTCGTCAAAGTGTTCAGCGAAAGTTCCGGTGTGCAGTTCAATGAACTGGCTGCCGGTGCGCGCGGAGGCGGCAATCTGCTGTTCGTCCGGCGCGATGAACAAACTGACTTCGATGCCCGCGTCGTTCATTTTTTTGCGCGTCGCCGTCAAAGATTTTTCCGCCGCAACCACGTCGAGCCCGCCTTCGGTCGTCACTTCCAGCCGCCGCTCCGGCACGATGCAGACGATTTCCGGCTTCAGCTTCAACGCGATTTCCACAATCTCCGGCGCATTGGCCATTTCCAGGTTCAGCCGCGTCCGGACGACTTCGCGCAGTTTCCAGACATCGCGGTCCTGGATGTGCCGGCGGTCTTCGCGCAGATGCGCGGTGATGCCGTGCGCGCCGGCGGCCTCGCACAGGCGCGCCGCCGCGACGGGATCGGGTTCGCCGAATCCGCGGCCGCGATAACGCGCCTCGCGGAGCGTGGCGACATGGTCAATGTTGACTCCAAGCTTGAGCATAAAATTCTACCGGCCGAGGCCGTCCATTCCGCCGTTGCCGCGCAAAAGCGAAACAAGATTTCTCATCGGGGGCATTTCTGTGCCAAATCCGGCGCGGCTTGGCAATCGCAAAGGCGCGGCGGCCGGTGCCCGGTTCCAATTTCGGATTGCCCCGCCGCCGAAATCCCGCTTTCATCGGGCGTGCCAATCCGACGAATCCTGCTCAAATACTGGCTGCCGCCGCTGGCGTGGATGGTGCTGATTTTTTCCGCGTCCGCCGACAGCCAGTCCTACCAGCATTCCGCCGCGCTGTTTGCGCCGCTGCTGCACTGGCTGTTTCCGCAGTTGTCGGAAGACCGCATCGAGCTCCTGCATCATCTCTTCCGCAAGACCGCCCACCTGACCGAATACGCCGTGCTCGCCCTGCTCCTCTGGCGCGCGATCCATCACACCCGCCGCCCGCCCGTCGCGCCGAAGCGACTCGTCTCGCCAAAGTCAGACGACGGCGGAAGCGAAAGCGGATGGCGCTGGGACGAGGCCGGACTGTCGCTCGCCATTGTTTTCGTCTATGCCGCCAGCGACGAGTTTCATCAGATTTTTGTCTTTTCGCGCACGGCGCTCGTCTCGGATGTTTGCATTGACACCTGCGGTGGTGCCACCGGCCTGCTGCTGCTTTGGGGCATCGGGAAAACCTTGAAGCACTGGTGAAATGAACCGGCCGCTCGCCAGCGTGGTCATGGCCTACGCCGCCGGATTGCTGCTCGCTCAACTTTTCCAGCCGCCGCCCGCCGCGCTGCTTGGCCTTACCATTTTAATTTTAATTCTCACGCTCGCGTCCGCCCGGCTCCGCCCGTTTTTCTTCTGGCCGCTGCTCGTGCTGGCCGGCTGGACGAATTTCATCTGTCACACCGCCGTCATTTCTCCAAACGATTTGCGAACGCAACTCGGCAACGAACCCGCGCTCGTCACCGTGCGCGGCAAACTGGCCGAGACGCCGCGCCTGAAAATTACCGTCCGCGACGACGCGGAAAACTGGCGCAACGTCGCCCGCGTCCGCGTGTCCGAAATCCGGCGCACGGATGTATTTGTTCCCGCCGCCGGCGAAATTCTTGTCATCACGCCCGACATTCTCGGAACGAACTTTTTCGCAGGACAGCGCGTGGAAATTTCCGGCGTCATTGCGCGCCCGCCGCCGCCGCTGGCCGACGGGCTTTTTGATTTTGAAAATTATCTCGCCACGCGCGGCATCTATTACCAGCTCAAGACCGAGTCCACCAACGACTGGCAACTGCTTCCGCCCGTTTTACCAAACCCGCCGCTCACCGACCGGTTTTTAACTTGGTCTAAAGGCACGCTCGCGCTCGGATTGCCCAATGAAGACGAGCCTTTAAGACTTTTGTGGGCAATGACTCTGGGCTGGCGCACCGCGTTCACCGGCGACATCGGCGAACCCTTTCTGCGCGCGGGCACGATGCACATGTTTGCGATTGACGGGCTGAGAATTGCATTGCTCTCCGGCATGATTGTCGCCCTGCTCCGCGCGCTGCGCGTCTCGCGCGCGTGGTGCGGCGCGATTGCCGTGCCGACGATTTGGTTTTACACCGCCGCGACCGGCTGGGAGCCGTCCGCCATCCGCGCGTCCGTGATGATGACCATCGTCCTCGGCGGCTGGGCGCTCAAACGTCCCAGCGATTTACTTAATTCCCTCGCCGCCGCCGCGTTCGTGATTCTGCTGTGGAATCCGCTCCAGCTTTTCGAGGCCAGCTTTCAACTTTCATTTTTCGTCATGCTCATCATCGCGCTCATGCTGCCGAAATTAAATGAATTTTTCGACCGCCTGCTCAAACAAGACGCGCTGCTGCCCGACGAACTTGTTTCCCGCTGGAAAAAATCCGGGCGCTGGCTCGCGCGAAAATTTTGCCCGCTACTGCGGCCTGTCCTTCGCCGCGTGGATCGGTTCGTTGCCGCTCGCGGCGAAATATTTTCACCTGTTCAGCCCCGTCTCGACGCCGGCGAACCTCCTCGCCGTGCCGCTCGGCACGTTCGCGCTCATGGCCAATCTCGGCGCGCTCGTCTGCGGCCACTGGCTGCCGTGGTTCACCGAACTCTTCAATCACGCCGCGTGGTTTTTCATGGTCGCGATGACGTGGGTGAGCGTCGAGGCCGCCAAAATTCCCGGCGCGTATTTTTACGTTCCCGAACCGTCGCTCGCCACGATTGCGATTTATTACGCCGTCGTCATCGCTGTTTTCAGCGGCTGGTTTTCTACGCGGAAAAGAATTTTTCTGGGCGCGACAATTTTATTTTTCATCGGCGGAATTTATTTCTGGCAATGGCAGTCGTCCCGCGACGAAACCGATTTGACCGTGCTGCCGCTCAATGGCGGTCACGCGATTTACGTAGATGCCGACGGACGCGCGAACGACTGGCTCATCAATTGCGGCAACGAGGCCGCCGTCAACTTCACCCTCAAGAATTATCTCCGCGCGCAGGGCGTGAACACGCTTCCGCGCCTCGTCCTGACCGAAGGCGACTTGAAAAACACCGGCGGCGCGCAAATGCTTGGCGAACTTTTTCACGTCGGCGAACTGTGGACAAGCGATGTGAAATTCCGTTCGGCAAATTACCGCGACACCGTTGCTGCGTTTGAAAAACCAGTCACCAACAATCAAAATACAGCAACGCGCCATAAAATCTTGAATTGCGGGAACACGATTGGCTGCTGGCAAATTTTATTTCCCAACGCGACGGAAAATTTTGAAAAAGCCGATGACAGTCCGCTCGTGCTGCTGGGAAATTTTCGCGGCACAAAAGTTTTGCTGCTCTCCGATTTGAGCCGCGCCGGGCAAAGCGATCTGCTCGCCACCACCAATGATTTGCGCGCCGACATCGTGGTCGCCGGATTGCCGACGGCAGGCGAGCCGCTGTGCGACGCGCTGATTGACGCCATCCAGCCGCGCGTCATCGTCATCGCGGATTCGGAATTTCCGGCCACGCGCCGCGCGAGCCGCGCCTTGCACGAACGGCTGGAACAAAAACACATTCCAGTAATTTACACGCGCACTTCCGGCGCGGTGAAAATTGAAACGGACAAATCGGGTTGGAAGTTGGAGACGATGGATGGACAAACTTTTCAAAGCCACTGAATTCCATTCCGGCTCCGAAACGATTTTGTGCTTGGCGAAGCGGGCGGGCGGATGTAGCGTCGCAACCATGAACGCCAACGGGACAACCGGAGCCAACTAGGACTAACCCCTTTACAAAATTATGGACACAAACACTTGGCTATTGATTGCAGTATCCGTCATCGGAATTGCAACACTTATCGGTTTCTTCGTCACCAAAATAGAGGGCTACGGCAAATTTACCACGAGCATTTTTCTCATGTTGATTGTTATCATCTTTACAGCGATTTTCTTTGCCGCAGGCAAGATTCAGCTAGAGTTTTTTTCCAACATTTTATTTGCGGTTATTGGGTATGCCGGCGGGTTGATCACGTCGAAAAAAGTGGAATGAGCCATATTAAATAATTATTTTTTATGGATTGGAAAGACGCCAAAAAGAAACTTACAAGTTTGATTAGATTGGGACTAATTATCTGTATTTTACTGATTGTCCTTTGTGGAATTCTTTTATTGATTGGTGTCTTGTGT
>Ga0316229_1003107_pt1 | contig 13376 bp, 14 predicted proteins | sample TBH18023metaG_FD_206011 | JGI IMG/M metagenome (GOLD analysis project Ga0316229, IMG submission 206011) | Freshwater microbial communities from Trout Bog Lake, Wisconsin, USA - TBH18023 | ecosystem: Environmental > Aquatic > Freshwater > Lake > Hypolimnion/Profundal zone | place: USA: Wisconsin...
TTCTGCGTCACGGGTTTAGCCGGGTTGCTCCGCCGCCAGACGACTGCGTGCAGATTTGGCGGTAGACAGCACTTGGCGCCATCGGTGCGTGTTTCGCCGTGCTACTGCGGCAAGTTTGTCGGTGGCAGTGTCCTGGGCTGGCAGCGAATGGGGTCGAAATGTTCAACCCGTTGTGGGCGCTGTCGGCGTTTTGCCTGTAACCGGGCTCTGGCCTCTGTCCGAGCAATATTGCGGAGAAATGCCTGCCACCAATTGGCCGCCGTCTTAGGTTCCGCCAGTTGTGGCCTATTCTCTTGTTGATTGATCAATTCATCAGTCGAGTGTTCCATTAGATTCTCCCCCATGTTCATGGGCATAAAACATCCGGGTCCCACCGCTGTGTCGGCAATGACCCTCCTTCGCTTTCATTTGCAGTTGCCGGTGCAGGACTCCTTCTTTTTTCCTTGGATTGTCGTGCCCAGGTACGAAGCCGGGCACTGGGTTGATCGCCTGGCGCCATCCGCATGATGCGGCACGCCGGTGACAGTCATAGCACCGTTTCGGCTCTTTCTGACACGTCCTCTGGCCCAAAACCACGTTCCGGCCACCGTCCGAACGGTTCGTCTCGGCTGACCGGGGGCTGGCATTATATATATAAGGCCCGTGGGACTGCCGGCTCATGCCGCCAGCCGGGGTTGCCGGCGGCATTCATAGCACGAGCTCCAATTCGACCGCACATACTGGCACGTCCCGTCGGCCAGCAACAGCATTCCGTCCTGATGTGTTTCGGAAGAAGTTGATGACTGCCGACTTCTTCCCAGACACATCGCCGCCAGATCGCCGCCGGCGGGCTGGGTTGCCCACGATGGCAGGGCAATAGAGACCACCACATCACGGGTCTCCATGTCACCGATGACCTTCACGAACAGGTGGCGGATGATTTCTCGCACCGCCGGCTTGGGCAGGCTGAACAGTTCGCTGGCCAGTTGCTGAAGGCGCTGAACGGTGCGTTCCACCGCCTGTTCGGCGGGCTCGACGGCACCGCCGTCGCGGCGGCGCACGGAATTGATCATCTGATCGAGTTCCTCACGGCGAGCATCCAGCCGGCGGAGTTCCGGCTCTACGGGGATGCGCATAGCTGTGGCCAACCTCGTTTATCGAGTATCCGGCGGCAGGGAGGCCAGGATCGCTTCGATTTGCAGTTTCAAAGTGGGCACATCGTCGCGCGCTGTTTCGTATACCCGGTCCCAGTTGACGTCGAAATAATCGTGTACGAGCACGTGCCGCATCCCGGTCATCAGTCTCCAGGGAACAGCGGGATGCGCGCCCTTCACCGGTTCCGACAGCCTCCAGGCGGCTTCGCCGATGATTTGGATATGCCGCAGCAGGAATGCCTGCAGATGCTTGTCGGCCTCGAACTGCGCTTTACTGGTCGGCATGCTTCCGCGTATCTCGGCAACGGAGTCGAGCATATCCTGCAGAAGTTGGCGATCGGATCTCACAGCGCCACCGCCTCTTTCATCACTACTGCTCGGAACCGCGGTCGCATGCCGTCTGCATCGATCACATCCACACGCCTGCCCAGAAGGTCTTGCAGGTCCATCAGCAACCCGCCATGGTCGAAGAGTGTTCGTCCCTCCTCGAATTGCACCATCAGGTCGATATCCGATGCCTCGGTCGCATCTCCTCTGGCCACCGAGCCGAAGAGCCGCACGTTATAGGCGCCGTGACTGCGGGCAATTCTCAGGATGTCGTCCCGCTGTTTGAAGATGTCGGCTTTGGTCAGCATGACGTGTTCAAGAAAGTAGAACACTAGAAGTATATGGCAGTGGAGGAGGACTTTCGGCAGGAAGGTCTTAACGCTCAACTGCTCCACTGCTCTTTGGCGGCTTGAGCCGCTAACGGAGAGGGCGGGATTCGAACCCGCGAGCGGGTTTAAGCCCGCTACAGCATTTCCAGTGCTGCTCCTTCGGCCACTCGGACACCTCTCCTTAACACCCCATGCGATCAATACTACCTGATTCTCTCTTTCCTGTCATGCCCCTGACGCCAAACTTGCCGTTCTCTTGCCGACCAGCCTAAGATGGTTAGAATTCGCACGCTTCCGTTTGCCAAGGCCGTGTCGTAAACCCCAATGGTTGTTGGACTATGTGGCCCATCCCGAGAGGAAAGCTCTGAATATGCCCGCTACCGGAAAAATCACCCAGGTCATCGGTTCCACCTTTGACGCCGAGTTCCCCGAAGATCAGTTGCCCTCCATCTACAACGCCGTCAAGGTCGACGTGCAGGATAAGACCACCAGTATGCACCTGACCGGTGAAATCCAGCAGCACCTCGGCGGCGGCAAGGTTCGCGCCGTGGCCCTGGGTTCCACCGACGGCTTGCGCCGCGGCATGGCCGTTGTTGACACCGGCTCCTCCCTGACCGTTCCGGTCGGCAAGGAAACCCTCGGCCGGGTCTTCAACCTGCTGGGCGAGCCCGTCGACAACCGCGGCCCCTGCAATGCCACCCAGCGCCGGCCCATCCACCGCGAACCGCCGGAATTCGTGGACCTTACCCCCAAGGCCGAAGTCTTCGAGACCGGTATCAAGGTCATCGACCTGCTCACGCCCTTCCTCCGCGGCGGCAAGGCCGGCCTCTTCGGCGGGGCGGGCCTGGGCAAAACCGTCGTCATCCAGGAACTCATCGCCCGCATCGCCCAGCAGCACGGCGGCTACTCCGTCTTCGCCGGGGTCGGCGAACGCACCCGCGAGGGCACCGATCTCTGGCTGGAAATGCAGGAAGCCGCCATCGGCACCACCGGCAAGCACGTCATCGACCAGACGGTAATGGTCTTCGGCCAGATGAACGAACCGCCGGGGGCCCGCCTGCGGGTAGCATTATCGGCGCTGACCATGGCCGAATATTTCCGCGATGAAACCGGCGCCGACACGCTGCTGTTCATCGACAACATATTCCGCTTCACCCAGGCCGGCTCGGAAGTATCGGCATTGCTGGGCCGCATGCCGTCGGCCGTCGGCTACCAGCCGACCCTGGCCACGGAAATGGGCGAACTCCAGGAACGCATCACCTCCACCAAGCATGGCGCCATCACCTCGGTGCAGGCCGTCTACGTCCCGGCCGACGATCCCACCGATCCGGCCCCGGCCAACGCCTTTGCCCACCTGGATGCCTTCATCTACCTGGAGCGTTCCATCGCCTCCAAGGGCATCTATCCGGCGGTCGATCCCCTGGCCTCCGCCAGCCGGGCCCTGTCGGCGGAAATCGTGGGCGAGGAACACTACCGCGTGGCCCGCAAGGTGCAGAACATGCTGCAGCGCTACCGCGATCTCCAGGACATCATCGCCATCCTGGGCGTCGATGAACTGTCCGAAGAGGACAAGCTCATCGTCGGCCGGGCTCGCAAGATCGAACGTTTCTTCAGCCAGCCGTTCTTTGTCGCCGAGCAGTTCACTGGCAAAAAAGGCAACTACACTCCCATCAAGGAAACCCTCCGCAGCTTTGACGAAATCTGCGAAGGCCAAGCCGACGATCTCCCCGAGCAGGCGTTCCTCTATGTAGGGTCGATCGATGAGGTAAGGGAAAAGGCCAAGAGCGTGTGAGGAAGTGGCCACTGGCCAGGGATCAGTGGTTTGCGCTCCGCGGCACAGTTGCCCGCGGCTGTGGTCCGGCTTAAGCGTGAGCCCTGGGCGGCAAAAAAGCGTCCAGTCTTTTCGCCCCTGTCGCCTGCGTGTCAGTCGTACCACCACCGTCCCCCGACTCCCGATCCCCGATTTCTCCGCTCACGCCATTCCCTCAAGTTTCGTCCCCGTTGGTTTGTCATCGGTATCATAGGCTTGTTCCGTCGCGGCGCCCTGGATCTCGATACGTTCCATGCTGATGGCCTTGCCGGTCTGCTCGTCGATTTGGGCCAAGGCCCCGCACATGCGCACGTCGCCGGTGGCTATGTCGAAGTGGTGGGGCATGTTGGTGGTCATGAATTTGAGAACGCGATCCTTGCGCCGGCCCAGCACCGAGTCATAAGGGCCGCACATGCCCAGATCGCTTATATAAGCGCTGCCGCCGGGCAGGATACGGGCATCGGCGGTGGGGATATGCGTGTGCGTCCCCACAATCATCGAGCAGCGCCCGTCGAGGTGATGGCCCATGGCCACTTTTTCGCTGGAGGCCTCGGCGTGTACGTCGCACACGCTTACGCGCACGTTTTGCGGTAGGCTGCGCAGGACGCGGTCAACGGCCGCGAAGGGATCATCCGCCGGCAGATTCATGAAGATGCGCCCCAGCACGCAGAAAACCGCCACTTGGATGTCGCTGTTGGTGGTCACAACTGTGAACTGCCGTCCGGCGGCGGCGCTGCTGAGGTTTGCCGGCCGCACGATCCGCTCGCTGCCCTGAAGAGTTGGCACAATGTCCAGTCGGCGATAGGCGTGATCTCCCAGAGTCACAACGTCCACGCCGTAACTGCGAATTTTATTGAAAAGGTTGGGCGTGATCCCGCTGCCCCCGGCGATGTTCTCGGCGTTGGCTACCACCAGGTCGATTTTCTTTTCCCGCACCAGCCCCGGCAGCGTCTGGCACAAGACCTGGCGTCCAGGACGGCCGACAATATCGCCGAGACAAAGAATGCGTATGGGCATGGGCAGAAGAGTATAGCCGGATGACGACGCCGGGGCGAGAGGTGGTTAAAAGGTGGTGAAAAGTGAAAAAAGATAGGGTCACAGGAACTGCTGCCCCTCGTCCCTCGCCCCTTCGCCCCCCCCGACTCCCGATCTTTTCCCCATGCCTCCGCGCTTTGCAAACTTCGCGCTCTTTTCTATGCTTGGCAGCATGCGTCCACCCATTTGCCTGGCGATTCTGCTGATCTTCCCGGCTCTGCTGTTGGCCCGCGACGAAGCACTGTCGCGCCCCGAGGCCAAGCCGCCGGCCACCGCCCCGGCGACGAAGGAGGCCGATTTTTCCGAACCCAAGGCCGTACTCAAGACCCTCGGACGATTCCAGGATGCCGGCGACCTGGACAAAGCTCTCTCCGTCTACCAGGCCTGTAATGATGAGGAGATGGACCTGGCCAAAGCCTTGGCCACATGCGATGTGGCCATAGGCAAACTACGCAATCTGTCCGTCGCCAAGTTCGGCCCGGGCGTTGCTTCTGAGATCACCCACGCCATGCGCGATGTCACAACCCGCGACATCGAAGCCGCCGCCGTAAAGATCACCGGCAACGCCGCCAGCGTCAGTGGGCGTTATTTCCTGGCCCCTCTGGGAATGATCAAGGTTAACGGTCAGTGGAAGATATCGGTCGCCAAAATGATTGAAGATTCTCAAGGGTCGGCCGAGGAAATGAAGGAGGGCTGCGATGATTTCGTGGGCGTTGTCGAAGCCACCATCGTGGAGATCGACTCCGGCAAGTACGTCAATTTTTCCCTGATGCAGCGGGCCGTCAAACGACGGATATTCAAACTGATGGGTGAAGAATGAAAATCCCGAAGTATTGGGCTCAGGGCCAATCACTGTCTTCAAGCCGACAGAACGCGTTTTCGTGCTGGCATTGGTCGGATACGAGCGTCGAGGACGCCAAACATAAAGCCGAAGCCCGGGCATCGGAATTGGCTGGAAAACTGGCTACGGGAGTGCCGCTGGACCGCTACGGCTACGGTGACCGGCCAATGCGGGAACAAGTAATTCAGAAGATAGCCGAGGGAGGCAATGAATCGGCCATCGTGACGCGCAACCTGTATGGCGCCCTGGTCTTGAATGCGGCGCAGGCCATGTTCATCGACGTGGATTTTGATTCTTGCAAACCGCCACGGCAGGGGGGCCTGTTGGGCCGGTTGTTCGGCAAGCGTCCGGCGGGACCTAGTCCCCAGGACTTGACGCTCGCGCAAGTCCAGGCATGGGCCCAGTCGCACCGCGACCTGGGCGTCAGGGTCTACCGCACCGCCGCCGGCCTGCGCTGCCTGATAACCAACCAACTCTTCGATCCTACGGCAACCGAAACTGTCGAACTGTTGCGCCAGGCCGGCAGCGACCCGCTTTATGTGAGGCTGTGCCATGCCCAATCCTGCTTCCGTGCCCGACTCACTCCCAAGCCCTGGCGCTGCGGCGCCAGCACGCCGCCGGTGCGCTACCCATGGAGCGGCTCCGATCAGGAAGCACTGTTTTGTCGCTGGCAAGCGGAATACGAGCAGGCGGCCGGGAATTATTCCGTGTGCCGGCTGGTCGGCCAAACAGGCCCATCTGTTGTTCATCCGGATATTCAGCCGCTGGTGAGCCTGCATGATCGATTCACGTGCGGGCCGGTGGAGCGGGAGCTGGCGTGAGGGAAGAAATGGCGAAGAAGGCAAGGTGGCAGGCGGAAGACGGAGGACAGACGGCCCGGAACTATTGCCGATGCCGGCTGGTCAGCCAGAAAGGCCCATCGGATGTCCATCCAGAAATCCAACCGGTTGTTGCCTGCTGCCTGTTTCGCCTGGTGGTTTCGTCTTTTCATGAGGTATTCATGTTGAAGATAATCCTTCTTGCCGGCTTATACATGTCTGCCATTGTTCTGGCGGATTCTTCCGCCACTCAATCCTCGCCGTTGCTATCCGCGATCCTGGCTGAATTGCGCCAGATACAACCCCCCATGTTCGACCAGGCCAACGCGGCGGAGGAAGCCATGGTCGCCAAAGGCAAGGATATACTGCCCGCCCTGCGCCAAGCCAGGTTGCTGGGTAGTAAACTCGTGGGCGACGATGAACTGACTACCAACCGCTATAGCACTGGCGACAACAGCACCACCATAGACATGTCCCCAAGGGAGCAGCGTGTCCGGCAACTGGCGGATCTGCGCCTTGGCGTGTTGGGCCGGGTCATCGCCCGCCTGGATTTCGGCTTTGATCCGCCGACGGCGCTCGCCAAGTGGGCTACCGGCCAGGGGAAACCGCTGCCGGGCCAGCCACAACTCTGCGGCGATGCCGGCGTCGACACTGTATTTCCCGACCTGGCCCTGTGTAGCGTGGCCAAATCCTACAGTCCTGTGCCGCGCATGGACGAGGAATCATCCTGGCCTGCCCATTGTGTGTTTGCGGTGGATCACGGATCGAACGTGACTCCGATCATTGATGCCAAGGCACTGGAGGCTTTCTTCCGCAAGAACCTCGCCCCGGTCCAGGGCGAGCGGGAAGCGGCAATGGCCATCAAGGCATGGCTGACGCTGACGCAGTTTCTTCAGGACCACGCTCCTTTCCCGATCATTGCCGACAGCGTCAAGGCCGCCAAGACCGACGGCGGCTGGATGGCCCAGGGCAGGGCCTCGGCGGGGGCGGGCGATGCTGCCGGCCCAGCGCCCAAGTGGCGGGATAATGGCTTCGTTGAGGTCACGCTGATCTTTACTGCCGATGGCCGCTTGGATAAGGTGGGCGAGACGATCAAGGTTCGTCCGGGCCTGCGTCCCATCTGTCAGTCCAGCAAACTCTTGGATCCTGATCCGATCGTGCGCCAAATGGCCCGGACCGAGTTGCGTCTCATGGGGCGATCGGCCGAAGAATACCTCAAGGCACGCCGCCAGGTGGCATCTCCGGAATTGCGCAAAGCCATAGACGGTATCTGGCAGCAGATCCTCGATGATGAACATGATTTTGGCCCATGCCAGGACAGATGACGCAGGACGTGGAAATAGCGAAGTCGTTAATCACCAATGGAAAGCGAGTAAACGAAACGATGGAATTGGAATACAAACCGGATTTTGAGGCTGCGGCAACCCAATGGGCGAAGTTTTGGCAGGGACAAAATACCCGGCCGATGGTTCAGGCGGTGCTGGATCGCCCGGGGATGACCCCGATAGAGAAGCCACCCTATGCGTCGGGCTCGACCGGGGATTTCGCGCCCATCATCGATCAACTGCTGGGCTGGGCTCGATCGCACCAGTTCCTGGGGGAAGCGATTCCGTTCTTCTACCTGGAGTTTGCCGCCGACCACTTTGCCGCGTTGCTGGGCGCGGACCTGGAGTTTGCCCCGGGCGATCCGGCGGGGTGGGCGGTTCCTTGTATTAACGACCTGGCCGCCGCCGACATCCATTTTGACCGCGAAGGGAAATGGTGGAAGCGGACCGTGGCCTTTGCCCAGGCTCTGCGCGCCCGCTGCGACGGCAAGCTGCTTATCGCCTCTAATACTCTTTGTTCCAACCTGGACGCTCTGGCGGCTCTTTACGGATCGCAGAATCTCCTTATGGCCATGGTTGAGGACCCCGATGCGGTACACCGGGCCTTGGCGCAGATTGATGCCGCCCATGCCGAGGTTCTCGCAGCCCTGGGCGAGCTTCTGGACTACAAGCGTTGGGGCAGCATCAATCGCCACGGCATGTACGCCAGAGGTCCGATCAATGTGCCGCAGTGTGATTTCTCGTGCATGATAAGCCAGGACATGTTCCGCCAGTTCGCTCTTCCGTACCTTCGCAACGAGATGCGCCGCTACGACGGCGTGGAGTATCACCTGGACGGCCCCGATGCCATCCGGCATCTGGAAGCGCTCTGTGAAACTGAGGAACTCGACCTTATCCAATGGGTGGCCGGCGCCGGCGCCGGCGAAACCCGGGATTGGACGGGGCTTTACGATCGGATCGACGTCCTGGGCAAGGGCCAGAGACGCGGCGGCAATACCCGGGAGATTGTCCAGATATGGCAAAAATACCAGAGCCGCGGGATATGCTTTGGCCTGGAAGCTTCGTCGCCGGCAGAGGTCGAAGATTGTCTAGTCGCGCTGGAGGCGGCCACTACTGCCAAGCCCGGCGCCGGCGCACGCTAGTGGTTGGGCCATGCCCAATGCCGCAACCCGGAGGCGCGACATCCTGCCGCTGCTGCCAAGAGCATGTGTTACAATGCAACCATGTCTTTGAAACACGCCTTTGATACCTTCTCCGCCGACTATGACGCCTCACGGCGGAAACTCATTCCCTGCTTTGATGACTTCTACGGCACGCTGCTGGAGATTGTGCCGTTTAAGCCGGACCAGGCTTTTCGCTGCATAGACCTGGGCGCCGGGACGGGGTTGGTTTCGGCATTGCTGGCGGCCAGATTCCCCCAGGCTCAGTTCATGCTCGTGGATCTTTCCGAGGGCATGCTCGACCAGGCCCGCAAGCGGTTCGGGACCGATTCACGCTTTCAATACTCCGTCATGGATTACATCACAACCGCTTTGCCCGGCCAGGCGGACTTGGTGGTTTCGGCGCTGTCCATTCATCACCTGACCGATGAACAGAAGCGGGAATTTTTTTTTCAAAGCTTACGCGGCCGTCTCTGCCAATGGCGCGTTTCTGATCGCCGATCTTGTGAAAGGTCCGACGCCGGCAGCTGAGAGTCGCTACGGCCAATGGTGGGAAAATGCCGCTTACAAGGCCGGCGCGACGCAACAGGAATGGGGCCAAGCCCAGTCACGCCGCCGTTATGACCAGCCGGCGACTCTGGCCGACCAACTCCGCTGGCTCGATAAAGCAGGGTTTCACGAAGTGGACTGTTGGTTCAAATGCTATCCGTTTGCCATATTCGGCGGTTTCAGGTAAGCAAACTAAATCTATAGGAGATATAACATGTCCGTCACCCGCCTGTTTAAACTGGCTCTGCTGTTCTTGTGTGTCACCGTCAGTCTCGCAATCTTTACCCCAGCTACGCCGGGCCAGACCCAGACCCAGACCCAGACTCCGAACCAGGCGCAAATTTACGAGCTCGCTTCGAAGCTCATAGGGCTCAAGAGCACCGTATTGAATAAAGACGAAGCTCCGGCCGGCAAGACGATGGTTTCCGACGACATTCTGGCCCGCGCGCGCGTGGCCAATGCGGCGGAGGCGGCGGCGCTGGACAAAGTGGCCAATGTGGCGGATTGGGAAAAGTTTCGCGACCAGCGCCTGGCGGCGCTGAAGGAAAACATCGGCCTGGCCGATTGGCCGCGCAAGGCGGCGGCGCTTCCGGCGGGCGTGCCGGAGGCGCCTGGGAAATGCCAGATCACCGGCACACTGGCCGGCGATGGTTTCACCATCTCCAACTTGGTTATCGCCGCCCAGCCGGGATTGCCGATCACCGCCAACCTCTACCTGCCGGCCCAAGCGCTCGATTCCATGCCCGGCATCCTCATCGTCACTGCCCACCATAATGCCAAGGTGCAGGGAGAGCTTCAGCTCATGGGGATAACCTGGGCGCGCAACGGCTGCGCGGTCATCATCGCCGACAACATCGGCTATGGCGAACGCCGTCAGCAGCCCTACGGCGGCCGGGAAGACTATCGCTGGCGCTATTACATAGGCATGGAACTCTATACTGCCGGGCAGGATCTCATGGGCTGGATGGTCGCCGACGAGGACCGGGTTCTGGATGTCTTGGCGGCGCAGCCGGGGGTGGATCCCAAGCGGCTGATCGTCATGGGTTCGGTGGCCGGCGGCGGCGACATCGCCGCCGTGCTGGCGGCGCTGGATCACCGGGTGAGCTGCTCGATTCCCTTCAACTACGGCCAGGCATCCGTGATCAAGCCGGCGACACGCCCCATGTTTGTCAGCGATGATTCTTCGTGGAACAACTTCATCGGCGGCGGTGATTACGACGCCGTCGACTGCCTGCGCAACCATGGCCGTGATGGGTTTAACAACTGGCTGGTTGCCGCATCGGCCGCGCCGCGTTACATGATCTATGCCAAGGAATTCAACTGGACTGCGGCCGGCGATGCGGGTTATGCCCGTATTGCCCATATCTTCGCCATGTTCGACGCCGCCGACCATCTGGATTCGATGCACGGATTTACCGACTGCAATAACATTGGGCCGGCACAGCGCAAGGCGATCTATCCGATCCTCGCCCGCTGGATGAACATGCCGGTGCCCGTGGAATACCAGAAGCATCTGGACAAGGAGTTGGTCTGCCTCACCCCGCAGGCCAGGGCGGCCTGGGGCATTCGTCCGGTGCATGAAGTGCTGGTGGAGGCGGCCGCACGGCAGGTTGCCGATGCCCGCGCCGCCCTGGCAGCGCTGCCGCAAGGGCAACGCCGGGAACATTTGCGCCTGCTTTGGGCCCAGAAGCTGGGCAATGTGACGCCTGCGGCGGCGCCGGAGGTCAAACACGCCGAGTGCGTCGCTGGCGAAGGTTTTGTCGCCCAGCGCATTCTTCTGGCTCCCGAGCCGACCATCCGCATTCCCGTGCTGTTGCTGGAGCCGCCGGTTTCGCAGGATCCCGACGCCAAGCCCGCGCTCAGGCCTCCGGTCGTGTTATGCGTGGCCCAGCAGGGCAAGGATGCCTTTGTGGCCAAGCGCGCGTTGGAAGTCGCCCAACTGCTGTCGCGCGGCATCGCGGTGTGCGTGGTTGATGTTCGCGGCGTTGGCGAGACGGCGACGGATGGCGAGCACGTGTGGTATTCCCAGAACATTGATAACGCCGCCCGCGAGTTGGCGCTGGGCCAGACGCTGTTGGGCTCGCAGGTGCGCGATCTGCGCAGCGTGCTTATGCACCTGCGGTCGCGGAGCGAGATCGATGGCCGAAGCGTTGCCATCTGGGGCGATTCTTTTGCGGGCGTGAATTCCGCGAACTTCGTCGATCCGCCCCTGCATACCGAAGTCTCGGCGCTTGTGGCCGAGCCCATGGGAGCCACCGCGGCCATGCTGACGGCCCTCTACGAGGACGATATCAAGGCGACGGTCGCCCGCGGCGGCCTGGTTTCCTATGCTTCCCTGCTGGATGGTCCGGCGTGCCACGTGACCCTGGAGGTCATCGTTCCGCGGGTGTTGGAAGCCGGCGATATTGGCCAGTTGGCGGCGTCCCTGGCGCCGCTGCCGCTGCGGCTTGAAGACCTGGTGGATGGCCGCAACCGCCGGGCCACCCAGGAACGCCTGGATCGCGATTTTGCCTTAACCCGCGCTGCCTATCAGTCTTCGGCCGCCAACTTCATTCTGGCTCCGGCTGCCCAGGCCGATGTCGCCGATTGGCTGGGCGCCATATTGAAGAAATAAAAGTATTTCTTGTGGCGCCGCCGCCGACAAGAACGTCGTTGGGGCGCCGTTGAGGCCATTGAGGAGGAACCGGCCAAGTGCTATTCTGACCTGTCGGAGGTCGCCATGAGAACCATTAATATCAAGGTGCCGCAGGATAAGGTCGAGACGTTCTGCCGGTAGTGGAAGATCAAGGAGCTTTCCTTATTCGGCTCGGTGATTCGCGATGATTTCCGTCCCGAGAGCGACGTGGATGTGCTGGTAAGCATGGAGCCCGGCCAGATCATGACTCCGGAACGTTTCCTGGATATGCGCGATGAGTTGTCGGCGATGTTCGGTGGGCGCGAAGTGGACCTGGTGCAAAAGCGACTGCTGAAGAACCCCTTTCGGCGTTACCAGATCCTGACGACGCGCGAGGTGGTCTATGCCGCCTGAACGGTCCGCTGCGGCGGCTCTGAGCGACATGCTGCAAGCGGCGGAAAGAGTATTACGCTTCCTGACGGACAAAACCCGCCCCGACTATGAGCGGGAGGAACTTCTACGCCACGCCGTTGAACGGAACTTGGAGATCATTGGAGAGGCGGCGCGCCGGCTATCGCCCAGCTATGGCGACGCCCATCCGGAAATTCCCTGGCGCCCAATCATGGCCACCCGTCACATCCTGGCGCATGAGTACGATGAAGTGGACATTCCTCATGCCTTGACGCCCCAATTCATCTCGCGCAAGACGCATAGCATCCGTGCGCAAAAAACTCCGTAGAAAGTCCCTGCCCCGCCCTCTGACCGGAGTACCGGGGCGGTGGAGAAACTGCGGAGTTATTCCTGAGCACCTGCATAGAGGGCGAGCGGATACAAGTCCCCCTAACCCAGGCAGTTGCATTTCTCCGCGCTCACTGCGCCTCGGCGCGCCAATTCTTCTGGCACCGCGGCGCGGCGACGGAAGACGAGCTAGCGATGCCGCCGGACGACGGCCTGGGCGGTCTTACGCAGGTGCTGGCGAAGTTCGCGCGGCTCCAGGATTTCCACGTATCCCGCCTCGGCGCGCACTTCCCGCGCCAGGGCAAAGACGGCGGAGATGTGAAACTCGATGATGAGATTTCCCTTGTCATCCCGCCGGCGCGACTCGTTGTCGCTCCATTGGCGGTCGCGAACGTACAGCGGCGCGTCCCCGGCCACGCGCAGAACCACCTTGACCTTCTGGCCGGTGGACGGATATCCCTCGAAACTGTCCGTCAGGTATTGATCCATGAACCCAGCGGACACCTGGAACGGCCGATCCGTACACGATGCCTTGCTGATCCGCTGCGGTGCGAAGGTCAGCACCTCCTGGGCCTGGTGGCAGTAGCCCATGCTGCCCAACGTAGCGACCAAAGCAATCCATCACCGCTTCGGTCGTCTCTTCTCTATAGAATCGACCGTACGTGATCCCCGTGGCGTCCTCCACCAACTCGATCAG
>Ga0316229_1003111_pt1 | contig 13365 bp, 8 predicted proteins | sample TBH18023metaG_FD_206011 | JGI IMG/M metagenome (GOLD analysis project Ga0316229, IMG submission 206011) | Freshwater microbial communities from Trout Bog Lake, Wisconsin, USA - TBH18023 | ecosystem: Environmental > Aquatic > Freshwater > Lake > Hypolimnion/Profundal zone | place: USA: Wisconsin...
GATTCAATGACTCCTTGCGGCGCGCTGCACGCTTGCTTCTAAGGGTAACGCGACCCGGAGCAGCATGTCACGGCAGGGGGTGCGGTGGCAAATGGGGAGGGGCGAAACTGATTGAAACGAGTGCCCGAGACGCGGATGCTTCGACTGGCTGCGCTCGCCCAAGATGACAGCTCATTTTCAGTGCTAACTTCAGATTCGGTACATGAGCAGAGGCTAGAGGCCCGCGTCTGGCTTCAGCGGTTTGCGGCCGGTTAAAGCCTTACCCTGATACAACATCCAATCAAGAACCGCTGCAAAATCAGCCGTATCCAACAGGCCTGGCGATTGTTGTGCTACGCCTGGACATGAAAAAGGTGTGAACCAGCGCCTGCAATCGCAAGTTCCGCATTGGCGGTTTTTCAGGAGTAACGCCAGTTGTGCTGCCTTAAGTCCCGTTCTTTGCCGGTAGAAATAGACCGATGGTCGGACGCTTCGCTGAAGAGACAAGCGGCAGGCAGCGTCGTAGAAGTACCCGGCGGTCGGATTGAAGTCTGTGCTTGCATCGTATCGCTATCCCCGGTCCCCAACGGCAAGGGACCGGGGCACCGGCCTTCGGATGGATTCAACGGGCGGGCCCTTTGTGACCCGTCCCGAGGGAACCTAGACCACATAACGCTGTATCCGTTGAAAAACGACTTCCTCTTTCGTAGACAGGTATATTCAGTTCGATCATCGTAACTTCGTCACATTTTGTCTGGTACTTCAGCAACTTGTTTCGTAGATCGTACACCGCAGATCCTTTCGTGCCGCTTAAAGTAATCCACTGATTTCCAGCCAAACGCATTCCTGTATAAAAAGGCGCAGAAGATATCCGGACAGCTGCCCCTTGCTCAAGTGCATAGACTGCTCCTTTTGCCCTTTCTCCAGCGAGAAAATAGAGAGTGTCGTTTGCACTTACCAAAGATAAGCAATCGAGATTTATCGTCTTGGCCTTTCCAGATGAAAGATCAAATTCCTTCAACGGCGTTACATCGGGCCTGTCAAATGTTCTTGCGTAAAGTCGATCTTCTCCAACAAACGCAAGCTCAAAACCTGAAGCCTCACCCCCATAGGCGAAAGGTAGCTTCCAAGATCGAAGTACTTTTCCGCTAGACGCATCTTGCACGATCAGGGAAAGGGTATCCTTGCCCATCTTCCAGTACGCGATCCTTGACTCTGTTGGCGAAAAAGCCAATCCATGTGTCTGTCCAGCGATCCTCTTCACGGGGATGGCGTTGGCATCGTCGATTGCAATTTCGAATATTCCCGCAACCGTCTCAAAAACTACTTCTTTGCCATCACGTATCCACGAGACGTTTGCATCGAGGGGAAATGTTTCGAGCTTATCGAACGACCTGCGTTTACCAGTTTTCAGATCGATGATTTTTGGTGTCCCGGTTACGTCCTCACCCTCGTCCTGCATAGACGCAAAGGTCATAATCATCGACCCACTACCGGGTGACGACAGTCCGAAGAGCATTTTGGCGCGATCTACTTTGTAGGAGTAGCTCTGAGCCGAGGAAAAATGTTGCAGCAGCAGGATCATACCTATGAGAGTGATCACTCTTCTCTTGTTATTCATCTTCACCTCCTATAGGGATGTGCACGGTGATATGCAGGTGCGTGGCATGGAGATCAACAAGCCCCTGCTGTTTGGCCGGCGTTGAAGCCGTAAACGGCTGACCATCTTTGTATGTCTGTCCTCCAGGCCCAAACACTTCATGTGCTCCCTGTTCATTGGCATATTGGATGGCATCCGAGATGACTTTATAGGCATCTGGAGTTGTGTTCAGCGCTTTATTTGTCATTGGTGTTCCGTCGATCGACTCGATATCTGCAGCTAGGCCCTTGTAGTGATTTGATTTGGGATCATGTCCACCATTGGTCGTGAAGCCAATAACGGCCTCCATAACGCCAGGCTTACCGAGTTCTTTTTGGAGCTTCTGTTCTACCTTAGGACCCAGACGTGGCGCATTTTTCCAATATGTGAAATGAACAACGCCTGCCGGAAGGCCAGGAGTTGGAATCGGACGATTAATCGTCTCTGTCTTGCCGATTAAAACATTCCAGCAGCTCTTCAGGCTGTCGCAGTGGCCATCAGGATCAGTTCTGTCCAGCGGATTGTTCCTAACATAGCTGTAAAGGTTCAGCGATTGCGGATCGTCGAGCTTAGCGTAAGGAACAGGTTCGGCCTTTGCTGACCAGTCCGGGCTTAGCCACCTCCCCATTGAACTTGCGTAGTACCTAGCCCCGAAGTAGTCGTTTCCTGATTCGGAGTCGCGTTCTTTGCCGGTAGAACGAGATGGGCAGGTGGCCCGGCCAAGTTTTCACCGCTGGTACTGCCTTGATGGATTGTGCCCCATCCAAGCCGCGTCTTTTGCGGGTTGGGTGGGGAAGCAGGATGTTTCGCCATGCCTCAAGCATATTCCTGCGGGCAACTGGTTGCCGCGTCGGAACGCTGTCCATTGCGATTCGATCTCGACCACGCCTGGACCCCCTGTCGCGTAGTGCCGGAAGCTGGACCACGGCCATTGCTCGGGCTTTGCGACCAGGCCGCGCTCGACCGGATTGCGGTGGATATAGCGGAGCACGTCGGAGCGGGCATTGTCGCCACGGACGTTGCTGTCGTAGTAACGCGCTTGCCAAAACTTCACTCTCGGTCCGCGCAGCTTGCGCGCGGTGATTTGTTTGACGGCTTTGAGAAATTGAGCAACGAGGATGGCCGGCGGCTCGTTCATCAGCAAATGAACATGCTCCGGCATCAGGACGTATCCGTAGATTCTTGCCTGATGTCGGGAACGGGTCGCCTCCAGCACGGCCTCGACCGTATCCCTGGCCCCGTCCGCTTCAAGCAGAGCAAGCCGGTGAAAACAACTGAAGGTGATGAAGTGAAGGGATTCGGCCCTGTGGAAGCGCCTCAGACCGCTTGGCATGGTTCCGTCCTCGTGCGGGAACGATTTTAACGCAACGACCGCTCATTCGAAAGGACGCGATGAACAGCGCATAGCCACCTGGCCGCGTTGAGGGCTGCGGTCTCCCACTCATCCACGATGGAACTGTGGATGAATAGGGCACAGAGAGTTTGCGGGCATTTATGACCGGGCCACCTGCCGGGTTGCTCCCGTAGGGAGCCGCAGAGAATAGCCCAGGGTGAAGCGCAGCGCAACCCTGGGTAAGATATGCAATGAAGCGACTCCGCCCGGTAAGGGCGGACAGATAGGAGGCTCATCGTTAGATGGCAACTGCCTCGTGTTTACGCTTCGCCCCGCCCCGACGGGGCAGAAACTCCCTTGGACAAACGCTCTCCCAGGGTTTCACCCTGGGCTATTCTCTTTTCCTCCCTCCGGGAGGACGTGAATATGCCCAGCTCGAACCTATCCCCAGACAAAGCGCGGATCGTAGGTGATTCCTTGCTTGTTCAACATGGCCAGGAACTCCGCTTGGAAATCCCGTTTGCGATGATGTTCAGCCTGCTGGACGATGTATGCGGCGGTTGCTTCAATCTGGGCGCTTCCAATGGAGAATGCGCCGTAGCCCTCCTGCCAGGCGAAGTTCGGCAAGGCGCAGTTCTCGTGCATCCAATGGGACGAAGAACTCTTGATCTCGCGCATGGCCGCTGCTACCGCCATCGTGGACGGCAACGAGAGCAGGAGATGCGTATGGTCGTCCATGCCACCAACTTCGAGGGCCTTTATTTGGAGTCCGCGTGCGATCCCTCCCATGTAAGCCCAAAGTCGCCCCTGGACCTCCGGCGGGATGATCTTGCGCCGTTCCTTGGTGGAGAAAACGCAATGATAGAGCGAGGAACAATAGGTGTGCGGCATACGCCACCATGCTACAGCAGGTTTTCACCACAGGCGCCAGAGCTTCCTTCGTTCCGCCCCGACGGGGCGGATGGCTTCAATGGGAATGCGGCCCCAGGGTTTCACCCTGGGCTATTGTCTTTCCTTCCCTACGGGAAGGAAAAGCGATACAACTACCCCGCAATGGCCTGATCGATACAACGCCGAACTGTCTCACAACTTAACCTTCGTGAGACAATTTCTAACCACTCATTGGTTTCTATTGTGTGGGGGAATGCCCATATCCTGTCTTCCATTTATGCAAAACAATCGCGCCCAGCCAGCGCGGACGAATCGTCGCCTATTCGGAAGCTAGCCGCCTTGTGTTCGCGGCAAATGGAGTTTCTCCGCTGCCTGTAGAAACCGGCTTCGACTCCAGGTTGCTAGTTTGCAACAGGGGTCAGCAGAAGGAGCCAGTCCTGGGTGCCGGGTTTGGTGAAGTGAGTCTGCGGTGCGCTGGAGACTGGCGCCGCATCCTGCGTTGCGCCGGTACGGGGGTCAAACCAGGTTGCCCGATAGCGCTGCGCCGGCAGTGGACGCACGAGGCTGATCTCAGCGCCCGAGAGTGAGTAGATGAGTACGGGGTCCGTCGCATCACCGGCAAGAACCCAGGTGCGTTCGGGCGCGGCGACCCATCCATCCTGGGGCGACATCCTCATCAACGAGGCGGCGAGACCGGTCTGCACAAACCGCTCCAGGAGGCGGTCTGGATTGGCAGCCTGTACGGGCGGCTCAGCCGGGCGGGGAAGCTGAGGGTACATGGCCGATGCGCGCTGTGCGTCCGTGGGTGGCGGGGCAACGGGGCGGGCCTGCAATCCGGACGGGGAACCGGCGCCAGCCATGAGGACGGGGATGGGGCCGGCGCCAGCCTCCATGGGCATGAGGGCAAGGCTGGGGTAGCGATCACGATACTCGCGCACCTCGCGGTAGACCTGCTCGGGGGTGGTGGGCGGCGGCGTGTCAGTGTAGCCGGGAAATGCCTGGGAGATGAGTTCGCGGAAGGCGTGATTTTCTCCGGAGCGAGGCGCGAAGAGGGTTCCGTCAGAGAGGTACTCCCAATAGCGCATATCCACGACGGCGATCTGCCGGGAGCGCTCAGGATCGGCGAGGATGGCGTCCGTGATCTGCTTGCTGGTGGTGAGCGCAATGCGGATGCGCTTGCCGTGCTGCTGCTCCCACTCGTGGACAGTGTCTTGAAAGAACTGCTCGAAGGCGAGTGGGCCGGCGTACTGATAGGCGACACCGAAGATGACGTTGGGCAGGTCTCCGAGGCAATCCAGGGTGTGGAGAATGTATGCGCGATGAAGCGCGCGCAGGGGGGCGTATGCGGTGCTGTAGAATTCGTTGCCGACGTCGTTGCGGCCGATGGGCTTGATGGGCGGGGGCTCGGGCAGGCCGGTGTCATTGATGTTGTTGGCGGGCCGCCATGCGTAGTCAATCCAATGGGGGCCGATCTCAAGAACATTGTGGGTGTTGTAGAGGTCGTAGAAGACGATGAGTCCGGCCTGCGCGGCGTTGCGGGCAAACTCGCGCTGGCGCTCGAAGTACCAGGGATTGTAGCGGGAGAGATCGAACTTGCTGAGACCGTCCCAGGCGATGCCCTTGCCGCTGCGTGCCCAGGGAGCCTCGTAGAAGGGCGCCCATACGTCGCCGTCGGCGCGGCGCTCCATGGTGTGAGCGTCGCGGCGGTGATCGTACCAGAGGCCGGGGTTGACCTGGATGGCCAGTACGTTGCGGCTCTTGAGGCGCGCGACCATATCGCGCAGGTCTTCAGTTTCTCCCGGTGCGGTAACGCCGGGCATGAAGCGGGAGACGCTGGAGCCGGTGGAGGTTGCCGCCGTGTAGGGTGAGGTATCGCCGCGCCACCATGCCTCAGTTTGCGTGGAGCCCCAGAGAGCCTTGCCCTCAAGAACGAAGCGTCCGTTTTGAATATCGACGGCTCGATAGACGGGAGTGGGGGTGGCGATGGATTTGATATCAGCGGGTCGGAACGCGGGAAGGCCCTGCGCGGATTCAAGGCGGAGGGGCGCGGCGGCGGGCATGGGCTGGCCGGTTCGCGCGGCGAGTTGCGAGGCATAGAGAGGCTGGGGCGAGGAGACAACGTAGTTCCCTGCCCCCGGAGGGCCGAGGGCGTCGAGACTGAGGGCCGTCGAGTTCCAGAGGAGCGAGTTGGCGGCTGTCCACCCGGCGCCCTGGGCGCGGGCGAAGTCGAGGATAAGCTGAAGGCGCGCGGCAGGGACGCGGACCTGTTCATAGAGCACGCCGGAGCTGAACCCCTCGAATGCACCGCTGGCGCCGATGGAGCCGGTGGCCTCGCAGTCGAGAAAGACGTTGGGACCGCCCGCGAGCAAGCCGGAAGCGAAGTCATTTGTGCCAGACTGGCTGTGGCAGCGATGAACGAGCACCTGCTGGCCATAGAGAAGGAAGGACTGGCGACGGTAGCCGCCTTCTTCAGACACGGGAGATTCATTGCGGCAGTCCTCGACCGTAATTCTGCGACCACGAAGATTGACGCGGACGGCCGAGGCTACGAAGTGGCGCGCAGTTACGCGGCACACCCATGCGTCCTGAACTCGATCGAGGAGGATGGCAATCCACGCGTGATCCTCGTCCTTGGGGCGGGTGCTGTCGAAGGCGCTTTCAAGGGTGAGATTTTCAATGCCGATATGGTTCGGCAGCGGCTCGGAGGTGATGCGGGCCAGGGAGCCGCCGCCATATTTGATTTCAAGCGCGGAGGTGATGGGGGCGTCGAGGAGGACGGACTTTGTTGCAGCGTCGATGGAGTCGATGGTGCGATCCCATACGAGGTCGTGTGAGCCCGGCTTCCAATCAAGCCGCTGGCTGGCGAAGTTGCCGGGAAGATTGGTCATGCCGAGCGCGGAGATCCACTCCTGCGTGCTGGGGCGGCGGACCAGGACGGGGTCGCCTGGATGAAGTCCATCGACAGAGGCCAGCCGCAAGCGGAGGCTTCCGGCAGAAGCATCCTGCAGGACTGCAATGGGCGAGGCAGATGAGGGATCGGACTCCGCGCCAGCTTCAATCAGGGTTCGGCGGCTGATGCCGGTAGCGACGATTACAGTGGCGGAGGTGCCCATGCCGCGCAGAACTACGCCGCTGGCCCGGAGGTGAAGCTGACCGCTGACTTGAAAGCGGCCGTTGGAGAGAAGGACCGCGCCACGAAAGCCACCGGAAGCGAGAGGGAGGGCGGCTACGCGGTCAATGGCTCCCTGGATGAGGGATGTATCGTCTTTGCCGGAGGGCCTGACGACGAGCACAGCTTTGACCAGGGGGATGGGCTGGCCGGCCTGATAGCCCGCATAGGAAAAGTCAATGGGGACTGGGCTTGCGGGCGGCTGGATGGCGAAGGCGGGAACACCCAGCAGCGAGGCGAAGATGAGCCGTGAAAGAGGAGACAGGCGCTGAGACATGGGGTGCTTTGGCGCTCCTGCACCCGAGGAAGGACCCTCTTTGGGATGCAGAAAACATGATACACAGAGGCGCTGCGCCCCAGCTTTGCAACCGGGGCGCATGATGCAAAGGCTAGTTTCTGCTGCGCATTTTGGAGAGCAGGCGGAGCATCTCAAGATAGAGCCAGACGAGCGTGACCATGATGCCGAAGGCGCCGTACCACTCCATGTATTTGGGCGCGCCGTAGTTGACGCCCTGCTCAATGAAGTCGAAGTCGAGGACGAGGTTGAGGGCGGCGATGGCGACGACGAAGAGGCTGAAGGCGATGCCGATGGGACCTGCTCCGTTGATGGTGAGAAATTGGACGCCAAAGAAGCCGAGCACCATCTGCAGGAGGTAGAAGATCATGATGCCGCCGGTGGCGGCGACGATGCCGAGGCGGAACTTCTGCGTAACCTTGATGACGCCTGAGCTATAGGCAACGAGAAGCACGAAGAGAGTTCCGAAGGTGAGGCCGACGGCCTGGATGGCGATGCCGGGGTAGCGCATATCAAAGGCGGCCGAGATACCGCCGAGCACGAGCCCTTCAAGCAGGGCGTAAAGAGGCGCGGTGACGGGCGACCACTCCTTCTTGAAGATGGTAACCATGGCGCAAATGAGTCCGCCAAACATGCCCAGCATAAGGAGGGTGGAGACCTCGGCGAAGTCATGCGATTTTACGAAGAGACTCCATGTCCAGGCGGCGGTGGCAAGGGCGCAGATAAGCAGGATGCCGGTCTTGTTGACGGTGCCGCTGAGGGTCATGCGCGCGGTGGCGTCGATGACGCCTCCGTACTGGCTGCCGGAAAGATTGCGGAAGGTGTTTTCTCCGAGGGCCGGATTGGATGTCTTCATCAGGGGCATGAGGCTTTTCTCCGTTGAGCGGTACGAGGCTGAAGGCCGCTTTGAGTTTGACGTGCGACTTGAGCTTCTGGATTGATTTTAATGCGCTGAGGGAAGGACAAGCCGTGAAAGCAGAATTTGGGCGGTCGATGTTGATGCCCGGTTTGATGCGGCGCGTGTATGCTCAATCACGGGAAGACGCGGAAATCGATCCTTGACTTGAATGGCCGGGATGGCGGGATGGACCGGGACGTTTTCTCACAGGAGATAAACAGATGACCTCAAAGCGGCTGGTTCTTGCGCTCTTCGCAGTAATGCTTTCGTTTGCGGGGCTGGCCCATGCCCAAGCCAGCGGCCCATACAAGGTCTTGAAGACTCAACTGCTGGGGGGCGATGGCGGATTCGATTACGTAACTGCCGACTCCGATGGCCGGAACCTTTACATTGCGCGGTCCGGATCGGCGGGACACATCGGCGTGTATAACCTGGACACGCTGGCACAGGTGGGAGATATTCCCGGCATCAGCTCGCACGGCGGAGCGGTGGACACGGCGACAGGACACGGCTTTGCCACATCCAAGCCGGTGACGATGTTTGATGCGAAGACGTTCGCGATTTTGAAGAAGATCGACGTTGGGGGCAATCCCGATGGATATCTGAACGATGCCTACAACCACCACTTTTACATCCTGAGCCACTCGACGCCGAATATTACCGTTCTGGATGACAAGGACGGTTCGATTCTGGGCACGATCGATATTGGCGGCGCGCCTGAGCAAGCGGCCACAGACGGCAAGGGCAAGATCTATGTGGATATTGAAGACAAGGACGCCATCGCGGTGATTGACGCGAACACGATGAAGATGGTGGCTACCTACGACATTTCAAGCAAGGGCGGAGGGTGCGCGGGGCTGGCGCTGGACGCGAAGAACAATATCCTGTTTGCCTCATGCCGCACCAAGCAGAACATGATCATCCTGTCTGCTACGGACGGGCACATTATCACTGACCTGCCGATTGGCCGTGGATCGGATGGCGCAACATTTAACCCCGCAACGATGGAGGCTTTCAGTTCGCAGGGCGATGGCACTCTCACAGTGGTGAAGGAGAACTCGCCAACGAGCTTTCAAGTTGAGCAGACGGTGACAACGCGGGCGGGAGCGAAGGTGCTAACGCTGGATACCAGGACCAACAAGATCTTCACAATCGCCGCCGAGTATGGGCCCATGCCGGACGCATCCGCAGCACCACCTCCGCCGCCACCACCGCCACCGGCTGCGGGCGCTGCGCCAGCGGGAGCGCCCGCATGGATGCGCAGGCCGCGCGCGCCCATGATTCCGGGGTCTTTTCAGGTGCTTGTGATTGGGAAGTAGACGTTTGAAATGAGAGAGAGAATGGATTGATTCCAGTCCATTCTCTCGTGTTTCGATCGTGCAGGAACTAAATTGGCTGTGAAGAGATGAACGCTGACCTCCCCGAATGCAGCCACAGCCAAACCCGGCTGGCAACTCCCAGCCGGGCAGAGTATAACGCTGAGATGGGGGAAGCTTCAGATTGTCAGCTCAATAACCAGTTAGACACTTGGCTTGGCGATGGCGGCCTGGTGATTACAGCCAGTGAACGCGCTGCCCGCGCCCTTGCAACTGCGTTCCATAGGGCCCGCCAGGCCGAAGGGCTTTCCGCTTGGCCAGCGCCCCGGATACTGGATTGGCAAAGCTTTCTGCTCAAGGAGTGGGAAGACCGCGCCTCCGATGGCCGTCTGCTGCTTGACACCGCCCAGGAGCAATCCATCTGGGCAGAAATTGCCGGCTCTGACAAGCACATGGCCACTCTGCTTGAGGGGCCCCGCTTCCGCATGGCCGCTCTGGCCATGGATGCCCATAAGCTGCTCTGCTCTCACGCGCCCCAGTACCTGCGCGGCTCCGCCCGTGGCGGCTGGCAGCAGGATGCCGCAAACTTCAGCGCCTGGCTCGCCGCCTTTGAGCAAACCTGCCAATCCGGCAACCTGCTCAGCCCCGCCCGCCTGCCGCTTGAGTTGATCGCGCTCCTGGAGAGTCCCTCCTCAGAGGACAGTCAGTCCGAGCGTCCCCCTCTGCTGCTCGCCGGCTTTGACCGAATCCTCCCTATCCAGCGCCGCGTTTTTGATACCTGGGGTTCCTGGAAAGAGGCAGCGAGCGGCCAGGCGGCCAGAAAGATTTACTTCCACGAAGCCAGCGATACCCAAGCAGAGATTGCCGCATGTGCCTTGTGGTGCAAGCGCCAGATCGACTCCAACCCGGAGATTCGCCTGCTCGTCATCACGCAAGACCTGTCGAAACGCCGCGGCGAGATCGAGCGTGCCTTCCACCAATTCACAGGCCCAACGCCCACTTCCCCGCTCTTCGAGTTCTCCCTCGGAATCCCCCTCGGCCAGGTTGCGCTGGCGCGTGGAGCGCGTCTGCTGCTCCGCTGGCTGGCCGGCCCGCTGGAGGAACACGAAATTGACTGGTTGTTTTCAACCGGGCAGGTCGCGGCAGATCCGCAGGAGTCCCTGGCGCTTGTCACCTACATGCGTGGGCTGCGCAGCCGGAGTCTTGAGCGTCCCGCCTGGAGCCTGGAAGCATTCCTCAAGCAGCGCTCGGACACCAACCCGCTGCCCGCGCAATGGATCGAACGCATCACCGGGGCCCAGCGCCGCCTGTCCGCGTTTGCCGCCAAGCCGCAAAGCCCGCTTGACTGGGCAGAGCTGGCGCCGCCTCTGCTGCAGGCCGCCGGATGGCCCGGCTACCGTCCCCTTTCAAGTGCGGAGTTCCAGGCCCTCCGCCGCTGGCAGCAAGTCGTCGATGCCTGTGCCTCGCTGGGCTTCGACGGGCGCCGCATCCCCTGGCAGGAGTTTCTCTCCGCCTTCAACCGCGCCCTCGACCAGACCCTCTTCGTCCCCCAATCTCTGGGAGCGCCCATCCAGATCGCCGGTCCCGCAGAGTCCGCCGGGCTCACCGCCGATGCCATCTGGTTTCTCGGGGCGAGTGAGAATGCATGGCCCGCCAGTGGTTCAGCCCATCCCCTGCTCCCAGTTGAAGTGCAGCGTGAATCAGCAATGCCCCACGCCTCGCCACAGCTTGACTGGGAACTGGCCAGCGCCATCACCAACCGCCTGCTTGCCTCTGCAGCCAGTCTTCACTTCAGCTGCGCCCGTCAAAGCGAAGGGGTGGATACGCGCCCCTCACGGCTCATCGCGCAGATTGCAGGCACCCCGCAACCACTGCCCACGGAGTTGCTTGCGCCAGCAGCGCAGACTCCCCTTGCCGTTTACTTCCCAGACCACAGCCAGGTTCCCTGCTCCCCCGGCAACGTCCGGGGCGGCTCAAGCGTACTCACCGATCAGTCACAATGCCCCTTCAAGGCCTTTGCCACAGCACGCCTCGCCGCACAGGCATGGAAGGCCGCCGAAGCCGGACTCACTCCCTCTCAACGCGGCCAACTGCTCCATGCCGTGCTTCACACCCTCTGGGGCGGCCCGCCTGAGGGCATCCGCACCCTCAAAGAACTGCAGGAGCTCAAAGACCCTGCTGCCTTCACCGCCGCAATTGTTCGCAGCACTCTCAAAAACGAGATCCGCTCGGGCATCCGCGAACGCATGCCGCGCCGCTATCTTGAACTTGAAGAGCAGCGCCTGACCCGGCTGGTGACCGAGTGGCTTTCTTTCGAGGCCTCTCGCGCAGATTTTCAAGTGCTCGAAACGGAAGTGAAGCACACCATCGAACTGGCCGGACTCATCTTCAATCTGCGCCTCGACCGCATCGACCGGCTCAACGACAATACGCTGCTCGTCATCGACTACAAAACCGGCACGGTCACTCCGCAGTCCTGGGAGCTTCCCCGTCCCGACGATGTTCAGTTGCCGCTCTACGCCGGCTTTGCGGTTGATCCTGAAGAGGAACTCGGCGGACTGGTCTTTGCCAAGGTACGCACGGGCGACTGCGCCTTCGCCGGCCGAGTTGGCGACGCAAAAGCCACACTACTGCCCGCGATTGGCGCAGGCAGCAACCTGGTTAAAGACAGCCTCAACGCCGAGCAATTGATTGACTGGCGCGAACACATCCGGCAGTTGGCTCTTGATTTTCTCGCTGGCCGATCAGAAGTTGACCCGCGCGACTACCCAAATACCTGCGAGTACTGCGGTCTGGAGACCCTGTGCCGCATTCAGGAAAATCAAGCTCTGCTGCAGGTGGACGAAGACTCCGACGGTGTCAGCGCTACGGAGGCAGCCGATGAATAATCTCACCGTGAGGCCCACGCCGCCCGATCAGTCTGAACGCGTCCGCGCCCTTGATGCGGAGAAGTCCATCCTGGTGCAGGCTCCCGCCGGTTCCGGAAAAACTGACCTGCTCACCCGACGCTTCCTCTGCCTGCTCAGTGAAGTGGAAGAGCCGGGGCAGATCGTCGCCATCACCTTCACCATACCCGCCGCCGCAGAGATGCGCATTCGCATTCTCTCCGAGTTGGAAAAGGCCGCGGACCGCGTTCCCCTTTCTCCCGCTGACGACGCATTCTCAATGCAAGCACTGGCCGACAACGCGCTCCAGCACGCACAGATGCTCGGCTGGAACCTGCTCGACCAGCCCGCCCAGCTCCGCATCTCTACCATCGATTCGTTTTGCCGCGAACTCGCATTGCAGCAGCCCCTGCTCTCTGGCCTTGGCGATGGCCTTGGCATCTACGAGCAACCTGATGAGCTGTATCGCCGTGCCGCCCGCCGAACGCTGGAGAAGATTGACGATGCCGCCCCGGCCCTGCGCGCAGCTCTGGATACACTTCTGCTGTGGCGCGACAACAACTGGCAGGAGATGGAAGAGCTGCTGATCGAGATGCTCAAGAGCCGCGACCGCTGGATGCATAGCTTTGTGCTCTCCAGCGAACCGGATTGGGAGCAACTGCGCGAGCAACTGGAGCAGCCCTTCGCCAAAGCCGTCCGCAGGCAACTGGATGAGCTGAACCAAATTCTCGGCCAGATTCCCGGCGTCCAAGGCGAGATACTCGCGCTGGCGCGCTACGCCTGTTCGCAGACTGAAGGCAGGCTCCACAGCGAACTGGCTCAACTCGCCGAGTTCCCCGCCGCTCCCTTCGCCACTGGCGACCTGCTTGAAGAAGCGCGCGAGGCATTTCTTGTTCTGGCCAATCTGCTGCTCACCGGCGATGGCGCTTTCCGCAAGCAGATAAACAAGCTGCAGGGATT
>Ga0316229_1003118_pt1 | contig 13332 bp, 16 predicted proteins | sample TBH18023metaG_FD_206011 | JGI IMG/M metagenome (GOLD analysis project Ga0316229, IMG submission 206011) | Freshwater microbial communities from Trout Bog Lake, Wisconsin, USA - TBH18023 | ecosystem: Environmental > Aquatic > Freshwater > Lake > Hypolimnion/Profundal zone | place: USA: Wisconsin...
AACCAGGACAACGGACACAAGGTATTCCCTGGCTGGTGGAAACAACGCATCGAGAACTTTGGCGACCAGATCAAACATTTTTGCCCCGGCTGCGGCGTTGCCGCCAAGCAGAAGGGCAATAAAGACTCAGACGAAATAGATACCTATACCCAGACCAACGCCGATATTGCCCTCAAAGACCCTTTGCGTAAGGTACAGCTTCTGGAGAAGCCAGAAGTCGAAGACCGCAGGGTCACGCAATACGGAAATATGGCATGAACATTTTCGTAACTATGTGTTTTGTCATATTGGTTATTATTCTAGTTCTCTGATTCTAGGGGATACAGATATGAAATCTGTTGCTGTAGTTACCGCCACTACAGGCCGGGACACGCTTCTCAAAGCCATAGAGTCTGTCCAAGCCCAGACCTACCCTTGCACCCATTATGTCTTCTTTGACGGTGTGCCGGTGAATATCGACATCCCGGAGGGGGTCAAGGTTATCGCCCTGCCAGTCAAGACCGGAGGCAACGCCATGATGAATGGTGGCGTTTGTGCAGCCGCAGCATACCTGACTGTCGAAGACTATATCTGCTTCCTTGATGACGATAACTGGTTTGAACCGAACCATGTTGAAAGTCTTGTAAATGTCATCGGAAACAACGAATACGCCTACAGCCTTCGGAAGCTGGTCGAGCCTGATGGGACTTTCTTTGCCAACGACGATGGTGAGGCGACTGGACATTTTGGCGATCTGGTAGATGTAAACTGCTATTTTATGAAACGGGAACTCTGCGCCGGCATTGCCCCCCTATGGTACAAGACCAATGGGCAACTGATGGTCGGAGACAGGTATGTGTGGGCAACCCTTACCCAGAGCAATGTCCCGTATGCTGCCACCGGCCAGTACACAGTCAATTATCGTATGGCGTCCCGCTGGAACACAAAGCCATATTTCTTCTTGAAGAATATACAAAAACAGTCCCAGTATCCTGACGGGTTTCCCTGGCGCGCGGCATGAGCAACTTTAACATCAAGCAGTTCTATAGGTTCTGCTCTCAGTTAAAGATTGAGTCCAAGGAACACGGCCTTATAAATCTGAAAAGCCTTCTTGGCACCCAGACCTATGTGATGAATGAAATCGCAAAGGGTCTAGAAGAAGACGTACATTTCTTTGTCTGTCTTAAAGGCCGACAGCTAGGCATCACAACAATAACCCTGGCGCTAGACCTGTACTGGCACTTCCTGCATCCCGGCCTTCAGGGAACCCTCACCACAGACACAGAGGAAAACCGGGATATGTTCCGGTCTACCCTGGCGATGTATATGGAAGGCTTGCCGAAAGAATGGAAGATACCCCTCGTCCAGCACAACAGAAACCAGCTAACGCTGAAGAACCGCTCACGGCTTTTCTACCAGATAGCGGGCTTACGTTCGAAAGGTACTTTAGGCAGAGGCAAGGCCATCACCTATCTGCACGGGACAGAAACCTCCTCATGGGGAGACGAGGAAGGACTAGCATCGCTCCTGGCTTCCTTAGCTGAAACCAATCCCAGCCGTTTCTATATGTTTGAATCCACAGCGCGTGGCTTCAATATGTTCCATGACATGTACGTCACCGCCAAACGGGCCAAGACCCAGAGGGCTATTTTTTGCGGCTGGTGGCGCAATGAGTTATATGCCGTTGAACCGGATTCTGCCGTCTACAAAGTCTATTGGGATGGCAAGCTAAAGCCGGAAGAAAAGGAATGGGTCAAAGACATCAAGAAGCTATACGGCGTTGAAATCAACAGCCGACAAATGGCCTGGTGGCGTTGGAAGATGCACGAAGGCATCAAAGATGAATCCCTGATGTATCAGGAGTTCCCGCCTACCGAAGATTATGCCTTCGTAATGACAGGCACCAGCTTCTTCTCAAATTCACGCTGCACCGACGCAGCAAAAGCCTCCAAGCTAAACCTGCCTGACCATTATCGCTATGCGATGGGCGCCTACTTCCAAGATACGGAAGTCATCAAGTCTACAGAACGCCTATCGACCCTTAAGGTGTGGGAAGAACCCGTAGACAACGGGTACTATGTCATTGGGGCAGACCCCGCCTATGGCAGTAGCGACTGGGCAGACCGCTTTTGTATTCAGGTCTTCCGCTGCTACGCCGATGGCATGGATCAAGTCGCTGAATTTAACACCAGCGAAATGAATACCTACCAGTTTGCCTGGGTCATCGCCCACCTTGCCGGCGCCTACAAGAACTCAACCCTGAATCTGGAAGTCAATGGCCCCGGTCAAGCGGTCATCAACGAATTGAAAAACCTGAAACGTCAGGCGACCTCTATGAATAGCCAGCAGGGGCGCGATCTGATGAACGTCCTTGCCCACATGCAGAATTATATCTGGCGCAGGAACGATACGCTGGGCGGAATGAGCAATAGCATTGGCTGGATGACCACCACCCAGTCCAAGGAACGGATGCTTTCCTACTTCAAAGACTATTTTGAACGCGGGATTATGAACGTCTATTCCACAGAACTCATTGAGGAAATGAAAAGCATTGTCCGCGACCAGGGCAGCATTGCCGCCTATGGACGGGGCAAGGATGACAGGGTTATCGCCACGGCCCTAGCCGCTGCGGCCTACGCAGAACAGCTTCAACCCCGCCTTTTGGCCGGCAGAATTACCCGTCAGGTCAATAAAAAGCAGGAAGAATACACCCCCGAACAACTTGCCGTTGGCAAAGGGGTATCCAATTATCTCAAAAATATCGGGGTATACGGTTCCAGATGATGACCCGTGTGCAGATGCGAGAAGCTATCAAACGGTTTTTGGCAGACGAAGACCGGGTTTTAAGCGAAAGACTGTTCTGCCAACTGGCCGGAATCTCAAAACTGACCTTCCGAAAGGTATTCCACGGGGGGGAAACCCTTACCCCGATGGTCCAATTGCGGATTGAGAAGGCGCTCAAGGCCCTAGAACGCGGGGAAGTCCGCTTGATGCAAAACCGGGACCGCACTAAATATGTCGAATATCGTCGGGAACCGCAGCCCGAGTTACGCCGCAGCTTGGGTTTGCAGATGAAAAACGGGAAGATAGAATTGAAAATTGGGCTGCGAAACGCCAACGACTACACCCAACCAACCTTCAAAGAGCAATTTGAGAAATAGGGGATTGTGAAATGGCTATTTTGAAAAGTTACTTTTGCAGCAAACACGGTTATTTTGACGCTTTTGCCGAAGGCGCTGTGCGCTGCCCTGCCGCCAGGTGCCGGTGCAAGCCCAAGGAACAGCTTGCCGCACCCGCCATTCTGTCAGACCGGACCAAATCCGCAGACAAGAACCTCAAGGGTTTAGCCGAGGACTTTAAGATGACAAACATCAAGTCCACGCGGGAAGGCGAAAGCCAGCAGGGCTATCTTACCCGAAACAACAAGACCCCTCCCACCCCTCCCCCCCAGGTTCGGGAACCGCGTCCCGGCGATGCCGCTATGTGGGGAAACAAGGGCGGGTTCAACATGGGGTCGATCATGTCCGGCCAAGCATTTCCGTCTGTACGGGGCGAGCAGGTTAGTGTAAAACCCCAAGATGTGGGGAATCTTCGCGGTCCAACTACCGCCAGTTACGTGCCTGACCATGAGGGTTTAAAGATTAAATGAAACTCCCCCAAGACCTTGAACAGCGTGAGTATTTCTTTAACGATTTGATTGAGAAATGCTTTGTCTCGCGGGACACCCGCAAGGCCGACTATTCAAGTCTTAGGTCATGGTTTCTGTTTGGCGCGGGGCCGGAAGAAAGTCCCGCCCAATTCAACAAAATCAACCCCACCATTGACCAGCTTATTAGCTTTTTGTACGCCGCCGATACGACCCGGTTTACCGTACACCTGGGGTCCACGGCCCCTGATTATGAATACAATAAGCTGAGTATCCTTGTCGAAGCCCTCAACGACAAATGGATGGATTCGGGCGGGGACAAAGTGTTTTTGACCGCCCTAACCTGGGCTTTGGTCTACAATTCATCCTTCATCAAGTTGATCTGGCGCGACGGCATCAACGCCTACATGGTTGATCCCGGTAGCCTTGGCGTCTTGAGAGAGGATAGCACCCATACAGACCGCCAAGAAGCCATTGTTCATAGCTATTATATAACAAAGAGTGAGCTACGGGCGCGTCTGTATACTCATCCAAACCGGGAAAGAATCCTTGCCCGGTTAGAAGGCTCCAAGCACCAGGTCGAGAACGTCCCTGCTGGCATAGACCGCATCGTTCTTTCGCAAACCAATCCAACTATTTACGGCACAGTCAACCTGGATTTGTACGGCTTTAACCGCATGAAGGCGGAAGTGGCCGAAGACACCATCCAGATGAAGGAATTGTGGGTCTGGGATTCGGACCAGGAAGACTACCAGTGCGTCACCATTGCCGACCCAGATGTTATTATCTATGACCGTCCGGGCAAGGAATTGTATTTGAAGGGCGAATTGCCTTTTATCCAGATTTGTCCCAATCCGCAGTACGACTACTTTTGGGGGCAGAGCGAAGTCCAGAAACTTATCCTGCTTCAGCAGATGCGGAATAAACGCATGACTGAGATTCTGGACCTTTTGTCCCGCCAGGTTAATCCGCCCAAGGTTATGATGGGCTTTTCCGGCATCCAGGAAGAACGGAATTTTGCCCTGAACCGTCCTGGCGGCTTGCTAAGTTCTGATATGCCCAACGCCAAGGTGGAATCCCTGGCCCCAGAAATGCCCGATAATTTGTACCGGGAAATCCAAGAAATTGACGCGATGTTTGAGGAAGCCAGCGGTATTTCCTCCATCCTGTCAGGGCGCGGAGAGCAGGGGGTTCGCTCGTCCGGACACGCCTCTCAGCTTGCCCGTCTGGGTTCTTCGCGCACCAAGAAACGCGCCCTTATCATTGAGGATTCGCTGCAAAAAGTGGCGACCCAATATATGAAACTGCTGCAATCGCATGACGCAACCCACTACACCGATGACCTTGGAAACAAGTTTGTGATCGAGCAGTTTACCAAGGATTACACGGTCAAGGTGGACGCTCACAGCAACAGCCCGATCTTCATGGAAGATATGCGGCAGTTGGCTTTTAACCTGCTCAAAGCTGGGGCTATTGACAAGGAAAGCCTTTTGGATTTGCTTGATCCTCCCATGAAGCAACTTCTCAAGAAGAGGCTAAAAAAGATGGAGCGGGAGCAGAAGCAGCAAGCTGCCTCTCAGCCGTCCAACGTCAAACCAATTAAGGGGGCCAAGGGTGGCTGACGTTAAATCAACCGCAGACCAACCCAGAGTCTCTACAAGAGATATTGCAGGGGCTAACAAACCGGCAGGATTGCAGTATCGTGTAAGCGGTATCCGATCCCCGGCTACCAAAACAATAGGGCGCTCAACTAGGCGCAGCTAGGAGACTTTGATGTATAAGAAGATGAAGAAGTCTGGCCGTAGCAAGAAGCGGTAAGACCAACAAGTTCAAGGGGATACAACTCAAACCAAGGAGAGCATCACATGGCTCGTAAGGCGAAGCGCGCTCGCAAGTCGAAGCGCTAACTAACATACGGGTTAGCCCCGTGTGTTAATTTCCGAGGGGGGACGGAAGAAAAACATATCCCCCCATTTGTTGCGACGTATTGACGCACCCCCAAATTTGGTATTTACATCGACGGGAACGTTTTTTAACCGCCCGTTATCGGGCTATGGGTAGTACATGGCCGCAGCACCGGATCGTATTTCAGCGCTAATGTCCTCACAGATGGGGGGAGGCGGCGCTCCGACTGGCGCTGCTACGGATGCGGAAACAAATCCCGGTCCTATGACTTCTCCGATGTCAACCCCGGAACCCAAGATGGGTTCTAAAGAGGGTGCCCTGGTCAATCTGAGCATGGCTCTTGACCTGATTGAGCAGTCTCTTCCCGCCCTGGGCAGCGAATCCCCCGAAGGTCAGAAGGCTATGGCAGCCCTTCGCGCTTTGAGCGGTCTTCTTGGCCCCCGCAAATCTCGCAGTGCAGAACTTCAGCCAGCGGAAATCATGCAGCTTCTTGGCTCGTTGCCTCAAGCTGGCAATGTCACCCCGGAAGTCTCTGCCATTCTTGGCCCGCGCCCCGGTTCCCCTGCTCAAGCCGGCCCTGGTGGCTCGATGGCACCCCCTGTCCCGCCGCCGCCCCCTCCAGGGGCAGGTGGACCAACTCCGGGTGGCATCCCCGGTTCACCCATCCCCGGAATGTGAGGATTCACAATGGAACTTTTTAAGCCGCGCGGTTCTTCGCAGCCCCGTCGCCCCACCGATAACAACCAGCAGAACGGCCAGATCGTCAATACGCCGCGCTTCTCGGAATTTGGTGGCCTGACCGGCAGCAACAAGGCCGGCCATAAGAACAAGATGACCCTGAGTCATCCTGGCGACACCAAGAAAGTCATTTAAGGAACATAGGGGATTACTATGGCTACTCTGGAAGACCTTTCATCGGACGCGCGTGACGAACTGGCCTTGCTGGCTCGGGAACTGGCTGACAGCCCCGAAACCCGCAACCAGTTCCTGCGTCTTGCCAAGCAAAAGCGTCCCAACATTCCGATTCCCGAAATCGACTTGGATGATCGCGTCCAGAAGTATTCGGAAAGGTCGGCGCAGCGGGTGCAGGAGCTTGAAAACAAGCTGGCAGAACGTGACGCGATGGAAGAACTGAATCGTCGGCGTCGTTCGCTTATGTCCAAGCATAAGCTCGACAACGAAGACCAGGTTGCCGAAGTGGAAAAGATTATGTTGGAAAAAGGCATTACCAATCACGAAACGGCTGCGGATTACTGGAAGTGGATGAATGAATCCGCTGCCCCCACACCGTCGGGTTATGCTCCCAACGTTATGGATAAGACCGCCCGCGATGTTCTTGCCAAGTATTGGAAGAACCCCGCGATGGCGGCGAGAGATGAAGCAGCAAAAGCCCTCAACGAACTTCGGAAGAATCCGAAGCCTGTGGGCTACTAAGGCTTTTTAGGGGATAGTCATTAACGGAGATAAACCATGCCCATTGGTGGTGGTATTCTTCCAGCGTCGGGTTCGCAGCAATATTCGGAGTTGACGTATGTCACTCGGCGTGCGTTTATCCCGAAGCTGGTTGTTCAGCTTTATAATTCTACGCCGCTCCTGGCGGCCCTTATTGCGAACTCTCAGTCGGCCAGCGGCGGTGTTTCGTCCGTTACTGTCCCGGTTCAGGGTTCTCAGTTCGTCAATGCTCAGTGGTCTGACTACAGCGGCTCCTTCCAGCAGCCGGCTGTCCAGCAGGGCGCTTACAATGCCGAATTTAATCTCAAGCTGATGATCGCGCCCGTTCCGTTCCTCGGAATGGAAGGTGCGGTGCAGCAGGATTATGCGGTTATCCCGCTGATCGAAGCCCGCATGAACGATGCGACCAACGTGATGATGGATGCTATGGCGACCTCGCTGTACAACAACACATCGGACACGCAGCAGTTCACCGGCCTCCCCGCTGCCGTTGACGATGGCACCACTGCTGGCGCCAGCACTTACGGCAACATCAATCGCTCCACCTATGGCTGGTGGAAGTCGAAGGTTTACAACGCCAACAACGTCAACCCGACCCGCCAGAATGTGCTTCAGTACATCAGCGGCACGGTCAAAAACGGTGCGGAAGTGCCGTCCTTTGGCGTTTGCGGCTTTGGCACCTGGACCCTGCTGGCGCAGGACTATGTTGGTCAGGAACAGTACGTCATCACCCCCGGCTCCGGCTTTGACAGTGATGCGAATGGTCCTCAGGCCGCGTTCCGCGCTCTGATGGTGGCCGGCGTCCCGATTTATCCGGACCCGTATTGCCCTGAAGGCTTTTTGTACCTGCTGAACTCGAACTACCTGTCGCTGTATATCCACGATCAGGGCAGCTTTGTGTTCACCGGCTTTGAATCGACCCTGCCCAACTGGCAGATCGGTTATGTCGGCGCGGTGCTGATGATTGCCGAACTGGTCAGCACGAAGCCGAAGTCGATGACCAAGGTCAAAAACTTCAACTCTCTTAGTATTTGAGGAGGATGACCAATGGCTTTGGCCCTTAATAAACTTATCCTTGCCGGCTCTAACGCCACTACCAACACCGCTGGTGCCTATTGGCAGAACGCCAATATCGCCATCACCACTGCGGCCAACGTGACCATTCCTGCGGGTCTTTACTACGCTAATACCCCGGCGAATTGCACGATCCTGGCTAACATGGGTTCTTATGTGACTGTTGTGGCGGCCAACTCGGCCACCCTGGTGCTTTCGGATGGTGTCAACACCTATGCGAATTGCACCACCAACGGCACTCTGGTTCTCATTACGGTCAACGGCGGTGAGTCGGCTCCGGGCACCTTCACATCTTAAGGAGGCTTCCCAATGGCTAGTATGAACAATCTTGCCAGTTCTACTCCGCAGGATATTGGCAGTTATGCTGTTGGCACTGTCCAGGGCGTCAGCCTTGGCACCGCTGCCAATGCCGTGATTGCCATTCCCATGTTGAGTGGCGGCTTGACTCAGAGTGGTAACACCACGACTTCCGGTTCCGTGATCCTTCGCAGGGTCACTGTCCGGAATCCCAACGGTAATGTCAGTGGCACTTCTGTCAGCATCGGCCAGACCAAAGACGGCGGTAATCTCGTTGTCAATGCGTCTGCTCTTACGACTTTGACGGCTGTGAACACGTATCAAGACCTGCCCCTGTCTGCGACGGCGAATACGACTTGCGTCAACGGGAATATCTCCCCGACGCTGTATTTGAACGTCACGGCTGGTGCTACGGCCAACGGATACGTTGACGTTTACATCTTTGGCGATGTGGTGAATCCGTAATGGTGTTTGTGACGAACAACACTGACGCGGCGTTTGAAGACGGTTATGCCGGGGAGGTCTATAAATTCCTTCCCGGCAAACCGCTTGAAATATCCGTAGAGGCTGCTCGTCATATCTTCGGATACGAAGATGCAAACAAGGAACCGTATCTGATCCGTCTTGGCTGGACTATGACCAGGATGGATATGGAGGCGGCGCTTGAAAAGCTGTCTAAGTTTGTAATCACAGAAGAAAATCCAGGAAAACACCACTCGTTATCCCCGGTGGTGGAGCGAGTACCCCTCACGCCGAAACGCGGAGGGGGAAAGCTCGCTCATATAACATGATAGGTTCGGTGTTAAATGTCGGCATTGTCGGACTATATTACGGAGTGCCGTAGGCTTTTGCACGACGCTACGGGCGCGTTTTATTCCGATCAAGAACTTACCGACGATATTAACATTGCCAGAAACCGTCTTGTTCGAGACACCGGCTGTTTGCGTGAGCTACAGACCGGAGCGGCAATCCTTAATCAAGAAGTCTATAGCCTTGATGACCTCCCGTATGGGAGCAACACTTATGACGTTCTGAACATCAATCTGTATTGGGGCAATACCCGCGTTCCTATGCGGTATCTGCCCTGGACGCAGTTCAATGCAGAACTCCGGTTCTGGCAGAACTATGTTGGGCGTCCAATCGCTTTCTCTATGTATGGACAGAGAAAGTATTACTTGTCGCCAGTCCCGGACCAGAACTACGTCACGGAACTCGACACCATCATTGCCCCTAATGACTTGGTAGATGATTCAAGCATTGAGCAAATCCCTCTTGAGTTCACCGGCCCTGTTGCCTTCTACGCTTGCCACCAAGCTAAGTACAAAGAGCAAGCCTTCGGGGAAAGCGAGATATTCAAACAGGAATACATCAAGAAAGTCCAGAACGTCCTGGCTACGGTCTACACCCGTAGATTGCCAAACCCATATAGTACGCCCTACTAATCATGGCAGCAGCAGCGGAACAGAAAAAACAGTACCACATTTCAAAGTCTTTCAAGGCTTTGAACACTAAGGCTAACCGCACGGCCATTCAGGACGATGAGTTTTCTTGGTTGGAAAATGCCCAGCCTATTGGTCCCGGCAATCTAAAAATCATTCCTGCCTCCATACCGTCACTGGACAACACCAGCGCCAACGTTGTTTTTGTTGCCAACGTAACGTCTATGACAAGCGTTGAAGTAAAAGGGAGCACATACCTGGCTACCTTCCAGGATGATGGCAGGTCCCAATTTTACGACGTTGATCTTGGAAATGTGGTCACAATTGCCACTGCCGGAACATTCAGCAACAGCAACGTCAGAGCGGCACAGTTTAACTCCGATTACGCCATCATTGGCGACCCTAACAAGGGTCTGTTTGTTTATGATGGAAACACCACCGTTCAATTAGGATCGGTTGGTGCCATTGGCATGACGAATGTCGGCTCTGCTTATAACACGGCGCCTTCCGTTGTTATCAGTCCGCCTAACCAGGCGGGCGGTATACAGGCTACTGGTCAGGCTGTACTGACCGGAAACATTGTCTCTGGTATTGTCCTGACCAATCCGGGTACGGGATATACGTCTTCCCCTACTATTACGCTGTCTGGCGGCACTGGAACGGGTGCGTCGGCTGTAGCGTCTTATATCACGTTCCGCACTGGAACCGTCTCTGCCACGGTTCAAAGCGGCGGATCCAATTACACTTCAGCCAACATTACTTTTTCTGGAGGTGGTGGAGACAACTCCGCCGCAGCCACAGCCATTATCAGCAATGGCTCTATCATCAATGTCATTATGACAAATGTGGGCAATAACTACACTTCTGCCCCCACTGTCACGATTACAGGTGATGGCGCCAATGCCTGTGTCACAACGCAGATTCAGTCAAATGTTGTCACTGATGTAGCCACCTATTCTGGCCGAGTCTGGGTGTCTCAAGGCCGCCAAGTAGTCTATTCAGCGGCGACAAACTTTAACGATTTCATCAGCCCGTCTGCTGGCAGTGTTTTCATTACAGACTCGACGTTGCACGGCAACATCCTTGCCATGCTGTCCGCCAATAACTTCCTTTACATATATGGCGATGACTCCATCAACGTCTTTAGCGATGTCCTGGTCAACAGCACAGGGACAACATCTTTTACAAATACAAACATCAGCGCATCTATCGGAAGCCGTAGACCGTTCTCAATCTTTCCGTACTACCGTTATGTTATGTTCCAGAATGACTATGGCGTGTATGGCCTTATCGGCTCTACAACCGTCAAGCTGTCGGATGCCTTGGATGGCATTTACCCGCTGATTGATTTCACAAAGCCTATCAGTGCCGGCCAGGTCATCATCAATAACATCCTCTGCGCCGCCTTTAATTTCTACTGCAATAACCTTGTAGTGGGCGGTAGCCGCTGGATACAGGCGGTTTTCTTTGACAAGAAATGGTTCATCACCAGTCAAGGTACTATCAACCTGGTGGCTGGCTCCCCGGTTGGCGGTATTCTGAAGCTGTTTGGGGTGAGTGGCAAAAACTTATACACGATGTATCAGAACGCCACGGCACCAGTTAATTCCACGGTGCAAACGGCTTTGTGGCTTTTGACCGATCCCATTCGTGACAAGCAAGCCCTGAAACTGGGCGTAGAAGCTACCCTAACCAATGGTGGCAGCATTAACCTGACCGTTGATAGCGAATCAAACAGTAGCCCGACCTATGTTCTGTCCAACACTTCGGATTGGAACAACAACAGTGGTACGATCATCCCTTGGAAGAACAACGCCAATGCTACGATTAATTGGTTGAGCGGTAGCGCTGGATACTATCTTTACAAGTCGGATGCCCAGCAATGGGGCAAATACATTGGCTACACGATGACAAGCAATTCTAGTGGTTTTACCTACAACACTTTTGAGCTTGAGTTTGAACTCAGAGCGAGGTTCTAAATGACTGGCGTACCTTATACATTTGCGACTGCAACATCTCCTATTCCTCTGTCTCAGTTGGATTCCAACTTCAACACAACGTTGACGATTGGATCGACAAGTGTTGGCTTGGGAAATTCTACTGCATCCCTAGCCAATGTGTCCTTGACGGGAAGCACATCTATTGCGGGTGCCAACATCACAGCCGCCCTCACCTACGGCGGCGTTACCCTGTCCAACGCCGTGACCGGCACGGGGAATATGGTGCTGTCGGCCAGTCCGACGCTGACCGGCACCCTGACGGGCGCTGCGGCTAATTTTAGCTCCAATGTCGGCATCGGCATGACGCCGAGCAATATTCTGGATATTACGCAGAGCCAGAATGGCACCAGCATAGCGCAACTTCTCAACAACAGTGGTGGGGCATCCGCAGCTTCTAGCTTTAGGTTGTCGAACGGGTCTGCTACCTCGCAAATCACACTATGGGGCAGTGGATTTTCTTCTACGGGACTTCTCGCTCAAAACGGCCTTTTCATCGCTAACGGCGGTGCTGGCGGCATAACCTTTGACGCGCAATCATCCGCCCCAATTATTTTTGCAACAAACGATACGGAGCGCGGGCGCTTCGGCACTGACGGCAGCTTCCTTGTCGGCGGCACGACGAACGTGGGGGCGGGGTATATGTACGCCAGCGGTGGCATAAAAATCAGGACAACAGGAACCGGCCTAGTTAATACCGGCGAGTTGTTTAGCGTTAATGGTGGGTCTAGTGCCTGCATCGGTCTATTGGGGACTGTATCAGGCACAGAACCCCTCGGTATTGCAAACTCTGGCGCTGACACAGCGTCATATATCCGCTTCACCAACGGTGCCTCCACCACAGGCTCCATCACCCGTACCGCTGGCGTCACCGTGCTGAACGGAACGTCTGACATTCGGCTCAAGATTATCTCCGAGCATCAGAAAAATCGCCGTGCTGAGATCGAAGCACTGTGGATTGGTGATTTTGAGAAGTTCAGCAACTTTGAGCATAGCGGCCAGAGTTTCCATAGCTTTGGTATTATCGCCCAGCAGGCGCACGAAACGCTTGGCGACCTCTCGACAATTTCACCGCCCGAAAATGAGAACGACATTTGGTTAGCACCTAGCGAACCCTATGCATACCTCGCGCTATGGGGCGTCAAAGACCTCTACGCCGAAAACGAAGCCCTGAAGGCCCGCATTACAGCACTGGAGTCTAAGTAATGACCAACACATACACATGGCTTGTCGAATATATGTCCTGCTACCCACAGGCCGAAGGCGAAACGGATGTTGTCTTCACCGTGGGCTGGCGCTGTAACGCCACGGACGGCACCTATAATGCCACACAGTATGGCACCGTTAATGTGACCTACGTCGCCGGTGCCCCCTACACCCCGTATGCCGATCTGACACAGGCTCAGGTACAGGGCTGGGTCTGGGCCAACGGCGTCGATCAGGCTTCTGTTGAGGCGGCTCTTGACACCAACATTGCCAATCAGGTCAATCCCCCTGTCGTCAACCCGCCGTTACCTTGGAGCGCATAATGACCCTCGAACTT
>Ga0316229_1003128_pt1 | contig 13303 bp, 7 predicted proteins | sample TBH18023metaG_FD_206011 | JGI IMG/M metagenome (GOLD analysis project Ga0316229, IMG submission 206011) | Freshwater microbial communities from Trout Bog Lake, Wisconsin, USA - TBH18023 | ecosystem: Environmental > Aquatic > Freshwater > Lake > Hypolimnion/Profundal zone | place: USA: Wisconsin...
GCCTGGGCGTTGCGGTTGGAACTGCTGGGCAAGTGGGCTGAGTCATCCGCGGGGAGCGCCGTGGCCGGGGCGCAGAACGTAGCGCAGACCTGGATCGAGCAGGCCTTGGCCGAAGACAAGTACGACATCGCCAACAAACTTGGGCAGGCGGAGGCGGCGTTGGCCCGACGTTCGACCGATTCGGCGGCACTTACGCGGGCGACCGAGACGCTCAAAGGCATCAAGGAGGCCCAGGCGAACTTCGCTGAGGCAACGCGATCGCTGGACGTGCTGGCGGTTAAGCCCGAAGACCCGCAGGCGAACCTGGCCTATGGGAAATATCACTGCCTTAACAAGGGCGATTGGAACGAAGGTCTGCCGTATGTGGCCAAGGGTGCCGATGCGGATTGGAAGTCCCTGGCCGAGAAGGAACTAAAGGCCCCGGCGGAGGCCGACAAGCAGGCGGCGGTTGGGGATGGGTGGTGGGATTTGTCATTGAAGCAGAGCAGTTCCCTGGCCAGGGAGCGTATGAAGCAACATGCGTGTTTCTGGTATCGCCAGTGCGTCGATAAGGTGACGGGCCTGGAAAAGCTGCGGGTGGACAAGTGCCTGGCGGAACCGGCGACAGAGGTCAAGAGCAAGCCCAAGGAGGTTTCCGATGGAACGACGGCGGCGTTGCCGGGCAACATGGCAGACAAGATTGACCTGACCTCCAAGGCAGTGGAGATCAAGGCTGGCTTGGATACGGTCGTCAACCGATTCAAGGACCATCTGCTGGTGCTTCCCAACCCCGCCTTCAAGCCTGACACCGATGGAAAGGGACCAGTACTATGGTTAATAGTTGTTCTCGGCAAGTTGACATTTGCCGAAGACAGCCGGATTCGGTGGCGGCTGGAAGTGCCGGGCGAGGCAGACACGCGGGGCTCTACGAAAATGAATTGTTGGCCGCTAATGCCCAAGGCAGACCCGGGGCCACCAGCAATTGAGGATTATGCAAAGTTTAAGACTGTATGGTTCAACGGGTTGTCTACGCTACAAAATGCCGGATATAAATGTAGCGTACCGTCCCATTCGATTGAAGATAGCGCGTTTAGGAAGGATGGAAACTACGAGTTGTGCTTTGAAAAAGTGGGGGACAAGCTGGCGGCTTGGGCGGACACAACTAAGCTTCTCGAGGTCGAGCTAACCGCCGAGCAGATGACTAAGGCCAGTGCGGCACCAATTCAACTGCGTTTTGCGCAAAACTGGCGTAATCGCACTTTCGGGGCGAAGATAACCCTTCTGGAACTGACTATGGGCAAGAATCTCGCACCACTAGCGCCGCCGAGGTCGCAGCCTGATTCCAAGTAGGATGACGGAATTGATGGCACTTTGCCAACGCGGCATGGGGAGTGTGCCAGCTACGGCCGTCCGCCATCGGCAGGTTTCTGGTTTAACATCTCCAGCAGGCGCTGGGCCAATTGGCGGTCCTGGCGAGGGGCCCAAAGCGGATAGATGTCAGGCGCCATAGCCAAATACTTCTCCAAGGTCGTAGCGGCCCCATGGTCGTTGCCGCGGGCGAAGAGAACCAACGACAGCAACAGCGTATCAGCTAGGCGTACCAACTGGCTATCGTCAGCGCTCCAGACCGTTGCTATGGGGTTCTCTGACGCCAGGATCGCACCCAAATGCATGTCGGGACGAGCTTCCGCCCATTCGGTCAGCAGGCGCAATAGGCCATCCCGGCACCCACAGAGTGCATACAGAAGAGGCAGAGAGTATGGTGCGCCGGAAAGGTATAATAAACTTACGTATGAGAAACTTCCCAAGCGACGGCGGCAAATATCGAAGGCACTGTGGCATGCCGCCAGGGCTTCGGCCGTCCGCCCGCGCCGGCACCAGACGTAGGCGATACCGGTCAAAGCATCGGATATGGAATTCCATTGTTTAGGGTATTCATCAGGAATGCGTTGGAAAATATCCAGTGCCTCAGCATCATTGCCCCGTTGGATTTGCAGGTACGCCTTGCCGAGCAAGCCGGACGACACCTGCTCCGGAGTATCGGGGAACTCGGTACATATTTTGTCAAAAAGGGCGTCGGCATGGTCATATTCATTGCGCCCGGCATGGAGCCATCCCCATTGGAGGAGAGCTCTGACGCATGTTGTGCGACATTCGGAATACTCATTCAGGAGCCTGGCTAGGAGATGCAGCCCGCGGTCCATCTCCCCGCGATCGGCCGCGACCAGACTCCATTTCATCAGAGCCCAGCTGCAGGCATCCCTTTGTTCGGGGTATTCAGTCAATACCTGTTGACCGAGGGCCTCGGCGGCATCGAAATCTCTTAGTTCAGCGTACATAAGAGCCACCAAATGCAGTACCCACGAGCACGGGTAGCGCTGATCGGAATAGGATCGCAGGATTTCCTGGCTCTGTTGCACTGCCTGATGGAAGTTGTGTTGTCCCAACCAAAAAGCTCTGCACTTCAGGGCATATGCACACAGCGAACGATTCTGTGGAACGCGCTGCGTAATGCTGAGTAATAAGTCGCCCACTTCGTGTACGCCGGGCATCTCTGACAGGAGTTGCAGGCTGTTGGTTGAAAGCAGTCCTTGGGGATGGAATCGCGCTGCTGGCAGGGCAAAGAACTTCATCTCTCGGTAGTAATTGTGTCTCTGCAATTCAAACGCTTGTTCCCAAAGTCGCTGACCTATGATCGGCAATGCATCATGCTCAGGGTAATCGCGATAAGCTCGGCACAGTTCCCGGGCTTCCTCTTCGGTTTGGCCGCAGAATTGATGGATTAGCGATTTGCCCAGACAACCCATGGGGGCCAGGGCAGTCTGTTCCACGCGGTCGAAGTAGCCGGATGCCTCTTCCAGCAAAGCGGAAACCCGTTCCCCAGTCACGCCCTTCTTGTCGGCCAGATCGACACAGCACTTGCCAGCCAGGAACAGCGCCACCATACCCTCGTCGTGCCCGGGATGGCATTCAGCGATACGCAGGTATTGGCCCTTGGCCTGATCCACCAGCCCCAGGTTATACAAGATGTTGGGTGTCTCCAGACAGGAAACCGTCACCGATACACCCCTGGCGAACGCTCGAAAGCGGCGTACGCGCAAGCCACATCCCCAAGTGTACAGCCCAACGCGGTCGCCTGACAGGGGCACGTGGTCTTGCCAACTCAAGATTTCGTTGCCGTCGACACTCAGTCTGATGACATCGCCCACGCGCTCGGCGGTCACGTTATACCACCGATCCTCCTGGCGGGTTCCCTCGATAGATGCAACGTCCATGCTATTCTTGGACAGCTTACTGCGAGTGGCCGCATCGGCGCCAAACTGGAGGAAATAGCCATCGTAGTACTTGCCAGTTCCCGGCGGGGGAGCGGACAGAATCGGGCTGATGTCCCCCTCCTGCCCGGCAATTACCATAGCCTCCATCTCGATACGAACGTCCCCGCCGGCCGGAGCGTCAAGAAGCAATACGGATTCGGCATTTTGAGCCACCCTCAGGAGGCCCGACCGAACCTCCCACGTGGGAGCGTTTGCAATCTGAACGTTGGTCCATCCCGGTGGCGGTCCATCGGGCAGTTTTGAGAAGTCCACATCGGCCACCAGTCGCCAGGGGGCCACGCCTTCCAGCCACTTGTCAATGTCATCAGCCAAGATGCCAGTCGTGGCGTAGCGCTGGGCCTGGTCGCGGCGAAGACAGCGCATGGCGATCTCCGCCAATTCCGGAGGGATCTTGCGTTTCGGAGCGACCTTGCCTGGCGGCATTGGATCGGTGCTGGTGATCAAGCGCACCATCTCCCGCGTTTCCCTGGCCTCGAATGGCCGCCGCAGAGCACAGAGTTCGTACAGGATCACACCCAGCGCCCAGACATCGGACTGCATACCCACCTGATCCACGCGCCCCAAGGCCTGTTCGGGGGACATGTACGCCGGCGTGCCCATGGATTTACCCTCAAGGGTCACCAGTAAATCCGAGTCGCTGGCCAGGTCCGCCGGGTCCACCCGGCGCTGGTACTGTGACCAGACATCTTCTTTGGGAGACAGCGGAGAATTGGCAGGCATTGGCGTCGGCGTATCCCCGCCCTTGATGGTTTTGGCCAGACCCCAGTCCAGCACCACCACTTCTCCGTATTCGCCGACAACGATATTAGCGGGCTTGAGGTCGCGGTGGATCACGCCCCGGTCGTGGGCGAAACGGATGGTCTGGCAGACGGAATGGAAAATACGCACCAGACGGCGCAGGGGAAATTGTTCCAGGGTCGCGGCATCTTCCTTGCGGAGAGCCTCGATGATTGAATTAAGGGGACGGCCTTCGATGGGGCGCATGGTGTAGTAAGGAAGCCCCGCCGTACCCCGGTCGACACGATACACCGGCACGATGCCTGGATGCTGTAACTGGGCAGTGATGTAGGCTTCGCGCAGGAAGCGTTGGAGGCTCTCGGGCTGGGCGGCGGCATGCTGGTTGACCGACTTCAAGGCCACATCCCGTGTCGGGCATGCCTCGCGGGCCAGGTAGACCAACCCCATGCCGCCGCGTCCCAGTTCGCCTTTGATCTGGAAGTCACGATGGGCGGGGATATTGCCAACAGGTGCGGCCAGCGATGCGTCTGCCGCTGTCGTTGCAGTATCGCCGAACACAGACGCGAATACGTTTGGCGCCACTGACGAATCGCTCGATACCGTCGCGTCCGGATCAGCCGCCACAGAGACCCGTCGGTTATCTTCCTTCCTGCGCATAGGATTAACTCCAGGAACAGTAGCCGTTGACAGCCCTGCGACATACCAGGATCGAGTTAAGTTTGATGCCGGGCATAGTATCACCTTGCGTTGCGGGAAACTCAAGGCCAGCCATCATCACGCAAATTCATAACTTGGGCGGAACGTTTGTCTCTGAATGGCGGATTGAGTTTTGCGTGCGGGCATATTGTAATTTGCGTCTGGTTCCCGGCGCGGTTGATTGGTTTAGAGACTGCGAAGGGTTACGATGAAAGGAAGCCAGCACTTGGATGACCGCACAAAGCGGAGGTGAATGCAGGCGGCGAAAGGTGGTTTCATGACTAAATTGCAGACAGGCGATGATGCCAGTGTGGCCCCGGACCATGCCATCATGGATATCCAGGTCGAGGGCGGGGGCCGGCGCACCGTGAAGTTGGAGAAGGATCGGATGTTGATCGGACGGACGGCGGATGCGGGGATTAGACTGGACAATGATACGGTTTCCCGGCATCACGCCGAACTGCTGCGCGATCCCTTCGGGCGCTGGTGGATTCGTGACCTGGGAAGCCGCAATGGCATGAGAGTGAATGGGGCCAGATGCGACCAGCGGCTGCTGGATGGCAGCGAAACCATTCGCCTGGGAAACTTTACGCTACGGTTCTCCGTCGGTTCTGGTGCCCCAGCAACCGCGGATTCTCAAATCGATGACGGTCGGACATTGGTGCCGTGCGAGACCGACCTGCTTAAGTTTAGCACGACGGATCATTTGGCGGCGCCGCCGGTATCCGCAGCGCACCTCTCCCGCCTGCTGGAGTTTGCCTCCGCGCTCAGCATCCAGCGTGATACGGCGGAGCGGTTGCGGTTGCTTGGCCATCTCTTGATTGCTCCTCCATTTGACGGCACTGCCGCCATGGTTTTGCGCGTGGATTGCACCGATCCCGAGACGCCGCCGCGCTATATCCTGCCACCGCTGCAGAGATTTCCCGCCACGGCCGCCGTTCGCATTTCACGCACACTGTTGAACTACGTTATTCGCACCAGGCAGCCCACCCTCGGCACCAGGCATCCCGGCTCCGACAACCAGATCGAAATGACAGTCGGCGGTGACGATGCGCCTACATCCGCAGTCGCATGTCCTCTTGCGGGCTATGGACAACAACTCGACCTGCTTTACGTGTTTTTCCCGGCCAATTATGCCTCGGACGAGTGGTTGGCTCTGGCGACCACCGCAGCCCGGCAGTATCAGCAAGCACAGGATGCCTGGTCGGCCAGGTTGCGCACCGAGCATTATGACGCCGTGGAACGCGATTTGCTTCTAGCCCAGAAGACCCAGGCAAGCATCGTTCCTCGCGATCTGCTGAGCGATTCGCTGCAGGTGGCAGTGAGTTTTCTTCCCTGCCAATGGGTGGCCGGTGACTACGCCGACATTGTCCCGCTGGCCAACGGGGCCACCTATGTCGGCGTCGCCGATGTCTGCGGCAAGGGAATGCCCGCAGCCCTGATCAGTTCGGCCCTGCATACACTGGTGCGCACGGCCCTGCGCGGCGGGGTGTCGCTGGTGGACATGATGGCCCTCGCCAACCAGTACCTTGCCGAGATGCTGTCGGTCGGCCGTTTCATAACCATGGCCGCAGTCATCATCGACCCCAAGGCCAAGTGTATTGAATGTGTCCGCGCCGGACATCCGCCTCCGGTCCTTTTACGCAAGGACCGGCTGCCAGTTGAACTTGACGGTGGCGGCAACGGCATGCTCGCGGTGCATACCGGTCGCTTCTTATCCCAGACCGTGGAATTTGACGCGGCGGCAACGCTTGTCATGTATACCGATGGTTGGCCGGAGATGATCTGCAATCCAGCCGGCGAAGAACTTGGTTCGCCAAGGGTGCTGGAAGTTCTCGGCAGGCACATATCGTCCCGTGGGTCTCTCCGCGAGCAACTTGATGCCGCTGTGGCATCCTTGGATGCCGAGTGTAAGCCGCGGCCGCTCCCAGGCGACGACCGTACGCTGGTGCTAGTCCGGAGGCTGACCGGTCAAACAGCGGAGCAGTAGCTTATTAAGGCTGTGTGGAGGGCGGGAATTCAGCTTTCGAGCACTCTAACCGCCTCCTTTTGGGAGGGCTTGATGGTGAGGGTCTTGTCCAGGCACGTGATCTTGAGGACCTCACGGAGTTTGGGGCCGGCACCGCAAAGGACCAAGGTGCTAAATTGGAGGGCATCGAGTTTCTTGCGCAGGGCCATGATTATACCGATAGCTTGGCTGGCCACGTACTGAACACGCCCAAAATCAAGTATCAGGCGACGGCGATCCTCTTCGTCGACAAGTCTATACAGGCTTTTGGCAATGTGATCGAGTTGAATAGGGTCCATCAGCGAGATGGTGGTGAATTCGACGATGGAATATCTGTTTATGTCGTGCGTGACCGTAAAACCTGGTTCCATCGGCGGATCTCCATAAGCCAATCTACAGGATGTGGAGAGGCAGTCAAGGCGGTGTTAAAGGAGGTGTTAAAGGAGGCTTCCGCAAAAAGAGATAATAAAGGATATTCCAGGCCCCCTAAGGCAAATCGGAGGTGCGGCATTCCTATCTGGTGGGGATTTCACCGTTTGAATCAAGGATGCGCCATGCGACTCGTGGGAATACCGCCTGCCTTGTAACCGTATGCACCGTCACTGAACGAACTGACGCCACTGGCGTTGATGGCCTTGATCCAATACCAGTAGGTGACTCCTGACACGGCCGTGGTGTCGGCAAAATATGTTCCGATGACATCAAAGGTGTTTATCTGTGCCGCTCTTCGCATGTTCCTGGATTGGGATCGCCAGACTTGATAGCCGGTGGCGGCAGCGCCGGCATTCCAGGTAAGCCGTATTTTGGTTGAGAAAGCGCCTTTACTGGCGGCAACAGCCGTAGGCGGTGGCGGCGGGGTTGTGGAGTAGTTGACGCGCAGAATTGCCGTGCCGGTGGCACCATTGTACCCGTCGACGGCGATGCGATATGCCACCCCGCCTTTAACGTCGAAGACAACTTTTCTGGTAAATGCGCCGCCAGTCGGATCATTGCCGTCGGAACCTCCAGGAACCGGTTTCAGTGCCTTTAGTGTACCGCCGGTGTAGACCGCTAAGAGGGTGGCGAAGTTGCTCCCGGCGGTATCAATCTGTACCTTTCCCGAAGCGGTGGGGATCCAGGTCCACCACACTGAATGCCCGCCGGGATTGCCGGCGTGATCTGGTTCTGAGTGCTGTTTGGTAGCGCCTGCCGTGGCTATGGTTGCCGTGGCAGAGTTGCCGCTGAGGAGGATGCTGTCGGCAAAATCGTTATTTACCGGCGTAATCAGCACATGGGTCAGCGCACTGCCGGTACTGGCGATGAAATTCGCGTCACCGGAATAGATTGCGGTGATGGCGTGCAGACCGGTTGCCAGCGATGTAGTGAGGGCGCTCTGGGCCAGGTCGACGGTCAATGGCACGGGGGCTCCAAAATCCATGCCATCGATCTGGAACTGGATGGTGCCGGAAATGACAGTGTCGTCGCCAGCCACCGGGGACACTGTCGCAGTGAAGGCGATGGATTGACCGATGTCGGCCGAGATTGGCACGGCGACGACGGTAACTGTCGCCGCCTGATTCACGGTCTGGGGCAGGCTGGCGGATGCGCTGGCGGCGCAAGTGGCGTCGCCACCATAGGTGGCCACAATAGCATGCGATCCAGCCGCCAGGGAGGAAACGGTGCAGGAAGCCTGACCGGAGGCATCGAGAAGGCCAACGCCTATAGAAGCGGTTCCATCGGTGAAGGTGACGGCGCCTGTTGGCGTGCCGGCTTCGGTGGGCGTGACGGTTGCGGTCAGGGTCACGGCCTGGCCGAAGATCGCAGGACTGATACTGGAGACCAATGTTGTGGACGTGGCGGCCAGGGCGTGCGGAGGAGCCAAGTGCCCTGCGGCATTAGTGTTCAGTGGCACCGCCGCAGCGGTATTTCCCAGGAAGGGAAGCCCGTACATATTCTCGATAGTCCTGAGGATATTGTACTGATTGATCGATGTGGCATCATTTCCGGGGACGAAAAGACGGGGGTCGCCGTTAATGATGGTAGTGAGCGTAGAACTGGGATGGGTATCAGTCTCCTCTTCATCGGTGGTGATAATCAACAGGCTATCATTGCTCTTTGCCCACTGAAGATAACCGTTGAGGTTATTCTTCAGCCACGTGTCGGCATTGGAGCGGAGAAATCCGTATTCCGCCGGATTGGTGGCGAATGGGCTGGTTTCGTTGGACCCATGGGTGTTGTCAAGGTTGTCGGGAATAACAAAGGAAACAGTGGGGAGCAGATTGTAGTCATTGGGAAAATCGGCAAAAGTCTTGTTGATCTGGGCATTGGCGATCGGCATGCTTCCATGAGTGCCGGCATTGGTAAACTGCGCCGCCGGATTGAAGGCACGCATGTATATATCCGGCACCACCCCCGGCGACGGAGTAGCCGGCGGCACCGGACCGGGGGCTATGATGGTCGTCGTGTCGCCATCCGCGGGCAGACCTTCGGCATAGCTGGCGAAACTGAGGTATTGACCGGCTCCGGTGGAAGCGGAGTCCAAACTCTGGGCGAGATTGGGTCCGCTGAAGGAATAGTCAGTGCCTTCGTCGGTTACGCCCTGGGTTGATCCGGAATAGAGGGCGTAGTAATCAGGCTCGCCGGGGTGGGTGACGCCATGGGAGTTGGTGTAGATGAGGGCCCCGTTGGCCAGAGTTCCGTTGATATAGGTAAGCGAAGGGTCGCCAATAACATTGCAGAAACGATCTTCTTCAAGGACGATGACGATGTGAGCCGGCGTGAGAAGTGGCGATGCCGAGAGCAGAGTTCGCGTTTCCAGTGGTTCTAGCAGGCACAGTGGAGTCCGCGTACGTAAGCAAGGTTTACGCGTGCGTAACATACGAGCCTTCCAGGAAATAGAATAGCGACGGTGGTTGAATGTCGTCACGCATTGGCCCTTTGAGGCGATAAGGCAACGTGTTTGCGGCAATAAGAGGCCGCAACCCACAGCACTCAACATACGGCGGAGTTGGCGAAGCCGACAACGGACAAAGTTGGCGATGGCAGGCACTTGGTCCGTGGCAGGAGTGTTGCCAGCGAGGCCAGCAGTGGATGATGACGGATGGCCGAAAGCGGCCAAAGATTCTGCGGCAATCGTTAATCAAAAGCGTTTAGTGGCTGTATAATTATTTGGAATCGGTTAGGCTCTGCCATGAGGCGTAATGCAATGGTTGTGCTGTACGGCAGAGTCTGTTGTCCAGAGCCAATTGGCAGGAGGAATCATGGCTGAATTACGTCCACCAACAAGTCCGATCAATCCACCGGCGCGTCCGGGGCAAATTCCCGGCCTGGGGCAAGCGCGGCCGGTTGTGCCGGTGACACCGGTGGCGCCACCCAAGGCCGGCGGCCGGGGCCCGCAGCATGACACTTCGTCACTGAGTCTGGTGGAGGAAAGCGACAGCACGGCGGCAGTGAAGATCACGTCGTTTGGGGGCGGTCATGCGGCGCAGGTGGCGACTGACAAATACAAGCGCAAGCTCAATGCCAATGGCTCGGGCGCAACCCGCGTGCGCACGTTTCACGCCCGCTTGAGCGATGAAGGGCTGGCATTTATGGACGAACGCATCAATCAATGGTGCGATGAGCACCCGGATATGGAGATCAAGTTCGTGACCTCCAACATCGGGCTCTACGAAGGGAAGATCAAGGAGCCGGCGCTGATTCTGAATGTGTGGTACTAGGCTCTGTGGGAAATCCCTTTTGGGGCTCTATTGACGCCGGGAGATCGCTGGACGATAGGTCCACGGTGGGCGCATAACTATTGATGCAACCTTCTGTAATAATATGCGAGACACGAGGGCGTGAGATTCCTTAACCGGAGTCATGCATTATGAACGGAATAATCTGGCATCGGTTATTGAAAATGGTGTTACGGGTTATGGGGTCGATTTGCATGCTGGCGACTATCGCCGTGTTCATGCCGACGTCTTGGCACGATTGGTGCCATCAGGCCTTGGGATTGGGGCGGCTTCCTGGCGACCCTGTTGTTGAATACATGGCCCGCTCTCTGTCGGGTTTTTATGCGCTGCTGGGGGCGTTGCTGTGGCTGATGGCAGGGGATCTGTCCCGGTATCGCGTGCTGGTGTGGGCCAATGGCGTGGCGGCGGTTGCCGTCGGACTTTTGTTTATGGTGATGGATCGGGCATGGGGATTGCCGCGATGGTGGGCTATCAGCGAAGGGCCGGTCGTGTTGGCGTACGGGGCGCTGGTGCTGGGTTTACAGATGAAATTGTCCGCGTGATGAGCTGGAGTGGGATTTATGGGGGGGGTAAGAGCGTCATTTGTAGCTAACTTTTCCCTTATTAGACTCAATCCACAACCAGTTGTGTGGATAAGTGGTTGAATACGCTACATAAAGTTGAATTGCCCGCCCTGATTTTGTATGGTGCGGTCACAGTAAGTTTGGTTCCCATGGTTCAGCAGATTTATCGCATGATCGCTATAGATTTAGACGGCACGCTGCTTTCACCGCAAAGCACGGTCTCACAAAGGACCAAAGCCGCCGTCCATCAGGCGTTGGACGCCGGTCTGCTGGTTTGTTTTGCCACGGGACGCAATTGGACGGAGAGCCGGGCGATTCTCGATACCGTGGAGCATTATGACAAGGCGGTATTCGTCGGCGGGGCCATGGTCGTCGATACCAACAAAGAAGTTACGCTGCATCGCACGCTTATGGCGCCGCAACTGGCTCGCGATGTGTGTGCGGCGCTGGAATCAATGGGGCATGCGGTTCTGGTCCTTCAGGACACCAACAATGGCGGCTGCGAGTACCTGGTGAGCGGTGATATCGAGTTGGATGAGTCCACTGTCAAATGGATGGCGGTTACCGAGAGCACGGTCAAGCGCGTAGGCCGGTTGTCGAGGTACGAGCACGACCACACCATTCGCGTGGGTATTGTGGCGTCGCCGGATTTATCCGCAGGCATCAAGGCCAAGCTTGAAGAGACATTCGGCAAACGCATCCTTTGCCAGATGTTGATGGCGATCGGTTACGGCGTGCATGTGATGGAAGTGTTCGATCCAGCGGTGAACAAATGGCAGGGCATTCTGCACGTAGCGGCTCACCACGGCGTCAGGGCGGAGGAGATCATTGCCATCGGCGATGACATCAACGACCTGACGATGATCCGCAATGAGGGCATGGGTGTGGCCATGGGCAATGCCAGGGCCGAGGTCAAGGCGGCGGCCAAGCGGATTATCGGGACCAACAGCGAAGATGGATTGGCGATATTTCTGGAGGAATTGGTGGCGGAACACAAGGTGCTCCCCGCCCCGCAAGGCGATTGAAAACTCAGGCGCCGGAACGGGCGCGACGTGATACATGGAAGGTGCGAAAGGAGTCGCCGAATGACGGCCGGTGGTCTAAGGAATACCACCGGCCGTCAATTTTTTAATCAGTCCTGCCACAAATACATCGGGCGGGGAGTGCGCAGATCCTGAATGGTGTGGGCATCAAGGTTGATATTGACGCCGTTGACGGTCATCGTTCCGCCGCGGGACTGGGAGTGGCCGGGGAGGAAGTTGGAGTTGTCGCCATCGAACAGCATGTCGAAGATATTGACCTGTTCCTGGTATTTGACGATGCGAGGTTTCTGGAGTTTGGCCAGGGCGGCGGCTAGATTCCAGGCATCCTCGAGATAGCCTATCTTGTCAACCAGACCGAGGCTCAGGGCCTCATCGGCGGCGTAGGCTTTGCCATTGGCGATTTGGGCGATGGGCCTGGTGAGCAGGTCTTTGCGGCCATCCTGGACGGCGTCGGTGAAGTTTTTGTAGGCATGATCGACCAGATCCTGGAAGTAGGCTTTTTCTTCGGGAAGCGCGGGGCGGAACATGGAGCCAGCATCCTTGAAGCCGTGTTCGGGGGCGGTGGTGGTGTCTTCCTTGATGCCCCACTTCTGGACCAGGTCGCTGAGGTCGAAATGCGGCATGAGCACGCCGATATTGCCGGTCCAAGTAGTGGGCTCGGCAACAATGAACTGGGCAGCGCAGGAAATGTAATATCCGCCACTGGTGGCCAGACCGCCCATGGAAATCACCACCGGCTTGTTGGTTTTGGCGTGGAAGTCCTTAATACGATGATACATTTCGTCGGATGGGGCGACGCTGCCGCCGGGTGTATCTACGCGGAGGACGATGGCCTTGACCTCCGAGTCCTGTTCGGCCTGTTTGAGAAAGTGGTCCAGTTTTTCAGCAGAGGCATTGCCGATCACTCCTTCGACGGGAATAACGGCAATGGTCTGATGCGTGTCACCATCCACCAAGGGAACCTGACGCGCCGACTTAGCTACGGCGAACCCTCCTCTGGCAAGAAGAAGGCCCAGGTTGGCCACGACCGAAACCGCCAAGGCCACAATCAGGAAGATCAGCAGCACGATAAACCAGGCGGAGCGGCGCGGGCGTTTGGGGGCCGAGGGCGGGAAGGGATTGAACTGGCCGGGAAGCATGCGCATTTGCGGTGGTATCATGGCCGGAGGCGTCGGGGGCACCATGGGCGGGTTAGCTGGATTGGTTAGAGGCACACCCGTGGGCG
>Ga0316229_1003134_pt1 | contig 13270 bp, 17 predicted proteins | sample TBH18023metaG_FD_206011 | JGI IMG/M metagenome (GOLD analysis project Ga0316229, IMG submission 206011) | Freshwater microbial communities from Trout Bog Lake, Wisconsin, USA - TBH18023 | ecosystem: Environmental > Aquatic > Freshwater > Lake > Hypolimnion/Profundal zone | place: USA: Wisconsin...
CTTGTTAGATGGTCGTATGCAAGTTTCTGAAGCTCGCTTGTTAAACCGTATCTCTGGCGACTTGTTCCTAGATGGTACTGGTAACGGTGGTAAGAACTTGGATGGTTTGGCTGCTGCGGTTTCCGCAACTCCTACTTCTGGTACTTACGGTGGTATTAATGCTGCTAACTGGTCTTTCTGGCAGAACACAGCAACTACTGGCACAACCATTACTTCTTCCAACATCCAAGCTAAGATGACTTCAACAGCTCTCCAGTTGGTTCGTGGTACTGACAAAGCCGACTTGATTGTTGCTGATACCAACTTCTACAGCCTGTATGTACAAGCTCTCCAAGCTATTCAGCGTATCATGACCGAAGAATCTGGTTCTTCAGGTTTCGCATCCATGAAGTTCTATGGTGGCGGTACATCTGCTGATGTGGTATTGGGTGGCGGTTATGGTAACGAGCAACCTTCTAACACCATGTACTTCTTGAACACCAATTACATTTTCCTACGCCCACACAAAGAGCGTAACTTTGTACCTATCGGTGGCGAGCGTCAAGCAATTAACCAAGACGCTATTGTTAAGTTGTACGGTTGGGCTGGTAACTTGACAACAAGTAACCGCTTCCTCCAAGGCATCTTGACAAACTAATCCATTGATTTGAAAGGAAAAATATCATGGCATACAGTACTCTCCCTATCGCTGGCGTAAACTTAAATTCAGTTACCCCAGTTGATTTTGCTTTAACCAACGGTTCAACCGCAGAAGTAATTCCAGCGTTTGGCCCAATCGGTGCAGAAACTTTTGCATCAGATGGTAAGCGTTATGTGTTCGCACAAGCAGCCGCTACTATCACCCCAAGCACCACAACTTGCACCGTTAATGCTTCTACTTTCCAAGTAACAGCAACTGGCGGTTCATACATTTCACCAGCAGTTTCTATGGTTTCTGGTGACTATGGCTGGTTTGGCGCAACAAGCGTTTAAGTTTTAACCCTGTAGTAAACTAGGGATTCCCTCACAAGGGGAGTCCCTTTTTATTTTTAACAACCTAATCCCTTAGGAGAATTAAATGGCTATTGAATCAGATGTCCGCAATGCGGATTCGTTATTAACTGTGCAGTTTTTCCGTAAACCTGTAGAAATCAAGGATGAAACGATTGCACAGGGCAGACCAATATTTAAAGATGCAGATTGGGTCAGAATTATGACTCCTGGCGACCAATTAAACATCATTGAAACCATTGCTCGTGACAACCACAAAGCTCGTTTTCCAGTTCAATGGGCAAAATACCAAAATAAAGTAGGAAATCATGAGGAAGTCGTTGGAACTCCTATTTCCCATTGGCCTTTGGTTAGTATGTCCCAAGCTGAAGAACTCAAAGGCATCAAATTCCACACAGTTGAGTCTGTAGCTAACTGTTCTGACCAGCAAATCCAAAGCATTGGCATGATTGCAGGAATGTCACCCCACGCTTTTAGAGAAAAAGCTAGGGCTTTCTTGAATTTGGCTAAAGATACAGCAGAAATTGACGCAAAAAATGCTGAATTAGCACAACTAAAAGAAGAAAATGCTAAAATCAAGGCAGAAACTGATGCGAAGCTGGCACAAATGCAAGAGCAGATGGCAGCGATACTTGCGGCAGTTGCGGAAAAGAAACCTAAAACTCGCAAACCGAAAGTAGAATCAGAGGCCTAATATGTCAGCAACGATGTTGCAGTTGGTTCAGCAAGTATCTGCCGAACTTAACTTATCAGTACCAACCTATGTAGCTGGAAATCAAAACCAAGATGTTCAACAAATCTTGGCGTTGATGAATGGCGCTGGTTACGATTTACTGAAAGAGTACGATTGGCAAGCCCTAGAAAAAGAATATCGTTTCTATACAAACTTTGTCAATGCGACTGCAACATCAACAAAGGGTGGTTATGTTCTAACAAATGTAAGCGATACCACAGGATTAACCACCCAATACTCTATTACTGGCTACAATGTCGCCCAAGATACCTATGTAGTATCAGTAGATTCGCCTACTCAGGTGACAATGAGCCAAGAAGCATCATTATCTGGCACAAATAGCGTGTTATTCGCTCAAACCGAATACACTTTGCCAAGCGATTTTGAAACCATTACAGACCGCACCCATTGGGATAAAACAAAGCATTGGGAAATGCTTGGCCCTGAGGATGCACAGCAATGGCAATGGCTAAAATCGGGTTATATCTCAACTGGCCCTCGTGTTCGTTGGCGTATTTTGGGTGGCACATTCCAAATATGGCCGCCAATGAATACCCAAGAGTATTTAGGCTTTGAATATCGTTCTAACGCATGGGCAGAATCAGCCACAGGAGTGCCACAGCAACAGTTTATTAACGATACCGATACGACTTTCTTTGATAGCCGTATCATGGTGCTATATACCAAGCTCAAATACTTCCAAGTCAAGTCTTTTGACACTACGGCATTGCAAGCAGACTATATGCGCTATCTTTCGATTGCCAAAGCCAATGACAAAGGCGCTCCCAACCTATCATTTGCGCCCAATCCAAGCAAAGTGCTTATTGGATGGGCTAATATCCCTGATACTGGATATGGCACATAATGGCAAAGGGTCGTACAGCCGTTACTGCTAGTCTTGCAGCTCCTATTGGTGGCTGGAACGCCAGAGATTCGCTGGCAGAAATGCCACCTTTGGATGCCGTTCAGCTTACCAACTTTTTCCCAACTCCTTACGATGTGGAATTGCGTAGGGGTTACACCAAGTTTTCTACAGGAATTACAGGTCAAGTCAATAGTTTGATGACCTATGCAGGGACAACCAGCCAAACCCTGTTTGCTGCTGCTGGAAACAAGATTTATAACGCTTCTACAAGCACAGCGACAACTTCATTTTCTAGCTTAACTAGCGATAAACTGCAACACATCAATTTTTCCAACATTGGTGGTGATTATTTAGTCGCTTGTAATGGCACAGACCCCACAATGGTCTATGACGGCACAAGCTGGTTCACAATGGCAACAACCAGCACAGCCCAGACGATTTCAAGCATTACCCATTCTGGCACGACAGCAACCGTTACCACCGCTTCTGCTCATGGTTTATCAACAAACAATCAAGTAGTCATTTCTGGTGCTACGCCAACCCAATATAACGGTGCTTATGTCATTACCGTTACTGGAACGACTACATTCACCTACACAATGGCGACTGCGCCAAGCTCAAATGCTACTGTAGTCGGCTCTTATACTGTTTTAGGCATTACTGGCGTAGATTCAAGCACTTTTGTTAATGTAAACCTATTTAAAAATCGCTTGTATTTTGTTCAAGAGAACACTTTACGAGTCTGGTATATGCCGACCAATGCTTTAGGTGGCACAGCACAAGTATTAGACTTTGGAGGCATTGCACGAAATGGTGGCTACATTCAAGCTATGGGTACTTGGACTCTTGATGCTGGTTACGGTGTCGATGACTTTGCTGTTTTTATTACCAATATGGGTGAGGTCATCGTTTACCAAGGGACTGACCCATCTTCTGCATCTACATGGGCTTTAAAAGGTGTTTGGCAGATTGGTTATGTATTTAACCGTAGATGTTTATTCAAATGGGCTGGCGACCTTCTGATTTTGACAAATGATGGCTTAATGCCATTGACCGCAGAGCTTCAATCGAGTCGTCTTGACCCTCGAATTGCTTTAACAGACAAGATATTCCAAGCAGTAGCTACCGCAGCGCAAAATTACAACACCAATTTTGGCTGGCAAATTATGTATTTTGCCAAACCACAGATGCTTATTCTCAACATTCCAATTTCAGGCGGAACACAGCAATATGTAATGCACACCATTACAAAGTCATGGGCTAATTTCACCAATATTCCAGCGTCATGTTTTGAAATGTATTATGACAACTGCTATTTTGGTGGCCCAGGCTATGTTGGACAATTCTGGAATGGAAATTCAGATATTGGCAACAATATTAACGGTGTAGCCCAACAAGCCTACAATTATTTTGATGCAAGAGGGCAGTTAAAACGCTTCACAATGGTTCGCCCAATTATTCAGGTAGATAGGGCTATTCCAACGCTTTTATGCGGTATTAGCCTTGATTATGACGCTGCCAACCCAGAAAATACCCTTAGTTTTAACCCTGCGCTTATCAATGATGGTGTTTGGGACACTTCTAAGTGGGATGTTCAAAATTGGGGCGGCTCATTAACAACTTCTAAAAGCTGGCAAGGTGTTACAGGTGTAGGATATGCCGCCAGTTTGACCTTTAATGTGGCATCTCAAGGAATTGAATTCCATTGGGATTCTACAGACTTTGTAATGGAACGAGGTGGCGTACTTTGAGGCGTGTTACTACAGAAAATCAGCAATATATGGGGGATTGGCTGGTTCGGATGATGAATCATCCTTTACCTGTAGATACAGTCTCAATCGGGCAAGAAATAGATGGCAATTTGGTCGCTGTGGTGGGTTTTAATGGATTTATGCCAAAAGCGTGTCAAATGCACATCGCAGCAGTAGATGAGGTAAATTGGATGAGTCGTGATTTGTTGTGGGCGGCTTTCGATTATCCCTTTAATAAACTTGGAGTAAGCGTTATACTAGGGCAAGTTTGTGCAGATAATGAATCTGCCCTAAGACTAAACCGACACCTTGGTTTTAAAGTGGTAGCCGAAATCCCCGATGCTCACATGGATGGTGACTTAGTGATTATGGCTATGAGGCGTGAAGATTGTCGATGGCTCGACATCAAATGCCCTTTGAGAACAGCAAAAGGAGAATGATATGGGTGGTGGTGGATTTTTAGGTTTAGGCCCTGCGCCTAGTCCTCCTCCTGCGCCAAACTATGTGGCTGCAGCGCAAGCAACCTCAGCAGGTAACTTGCAAGCGGCTCAAGCTGCCCTTTCTGGTAGTTTAATTAACCAGAATACTCCTTATGGAAGTTTGAATTACAGCCAAACTGGTCAAGACCAATTCGGCAATCCAATGTATACGGCTACAACAAGTCTTTCAGATGTTGGACAACAGCTTTTAAACAATCAAAACAATGCGAGTTTAGGTTTAGGCTCAACCATCAATTCTGCTTTGGGTAATGTGCAGAATACAATGAGTCAGCCGTTTACCCCTAATTTGCCATCAGTAGGTATTAACCCTGGTCAATCGTATCAAAACGCTGAAATGCAAATTCTTCAGCCACAAATTGACCGCCAAAGAAGCCAAACATTGACTCAGTTGGCAAACCAAGGTATTCAACCTGGTTCAGAAGCCTATAACAACGCATTGCAAGACTTGAATAATAGTCAGAATAATTTGTTGGCACAGACCACAACACAAGGTATTGGCGTAGGTTTAAATGCAAACCAACAGGCTTATAACCAAGCCCTTACAAACTACAATATGCCACTCAATACATTAAGCGCATTGCGTACTGGCGCACAAGTGCAAAACCCAACCTTTGTAAACACACCACAACAAGCTACCACTTCTGGCGCAGATATTTTGGGCGCTACAACTGCTGGTTACAACGCTTCTTTAGCTGGTTCTAATGCTCAAAACGCTGCTCAAGCTGGTTTAAATAGCGGATTGTTTGGATTAGGTGGTGCTGGAATTATTGCTGCATCAGATATTCGCATGAAAGAAAACATCAAAGAAATTGGCTGGTTACCTAATGGTTTACCAGTATATGAGTACGAATACAAACCAGAATTTAAAGACGAAGCTGGTCATGGCAAGTTTATTGGCGTTATGGCGCAAGAAGTTGAAGAAGTTATGCCAGAAGCCGTTATTACACGCCCAGATGGATATAAGATGGTTAATTATGGAGTGCTAAATGGCTAATCCCTACACAAGCATTTATATGCCTTCTGGTTTTTTAAATGACCAATCTGGTTTGTCTCCAGTATTCCAAAATATTGGCGCACAACAAGCATTTGAAAATCAACAAATTGCTGCACAAAATCAGTTAGGACAACAAGCATCACAGGCTTATCAAGACAATGGTCAAGCAAGCCCAATGGCTTTAGCTCAAGCTTTGCGTCAAGGTCAAAACCCTCAAAGCCAACAGGGTGGTGTTTATCAAAACAGTATTTCTCCATATATGCCGTTAAATCAACTATCTACGGCTAATACTTATGGAACTGACCCATATTCTCAACAGAGCTTGATGTTAGCCCAACAAGACGCAGGAATGAAATAATGGCTGATACACTAAATTTAGGTAACGCTGGCACTTTAACGCCAGAAATGTATGCTCAACAGCAACAAGTAAATCGCCAACAACAGTTGGCTAATATGCTTTTGCAAAACAGCCAACAACAGCCTCAAGGTCAAATGATTTCAGGGCATTATGTTGCGCCTAGCTTTACTCAAAATTTAGTGCCATTAGCTAATGCTTTAGCTGGTCAATATCTTGGTAATAAAGCTGATACACAGGCTGCTGCATTAGCACAACAATTAAGAACAATAGGTAACAGAGAAGTTTCAGATATTCTTACTACTGCAAAAGCTGACCCAAATGCTGCTTTAAACAAAGCTATTACGGCACAAACACCAATGGGTCAATCATTAGTGCCACAATTAAGCAAAGTAGCTATTAATGAGCCAACCAGCGAAATACAAAACTATCAATATGGCGAAAAGAATCCTAATTTTGTAAATTACCAAACAGGATTAAAACGAGCTGGCGCTAATAATATTAGTTTAAGCACAGGAAAATCTATTGCTGAACAAATTGGCCCTATGATGACCAACTCCGCTAATCAAGCTGTTGGCGCTTTAAAAACCAATGATGCAGCAGACCAAATTTTGGGTGCAATTAAGTCTGGAAATGTTATTAATGGCCCAGGCGCTAATGTCCGTATTCCATTGGCTCGTTTGGCTGGTGTTATTGGTGCTGGCGGAAAAGATGATGCAGAAAAACTGGCGAATACTCAAGATATGGTTCAAAACCTTGCTAAATTGACATTGGCTGGTCGTCAGCAAATGCACGGTGAAGGCGCTATTTCTAATTCTGAAAGCAATATTGCTGAAAGAGCAATGTCTGGAAATGCTGAGTTAAGTATTCCTGAAATTCAACAATTAGCTAATGCTGCTAAACGCTCTGCTGCATATCAAGTAGCTCAACATAATCAAAAATTACAAGTAATGCAATCTAATCCTGAAACTAGAGGATTAGCGCCTTATTTCCAAGTAACGCCTTTAAGTAATGCAAAAGCTCCTTCTAGCAATAATGTCGTTGATTACAACTCTTTGAAATAAGGACTAAAAATGGCAGGAGAAGTTACCGTTAGTCCAGTCATGGATGTTAAGATGCCAGACGGTACGATTGTCACTAATGTGCCAGTCGGAACAACTAAGGCTGATTTAGATGAAATGATGCTACGAAATAAACAAGCATCTATGGAATCGGCACGAAGCGAAAGCCTTTTAAATCCAAAAGCTAATGAACGCAGTATTCCTGCCGTATTGGGTCAAAGTGCCATTAAAAGTTTAGCCAATGTGGGTGATGTAATTGTTGGCGCACCAGAAAATTATAAAAGAATTGGTCAATATATTGGTGGAAAGCTACAAGGTCAAGATGTTGAAGCTCCAAGAGGGGCAACGCCTGTAAGCGATTATCTTCTTAAACAAGATGTTTTAAAGCCACAAAACGAGCCAAATACACCATTATTAAAAACGGCTGATTTTGCTATTCAAGCTGGCACACCTGGTATGTTGTTGGGCAAAGCAAATACCTTGCCTCAGTTTGCTAAATTAGCAGCAGAACAATATGGTCAGGGTGCTATCGGTGGTGCGGTTACTGAATTGGGTAAAAGCTCAGGGTTTACTAATCCATTAGCAGAACAACTAATTGCTGGTGCTGCTATGTATGCACCAGGAAAAGTATATTCAATGCGTAATTCGCCAGCTACGGTGGTAAACCAAGCTATGCGTAATATGACGCCAGAACAACTTGCAGCAGCGCAAGAACTGGTTACAAGGTCACATCAGTTGGGTTCTCCAATTACAGGTGCAGAAGCAATCGCACAAATTATGGGAACTAGCAAATTACCATCAATTCAGCGTTATGTAGAAAACCAGCCAAGAGGCGGTGGTGAATCAATAATGGGCAATTTTATGGCTAATCGACCCTCAGGCAATACCGCTATGGTCGGTAATGCTTTGAATGAAATCAGCCCTGTTGCAACTTCTTCTGCAACTCCAAATCGTTTGCAATCGGCAGCAGCAAGATTGTTGCGTGGCGCAGAAAAGAATGTCACAGAAAGCGTTAGCCCATTATATAAAGCTGGCGTAGAAGAAATGCAGAATTTGACTGAAGGCAAAGTATTGCCAATCATGCCAAATGAAGTCAAACAATTAAGTCAAAATTCAGCTATTGCTGATGCCATTAACCATGTAACAAACAATCCATATACTGGCGTTAAAGGCTTGTCGGCAAATGACCCAAGAGTATTACAAGCTGCAAAAGTATATTTAGATGCTCAATATGGCAACTTTAACAACGCTATGGCTGGTAGTTTAGATAAAGCTAAAGCTGCTAATGCTTTTGCTGGAAGTCGTCAATTAGAAACTTATTTATCATCTAAATCACCCTCTTATGCACAAGGCAGCAGAAATTACGAAGTTGCTCAAAATCAACAATTAAATCCTATTCGTCAAGGTCAAGTAGGGGCTATTGCAGACACTTTGGGATTGCCTGAAGATATGATGTCTAAACAGGCACGAGTATTGACTCCAGAAGCACCTAAAGCTACTACCCCAGAAGATATTAGACGCACCGTTGATTTGTTACGCAGAAAAGACCCAACTGTTGCAGCAGATTGGACTCGCCAAAACTTGCAAGGTATCTTTAACGAAACCACTCAGCAAATGCAAGGCAAAGAAAATCAATTTGGTGGCGCTAAATTTGCATCTAAGATTACTGGAAATTCTGCCCAAAGAGACAATTTACAAGCATTAGTTGAATCTTCTGCTGGAAAACCAGCATGGAAAGGTTTTGAAAATATGCTTGAAGTATTAAATGCTCAAGGTCAGCGTATGCCAGCAGGGTCAGCTACCTCATTTAATAACATCATCACTCAAGAAATGGAAGCTGGCGGCAAATTAGGCGTTGCTAAATGGCTCACATCTTTACCAACAATGGTAAGAGAAGGTGTACAGGCTTGGGAATTAGGGAAAAATAGCGAAATGCTTGCTAAAATGCTAACAGACCCCCAATCCGTTGAAAAACTTAATGAATTGGCAAAAACTAAGCCTAATTCATTGGCTGCAAGAAACATTGTTAATACAGTAGTAGGCGGTTATGTGGCTCAAAAGCCTGAACTAGCCCCACAGGAGAATAAATAATGAGTCGTAACGGTAGCGGTGTATATTCACTTCCAGCAGGAAATCCTGTTGTCACAGGCACAACGATTAGCTCTACATGGGCTAATACGACCCTTACTGACATTGCAAACTCATTAACTCAGAGCGTATCTGCCGATGGTCAAACGCCTTTAACTGGTTCTTTACAGCTTGGTGGATTTAATGTCACCAATATGGGCGCAGCGACCACCGCAGGTAACGCTGTGGAATATACCCAGTTTCAAACCCCTACTTTTACAGGTAATGTCAGCATTACTTCTACAGGATTTTTACTATTACCAGTAGGAACTACCGCACAACGCCCAGGCACTCCTGCAAATGGAGAAATTCGCTATAACAGCGACTACAATACATTCGAAGGATATAACGGCAGTTGGGGAAGTATTGGTGGTGGTGCAACTGGTGGCGGAAACGACCAAGTATTCGTTGAAAACGGTGTTGAAGTCACTACAAGCTATACTCTGCCATCAGGTAAAAACGCTATGTCTGTTGGCCCTATAACGATTGATGCAGGGGCTACAATCACAGTCCCAAGTGGTCAGCGTTGGGTTATTTTCTGATATAAAATAGACGAAATTAAAGGATAAACAATGGCATCATTAATACCTTCAGCAGGGGCAAGCGGAACAGGGTCATTGACTCTGCAAGGCCCAAGCACAAGCTCAACTCAAACAGTAACCATTCCTGATGCAACAGGCACAATGATGGTTAGCGGTAATATGCCAGCGTTTAGTGCTTACCCAGCTTCTGCACAAACTTTTGCAAATGGTAGCTTTGTTAAAGTAGTTTACGATACAAAACAATTTGATACTGCTTCTTGTTATAGCACGGCAAATTCAAGATTTACGCCTAATATTGCTGGTTATTATCAAGTTAATGGAAATATTACTTTTGGTTCTGCTTCTGCTGGTAGTGCGGTTCAATTAGGCATTTATAAAAATGGTTCACAAGAACATCAAGGTGTTCAAACAACTTTTGGCGGAACTTATAACGGATGTTCTGGTGTTTCTGCTTTAGTTTATTTAAATGGTTCTACTGATTATATTGAACTTTATTGTATTCAATTAACTGGTGGAAGCAAAGCAAATACCAATGTCAGCGATGCTTATGCTAACTTTTTTCAAGCCATTTTAGTAAGGACTGCATAATGTTTGAAAAACTAATAAAACTTTATCCTGAATTAACGCCAAATGATTTTTTGACAGTTATTCATATTCAAGATGATTTAGACGGCAAAGGCGATTACATTAAGTCTTGGCAACATCCGACCTTAGTTCAGCCTACACAGGAACAGCTAGATGCCATTAAATAAAGACCGATTACATCAACTCTTTGATTACAAAGATGGAAACTTCTATTGGAAGTTAAATAAAGGTCGTGCCAAAAAAGGTGACAAAGCTAATAGAAATACAGATGGTCGTTACGAACAAATTAAGTTTGACCAAGAATTACATTGGTTTCATCGTGCTGTATTTGTTTATCATAATGGATATTTGCCAAAAACTATTGACCATATAAACGGCAATAAATTAGATAATCGCATTGAAAATTTAAGACCAGCAAGTTATTCTGAAAACAATACCAACATTGGATTGCGTAAAAATAACAAGTCAGGCGTTAAAAATGTATCTTGGGTTGAAAGCCGAAAAGCATGGCGTGTATGTGTGGAAAACAAACAAATTGGCATTAAATTTCAAAAAGATTTTAAAGATTTGGAACTTGCGGAGTTGGTCGCCATCGAAGCAAGAAATAAATATCATGGCGAATTCGCTAATCATGGAGCAAGATAATGGCTTATGGCTTAATTAATTCAGACACAATGGCAGATTCTAGTGGTGGAATAATGTCCCCCATCTCATCTGTTATGCGTAACAGAATCATAAATGGAAGCATGGTTATTGACCAAAGAAATGCTGGTGCTAGTGTTACTCCTACAACTGCAAATGCTACATATTCTGTTGATAGGTTTGTATTTTTAGCATCACAGGCTTCAAAATATACAGCACAACAAAACGCTGGTTCAATAACTCCCCCAGTAGGATTTAGTAATTATTTAGGATGCACTTCTAGTTCAGCTTATTCTATTGCAGCAGGCGATTTTTTTGGATTTAAACAACCAATAGAAGGATTTAATACAGCAGATTTAATGTGGGGTACTGCTAACGCTAAAACAGTAACTTTATCATTTCAAGTCTATTCAAGTTTAACTGGTAATTTTGGCGGTTCTATTTATAATTCTGCTGGAAATAGAGTTTATCCTTTTAGTTACACAATCTCATCTGCAAACACTTGGACAACAATTAATATCACAATTGTTGGAGATACAACAGGAACTTGGGTAGGTGCAACCAATGGAGCTGGCTTACAAGTATTTTGGAGTTTAGGAAGTGGTTCATCTAATACGGGTACTGCTGGTTCTTGGGGAACTACTGGCTTTGGTGGGGCAACTGGTCAAACATCCGTAGTAGGAACAAACGGAGCAACCTTTTATATCACGGGAGTGCAATTAGAGAAGGGAAGTAGTGCTACTGGATTTGAATATAGACAGTATGGTCAAGAGTTAGCATTGTGTCAGCGGTATTATGAAAGATTAGATGGAGTTATTTTTCAATGTGCAGTTGGGGGCGCAAATAGAGAAACAAGCTGGAGATTTTGTAATGATAAAAGGGCTACTCCAACTATTGTATTAAATAGCGCTGTAAATTCGCCAACTGTGGATTCAAGTTTTACTACAACAAATATTGTTTCTGTTTACAACGGTACTGGCAATTATTTTTCAGCAAATATTCAAGCAAGTGCGGAGCTATAAATGTATAAATTATTACCAAATACACCATTAAAAAATGAACCAGCACAATGTATTTTGCGTTTATCTGACAACGCTTTTATTCCATTCGACCCAGACAACACAGACTACCAAGCCTTTAAAAAGGATTTGGCTAACGGAGTAGCTCTACAAGATGATACAGGAACAGCTATGAGTGCTGCCGATATAACAACATTTTTACAGGGGCTTAAATAATGTCGATTGTCCTCGATGGCTCAAACGGAGTCACATTCCCTAATGGTAGTAATCCACAAGCTGCACCTAGTAAAGTGTTGCAAGTGGTTAATGCTACAACAACAACGCAAATTGCAATTACAAGTGGCTCTGCATCAACAGGTTTAACTGCTTCTATTACCCCATTATTTTCTACTAGCAAAGTATTGTTAAATATTTCACAACAATACCATATTGGAAACTCAACATCTGCAAATTGTTATGGATATTTTTATGTTCAAAGAAATGGCACAACAATTTATACTGGAAATACCGCAGAAGTTCAATTATCTTCTGGAACAGAATTAGCTGGAAGATGGGCATTAACTTGGTTAGATTCTCCAGCAAGCACTTCTTCTACAACATATACAGTTTATTTTACAGTTAGTTCTGGAAATGGAACTGTTATTAATAATTATTCAATTCCAGCTTCTATTACTTTGATGGAAATATCACAATGAATTTAACCACACAACAAATTAATGTTATTGTTAATTTACATCCGAATGTTGTTGTTATTCGTGATGGTATTGCTTATGACGCACAAAACAATGAAGTAACTTATGATATCAATGCGGTAAATGCTAAAGTTACAGAAGATGCACAAGCAGTCATTGATACAAAGGCTTCTGCACTAGCTAAACTAACAGCATTAGGACTAACACAAGCTGAAGTAACAGCATTGATTGGTTAATTATGGAACTGCAAGCATTTTTTAACATGGTTTTGCCATTGATTTTTGTGGCAATCGGCTGGTTCATGAAAGAACTCTGGACTGCCGTTCAAGCGTTAAAAATTGACTTGCGTGACCTTAGAACTCACCTTGCTGAAAACTATATGCACAAGGATGATTTCTCTGACCGTTGGGATGA
>Ga0316229_1003141_pt1 | contig 13258 bp, 13 predicted proteins | sample TBH18023metaG_FD_206011 | JGI IMG/M metagenome (GOLD analysis project Ga0316229, IMG submission 206011) | Freshwater microbial communities from Trout Bog Lake, Wisconsin, USA - TBH18023 | ecosystem: Environmental > Aquatic > Freshwater > Lake > Hypolimnion/Profundal zone | place: USA: Wisconsin...
CCTACTGGATCTTATGGAGACTGTTAAAAGCGCCAGCCTTACCATCTGGAACTGGGTGGTCCTTGTTGCCCCCATCGGTGTTTTTGCATTGTTTGCGAATGTTGCGGGGACCATGATGATGACCGAGATCGAAGGCCTGTTGCTGTATATCATTGTTTTCCTTGCCGGGTCCGCCCTGTTCACCTTCTGGATACTCCCGGTGCTGATCACATCCCTGGTACCCCTGAAGTACAGGGAACTGATGAAGGAACTGGAAGGGGCTTTCATCCTTGCTCTGGTAACGACCCTGAGTGTGGTAGCGCTTCCCATCATAACCCAGGCAATTGAAAAATTTCTCAGGGACAGGAACATCAACGATGAGAAACTGAAGGATGTGATAGGTACGAATATCTCCCTGGCCTATCCCTTCGCACAGCTCGGGAACCTGGGCGTACTGCTGTTCATATATTTCTGCGGTTTTTTTTACAAGATAGACTTTACTCTTACCCAGAGGATTTTGTTGCCTCCGCTTACGCTGATTTCCACCATAGGCACCCCAAGTGCCGCGGTAAATGCGATCAACTTTTTATCATCTGTTTTCAAAGTGCCCCCGGGCACCGAAGACCTTTATGCGGCAACCACCATTTTCACAAGATACGGACAGGTAGCCCTCAGCGTGATGGGCTTTGTTTTTACAGCCCTGCTCGCCACCTTTTCTTTTTACGGCATGCTGAAGTTCAACCCGGTAAAATTTTTCACTTCGCTTGCAGGTGGGATCATTGTTCTGCTGGGGTTTACCCTGTTGCTCAGGGCATTCAGCCCGGAACTGTTCCTGGAGCGGAACCTGCCTTATCTCCAGTACAGGCTTCCCGGGGAACTGGCTGCCGGCGTCAATGCAGTAGTATACAGGCCCGGTGAGCCCAAGCCACCCGTGGTTCATGATTCAGCAGTACATTTCAGGATGGATAATATCAGGAAAACAGGGGTCCTGCAGGTCGGTTACAACCCGGGGGTCATACCTTTCTGTTATTTCAATAAGTACGGAGAACTCGTGGGATATGACGTCGAGAACATGTACCATCTTGCCCGGGATCTTAACCTGAAGTTGCAGTTCATCCCGTTCCAGTGGTCCGGTATGGAAGAAGACCTGGTAAACCATGAGTTCGACATAGCGATAGGAGGGATCTTTGTAACTAACGAAAGGCTGCAGGCACTCCCGGCCACCCGGCCCTATTTTCAAAGTCCGCTTGCGCTCCTGGCCAGGGGAAAGATTGCAAGGGAGCTTACTACCAGGGAAAAAGTGATGGGAAATACAAAATACCGGGTAGGAATTTTCACCAGCCCCGTCCTCATAAAGATCAGCAATCTCCTTTTCCCGAATAATCCGAAGGTCCTGATTGACAACTATTATGAACTTGCTTCCCGCAACGATATTGATTTTGCTATTTGGACTGTTGAACAGTCCCGGGCTTATGCCATGTCACACCCGGGGTTTACCGCCGTCATACCCAGCAACTTCGGGAGCCCGCTCCTGATCGCCTACTTCATGCCGCCCGACGCCCTTCCCCTGGTCAGGTACATGGATTATTGGCTGCAGATCGAGGATACCGAAGGCACCACTGCCATGCTGAAAAAAAGGTGGATGGAAGGCGTTCAAACCCGCACAAACAACCACCGCTGGTGCCTTATCAGGGATGTATTTCACTGGGTGAGCAATTGAAGACAGAAAGGATCCGGTAATAATTTATTAAAGATTCTGAGTCTGATTGGACCCAGAATAAGCCTTTAATAATTTTTCTATGTAATTTGGATATTAATTTCGATATTTATAAATTTACTCCTCCATAACACAAACCATCTAAAAACCTGAAATGTCGAAGTTTCAGGAACTATCTTTGTTGATTTGGAGTGTAACTGCTGATGTGCTAAGGGGGGTGTTCAAACCTAAAACCGAAATGGACCAATTTTACCAACACGAACTAAGGCCATGTCTGACCTTCAGCTGGCCTAAACGCACCAAATACTATAATTATGAAAAAAGAGGTCATTCGGGAATTATTTGAGAAATTCGAGGAAGCTTGTTACATATACGAGGGAATTGAGTGCTGGAGCGGTCGTGAATTGCAGGAAATTTTAGGATATACTGAGTGGCGGAATTTTCGGAAAGTGATTGATAAGGCTAAAATCGCTTGTGAAAAATTGGAAGAGAAAACCGCCGATCATTTTGTTGACGTCAACAAAATGATCGATCTCGGGAAAGGAGCTCAACGTATGATAGATGATGTAGCTCTTACCCGTTATGCCTGTTATCTGGTTGCGCAAAATGGTGATCCGAATAAAAATGAAATTGCCTTCGCCCAGACCTATTTTGCGGTACAGACAAGAAAGCAGGAGATAATTGAACAACGACTTCTTGATATTGCAAGAGACATTGCCAGAGAGAAGCTTTCAAAAACCGAAAAGAGACTTTCTGGATTGATTTATGAAAGAGGCGTAGATGAAAAAGGGTTTGCCATCATCCGATCTCAGGGAGACAGAGCTTTATTTGGTGGATTTACGACTTCCGACATGAAGAAGAAATTAATGATTCCTGAAACAAGACCATTGGCTGATTTCCTGCCTACCCTCACAATTAAAGCTAAGGATTTTGCAACAGAGTTGACCAGCCATAATGTCACCGAGAAAGATCTCCAGGGAGGGACATCTATTTCCAGAGAACACGTCGAAAATAATCAGGCTGTTAGAAAAATGCTGCTTGAGCGAGGGGTAAAACCTGAAAGCTTACCACCAGTGGAAGATGTAAATAAAGTAAAACGTCGGCTGGAAAGTGAAGAAAAGAAACTCCTGAAATCAGTGAAAAAATCCAGGAAAAAATAGAAATGTCTTTATGAGCAGCATCCCAAATGAGAATGTCCCGGATCATTTTGTTGAGGTCAACAAAATGATAAAATCCGGCTATGATGTTCAAGACCAGGCCGATGATATACAATTAAAAAAATGAACATGACCCCAATCCCGGAATTTTATGAGTCGATTGATCGTAACGCGATCATTGTCAGGCCAAAGAAGCCATATTTCGATTGGCTGAATCAGGTGATGCCCGAGGAAGAGCCGATCAATCAAAACGATGAAAACAACATCTACCTGGTGCGGGAGATGGAAAACAATGAAGAGGTTTTAAAATGGGTTAAGAAGCATTTCGAATTGATTTTCGACAATGAACTGAATGATTGGTGCACCGATGAAGATAAATGGCCTCAGACCAGAACTTATAAAATATTTTCCGAATGGTTTGAAATCGAAATATTTTCAATGGTACTTGACCTGGAAGAAGATCCGATAATCAAAGAATAGCCTTGGATACTAAATCTGAACCTCATAATTTTACAATTCCATAACACCAAACATCTAAAAACCTGAGATGTCGAACTTCCAAACGCTTTCGGCTTTTATATGGAATGTTGCAGATGATTTGCTCCGCGGCCTCTTCAAACCCCACGAATATGGCGATGTGATTTTACCGTTTGTGATCCTGAGCCGTCTGGATTGTGTGATCGAGCCGAGGAAGGATGAGATCTATGCCCTGCACCCCTCGCCGGTCATCCGCAGTCGCATAAAGGCTGAATTTTACAATACTTCGAAGTATGATCTTTAGCGGCTGAAGCAGGATCCGAAGAATACCAATATTAATTACCGTCTCTACATCAACGGGTTTTCGAAGAACGTCTACGATATCACCGAGAATTTCCAGCTGGATAAACCGGTGGAGAAGCTGCATAAGAACAACCGGCTGTTCCTGCTGGTTGAGAAGTTCAGTTCGGTGGACCTGCATCCCGATGTGGTGGATAACCATGCCATGGGGCAGATCTTCGAGGAGCTTCTGCGGAAGTTTTCCGAAATGAGCAACGAGACAAGCGGGGAGCATTACACCCCCCGCGACATCGTGAGGCTGCTCGTTTCCCTGGTGGAAAGAACGATCACTTTGACTAGTTTTCGCCGGAGTAATCTGATCACCTCATCCTGTTGATGGTTAAGAAGATATTATGGTCAACAAAAATCGGCAGAGGGTGGTCGAGAACTCCGGTTTTTCCACCTATTGTCAACAATTATCGATAATAGCTTTTTCAGCAGGCCTTAAGCAATGATCTGTTTTTTGGGTAATGGGTTTAATTGTTTTGGAACAAAATTACACCAACTGACATCCCGGAATCAAGATATAGTTTACCAACCCTTTACGAAGTACGTGCATGGAATACAATCACTGGCAGTAAAATTGTATTGCTTTTTCGGCATTTTGATAATTCAGCTGTAATGCTTTGTGAAGGTCATCACAACCATTTATCCCGGTTTTAAATTTCGCAACGCCCCTTAAATAATATGCAGGTGCCATGTCAGGTTGAAGGATGATGGCCATATTCAAGTCTTCTATCGCACCTGAAAAATCACCGAGCTGACCTTTGACAATTGCACGATTATTCCAGGCTCCGGCATGATTTTTCTCCAGGATAATCACTTTTGTATAATCCATCAGAGCCTTCTCCGTTTCAGCCATTTGCCGAAATAAATTTCCTCTTGCGAAATATGCATCAGTATAATATGGATTATTTCTCAGACAAACCGATAAATCTGAAACTGCTGCAGCAAAGTTCCCCATACGCTCCTCGGTTATTCCTTTATTGAAGTAAGCATCAGTGTAACGTGGATTCATTCTGATCGCAGTATTAAGATATTCCAGCGATTTGTCATATAATCCAAGATTTGTTGCTTGACTGGCCAGTGAGTTAAGTATGATCGGACACTCAGGATATTGTTTTGATGCATCTTCCAAAACCTTATATGGTGATGTCCATAATTCATTCCTGTCCAGGGTGATTTTAAAAAAAAGAAGGGCATAAGCAACCCCAAGACCGGTTACAGTCCATTTCAGGATCGCCTTGTTTGAAACAAGATCAATAACAATCTTTGTTAGTAAAATGAAAATCCCCAGGGAAGCCATATAGGTATATCTGTCGGTAATAACAGCATCACGGTGGGTTTGGATAAGGAGCACAATAGTAATGCTTATCAAGAAAAAAGTTGCCCCGAAAACATAATCTTTTTTTGTGAGGGATATGAACCATACTATCAATAAAATAAAGAGCAAGAGGAAAATAGGAAAGCAAAAATAAATCAGTGAAAAATGGCCTCCGGGTAGAAAAGGGAAGGGATAAAAGACCGAAAGGGAAAACGGGAAAATAATAATATACAAGTATTTGCAAAAGCCGAACGAGAAAGTAATACATTGTTCAATAAATGAGTAATCAGCTTTATACTCAAAATAACCGTAATCCTTCTGGGCAAAGATATTTATGATACCGAAAACTATGGCAATAATAAAAAACGGAACTTTTTCAAGAATGCTTTTCTTTGAAAACATCGGTCGATTCAACAGGTAATCCACTGGGAACAACGCCAAAGGAAACACTATTGCCTGTACTTTTGATAAACATGAAAAAAGAAAGAAGATTATTGTAAGAATATAAATACCTGCCTTATTCTCCTTCTTTGTAAAGTCCACATAACAAAATAGTGAGAGAATGAAAAAAAAGGAATATAAAAGATCCTTACGGGATGTGATCCATGCAACAGCTTCCACATGGGCAGGATGAATTCCAAAGAGAATGCTAATAAAGATTGCAAGAATCGTATTATTAAAAAGGCTTTTCAGCAAGTAAAAGATCAAAACCGTATTGAAAATATGAATAAGCAGGTTGGTGATATGAAAAGGCAGGGCATCTCCATGGCCAAGTTTGTAATCAATAGCAAACGACAAGGTAGTAAGCGGATGATAAAGCCCAGCATGAAAAGAAGAAAAGAAGAGCCTGAACTGGGAAAGGTTGAGGGTTCTAACCATTGAAGCCAAGGGAACTGTTTTATCATCCCAGCAAAAGAAACCAGTGGATAAGGAAGGGAGATAAACAATAAGAGTAAGTAAAATTATAACTATGACTGCAAGAAGTGTGAATATTTGTTTATTTGACTTTATAACTTTTATCACCATTCAAAAATACAAAACTTTGTAACAACTGAGTTCCCGTTTACAAAAAGGCCCCTCAAACTTGATAATGAGGGGCCTAAAGAAAAAAGATGATATGCTGGTTATTAAGAGACAGATTGGAATAATAAGCAGTCATTTGTTCTCGAATTCTGAAAGTATGCCTGGAAATACTAATTTCTGCCAGAATCTGGGAAAAAATGAGTAATAGAATCTTATTTTTTATGATAAGTATTAACTTTTAAGTAAATAAATTTGGAAATTAACCTATAAGTGAATAATTTTGCTGTCATTGAAAAGCTAGAGGATTTTTCATTTGAAAAGGTTCAGTACTATTCCATTCGTTTCGAAAAGAAAGAAGTTAATGAGTTCTTTGATTTTTTGAACAGGTTGGAAGATGTTCCTGAAATTGAAACAGATCTGAACAAGCTGTTGGTGTGGTTAGAAGAAATTGGTGAAAAATACGGGGCAATCAGAGATAGATTTTTCAGGCATGAAGCCAAACATGGTGAAGCTTCTGCTTTGCCTCCTCCTGCATGGCAAATGGAAACTTTGGCCATTGTAGTTGAAGAAGACCTTCGGTTGTATTGTTTAGTCGCTAATTAACATGTGGTGTTTTTATTCAACGGTGGAATCAAAACAGAAAAATATCCGGATGATTGTCCTAATGTAAAACTGCATTTTAAGCAGGTTAATGCTTTTGCAAATAAGATTGATGAGTTATTTCGTGACAGATCAATCCGATGGAATGATGAATATTCAGATATCCTATTTGAACCAGATTTAATCATTGAATTATGAAAAATGATCCGAAAGGTATTGTAGATCGTCTAAGAGCAAGGATTTTACCTGAAAACCGAATTTTTGTAAAAAAGAATCTCGCTGTTTCAGAACAGGTATGCAATCTCCTGGAGCAAAGAGGATGGAGCCAAAAGGTCCTCGCCGAAAAATTAGGCAAAGAAACCAGTGAGGTTAGTAAGTGGCTTTCAGGGCTGCATAACCTTACACTTCAAAGTATTTCCAAAATGGAATCGGTATTCAATGAAGATATCCTGATTACACCTCTGGAAGCAAGCAAAAAATTCAATAAAACAGAGTACGTTGTATTAAAAGTTTACGCTCAATCCAATAACCATGATTATCAGAAGGAAATTGCCTACGAGGAAAATGTCCTCATTAAAAAAAAATCCTGTAATATTATAGCCGCATGAGTAAGATCAATCCGGAATCGATCAGCATATTCCAAATTAATGTCTTTAAATCAATTGTCAGTCCATCAGAAGCTTTCATCGACAATCCGCAAAAGCCATCCAATTTCAGGGTCGGATATTCGCATAATTTTGCTTTTAATTTTGAACTTAAAAATGTTCGAATGCGTTTGGAGGTATTGCTGGATGGAATTAATGAAAAAGAGGAAGTGATTGGAATTCAGGGCAATTTTGGAATAGAATTTCAATTTCATGTAGACAATCTGGAAGATTTTCTTGAAAATAAAGAGGGGGAAAATAAGATCCTGGGAATACTGGGAACAACTCTATTAAGTATTGCCTTTTCAACCTCACGTGGAATTATCCTTGAAAAAACTCTGAATACTCCACTGAATGGCATTATTCTTCCTGTGATTGATCCTGCAGCGATGATTAAAATGCTGCCTTCACAACAGGATATGCTATAACGACGGTCCCAGAGGATATAAGAGGAATAATCAAGCCCCCTCTTCAGAATAACCTCGTCTATGATCTGCTCGAAATGATCTAAGGGAATGTTCATAGCTTGATCTTGTTAATGCTGCAATATTAATGAAATCGAGGAATTTCATCCGCAGTCATTTGAATAAAAAAGGATTCACTGTAAATTCAGTCCATTCTATTTTTGTTTCTGCCATTACAAGGGAAGTTGTCTTTGTCCGTCAACACCGATCAATGAAGTCTTCTTCCAGATATTATAACCGGTTTCGCTTTCGTTGGTAAATAGAATATTGTAGGATCCATTAATTATTGATACTGGCAAGCTTACACTCTAAAATGCCTGTTCCACTTTTCGATGAATTCATTTTTATACTCCTCTACGATTGTTACAATTTCTTTAAGTTCGGCGGAATCCAGATTATAAAGATACTGAAAAACATTTTCGACTGAAGTTTCGAGCCGTCGCGAGAAAAAACATCATGCTTCAACCGCACCATCCATCCACTTCCTGCACCATTCCATTACAAAAGGTATCTTCAGCAGTTTTGCAGTGAAGATATGGTCTTGGGGCATTATACCGGGGAAATTATTGTCCATGAAACTGATTATTTCTTCGATCAACGCGAATTCTCCTGAATTGCTGTAGTTGATCGTTAACATATGGATATACAGCAGGACTTCTTCTTTGCTGAAGGTTTTACGATGAGGATAAAAATTCTTCAGGTGAAGTGAATTTCCTATCTGGCGTGAACTGTCTTCGGGCTTGTTCAAAAGGAAAGAAACAGCAAACATATATGCGAGCGGGAGGTAGTCGGGATATTGAATGACGTATTTCTCAAGCTTTGGCATTAACTTGCTTATCCCTTCCTTTTGCTCCATAAGCCTCATATACAGGAAGGTGAATACTGGAAATCCCGGATACTTCTCCATCATTGCACGCGATTGCCTCAGTCCATCGGTGGTTCGCCCTTCTGACGACAAGGTAAGCAGCCTTTCGGCCTGCATCCTGATCTCGTTTGGACCGAGGGGAACAGGGCTTTCTCCTTTCAGCATTTCATCGGAAAAAAGCTCATCGGAAATCCTGAAGTCAAACAGGCCTTCTATTGTTTCCAAAGCTTTGTCAAACTCTGCTTCAGAGACCATGTATTCGTAAAAAACAGTATCGGTCAATTCGATCATTTCCCTGAACTTGCCGGCATTATCCATTAAAGGCCCAAAGGGACCCTCTGCCCGGGCCATAAAGTCTTCGATAATTCCCCGTTTCACTTCAGGATCATGGTAATTGGCCTTCTCACGTTGTTTCTCATCTTCTTTTTCATAAAATTCCTGAAGATCTGCCTCGGTTATAAATTCATAATTGCCCTTGCCGGGATTTTTATCAAGCTGGGCCAGCACCCTGTTTCTCTCGTTTGGCCGGCCAGGGCTTGAAATGTACAGGGGTTTCCCTTTATAGCCGAACTCCAGATCGATAACCTCAATATGATCGTCATCCTCCTCAAGCATGAACCTGGATGTTTCAAATGATTTATGCGGAAAAAACCCAAACTCACCGGCATATTCAATAGCTCCGTAAATAATATTGTGCACCAAAACGTAATCTGTTTTCATCAGGGGGACCCCCTGCGAATTCGCCTGTTGCTGCTTCTCCATGAAGTCTTTGAAATCAAGGGGATCCTGGTTGAATGTCCAGAAGCTTTCTTTCAGGCCCAGGCAAAAAACATCTACCATATAGGCCGCATGGGTAATATGACCGTTGATGTGACGCCGGCATACGAAGATAACAGCCAGACCTGAATCCCTCCAGTTTGCGTTGATATAACAGGTCCCGATGGGAAGAGTGCGCGCCCTGGTGCGTATGTATTTTTCGGGCGAAAGCTGCTGGTTCTGGTGGTTGGACATAATTGTGATTTGTTAAAGCATCAAGGTTCTTTGTTTAATAAAAATTATCGTACATCGTACATCATTACTTATTCTTATACCACCCATACCTCTCACGCTCCCACTGCTCACGCTCCCACTGCTCACGCTCCCTCAGCTCTTTTTCATGTTTTTTCCTTTCCTTTTCCCATTTCAACCTGCTCTCTTCCATTTTTTTCCGGAATTTTTCCTCCGAATGTGCCATGATGTCGTTCAGACTAATCCCCTGGCTGTTGATGATCTCATGAACCGGGATCCAGTTTTCCCCGAACCGGATCATCATGGAGGAGTTCAGGACGTATGCTCCGCGTTGAACACGGTAGAAAAGTTTTTTACAATAAGGATTATTGCTGCCGCTTTCGTGTTTGGCCAGAAGCGCCAGCCAGTATTCCCGTTTTTTACGATATGCAGGTAGCACGGTTTCGGGAAATTCTCTGATGTGGCTCATAAGGTCATCGACCAGCAAGCCCTGTGCCTGGTAATGGCTTTTTGTTTGCATGATGGCCGATTGCATGGCTATAAACAAATTCACCATCAGGAACTCGGCTTTATGGGGATCGATCTTGATAAGCTGTCCCTTTACCTGGATATAAAGTGAACCCGAAAGCAGCATGGGATAGATCTTCCCCAGTTTGTTTTTGGCATAATCGGGGTTGATGAAGGCCTGCTGCAGGGCAATCTGCAAGGGAGTCTTGTAAAAAGTATCCTGTAATTCAGGGTTGGCCCCGTTTTGAAGCAAGGCCGTGCCCACCTTCACAGCCCCTGAGAACACCGCCGAATGCAAGGGTGTGAAGTTGTGCACATCCCTGTAATCAATCCCGTATTTATTCACTTCCTGCACCACCATTTTCAGGTTGTCGTCTCTGTAATACTGGTAATACCTGCGGAAGAGGGAGCTGCGTTCCGCCTCATAATTTTCGGCTTTGCGGTAATTCAGGCCGGCAAGTTTTTCAAGGATCAGCACCTGGTTGTGAATCAATGCGAAATCAAACAGCTTGTCCTTGGCTTTTTTGTTGAAGTTTTCGGGATTGAGCGCCTCTTCCCTCACGGCCATGTACTTCTCAATGGTCATCGGCTCCCAGTTGGGTTTGATGGTTACCAGAATGTTCTTCCGGATGGCGTCGGCCTGTTCGGCCTTGCCCATCATTTCAAGCCGCCGGGCCTCCCGCTTCCATTCATCCGCAGTCGAAACATCCTCTTTAATGATCCTTTCCTTCACATCCTCGGAAATCCCCAGCAAACTAATTAGTTTATGACCCCTGGCCTTTTCGACAATATAGACGTTTTTCACGGCCCTGGTAATAGCCACGTACAAGGAATTGATATAAAACTTATAGGCATCGAGTGATTTATCGGTCTTGTCCCTGCCCCTTGAATAAACAGGTTCCGAACCATGAACAGCCTCGGAACTCACCCCCTCGCAGATATCGTTGAATTCGGCAGCATTATCTGAAATGAAATTGCAGAGGATAATGTTCTCGTATTCCAGCCCTTTGGATTCCTGTACCGAGAAGAGCAAGGGAGAAGGGAACAGGCTTGCTGCTCTTTGTTTGTCCTCGTTACGGAGTACAATCAACGCGTAATTCACCGATTTTCCTGTCTTACGTGCAAGTTCGGCCACGGTTTTATTCTTTTCCTCTAAAAACACCATCTCACCCGGGATTTGTGAAACAGTTTTCACCAGGTAATTGCTCTCCTTGTCGATGGAACCGAAACGGGCGATCTTAAGCCTGAGCAGCCGGTTTGCAAGATCGGATACGACCTGTGAATTCCTGTAATTTGCATGAAGAATGCGGATATCATCTCCCCTAAGGTCCTGGCGGTAGAACATGGTCTTGAGGTGCGACCAGGAAAAGAAATTGGGATGGACCACCTGGTTGGCGTCTCCGCAAAGGATGAAATTTGCAGGTTTAACCAGGGATTTGAGGATGAGAAAAAGCTGGATGTTGGTGAAATCCTGTACCTCATCCACAACGATATAATCATATACTGGCATGCATAGTTCCATCAAACGATGGGAATACATGTTGATGTCGTAGTACCCTTCTTCTTTCAGAAAAGACAGATATTTCGTAAACAGGGCATATACAGTTTCACGCTCGGAGCTCAGAAAAATCGATTGTTTTACACCGAGCGACTGGTAATCTGCTGAGGGCAGATACTCTTTGGAAATATCCATCCCGGTGATCACTCCCCTGAATTCTTCATATACTTTATGGGAATCTTTAAGGCCTGTGGATTGCCTGAATCCCCAAAACCACCGCATGAAAGTCCTGAAATCCATCTCCTTTCCCTCCGGTATATTGATGGTCTCGATGAATTCCCTGTATGAGAGAAAGTCAATTTCCTGTTGTTCGTTCTCGAAATTATGAGAATAATACCATCGCGAGGAATTTTCGGCCAGGTAAGATGAAAGAGTTACATACAGTATGCGGCCTTTAAGCATCTTGATCTTTTCAAGGGTCAGGGCCGTTTTTCCACTGCCTGCCGAACCGATGATGATCTGGGGTAATGGAAACTGAAGTATTTCCTCCTGCAGGTCGTCGAACGAAAGGACTTTGTCGAGCAAGTGGAATTTGGGGTACCTCTTATTGACGTAAGGCAGGCTCAGCATATCTTCGGCAGGCAATGCGCCCCCGTTATTCAGGGCTTGAAGTTTCGATTCGTCAACGGATGCACCTCTGAGGAACCTTGATCCTGCATAATCATGATTGAGTATTAGCTCGAGTACCAGAAGACAGGTCTGTTCATTATACCTCCCGAAGCGGAATAAAAGACGGTTATCCTGGTCAAGCTTTGCCCTGTAATAGCCAGTGTTGGGCATTTTCTTTACTTCTGCCGCCGCAAAATTCCCCAATGCCAGTTCTTCCAGGGTTTTGTCAAATGTCTTGCGAAGTTTGCCGGGATTAAGATCGTTTAACAGGTAGATCTCGTACATGCAATTCTTTTACACAACAAAAGTACTTTTGTTGAGGGCAATTCAAAGGAGGAAATTTCAGTTTTTATGAACAGAACCGGGGCTTGTTGGAAAGGCTGGTCAACGTATAGTGGTCTAAAGTAATTAGACAGGAATTTTGTACGTTTTAACATTTCTGTCATGTTAAAAGATCAAGAAAAACATTTAGCGCAGAGTTCAAGGCAAAAATTGCAATAAGGCCGTTTAAGGCTGAAAATACCGGAATCCTACTTTTTACAAAGTAATGGGAATGACTCGGGTTTTGACAATGCGTCAAGTTCGATGTCTATATCAAGATCTTTCCACTGAAGCTGCGAAGGCGGTAAGAATTGAATCTGAAAGATCTGATCTATTGACGATTCTTTAAACCCGGGGTAATCGGCAAACGGAATAAAATATTCCTTATCGCCGACCAGGACCCAAAACCCGATATCATTGATACTGGTAAGCTTACATTCTAAAATGCCTGTTCCACTTTTCGATGAATTCATCTTTATGCTCCTCGACGATTTTTACAATTTCTTTAAGTTCGGAGGAATCCAGATTATAAAAGTCTGCTAAGTACATGACAAAATTTTAATACAATTTTCAAGATCGTTTATTGACAAGGGATTCAGCAGCGTATGGGCCAAAAAGATCAACCCAAACTTAAACAAGCTATAGGCCTTCCGACCATGTTTTTTA
>Ga0316229_1003143_pt1 | contig 13249 bp, 9 predicted proteins | sample TBH18023metaG_FD_206011 | JGI IMG/M metagenome (GOLD analysis project Ga0316229, IMG submission 206011) | Freshwater microbial communities from Trout Bog Lake, Wisconsin, USA - TBH18023 | ecosystem: Environmental > Aquatic > Freshwater > Lake > Hypolimnion/Profundal zone | place: USA: Wisconsin...
TACAGCATTACGTCGTCGGCACTAACACCTGACGGAACATTCGTGATGACAACAAAGTTTTCAGACCCTGCCGGAAACAGTTCCGCCGCCGGTCCAAGCTTGTCAGTCACCATCGACACAACAGCTGCAGATACATCATTGCTGACTCATCCTAATGATCCGTCAAACTCAAGTTCTGCCTCGTTCACTTTTTCTTCAGAAGTAGGAGCCACATTCCAATGTGATATAGATGGAGGAGGTTATTCTTCATGCACAAGCCCGAAGAATTATGCTGGCCTAGCGGATGGTTCGCACACCTTCAGCGTTGCAGCCTCTGATGCAGCGGGTAATCTGGATCCATCCCCTGCAACATTTACATGGACAATTGATACAACCTTGCCAACTTCAACAGTTACTTCTCCAGCCGATAATTCATTCTCAACTTCAACAACTGTTAATCTTACGGGAACTTCATCGGGTAGCGGGCTTTCTTCCACCACAATCTCCGTTGATGGCGGATCTTTTGTAGCCACGGGCGGAACCGCTGCAAGTTGGACATACTCTGCTATTGGTTTGAGCCAAGGCGCCCACACATTCCAGTCTAAGGCCACCAATTCATCCAGCAGTTTCGGGTTATCAACAATCATACACGTTACTGTAGATAGCTTAGCTCCGACACTTTCTCCGGTTCACATCGCTTCCAACAACGCCAATACTTCATTTGCTAAAACAGGAGACATCGTTACATTAACATTTACTTCATCCGAATCTGTTTCAACTCCGACAGTAACAATCGCCGGAGCAAGTGCCTTGGTTACGGGTGGTCCGACAGCATGGTCTGCAACTCATACAATGCTTGTTACAGATACCGAAGGAGCAGTTGCCTTCACAATCAATTTCGCAGATTTAGCGGGAAATACCGGAACCCAGGTGACAGCAACTACCGACTCGTCATCTGTAACCTTCGACAGAACAAATCCTACATCATTTATCACCAGTCCTGCCGACAACTCAACCACCAACTCAACAACAGTCGCTCTTACGGGAACGTCTTCAGATGCCAACCTCTCTTCAACAACAATCTCTGTTGATAGCGGATCTTTTGTGGCCACCGGAGGTACTGCGGCAAGTTGGACATATTCAGCCACCGGCCTCAGCCAAGGCGCCCACACATTTCAGTCTAAAGCTACAGACTCTGCGGGCAACACCGGACTCTCGGCAATTGTGCACGTTACTGTAGATACAACCGCTCCGAACGCAGCTACCGGTTTAGGATGGACAACTTCTTCTCCGTCTTCTACTACAAATGTCGTTGCTTCTTGGACTACATCAACTTCGTCAGATTTAGCTGATCAGAAAATACAATTTTATTCAGACGCTTCCTGTGGAGTTGTGCAAGGATCTCTTATTGATATAGGAGCTTCTGCGACATCAGAAAATTTTACTGGAACCGATGGCAACACATATACATATAAAATAACCAGCATCGATACATCTAACAATCAAAATGTTTCTGCTTGCTCGTCTTCCATGGTCATTCAATTAATTGGGCCGTTAGATCATTTTGCATTTACTACAATTACCGGTCAAACCTCTGGAACCGCCTTTAATATCACTATCACGGCACAAGATAGCAATAATAATATAATCACTTCTTACGCTGGCACAGTTGATTTGACGACAACAGCAGGGACAATTATCCCTACGGTTTCTGGAAGTTTTGTGCTTGGTACAAGGACAGAATCGGTTACCGTAACTGGCGCCGGAACGGGCGAAACAATCACCGCCACAGATCACGGAGGAACAAAAACAGGAACATCAAATACATTTAATGTAAGTTCTGGAGTTCTAGACCACTTTGCATTTAATACAATTTCTAACCAGACGGCCGGTACAGCATTTAATGTTTCTATCACAGCCCAAGACTCCGCTAATAATACGGTTACAAGTTATATTGGAACAGTTGACCTTAGCGTAAGCGCGTCGTCCATTACTCCAACAACGTCAGGGGCATTCGTTTCAGGGGTGCGCGTTGAATCGGTAACCATCCCCGGAACTGTTGCAGGGCAAACAATTACCGCCACAGATCACGGAGGAACAAAAACAGGAACATCGAACACGTTCAATGTAAATTCCGGAGCGTTGGATCACTTTGTATTTACAACAGTTCCGTCAGAAACAGTCGGAGTTCCCGGTTCCATTACTATCACGGCAGTGGACGCTTCGGGTAATACTGTCACTGGCTACACAGGTACAGTCGATATGTCTACAACGGCCGGATCAATCACCCCAACCTTATCAGCCAATTTTATTGGCGGAGTCCTTACGGAGTCATTCACCGTTACATCGTCCGGAGCAGGGCAAACAATCACCGCCACAGATCACGGAGGAACAAAAACAGGAACGTCAAATACATTTAATGTAGGCAGTGCCGCGATAGTTCCAACAAAGTTTGTTATTTCTCCTGCCGCAAATTCAGAAACAGTCGGACTCAGTGATATCATTACAATTGAAGCGGAAGATAATTCCGGTGCAATAGCCACAAGTTATAACGGTAGCGTCACTTTAGTGGTTTCGGGCTCGGGCGTGGGTGGAGGTATAGTAAACATCGTAAACGGCATCGGTACAATGACGGTAACCGATACTATATCAGAAACAGATATTTTAACTTTATCTGACACCGCATCCACCGGTTTGGACGTAAGCTCCACTGCAAGCATTGTATTTTCCAGCGCTCCGGTGGTTACAACCCCGGCTACAACGGGTGCTCCCGCCGGCGTAAGCGAACCTTCAATAATTAATACAACTTTTTCAGGTCGCGCGTTCCCATCAGCTAAAATAGTTGTCTTCCAAACAACTGCATCAAGGAGTATTCCCGTGGAGCAAGATACCATTGCGACTAGCGGAGTATTTTCAATAAGCTTCAGAGAGCCTATATATTATGGGGCAACCGGAATATATATGTCTGCTACTGATGTCAGCGGCAGACAAACGGTCAGCAAGGTATATAATCTCGGAGGAAACATATATACCGATATAAATAATCTTTTCCTTTCTCCTACGGTAAGCATATTGAATCCCGAAGTTGTCAAAGGGGGGACAGTCTCCGTTATTGGGTATGCAATGCCGGGATATCTTATTAATTTAGATATCAACGGAACGGCCACCGGCAATACGGTTAATGCCGGCGCAAGTGGGTACTATAGATTTAACCTGAGCACTGCAAAGTTTAATGTTGGAGATTATACTATTAGAGTAAGACAGGTTGATAATACTGGATTGGCGTCTGACAATTCCGTGGTGGCAAAATTCACGGTTTCTCAAGCCTCGGGGCAGGCCGGAGCAAATCTAAATATCAAAGGTACTACAACTATAAGTGATATGAGTACATTCTTGTTTGACTATAGCTCAACAGACCCCGCCATACACAAACTAGCCGATTTAAACGGCGATGGCAAAGTTGATATCTCCGACTTAAGCATAATGTTAAGAGCGTTGCAGAAATAATTCCTTTCTTTTATAGATTAATAAAGTTATAATTATCTAAATAACACATAATATATGACCAATAAAAAATTATCTGCAATAGCAGTCGGTATCATCTCGGCGTTATGTATATTCTTAACTGCCGGTAATGTCATGGCTGCATCCTTCAATCTACCGGTCACCGCTAACAACGTAAAAATCGGTGATAAACTTAGCGCCAACATACAAATAGACAGCGAGGGATCAACTATAAATGCGGGACAAGCCACTCTTAATTTCCCTGCAAATATTTTACAGGTTGATAGCTTCGATAAGCTAAACTCTGTTTTTAGCTTTTGGTTGCAAGATCCGACCCTTTCCAATGCTGACGGAACCTTATCTTTCGCTGCCGGATCAACAAGTGGATTTGCAGGGCCATCTCTGCAGGTTTTAACTGTCAATTTTTCAGCCATATCAAATGGTACGGCTAACATAGTGCTTACAAACGGCGCCATCTCAGCTGCTGATGGAAGCGGAACTAATGTTTTATCGAAATTGAATGGAGCAGTGATAACAGTGTCTCCTAAAGTTACAGCTCCGGCTATCGCCGCCGTGCCTGCTCCCGTACAAATAACTCGCCCGGTAGCACCAGCCACAGGTTTACCTATAAAGCCGGTACTGACTGTTCCTCTATATCCTGATTCAACTGCATGGTACAATCTTTCATCAGTTTTTTTCGCATCTTGGGCCTTGCCGGCCGATGTCAGTGATGTTGCAACGGCTATAAATAAAAATCCTACTTATACTCCAAAAACTTCCGAGGGTTTATTTAATAATAAAAGTTTCCCGGCCCTTGATAGCGGAATATGGTATTTGCACGTTCGCTTTGGAAATAGTATAGGTTGGGGACCGACCGCTCACTACAGGTTGGCCGTTGATACTTTGCCTCCAACTGCTTTTGACGCTAAACTCTCTCAGGGCGCTTCAAGCGACAACCCGGCTCCGTCAGTCTCTTTCAGTACCGGAGATCCTCTTTCAGGCGTTAAAAGTTATTATGTTAAAATAGATAGCGCAGATAAGATTATTATACAGGGCAGCCCATACACTTTGCCTCCTCAAAAGCCCGGTAAGCACTCCTTAATTGTTGGAGTTCAGGACGGGGCGGGCAATATCACAGAAGACACTATCCAATTTGAAATATTGCCGATACAGGCTCCGATAATAACGTCTGTGAGCAATAATATCTATTCAGGGGAGGGAGGTTTAGTCATAAGCGGCCAGTCCTTGCCTAATATTTCCATTCTCGTGGCCGTTAAGGGGCAAGCAGGTAATTTAGTCTATTCTTTCACGGCAGTCTCTACGGGAGACGGTAAATGGGGGACAAAATTTGACACGCCTTTAAAAAATGGAACATATTACGTGGAGGCCACGGCTAAAGACTCAAGGGGAGCATTGAGTTTACCGGTAAAATCTGGTTTAATTAATGTTGTAGATAGGCCTTTGATGATTATTCTTGGAGTCCCGATTACGGCTACCGAAATGATCGTTTTATTGTTGCTTATTCTAATTGGAGGTTATATAATTGGGTGGTACACAGGTAATTTGATAAGCAATAAGATGGCACGCAGGATATTGATTTCCCAAAGAGACGTATCCGCATCTTTTAATGTGATTAGAAATGACGTTGATTCTGCATTAAAAGCTTGGGATGATAAAAAAGTAGAAAGTTATGAATTAACACAAATAGAATTCCTACTACGACGCGTAAAGGAAAACATAGAAAAGTTGCAGAAGTATATTATAACCGGGATAAAAGACATCGGACGAAAATAAAAATATAAAAATATTAAGTAGTAAAAAATAAAAAAATGAAAATTTTAATTGTTGAAGACGAGGATGTATTGTCCTTAGTTCTTGAAGAGAAATTTAAAGATGAAGGCTATCAGGTCATGATAGCAAAGGATGGGGAAGAGGCTCAGCCAAAGATGGAAAAATTTAAACCAGACATTGTTCTTTTGGATTTGATTTTGCCAAAAAAAGGCGGATTGGAAATACTGGAAAGTATTAAAGCAAAACCAGAATTAAAAGCCACTCCGGTAATTGTTTTGTCTAACTTGGAAGGAGACGAGACAATTAAAAAAGCACTTTTTCTTGGTGCTATAGATTATTTCGTTAAAACACAGCACCCTATCAGCGAAATAGTTGAAAAAGTTGGAGCAGTTTTTACGGCACCGAAAATGGGCAAGGTGTCCGCCGATAGAAGCAATAAATAAATTTTTTAGATTCTATATTTAATAAATATAATATGGATAATTCTTCAGAAAAGAAAATTTTAATTGTCGAAGATGATTTGCCACTTCTGGGATCGCTTAAGGACGAGTTTAAGGGCCAGGGATTTAAAGTTTTGACTGCGCAGGATGGCATGGAGGGTTTAGAAATGGTAAAGAAAGAAAGACCAGATTTGGTGTTAATAGATATTTTATTACCCAAGCTAGACGGAATTTCCATGGCAAGAGAAATAAATAAACTAAAGTTTGGCACTGCCATGATTTTTTTGACTAACCTAAGCGATGCAGAGCATATTTCTGATGCAGTTGCAGTGGGAATGGTTGATTATCTCGTTAAGTCAGATTGGAGCATAAATGACGTAGTCGCCAGAGCTAAGCAAAAACTTGGGTTGAAATAAATCATAATAAATTTAAATAAACACCTCCCGCAAGGAGGTGTTTTTAGTTGACAAATCATTATTTTCATGTAGAATCATTAACTGTACTTTGACAAAAGCAAAATCATACATGTCTAAAGATGCTATAGCTATAGCGGAAGGGCTCGTATGCGTTTTTGTCAGGGGGATGGAGAGTTAGTTATGAGCAGAATTGTAACGTTATTCACGGGACAATGGGCGGGTATGTCCATCAAGGACCTCGCGCCGCTGGCCAAGAAGATGGGCTACGATGGCCTGGAACTCGCCTGCTGGGGTGATCACTTCAACGTGGACACGGCCGCGACCAGTTCGAATTATTGTCGCGACCTGTGGGCTTTGCTCGAAGGAAATGGGTTGACCTGCCGCGCGATTTCCAACCATCTCGTCGGCCAGGCGATCTGCGACAATATCGACGAACGCCACAAGCCCCTTCTTTCGCCATGGATTTGGGGTGATGGTAACCCTGAAGGTATTCGTCAGCGTGCGGCCAAGAATATGGCGAGCGCAGCTCGTGCGGCGCGGAACTTTTTCGCCTGCAAACCTGGCTACAAAGGCGAGGAAGACTTCACGCCGGTGGTCAACGGTTTTACCGGTTCGTCCATCTGGCATGCGGCTTACTCGTTTCCGCCAGCCAGCCAGGCCTATCTCGAGAAGGGCTACGTGGACTTTGCTGCGCGGTTCGGTCCGATTCTGGAAGCTTTCGATGAGGTGAAGGTCAACTTCGCCCTCGAAGTGCATCCCACTGAAATCGCATTCGACATCGCCAGCGCCCAGCGCGCTGTCAAAGCCGTCAAAGGCCACAAGCGCTTCGGGTTCAACTATGACCCGTCGCATCTCGGCTACCAGGGCGTGGATTACATCAAGTTCATTCGCACCTTCGCCGACCGTATCTTCCACGCACACATGAAGGACGCGTGGTGGGGACACGGCAACGGCGACGTGGGCGTCTTCGGCGGTCACGTGGACTTCGGCGATGCGCGCCGCTACTGGGACTTCCGTAGCCTCGGCCGTGGCGACATCAAGTTCGAGGACATCATCGTCGCTCTCAACGACATCGGCTACCGCGGCCCGCTCTCGGTGGAGTGGGAAGATGGCCGCATGGACCGCGTCCACGGCGCCACGGAAGCCTGCGCGTTCGTCAAGGCGCTCGACTTTGCCCCGAGCAAGGTCGCATTCGACGCCGCGTTCGACAAGAAAAACCAATAGGCGCAAAAGCGCACAAATTTATGGCTCAGAAGAAAGGAGGACTTTTCTGAGCCTTTTTTATTACTTTCCATATAAGCGATATTTGTTTCTCTGATTTTTTTGTTTATGTTATAATATATAAAATTACATTATGGAGCATTTTACTTCTATTAAAAAAGGTAGCTTAGAATTTTTGGGCATCTTGTTTTTGGGCCTATTTGTATTTAGTGCGCCAGTTTTAGCTGCCGGAGACCCCGCTTCGATCACGATAAATGTTCAGCCGGCAAGTACCGCAAGTGTTGATTCTGTCTTGTCTCAGCAACCGGTTTTGTTGGTTCAGGACACAGACAGTAACCCTGTTCCCGGTGTTACAGTCACCGCATTCAAGGCAAGTGGTACGGGAGTTTTGAGTGGTACCTTAACTGCCACCACAGACAGTAATGGGCTGGCTTCGTTCCAGGGATTACGCTATAACAAGACGGATTCTTTTTCAATTTCTTTTATTTATAATGGCGGCTCTCCTATAACTTCTGACCCTTTGCAGTTATCTCCGGGAGCTGTGAGTCCGGCTAAATCATCAATTTCCGTAAGTCCATCCGGCGTGCTTGCCGATGGTAAAGCAACAGCAATCATAACAGTGTATTGCAAAGATAAATACGGAAATGTAATTCCCGGAGCTAAAGTAGATCTTTCTTCTTCAGGAACCGGAGATACATTCACGCAAACAGATTCTGCCGGAGATCCGGGTAAAATAACCGTCAGCTTATCTTCAACCAAGGCTGAGTCTAAAATAATATCAGTCGTTGCTAATGGCGTCTCCATAGGTAAAACAGATTCCATAAACTTTGTTCCCGGAGCCATAGCAAAGTTATTTTTATCTGCAGACACGCCGGTTAACATCGGTCAGACAAGTAAAATTATCATTACCGCCTTAGATAAATTTGATAATGTTTCCACTAACGACAGCTTCACATCAGTGTCTTTATCCGTCGATAACGGGGGATCGCTAAGTTCTGCGTTAGTGGGTTTAAGTGACGGGGTGGCAAGTTCGTCATTGAGTAAAACCTCGCCGGGCACAGTTAACCTTACCGCTTCCAGCGGGAGCGTAAATGCGGCAACTCAAATTGTATTCGTTTTTTCGAATAGTACAGCTCCGACAGTTTTAAGCCAGTATCCGGCAAATAATGCAACAGACGTCGCAGTAAGCATCATGCCATATGTGGAGTTTTCAAAAGTAATAGATATTACAACTCTTACAACCGATAACGTGCAGCTAAGGAGCTCGCTTGACGACAGCATGGTGCCAACGGAAGTTTTAGCTGCAAATGGCGGTAAAAGGGTTATTTTACAGCCCCTTTTAGATTTGGATTTTAATACAAAGTATTATTTATACGTCAGTTCGGCCGTAGCCGATATGTCAGGAAATACACTGGCTTCGCAATATGCCGGCGGTCCATTTACCACGGTGGCAGAAAAGAAAGGTTCTACGGTAGCTCAAAGCCAAAGCAACGGCCAAGAAAGTCAAAACACCGCTACTGTCTCTAGCGCAGGCCCAAGTACCGACGTTTCAACAAGCAACCCGCCAGAAGCTCAGCAAAGTTATCCTAAGGATGCACCTTCAAATGTGACTCAAAATGATGCGCCGGAAAAAGTAGCAGACAGCACTTCTGCGTCAGCCGATGCGGCTACTACAGTTAAAGATGTTGCTACGCCCACAGGCTCTGTAAAAAATACGGGCGAGGGGATGGATGCTTATTTCCAGGCAGGACTTATGGGATTTTTGAAAAATGTTGATGTTAGAGCTTTTGGAGATTGGTTTGTTTCAAATTTTATTTTAATTATCTCGATTGTAATTATCGGAGTTGTAGTTTATATATCTTGGGCCGTATATACAAGGAATAGAGAGGAATAAAATATTTTTAAGCCGTCCGGGTACCCGGACGGTTTTTTGTTGACAAAAAATCAATTAGTATTAGTATAAAAAGTGAGCTCATTTACAAGAAAGTAGGCAATTATGATCTTAGGAGCATTGTCTGATACACACACCGATACTGCGAACGCGATACCGCATATCATGCGCGAGTTTAAGAAGCGCGGAGTTGAATACATTATTCACCCTGGCGATATAGATCCAAAACATTTGAAGCCGGAAATGTTTCTTAATCTTCCTGTTGCCTGCGCCTTAACCGAGGAGCAAGTCAATGGAGATGACAAAGAAAAATTCCTGGTTCCACCTAAAGGTTGGATTTACACAAGGCCCGGAAACAGGATTGTCAGGTTGCCGAATGGCGAGGTTATATATGTTGGCCACAAGTTGTCGTCTAATTTTTTGACTGGCTCTGAAGCGGAGATGGATAGAAAGCTGCAGGAAATTAGAAACCAGCATGATGGGCTGAGATTAGTTTTTTCCGGACATACTCATCACGGGATTCGTTTCCAGGGTCACCTGGTCACCTTTGTGAACCCGGGAGCAGTAGAAGAGTCTTGGGATGGCCACGAATTTGCCATTATTGACACTGACACGGGCGAAATAGTTTTTTGTCGGATCCCGAAGACAAAACTGGTTAAATCTGATTTTTCTTTTGCCGTTATCTCTGATAGCCTGGATATCAGTGAAGTGGACCCCACTTCTGGGGTAAGCTGGACATAGAGCTGAAGAAAAGGGGAGTCAGATACATAATTCACTGCGGGAATATTTCTTTAAGGGACCTGGGTAGGGAGGAGCTAAAGAACTACCAGGTTCATTACTACCTTCGAGAGGATCAAGATAGGCTTATCCAAAGCAACAAAAAATATGTACCGCCTCCTGAAAATTGGCATCAAATTACCGACAAAGATCCGATTGTAGAAATCGAGGGAGACAAGTTCTATGTTAAGCTTGATTTAGGCATCGACCTGTCGGAAATGTCCGAGTTCAGCCTATACAAGCTAAGCCATGGCATAATGCGCAAGTATCCTGAAATAAAGGGCATCTTTTGCGGGTTTACACATAACGCAGTCTACGAAGAGACGGAATTGCCTATCAAGTTTATAAATCCGGGTGATATCAGGAAGGGCAGGAACTTTACGGTTGGCTGCCACCCAAGAGGAGAATATACCTTCGGGCACGTCCCCTTTGATCCATTGCCGAAGATCGACTAATTTAGCATAGAGCACTAATCTGCTCTTCTTTTTTTTGATGCGAATACGCATCAACTCAGCACTTATTTAAAATCTGAAATAAGTGCTGGGTGGGTTCGCTACCGCTCGCCCATTTTTTATGATTAAGCGTTTACATCAAGCTTATCAAGGTGGTAAGATATATCTATGATAACCTGGTTGGTAGTAATAATTTTAGCTTATCTTTTTTTTAGCTTGTCATATCTTGGCGACAAGCTTATTTTGTCTGCCCAGCCAAAGCCTAATTCTTACACTTTTTTTGTAGGAACTATTAGCGTATTCGTGGTTTTACTCATACCATTTATACCAAATTTTGGTTTGCCTAACAGCCGGATAATCTTTTGGATAATAGGTGAAGCTATCATCTATTTATTGGGTTTGTACACGATGTTCACCGCACTGGCTAAGTTTGACGTATCGCGAGTTATGACAACAATAGGCGCAACCCAGCCTCTGCTTATTTTCGCATTAACCTGGATGTTCTGGGGTCCCCAGGTGATGAGCAAAACAAATATTTTAGCCTTTGTTCTATTAGTGCTGGGAAGCTACCTCATATCCTTTGAGAGGGGCTCTAAAACAAACGGAAATTACATAAAAATTACAATACTGGCCGCGTTTCTTTTTTCTCTAGATTACGTCTTTTCTAAAATTGTTTTTTTGGACCAAACTTTTTTGCAGGGTTTTATATGGATGAGAATATTCGTATTTTTGTTCGCCTTGCTCCTGTTAATCAGCAGGAAAAATCGTAAAGAGATTTTTGCTAAAAAGCAGAACATTTTAAACAGGAAAACAAGTATAATTTTTGTATGTACGCACGCTTCAGGGGGGATAGCTAATATTTTGCAGGGGTTTGCTATATCCTTAGCCCCTATAGCCCTGTTGCCCATAGTCAATTCATTAAGGGGTATCCAATACGTTTTCCTTTTCCTTATGACTCTGTTCCTTTCCGTTGTATTTCCAAAGATTTTAAAAGAAGAACTCTCAAGGGCGGTGGTTATACAAAAAATAGCTGCCATTGCGATTATAGCCGTCGGGCTGGGCATGTTGATAATGTAAAATTCAAGCAAAACAAAAGCGCGGCTTAAGCCGCGCTTTTGTTTTGCTTGACTACTAGGAGAGGTGTTTTGAAACTAATTTTGTCATTTCAAACATATCTACTACTGCTTTTCCGCCAAAAACTACTTTTAGCTTGGCGTCGGCAATTATATTCCTTTTTGCCTTTGGATCCTGTAAGTTATTTTTTTTGATGTAAGCCCAAAGTTTTTTTACAACTTCAGACCTTGGCATTGGGCCTTTTCCTACAACTGCCTCTAAATCAGCAGTGAGTTTTAACGGCTTCATGAAAGCCGAGTTTGCTTTTTTCGCTGGCATTATGATATCTGTTTGTTAACAATTCTTTTAATGTGCCCGGTTTTGTTGCATTTCTGCAGACCGGATTCATTAAATAAAGACCGCTAATCAACCAGTTTTAATTAATAAATAATAATGCTTATACTCTAATATTGGCATATATTCCCTTGTAAAGCAACCGTGTCAAGGTTTTTTGCCCCTTAGAACACAAAAAAGTGTAAAATCATAGAAAGGCACAACTTCGGGTATAGCAACAGTCGCAGTCCCTTTCTTCTTTCAATTTTACTGCCTAAATTATACCCAATTTTGCTATTGCCTTGCCATTGATTTTGCGGTAAAATATGAGAATATACAATATACAAGTATGCGAAAAAACATTGTAATAGAGGACGAAAAGGAGAAGATCTTAATCGGTGAAGTGGAGAAAAGGACCGATATTAAGGCCGAAAGAATAAAGAGGCTGTTAAAACTTCCGGACCTTACAAAAAAGGAGAATTCTCCCGTTAAAATTATAGTAGACCAAATAACTGAATTGCCAATATTCAAGGATTTTGATTTACTCGACATCCCAAGAGTAGTCTCTGTCCAGGACGACTTTGACGTTTTAAATACCCCCAAAGACCACCCAAGCAGAAGGGAAACGGATACTTACTATCTAACGGACAGAGATGTTCTAAGGACCCAGATGACGGTGATGTGGCCTTATTATTTAAGGAACAAGGAAATTTTAAAGAAGCTGGAGACAGAGGGGCACATTGAGGCATTGGCGTCAGGGATTGTTTATAGAAAAGATGAAATTGATAGAAAACATTTTCCAGCCTTTCACCAGATAGACTTTTTATATATTTGTAAGAAATCTCAGAGAATCATTACAGTTAAGGAGCTGGAGAATGTTCAAGCCGATTCCATAAAGGCTATTTTTGGTCCTGATATAGAATATAGATTTTTGGTGGATTCCTTTCCATTCACGGATCCTTCCATACAATTGGAGATTAAATTTAACGACCAATGGATGGAAGTCACCGGAGCAGGTTTGGTGCATACTCAATGCCTAAAGAACTTTGGATTGGACCCGGAAGTTTATAATGGTTGGGCCTTTTCCTTTGGAATAGAAAGGCTTGCCATGATAAAAATGGGAATTCCTGATATCCGAATATTTTGGTCAGACGACCCAAGAATTACCAGTCAGTTTAAAGATATAAACAGTAAATTTAAGGAAGTTAGCAAATACCCTGAGACATCAAGAGATATTTCCTTCATAATTAATAAGGATATAAACCTGAATAATTATTATGAGATTGTAAGGGACTTTGCTGAAAATATTATTGAAGAGGTGAAGCTTTTGGACAGCTATGAAGATGACGCTAAGTTTGGTAAAGATAAAAAGAGTTATACTTTTAGGATCAT
>Ga0316229_1003157_pt1 | contig 13213 bp, 12 predicted proteins | sample TBH18023metaG_FD_206011 | JGI IMG/M metagenome (GOLD analysis project Ga0316229, IMG submission 206011) | Freshwater microbial communities from Trout Bog Lake, Wisconsin, USA - TBH18023 | ecosystem: Environmental > Aquatic > Freshwater > Lake > Hypolimnion/Profundal zone | place: USA: Wisconsin...
TGACCGTCGGCGGCGGATCGGTGACCGATGCCGCGAAGATGGTCGGGATCTGCCTGGGCAACGATGTCACGGCGCCCGAACAGCTTGACCGGTTCAGGGCGATCATTACCGCCGACGGCAAATCCGAACGTCCTCCGCTGAAGCCGCCAGCGCTGCGTTCGGTCGATGTCCCCACCACCCTGTCCGCCGGCGAGTTCACCGCCATGGCCGGCTGCACCGATACGGCGCGGAATGTGAAAGAAAGCTACGCGCACCCGCTGATGATGCCGCAGGCGGTGATCCTCGACCCGGCGGTCACGATCCACACGCCGGAATGGCTGTTTCTGTCCACCGGTATCCGCGCCGTGGATCACGCGGTGGAGGATATCTGCTCCATCAACCCGACGCCGTTCTCGGACGGCATGTCGTTGCAAGCGTTACGGTTGCTATCCTCCGGCCTGCCCGCGGTGAAAGCCGATCCCGGCGATATGGAGGCTCGGTTGAACTGTCAGTTGGGCGCCTGGATGTCGATCATGGGGTCGCAGAACGGCGTCGCCAAAGGCGCCAGCCATGGCATCGGCCATGTGCTCGGTGGCACAGCCCATGTGCCGCATGGCTATACGTCCTGCGTGATGCTGCCACATGTTCTGCGGTTCAACGAACCCGTCAACGCCGAACGTCAGAAATGGGTCAGCGAGGCACTCGGCCGTTCCGGTTTGTCCGCGGGCGATGCCGTGGCGGCACTGATTGCCGGCCTGGGTCTGCCGGGAACCTTGCGCGATGTCGGGGTCAAACCGGAACAACTCGACGAAATCGCGATTGGGTCGATGCATGATCGCTGGGTCCACACCAACCCGAGGAAGATCGACGGGCCGCCGGCGGTTCGGGCACTGCTGGACGCGGCGTGGTGACCGACATCAGATTGGTTTGAACACAAGCGGGGTGCCAAGCCGTACGTACAAATAAGGAACGGCCTGGCCAAGCCATGGCGGATCAGCGCAGGACACGTCGATCCCGGAGCGAGTTCCGCGCGCACTCCCCGCCGGTGTAATAACGTCAGAACGGGACACACCTACACCGATCCTGAACCTGCATCCGCGTCCAGCAGCTCCGCGACACGGGCGGCCAGAACATGCGCCTGAATCGGTTTACGCAACAAAGAAAACGTGCCGCCACCGGCCGCATCGACGGCGATGTCCGCGGCGCTGGTCGAAAAGCCGGTCAGCAGTATCGCCGGCAAACCCGGCCGGCGCCGTTGCGCCTCCTGGATCAGCGAAACCCCGTCCATGTCCGGCATCGACAGATCGGACACAAGAACGTCCACACCCTCGTTGCGATCGAGCACAGCCAGGGCGGCCGCGGCGGACTCGACCGCCAGCACGGTGAAGCCCTCTAACTCCATTAGGTCGGAGGTCAGTTCCCGCACAATGCGATCGTCATCCACCAGTAACAGGCGCCAGCCGGTCGGCCTTGCGGCGGCCAACCCGACATCGAGCGGCATCGCATCGCCGGGCGGCACAGACCGGGTGATCGGGAACCACAATGTAACCGTTGTGCCTTGCCCCAATGTGCTTGCGATGTAGAATCCGCCGCCGCTCTGTTCCGCGAAACCGCGCGCCATCGCAAGTCCGAGGCCGGTGCCTTTTCCGTTTGGCTTCGTCGTGAAAAAAGGCTCCGACGCATGGGCAAGAGTCTCAGCGTTCATTCCCGTCCCGGTATCCGACACCGAAAGGCGGACATACAAGCCAGCCGAGAGGCGCCCTTGATGTTCAGCGACCTGGTCGGGCCGGACGATGTCGGGCGTCGCCGCCAGGATCAGCGTCCCAATGCCTGACATGGCGTCTCGGCCGTTCGTCGCGAGATTGACCAGGACCGTTTCCAATTGTCCTTTGTCGACCAGCACGCGCGGCAGGTCCGGTGCCGGGTCCACCACGACTTTCACACCATCGCCGAGCGTATGCGACAGGATCTCGCGGATGTCCGCGAGAAGTGCGGCCGGCTCCACCGGCTCCGCCCGGAGGTCGCCGCGACGCGAGAAGCCAAGCAGGCGTCGCGTTACAGAGGCTCCACGCTCCGCGGCTTCGAGCATCATGCCAGCCAGATGGCGCACCCCGTCGGCGTCATGCGGGCGCTTCTCCAGCAGCGCGCACCCGGCCTCTACTGCCTGCAAAACGTTGTTGAAATCGTGGGCGATGCCGCCCGCAAGTTGCCCCAGTGCCTCCATCCGCTGCGCCCGTGCCAGACTTGTCTGGGTGGCTTGCAGGTCCTTGGTCCGCTCCGCGATCAGGCATTCGAGTTCGTCACGCGATTGGGCCAGGGTTTCACGGGCCGCGACTGTGTCCTCAATATCAGTGCAGGTGCCAAACCATCGCAGTATCTCTCCGGTTTGCTCCTCACGCACGGCAACCGCGCGACCAAGCATGCATCGATAGCTGCCGTTGACCATGCGGAGCCGATATTCGCTTTCGAAAGTATCCCCGGTCGCCAGTGAATGGTGCCAGACGGCCTGCGCCCGGGACTGATCGTCGGGGTGCAGAACCTTTATCCAGCCGTCGCCCTCGATTTGCTGCCGCGTAGTGCCGGTCAGGTCATACCAACGCTGATTAAAATAGTCGCGAAATCCATCCGGCCGCGCTGCCCACACCATCTGCGGCAACGCGTCGGTGATCGCGCGAAGTCGCAATTCGCTGTCTCGAAGGGCTGCCTCCGCTTGCTTGCGTTCGGTGACGTCGGCCAACACGCCGGCCAATTGGTTGGGCTTACCGGCTTCGTTAAGAGCCCGCCCCCGCGATTCGATCCAATGGACACTGCCATCCGGCCAGATAACCCGATACTCGGCGCGGACATCCCCGCTGGTTTGATTTGCACCCGCGATGGTCAATCTCACGCGTTCACGATCGTCCGGGTGAATCATCGAACGGATATGGTCATATGTGATCGTCTCGGCGGCTCCCAGCCCCAACAGTGCTATGGTTATTTCAGAGCATCGCACCTCCTTCGTGGCGAGGTTGAGTTCCCACGCCCCCAGGCGGCCGGCACGCAGGGAGAAACTCAACCGCTCCTCGGTTTCATGATGTGTTGCCTCGGCGGCAAGCTGCTCAGTCAAATCCAGGATAAATCCTGCCGCCTGGCCGCTGGCTTTACTCGTCAGACTGAAAGACACCAAAACCGGCACAAGGGTGCGGTCCGCTCGCAGGTATTGCTTTTCGTATGGCGTGCACTGGCCGGTTCGCAATGCCTCGGCACATGCGGTTTGGTCGGCCGCAACCCATTGGTCCGGCGTCATGTCGGTCCATTTGAACCCGTCACCCGACAGGTCCGCGCGCGTGCGGCCGACGATGGTGAGGAATGCGTCGTTGGCTTCGTGCACGCGGCCGTCGATGTCGAAAATGATAATGCCGATCGGGCTGTTGTCGATCAGGGCACGGGCGTTGCGGGTGGCCTCCTCGCGTTCGGCAAATGTCTTAACCAGCAACGCCGCGAACGCATCTGCCTCCCTCAATCCGGTTGATATCATTGGTGTCGCGCTCGTTCCCCCAATCCGCGCGGCGGTGCCCAGCGCGCTGTCGAACGCCCTGACGATTCTATGGGCGCCCCTGATCGCCAACACGAGGCCACAGAGGAGTACCGACAGACCGATCAGCGCCGACCGCAGGATCGAGTCTCGGAGAGGCGCAAGGAACACCTGCTCGGGCACGTCGATTTTCAGGATGTAACCCGTTTCCGGAGCCCTGGCGAAGGCAGTGATCGCCGGGACTTTCTCCAGTGTAACAGTGCCGAGCGGTGCGAGACCGGACTGTGAGGCCAGAACCGCGTTCAAGGCGGATGTCACGGGAGATTGACCGACGGTTTCGGCGTCGTGCAGCGAGCGCGCCACGGTGATGCCTTTCCGATCCAACACCGAGGCCGATCCTCCCGCCGGGAATCCCGCTTGGTTGACGATCGCGATCAGGCGTTCCCGCGGGATCGAAATGCCGATGCCCCCGACCACGACGGCAGGCCCTCCAGCCGGCGGCGTTGGCGCAAAAACGGGCACCGCGAGACCCACGGTCAGCGCACCGGAGGTGGGAGCGATAAAAAGATCAGAGATTTTCGGCACCCCCTCCGCGATCGCTGCCAGGCCGAAAGACGTCGCATGCAGCCCGGTTCGCCGTTCGCCCGGTGCCCATGCGGTGTGCAGTAACCAGGCACCATCAGCGCCTATAAAGCTCAATACCGGACGGGGTGCTCCCGGCGGCAAGTCCACTGAAAGACGGTCGCGTGCCGCGCGGAGCTGCGCTTCAAATGCGTTCAGGTCACCGCCGGCCGCGGGGGCTGCCGCCGCCAGGGTCTGGGCGACGGCCCGGGTACGTTCGAACTCACGATCCACCAGTAACGCGACGGTCCGCGCATGTTCTACCAATTGCGTTTCGGCCGCCGACCGCTGGCTCAGGTATTGCCACCAGAGCGCTCCCACCCCCAGCAGCATGAGCGGCAACGCGACAACCGCGACGAGGGCGACCAGACTGCCGGTGAGTGACACGCCCGATCGGCGAAATGCCGGAGCGCCCGATCCGGAATTCCCGAAGAGGGCGGCCAAACGGATTCTGACCGGTCGTCGTGCGAAGACGGCCTTCCAGTTGCCTGATCTTGGCGAAGACACAAACACCGGGTGAGTGCCGGCCATTGGATCCGCCGCTGCGAAACCTTCGTGCCGTGAAACGCTCTTATTCGCCCGGGGATGCCCCATGATTTTGAAGTCATGCGCTTCCCGGGCCAAAACGACAAGACAATTCCAATTATCAATCAATCTGAGAAAATTGCTCAAACTTTGTCACAAAATGATAAAATTGGTTCCTATCGTATTATATCAATCGGCGATGATATTGACTGACGGCCATTCCACAGCGTCCTGGCCCGGCTTGTCCGGGCCAGGACGAAATTGCGCCAGATTCGGCCGTAAACCGGTTGGTATTATCCGACATTCCCGTCCACCGCTGGTGGACGGGACGCATGCGAAACGGGTGCGGCGACAGGTCACCCCGGTTTTGAACCCGTCAACAAGTGTCCGGGAACGCTGGTCGCCAGATTGTTCTGGGCGTTGGCGAGAATTGTATTTTTGGTGTTGCTGCCAATACTGGAACCCAACCAGTAATTTGCGACCTGTGTCGCCATCGCGGCGAGTGTCCCAACCAGGATAGAGCCGAACTGGCCGTCGCTCGCACTCATATGGCTGGTCAGCACGGAATAGGTCGTCCAACCGAACGCCACGATGATCACGACAGAAACGACCACACCGCCGTACGCAAGGCCGCTATGGGCTTTCGCCAGTTCGGTCGCCATGTCGCGCGCCGATCCGGTATCACCCAACCGGGCCTTCAGCTCGTCCAATGCGTCTTTGCGAAGATTTTCCGCTTCGGCATCCTGCTCTTTCTGCATTTGCAAATGCAGATCGGTGAGTTTTGCAGCGAGATCGTTAGCAACCTGTGGATTCGCCTGGATATGGGCGACCGCCGCGGCGGCACCGCCGGGCGCACTGAGGTCGGCAACCGCCCCCACAACCGTCTGGACGACGCCAGCCACTTTGGCGGTAGCATCGGCGCCTTTCGATCCGAAGATCATGCCGGCCAGTTGCGGTGCCAAACTCAGCACCATGGGGATCAAGAGTGCAAACATACTAAGCTCCTAATGCATGCAGGGCGGCCTCGCACAGACGGTTTCGCTCCGCCGCGCCGTTCGTGCCGCCGTTGATTTTGCGGGTAATGAGATCGAGCGACCAGGAATTGGCCGGAGTATTCAATTGGTTGGCGGTCCAGAACTAGGCCGCGCTATCGGCGGCTCCGTCGCGGGTGGCGGCGTGCTGCACCGCCTGATCCAAGGTCATGGCCATGGAGGTCGAAAAATGTTCATAGGCGGATCGGCCGGTGATCTGGATCAGGCCACGACCGCGAAACCGCCAGCCGTCACCGGAGGCCTCGTTACCGTTGCCCATGCGATCGGCATAGACCCGGTTGGCGAGCGCCTCGGGCTTCAAGGCGCAGGGTTCCGCGGCTTCGGTGTTGGGGAACCGGCCGGGCCAAACCTGACACAGGCGCGCCGCGCTGTAGCTGAGGTCTTCCTCCAGTTCGCGGAAGCCGCCGCTTTCGAACGCGCACTGCCCCAGGAAGGCCGCAACGCAGCGTGGTCCGGTGATACTGGCCTTGCGCAACGGTTCTGCCAGGGCCGCGACCCAGGCGGCACGTTCCTCCGCAGCGAGATGCGGGGCCACCGCGCGCATTGCCTGGTCGAGGCGATCCCCGGACGCTGGTGCCGGCATAGTGGTCAGGAGCGTGACCGCCGCGGCGACGGCGGGATCGGGTGAGGGCTGCTGGAATAGCGTTTCGTAGATGTTCGATGAAGTGGACACAGAGGGGGCCTTCAAATGAAGTACTGGAATGCAACCGTTACGGCTCGTCCTGGTTCGGGTTGTCCGTATGGGCATCAAATTAAGCGGCGGATGGAGATAAATTTCTTATTTATCATGACCAGATTTGGTCCGGCCACCCGGGACTTTGCTTGGGCAGGGCAGCAAGTCGTGGGTGACCGGGCCAAGCCCGGTCATGACGGAGAGGAAAAAGCAGCGTCCGGAGAGTCTCTGCCCACCGCTCAATACCAATGGCCGTCGAGCCCGAACCTCGTGCCTCATCGTCCTGGCCCGGCTAGTCCCGGCAACGACGAAATTGAAATATAGTCAAATCGAAAATACTCTATTGAAGCGGCCAAAAAGACAATGTGAATAAAATCATAAAACGCGTCCAATGTCAACTCATTTTCGAAACTTCGCCGTCTCGCGTCAGAACAGCTCCTCGCCACGGTGGCGATCCGCGTCCGGAAAATCCCGGTACAGCCCGAAAATCGCGTTGTGGACCAGGCTGTTAACCCCGTGATGGACGGACTCCGCCGGCTCCCGTCGCGAAGCCACATGGTGAAACGCCCGGTCGAGCTGCGCCATGTCCTTGGTCTCTATGATGATGTGGAACTCGCCGAGACCGGGCGGACCCAAACCGAGCTTACGGCGGGTCAACCGCCAGTTTTCGATCATGCCTTGGTGTTTGAGGTGGCTCATATAGGCGGCCACATTATCGGCGAATTCCAGATCGCCGGTGCCGGGTTTCAGGTCGCACCAAATATGATACAGATCCATCGGCGCGCCCTACGCTTTGCGGCCAGACGCAACGAACGCGGCGAGCGGGATCGCCAGAGCGTCCCCGTCCCGGTAAGCCTCGGCCGCCCGGTCGATATCGGCGATGATCGCGGACATCGCGTCCACGGCCTGAGCCTCGATGAGCGCGGCCATCCGCGCGGTGCCGGATCGCAGCGCGGCCAACAACGCCCTTCCATCCGTTTGCCGCCAAACGCCGGTCAGTTTGCGGGTTCCGATGCCGGAGAAACCTGCCTGCCCCAGCGCCGCCGCACAGTCGTCCGGGGTGCCGAAGCCTCCACCCGGCACGGGCGCTTGCGATGCTGCCATATCCCCGCATCGCCTGATCGCGTCGAACACAAGTTTCCACGCCACGTTCTCGGCCGGCGCGGCCCAGATCGTGAAAGCCAATGTCCCGTCCGAACGCAGAACCCGATGCGCCTGCCTCAAGGCGAGGATCGGCCGTGGCACATGGTGAATGCCGAAATTGGACACCACCGACGTGAAACTGCCATCCGGGTAGGGCAACGCCTCGGCGTCACCCTGCTCGAACACAATACCTGGATGCAGGGCACGCGCGACGCCCAGCATGGCGGCGGAAAAGTCCAGCCCCCTCGCCACGGCGCCACGATCCGCCGCCGCCGCGGCAACAAAGCCGGGACCGCACGCCACATCCAGCACCGGCGTCCCGGCACCGACAATCCCCGCGTCCAGCAACCCCGGAATGAACGGCCGCGTCGCGGTGGCGAACGTGCCCTCATAGGTGTTCGCCGCCCGCTCCCATCCCGCGTGTTCAAAAACCCGGATCGCTTCAGCGTCGGGCGTCATCAGTAGGTCCGGAACATATGCATGATCGCTTCCGGATCGTCCGTACGCGTCAGCGCCAGTGTCAACAGGATGCGGGCCTTTTGCGGATTGAGATTGTCGGCAATCAGGAACCCCGACTTCTCCAGCTTCGTCCCCCGAAACGTCCGCCCCGAACCCGCTCTGGTCGATTGCACGACAACAATGCCCTGGCGGGCCGCTTCCGTCAGGGCCTCGATTTCGCCGGGAGGGCAGAACCCGGGAGCGAACCCTGCGGCGACGATACCGCGCGCCCCCGCCGCGATAAACGCCCGCACCGCAACCCCGTCGCCGCCAGCATAGGAATACGAAATATCGACGCGCGGCAGTTCGTCCATCTCGGAAATGTCGAACTCGGTATCGGGGGCATGGCGGCGGATCGGGCGGCGATAGAACGCCACCTCGTCGCCGTCCGCATGCCCGAGCACGCCAAAATCCGGGGTCCGAAACGTCTGCAACCGCAGCGTGGAGGTCTTCGTCACCTCCCGCGCCGCATGAATCTCGTCGTTCATGACGACCAAAACGCCCATGTCGCGGGCGTCCGGGCTGGCAGCGACACGGAGTGCGTTCACCAGATTCAGGCCGGCGTCACTGGACAACGCGCTGGACGGACGTTGGGCGCCGACAAGCACGACCGGGATCGCGACCTTGACCGTCAGATTGAGGAAATACGCGGTTTCCTCCAGCGTCGCGGTGCCGTGGCCGATGACGATCCCCGTCAGGTCGGGATGTTCCCGAGCCAGACGGCGGCACAAAGCGGCGAGAGCCTTCCAGTCGGGGTAGCCGATCGACGGACTGGCGATATTCCGGTAGCGCACCGCCATCACATCGGCCACCAGCGCGGTTTCCGGCCACCGCGCCAGGATTTCGTCGGCGTGCATCACATTGCCGGTGGCGCCGTAATCCTGCAGATCGAGTGGCCCACGGCCCAACGATGCGATCGTCCCACCGGTTCCAATGAACGCGACTTTGGGTTTGCTCATGCAGCGATCTCCAGAATGGGCGGCCGAGCTTTATGCCAATCCGTATCGGTCTGGTAGGCGCCGGCGACCTGCAAGATGCGGCCTTCGCCGAACGGCCGGCCAGCGATCTGCAAGCCAATCGGACAACCGTTCGGATCGAACCCGCATGGCACGCTGATCGCCGGAAGGCCGAGATAGTTGAACGGCCTTGTGTTGGCCGACACCGCCATGAAGCGATGCTCCGTGCCGGGTGGTCCGTGGTCGATGTCGGTTGCGTCCAGCGTCGGCAGGCAGGTGCGAATGGTGGGCGTCACCAGGACATCGACGCGGGCAAAAACCTCGGCCGCGAACGCCTTCAGGACCGGGCCGCGCCGGCTGAGGGCCTCAATGTAATACGCCGCCGGAATGGCATAGCCGGGATACATCCGGCCACTGATATGCGCGCCATAGGCCTGCGGGTCCGACCGCATCCACTCGGCATGGATCGGCGCCGCCTCGGCTCGGGAGACGATGCTGCCGTACGTCGCGACCGCATCCATCAGCGGCAGGTCGAAGCGGCTGACGGTGGCCCCCCTGGCGACCAGGACCTGAAGTGCCGCTTCGATGGCGGCGATGACGGGTTCGTCCGCACCGTCGAGGAAGACGTTCGCCGGCACGCCGATTCGCAGACCGCGCAGGTCATCGTTCATCGCCGCCTCGTATGACGGCACCGGCTCCCTGGAACTGGTTGGGTCGCGGGAATCGTGGCCGGCGATGACGGTCAGGACGCGGGCGCAGTCGCGGGCGGTGCGGGCCAGTGGGCCGACGTTATCGTGGGAGAATGACAGCGGCATCACGCCAAACCGGGACACGCGGGTCTGGGTCGGCTTAAGCCCGGTCACGCCGCACGCCGAGGCCGGCAGCCGGATCGAGCCGCCTGTATCGGACCCCAATGCCATATAGTTGAAGCGGGCGGCGACCGAGGCCCCGGACCCGGACGAGGAACCGCCGGTGATATATGGCAGGTTCCACGGGTTGTGGCAGTTTCCAAAAGTCTTGTTGTGGCCGGTGGGGTTCTGGGCGAACTCGGCCATATTCAAGCCGGCGAATGTGAACGCTCCGGCGGCGGACAGACGCTCGATCACCGTGGCGGTCACGGTTGGCCGGTAGTCTTTTCGTAATGCCGAACCGCAGGTGCTGAGCTTGCCGGCCTGATAGTACATGTCTTTGTGCGCCATCGGCACGCCGTGCAGTAGACCGAGCGGCTTCTTGTTTTGAACGGCGGCGTCGGCGGCGCGGGCGGCGATTTCGGCGGCCTCGCGTTCCTGCCAGATCACCGCGTTCACCTGTGGATTGACGGCGTCCAGATTGGCCCAGCATGCATGCAGCAGGTCCAGCGACGTAGCTTCGCCAGAGGCGACCGCATCGGCGGCCTGAACCAAGGATAAATCGGCGAGCCCGGCCATCAGACAGCTTCCTTTGTCGCCTGCAAGGCCGCTTCGAAGCTGGATGGCTCGTCTTCAAACACCAGCGTGCCACGCAACGCCTCGAACGCCTCGATCGTGCCGGCCAGTTCCGCCGCTAATCGTCTGCCTGGATCATTCGGAGGGTCTATTCCAAACCATCGCGAGATCGTTGCTTCAATCGAGGTCTCGAAAGCACCCATCTGTCGGTTTCTCCGGGCTGTGATGCCCGTGAGTAGGCAACAGAAAGGCAATGCGGGCAATGCCGGGGACGCCAAATACCTACCGAACCAATGTGCCGCATCGGCTGGACCGGCTGCCATGGGCGCGCTTTCACTGGCTGGTGATCTTCGCGCTCGGGATCGCCTGGATCCTCGACGGGTTGGAGGTCACCATCGTCGGATCGCTGTCCGGCGCGCTGTCGGAAAGCCCGATGCTGCATTTGACCGGCAGTGAAATCGGCTTCGCGGCAAGCGCCTATCTGATCGGCGCGGTCGGTGGCGCGCTGTTCTTCGGCTGGCTGACCGACCGGTTCGGACGCAAGAAACTGTTTACCGTGACCGTGCTGGTTTATGTATGCGCCACCATCGCCTGCGGCCTGTCCTGGAATTTTTGGTCGTTTGCTTTGTTCCGATTACTGACCGGCGCCGGCATCGGCGGCGAGTATGCCGCCGTCAACGCCACGATCCAGGAACTGATCCCAGCCCGCCGCCGCGGCTTCACCGATCTGGTCATCAACGGCAGCTTCTGGCTGGGGGCCGCCATCGGCGCATTGGGATCATACGTCGTGCTGGACCCGGCGTTGGTGCCCGCCGAAATCGGCTGGCGAGCGGCCTTCATCATCGGCGGCGTGCTGGGGTTCATCGTGCTGTTTCTTCGCCAGTTCCTGCCGGAAAGCCCAAGATGGCTGATGACGCACGGCTATCCCGAGGAAGCCGAACGCGTTGTCGCCGGCATCGAAGCGCGGATCGAGCACGAAACCGGCAAGAAGCTGCCTGCCATTCCTCCCGGTTTTCTGACACTGCGCACCGATGTGCATTCCTGGTTCCGGGCCGGGGCGAAAGCGCTGGTTACGACATACAGAAGGCAAACCTGGCTGGGCGTCACGCTGATGGCGGCGCAGGCGTTTTGCTACAACGCTGTGTTCTTCACGTACGCTTTGATCCTGACCCGATTTTATGGCGTCGGTTCCGGAAATGTCGGTCTGTTTCTGCTGCCGTTCGCGATCGGCAACTTCCTGGGGCCGCTGGTGCTCGGGCATCTGTTCGACACGATCGGGCGCCGGATCATGATTACCGCGACGTACGGATTATCCGGAGTCCTGATGGTGTTGACCGGCTGGTTGTTCACTTTGGGTTGGCTGGACGCAGTCCAACAAACGATGGCCTGGACGGTGATTTTCTTCGTCGCCTCGGCCGCCGCCAGTTCCGCCTACCTGACCGTCGGCGAAAGCTTTCCGCTGGAGGTGCGCGCCATCGCCATCGCGTTGTTCTACGCGTTCGGCACCGGTGTTGGCGGCGTTGCCGGGCCGGCGTTGTTCGGCGTGCTGATCGACACCGGCTCGCGGGTCTCGATCTTCTATGGGTACTTGCTTGGGGGCGTGCTGATGATCGTCGCCGCGGTCGTCGCCGGGTATTTGGCGGCGAATGCCGAACGACGATCCCTGGAGGATGTGGCGCCGCCGCTGTCGGCGGTCTAGCGTGGTTGCTCGCTAACGTGAGCAGGCCCGATGAACACCGACACCGCCATCATTACGGAAACCCTGGAGCGCGTCGCCGAACGGGTCGGCGATCCCATGCCACTGGTTTTTAAGCGGTTGTTCGCCGACGCGCCGGACACCGAACCGCTGTTCATACGAGATCCCGGAGGACTGGTACGCGGCCAGATGTTCCAGGTAACCATCGAAAGCCTGCTGGATTTCCTGTCCGACAAAGCCTACGGCGCCAACCTGATCCAGATCGAGCGGGTCAACCACCAGGGCCTAGGGGTCGAACCGGCAGTATTCGATACGTTCTATGCAACGGTAGTGGCAACGTTCCGCGATATTCTGGGAGCGGACTGGACGCCGGAAATGGAAGCGGTTTGGACGCGGACCGTACGGGACCTGACAGAGGTGACTGTTTAGGACCGACTTCTTGCCGCGAAGTACTTCTTCATCGGTTCAAAATAATGTTCTTGCCAGCCGCCTTGCTCATAACCGGTGTGGTCTTCCGGAACGTTCTCGTGCGTCAGCGTCAGGCGCGTTCCACCGGCAATCGGTGATAGCGTCACAGTCATTTTTGAATCCGGTTGATCGTCCCGGAAACGCGTTGTCCGCCATGACTGGACAATACTTTGATCCGGGACGAGCTCCAGTGTCCTGCCCACAATATAGCCGTCCCAGGCCGTAAAGGCGCCGCCTACCGTCGGAGAAACCTCGGCTTTGCCGCCGGTCATGTCTGTATGGCCGCGGCTGTCCAACCAGGCGGCGTAAATCGCCTCGGGCGATGCGGGAATGTCGTCGGTCAGGCGAAACGTATAGGCCATGGCTTGCCTCCCGGGAGGATCACGGTGGGGGCGCCGGGACTTGACACGGGCGCCTGCTATGGTCGGATCATGGTGCGATCATCGGCGCCGTCACAAGCCGCACACAACGGGAGCACGCAAAGATGTTTATCCGCGACGCCTGGTATGTCGCCGCCTGGGCCGACGAAATTGCCGACACACCCGTCGCCCGGCGTATCCTGAATGAACCTGTGGTGTTGTTCCGCGATGCCGAGGGCCATGCGGCCGCCTTGTTGGATATGTGCTGCCATCGCGGCGCGCCATTGCACCTGGGTCAGGTGACG
>Ga0316229_1003183_pt1 | contig 13127 bp, 6 predicted proteins | sample TBH18023metaG_FD_206011 | JGI IMG/M metagenome (GOLD analysis project Ga0316229, IMG submission 206011) | Freshwater microbial communities from Trout Bog Lake, Wisconsin, USA - TBH18023 | ecosystem: Environmental > Aquatic > Freshwater > Lake > Hypolimnion/Profundal zone | place: USA: Wisconsin...
GATATCTGTAGGAACATAAGTAATGTATGAACCTGCATGAGGCATTGCAACCGTGGTGGGGACCAGGTTCGTTGCTGAAGGAAATCCGGGGTCAACGGTAAGTGAATGTGATTCCTGGCCTGTATAGGCCTGCCATGCAGAAAGTGTGGAATAATTAACTAAAAGCCCGGTTCCGTTGGTATACTGGCAGGCAACCGTCCCCTGGTACCCATCAACAAAATAATCATTATTGTCGATCACCGAGAACATCGCGATAGGAGGCAGGCTGATCATAATACCGTAAGCCCTTCCCCATATCGAATAAGGTGAGCCTAATTCAGTTTGTCCGTTGCGTAAGATATTGTTCCTTACCTCGAAATTTCCCCCTGTTGCCTGATAATTAAATCCAAGACAGCCTGAGGATGCATCCAGGGTGTTTGATAACCAGGCACCTGTAAGGTTAATGGTGTTATGAATAATTTTAACATTTCCACCGCTGCGGAAGAACATTCCATAAACAATATTCTGCCCTACACCAGGATTCATCCCCGGAGACTTAATATTATAGATGATGTTATCCGAAATTTCAGTTACCGTATTGGCTTCAGCAGCATACCAGATCCCATAGGTACCCCAACCGTCATCCGAAGTACGAACAAAATCATGGATCTTGTTTTTCGTTATCCTGGTATTGGTTGATAAGCTATTCAGGTAAATACCGCATTGTCCGGTATTGAGTGAGCCTGAAGCAGGGCCCATGATCTCGTTATTGCTGATCAAAGTGTTATCGGCATACATAAGATAGATGCCCTGGTCACTGATAGTTGTCGCATCAGCAGGTGACCCGATTATATTATTAGTTATCTGGCAGTTATGGATAATTCCAGTACTTGCACCGGTAAGAGATATACCAACAAATCCACTGTTGATCTGGTTGTTGTCTATTATACAGTTATCATAGCCACCCCCTGTTGCTGAGAAATTGATAACCCTGTTCCCGCCTGAGGCATTTACAGGCACACATTGAAGAATGCAGTTTTTAATAGTAATATTGGTTGAGGGGTCGCCTGCATTATTTGAGATCATAATGGCATTTGCAGAAGTTGAGTTCAGAGCATTAATAATAGTAAGGTTCTGGCTGCCGCTCCCATTATTCGATCCGTCTAGAACCACGTAATCAATACCATTGAAATTAAGCATGACATTACCCAATGAGGCGCTGAACAACGGAGAAACACCCGTGTTGGGTTTAATAGTGAGAGTGCTGGTACTGCTTGATCCCGGGTTCTGGTTAAACCTGATCGGGTAAGTTTCCGAAGGATAGGTGGCGTCGTCGAGTACCAGGGTAAGTGGCCCGGAGATAACTTTTAAATTGACATCAGCGGCTGCAGCAGTCAGTGTGGCATAGTCTTTACCGACGCCCACATGGAAAATGCCTGAAATACCTGCAGAGATCTTATATGTGGAAGGTGTTGTGGGAGGAGTTCCGCAGGAGGGAGGATTTGCAGAATATCCTGCAGTTCCGATCCAGGGATAGGAACCAACGTTGGGAGTTACGGCCATATCCTCTGCAACTAAATAATAATAAACATTATCACCGATAGCGGCGCCGCTTCCGAATGTAAACGTATAGGTGTTGGTTGCCGAAAGTGAACCCTGTGAAGAAAGCCAGGCGCCGGTATTGATCCTCCAGTATAAGACAGGCAATCCGATACCGTTGATCGGGACTCCTGATCCATCAGTAATAACAGCAACGAGTGTTCTTGCGTTACCATTATAGGTATCCATCAACGGGGTGTAGGTAATGGAGGGGGCAGTCATATCGATGGGAATGCCGCCGATCTCATCAGCCCCGAGATCCGGTGCATGAGGAGGGTAGGAGGGATTGTATGGGTAACCCGAAGTCGGGTATCTCAGATCACCATCAAAATCATTGGTAATTGCAAAAGGAGCGCTGACCGGGGTACCGCCTGATTCACATTGGGTTGCAATACCTGTTTGGAGATGAAGGTTATAGGGTCTTGTTGTTATATTGACAAATGGGGGCAACTCAGTCACTGACTGCAACTCCCTTGGAGAGAACCTGGCTTTATAACTTGAAAGGACCTGATCGCTGTTAGTTCCATCGTAGAAAAGTACATTAGACGATCCCGGGGGACCTGCGTAAAGGTCATTGTAATTCGATAAGGCTGAGAAATTGGTGTAGGTCGTGCTTGAGAAGCGTAATGCGGTGGCTTTTCCCAGCCCCGTCGGAGTGGAGTTATTGACCAGAATATTATTCCTCAGGTCAGTTGGGTATGAAGTGTTTAAGTAAAATGCAGAACAGCCGAAGTTTGCAGCCGTTGAACTTGCATTCAGGTATACTGTATTGTAATAAAAACCCAGTGATAATCCCTGGCTGATGTATATACCGTTTATTGTATTATAGGCACTGCTCCCTGAAAGACCTGCCGGGGTCCTGAGGTCATAGATAAAATTGTTGTAATACCATACAGGTCCGCCTGAGCTGGTATTATAAACACCATACATGTTGGCTCCAGCCGTCAATCCTTCAATATTCGAGATTGAGTTCTTGTAGATATTGACATTGCCTCCGCCTGAAGTCACATTATACACATATAATCCATAGGTCGTGCCCTCGGCTTTGCTAATACCGGAAATAGTATTGTTGTAAAAGTTTATAGTTGCATAATCGAGAGATTCGCTGATGCAATAGGTGCCACCGCTCGAGGCGACTATATTATTGGTCACAGAGTTATTGTACAAGTTCATAATTCCGGCTTTTCCTCCTACATACATAAAGTAAGTCGCCCCACCTCCGTTAACCGATTGAATGCGGGTATTCCCTGTAACCATGTTATCATGATTGCTGAGTGTACCCATAACTGTGCTGTTCATCGTTGCATACAGGTAGTTTATCCTGCCGATAGCAGTGACTGTTGCCGATCCGGCTGTATTATTGCTGATAGTATTTCCATAAAGGTTAGTGGTTGCTCCAAGGTTTATGAAATACATATAAGAAAGTGTGCCACTGGTCATGGTAGACCAGCTGCAGTTGGTCACGGTATTGTTATAAATATTAACCGTATTATTCAATCCGCTAATCCCCATATCGCAATATATGGGATACAGGTTGGTTGTGCCTGAACCTGAAAATTGCAAGCTTACAGTGTTTCCATAAAGGTCGTAGCTTGAATTAACGCCGGTGGTTAAAAAGATGCCATAATGAGCCACCGTACCTACCATGGCGCTGGTGATATTATTATTAGCCACCTTTAAATTATTCTGATATATCCCATAAATGCCATACGCTATTACACCGCCTCCGCCTACATTGGTGATTGTATTGGCGCCGTCTTTTCCGATCTCATTGTTCTGATCATAATAAATATAAGGATAAGCGGGGTCGTTAAATCCTGCAAAATATATGGAAGAATAACAGTTGGTAAAAGTATTGCTGTATATTTTATTGTACGAATTCGCACCGCTTGTGGCAGTCAGGATGAGTGCGGTTGTCGGGGCCGAAGGAGTAAAGTTATTTGAATATACACCATAAGTGGCCCTGGAATTGGCAAGGTTCATGGTTATAACGCAATTTTTTATCGTAACATATTGAGCGCCATCGGTTCCTGATGATTTTAACACTGCATAACCCCATTCAATAGTCCCTGAAGGATCAGTGAGGCTGATACCATTGAATGTAATGTAATCAGTACCCTGAAGAGCAATAATATACTCATAATCAGCAGCCGTACCGGTAGCAGAAGTGACCACAGGGTTTGCACCGGAACCTGATTTCTGAAAAATAATAGGGTTGCCTGATGTCCCCGTGGCTGTTATTAAACCGGTGGTCAGAGAGGGGAACGTCTCGGTATAACCGGCTGCAACGTTAAATGTAACCCCGCCTGTCCCCACACCGGAGGTGTTCAACGCGGTTATTGCTGATGCAATTGTCGGATAAGTAGCGCCGGGAATCGCAAAGGTTCCTGAGACCTGGGCCTGTGCGAAAACACTACAAATCAACGACAAAATAATTCCTATGATAACTTTTTTCATTGTTTTGGTTTTTTGAAACATTTGATAATTTCTAAGATTCGTGGTTTTGGTTTTGACTTGATTGTTTGATTTTTTCAATTAATTCATTAAGTATTTTATTCTGGGATTTCTTCTTTTCAATGAATTCCTCAATAAACAAATTCAGATCATTGATCTCGGGTTCATTCTTTCCTTTGTCCTCTTCCCCTGTATTTAACTTTTCCATTTTCCCCTTGATTAATTTTTTGTTTTGTTACAAGCAGCAAAGTTCTGTCCTTATTCAGGCCAGATCAAATTTTTAACCATGACAAAACCTGAGTCATCGTCTGAAACAGGCTGTACATTACCTGTACAAGACAATTTGTGAAAATCATAACTTATTGAAAATGAAGAATAGAATATAATGTGGAGAAAATTTCAGCCTTACGGCCTTAAAAAACAGGCTTTACAAACCATGTTTTTAAAGAATAATTATAATTGAGAAAGGAAGGTAATAAGGTTGACCTCGGAGTTCGAGATTCCAAGTTTTTGCCTGAGGCGGTATCGGGCTGTTTCAAGAGAGCTGATCTGCTGGCCAGTAAGGCCTGCGATTTCTTTTGATGACATGTTAAGACGTAAAAAAGCACAGAGCCTTAGTTCATTCGGTGTAAGGGAAGGGAATTTTTGATACAATCTTTCATAAAATTCCCCATGTACTTCCTTGAACCTGAGGGATAATTCCTTCCAGACATCCTCATCATCTGTTTTTTTAAGCTCCCTGGCAATCTTTTTCAATGTGTCTTTACTTTCGGCGGACCTTGATTCACTTTCTATCTGAACCAGCTTTTCGGAAAGGTCTGAAAGCATTTGATTCTTTTTAATAAGGTTCATGACATGCAGTACCAGCTCCTTTTTTTTGAATTCAAGTTCCTGCTCAAGTGTTTGATTTTGAAGAAGAACATTCTTGGCTTTGACTTTCTGCCTCGTCCATACCAGGAATAAAATAATGATAAAGGCCAGCAGTATGATTATGAGAATGATGATAAAAAAATCCCTTCGTTGTTGTTTGATTGAGCGGGCTGCCTGTACCTTTTCAAACTGGTACTGGGCTTCAAGCTTGGTAAGGGTCTTTTGCTTTTCTCCATTCACAAGGCTGTCTTTCCATTGACTTTCAAGTATGGCGTAATGGTATGCCTTTGATGTGTCGTTAATACTGAGATAAATCCTGTGCAACAGTTCAGATGCATTATAAGCCACATCCCTGAAGCCATGATCGAGCCCTATATGAAGGGCTGAATCGGCATATTTGATCCCTGGTTTCAGATCTCCCGTTTGCAGGTAATATTCAGCAAGTTCGTTCTGAGTTCTTGCAAGACGAAGTTGGTTATTCAGGGTATGAAAAATCACCAGGGCATTTTGTAAATATTCCAGCGAAAGTGCAGACTCATTCAGTTTCATGTAAGCGATCCCTATATGAAAGGATATTGCTCCCTGCAGTCTCAGGTCTCCTATTTCTTCGGCAATCTTTTGAGATTCTGTATAATAGGACAACGCTTTCCTGAAATCTTTCATATCGCTGTAAACAGTGGCAATGCTGTTAAGATTACTGGAAATACCTGTTTTATTACTTAGCTTCCTGGTAATTGCAAGGGAACGGGAAAGATATTCAAGGGCTTTTGTATTGTTCTTTTGGGAGGAGTACAATACGCCTATACGGCTCATAGCCTGTGACATGCCGACCTGGTCATTCAGTTTTTCGTAGATCTTTAAAACTTTAAAGAAATATTCGGAACACTTGTCCATATCCCCAAGGTCATTGTAAATCGACCCGATTGCATCCATGGCCAATGCTTGTTCTCTATCCTGCTTCAGTTTCTCGGCCAGATCTTTAGCTTCAACTGCTGTATTGAGAGCCTTGATATAATCGGTTTTGGTATAATAGATCCAGGTAAGGGCAAGATTTATTTCCAGTTTCTCTTTATCTCCAAGTTTTTCCTCTGCTATCGTATAAGCTTTAAGTGCGTAACTCAGGGCTTTTTCCGGGTTGCTGGTGAGGAATTCACGTGAAAGCTTTACCTGAAGGTTGCACTGATCTTCAGGGTTTGTTTTAATTTTCAACTCATTTTCAAGGCTGTCAATCGTAATGTTATCCTGGGCCGAGAGATTTGGCCCGGAATAAATAAAAAACAGGGGAATGAGAAGAAATGCAAGACGGTTCATGATTTACAGAGATTCTTCCGGCATAAAATTAAAAAACATCCAGGTTTATTTAATGACCTCGATTTTTTTTGTAAAAATTCCCTTGTCGATTGTTATCGTGACGGTATACAATCCCAGAGGAACATTTCCAAGCTCCACATACTCCTGGTGTTCATGCTGACCAGACTGAAAGGAACGTTCAAACACTTTTACACCCAGTGAGTTGTAAACCCTTACAAAAGAGGAAGATGATTTATCCGAATGATATGAAACTGTAAATTTACCGTTTCCGGGTGAAGGGTAAATACTGACAGAAGGTGAAGAATGTTCATCCATCCCCACAAAAAGCTTATAGATATTGTTCGAAGTGTCGGAAGGACATCCGTTTTGGGTAACAACATCCCAGTACCATCCAGTTTGAACTATATCATAGGATTGTAATGTTGCACCGGGTATGGCATTCCCATCTCTGTACCATTGATTCCCATTCGGCATGTTGCTGACCAATGTGTTAACATTCAGTATTATAACCGGTGTAGGCGTTTGAGTAACAGTGATATAGTCCGGTTTATACAAAGAATCGGAAAGTACCCCGTCGGAAATAATCAGTTTAGCTCCGAATGTGCCCTGTGAATCATAAAGTACTTTAGGATTTTCTGCTGCAGAAGAAGCAGGGCTTCCTCCTTCAAAATGCCATGAATAGGTAAGATTGTTCCCTGTGGAGGTGGAAGTAAACTGCACGCTGTCTCCTTTGCAGGCATTTGTAGGGTTTGCAGTGAAATTGGCCTGAATCAGCTGGTATTTGCGCATCAACACACCTTGTGAACCACAGACCCATGTTGTTCCGTTGGAGGTGATCACTATATCATAGAAGGCATTATTATAGGTTGACTGCGGATAATCGTTTGACCATGAATTCCCTCCGTTCGTGCTTTTGTAGATTATTTCGGGTGTTCCCACGACATACAGGGTATTCTGGTCCTCGTAGATAACCTGGTGCCAGATATCGGTGGTCACACTTTGTGATTGCCATGTGTTCCCGCCATCCGTTGTTCTTAAAATCACCCCATTGTCTCCGCATGCCTGTCCTGTAAGATCATCATAGAATGCAATACCCAGTAAAATAGGTCCGCCTGAATACACCGTGGTCCAGGTAAAACCATCATCCACCGATTTCTTGATATGGCCTGAATTGTCGACCAGGAAGAATTTGGTTCCTGAGACATGGCAGGCACGGTTAGGAATCCCGTTTGATATACCTGTTGCCGTTTGCCATGTGTTACCCCCGTCGCTCGTGACATAAGCGGCAGCTGAAGAGTTGGTCTGAGCCAGGAGAATGCCGTGGTTTGCATCCCTGAAAATCACGTCGGTGAACTGATACACATTTGATGGGACCGGCATGGAAGTCCATGAAAGCCCCCCGTCGGTGGTTTTACCGAAGCCGCTCCATGGAATGGAAGGTTTAGGCAGTCCGGCGACGTAACCAGTATCGACACTTACAAAACTTGCGCCGTAAAGTCCTGCCTGGGAACCAAACCATACCGATGTCCAGCTTTGTCCTCCATCCCAGGTTTTAAAGATATTGCCGTTACCATTATATGTCAGCGACATACTCACCGTATAACCAATCACGCTCTGGTTTCCCGGAAAATCAATGGCTGTCTGGATCACACTCTGGCCCACATTCAGTTTCTGCCAGACTCCGCCAACCTGGGACTGAACGGAAGAGCAGATCAACAGGCAGAGAGCTGCTGTAAAAAATAAATGTTTAATCATGAGATAAAATTAACCTTAGGATTTTTGTTGTTTTTGAAGTGACACTAAAACGTTGGTCGATGCGCCGGCCCACCACCCAGGCGATCTTTCCGGAGTTGCAAAGCACATAGGTTTGTTCTTTATCGGGAAGAGAAGCCTTTTCATCAATGAGAAGGTCGCTTACCTTCTTTTTACCCTTCATGCCGAAAGGATGAAAGCTGTCACCAGGTTTCCATTTCCTGAGCTCAAGAGGAAATTTAAGTTTGTCGTAATCGAGGCTTGCAAACTCCCTGCCTGCAGGGATTATTTTATTTTTCCTGTAATCAACAAGGGATATTTTTATACCCAGGGGGCTTGATATCCTTCTGGTTTTCTCTGAGATCATCCTGCAGGGTTTATCCTTAACAGTACCAAGCGGTTCTATGATAAGGGAATCCCTGTGCGTGACTGCACGGTGAGAAGGGGATAAGAAGGTCCTTCCACTTCCTTCACCCGATTGTCCCATTATCCCTGAAACAACATCAGTGTTAAATTCAAAAGCTGAAAGAATTTCCCAGGCAAAAAGCTCCGGGGCAGATGTTTTTTTAAGGGCGGTAAGGTCAATGATTGTTTTTCCTTCCTGTTTTTTAGCAATGCCTGCAATTTTCCTTTGGATCTCCTTCCTGCCAACTTTTTCCCATTCCCTGAGTATTGAAATCTCGGAAGTGAGGGTTTTCCGGAATTCAGGATTGAGTTCCTCAAGTTGCGGAATGATCTTATGCCGTATTTTATTGCGCAGATATTTTTCTTCGAGGTTAGAGCTGTCTTCCCTGTACCTGATCCCGTTTTCCCCGGCGTAGCCAACAATATCCTTACGATAGGCAAAGAGCATGGGCCTTACTATTAATCCCTGGATGGGAAGAATACCGTGCAGCCCTGATATACCGGTACCCCTGAGAAGGTTGATCAGGAAAGTCTCAGCCTGGTCATCGAGATGGTGAGCAGTTGCAATACAATCAAAACTAAATGAGGACCTGATCTCTTCAAACCAATGGTACCTGAGTTCCCGGGCAGCCATCTGCACCGAGATCCTGTGAAGAGCAGAAAATGCTTTAGTATCGAATCGTTTTGTGTAAAACTGAACTTTATACTTTGCAGCAAGTTTACTTGTGAATTCTTCATCCAGATCACTTTCTTTACCTCTCAGTGCGAAATTGCAATGGGCTATTCCGAAACTGAAGCCTGATTTGTGGAAAAGATCGGCCATGACCGCCGAATCAATCCCCCCGGAAACGGTCAGAAGGATACGTCCGCTTATTGAAAACAAACCCTGATTCTTTACAAATTCTGTAAAACGATGGATCATCTGGTGCTAATAATCCGCAATGAAAAAAAATATTATTCCCTAATAAACTTTCCTGTACCGGAAGTCCCATTGTAATTCACATGGATCATATAGATGCCTGATGGGAGGGAGTTGATATTGACGTTGGTCTTGCTGTTGTCAAGATTTAATTTTAGCATCAGTTGGCCCATCATATTATATACCGAGCATTCGCCGTTTTGCATTCCGGTTTTTAAAAAGCCAGGAATTTCAAGGGTTATGTGATCAGAGGCCGGATCCGGAAATATATTTACGCTGATCTGAGGTTTTTGCTCTTCAATCCCCACGCCGCCGTCAATCGTTTTTAAAACTGAACCGTTACTCCCCACAAGGTATCCCGTGAGGCGATCGGAAAAGTGAACGTAGTGAAGATCTCGGTTGGTACCTGCATCCAGGTTAAACCAGGTGGCACCTCCATCGAGTGTTTTCAGCAAGGTTCCGTTTGATCCGCAGGCATACCCGATATCCGAATTGGGAAAACTAAGTGAAGTCAGATTGTCGGATGTAACCGAGGCAACCTGAGTCCAGGTGGTACCGGCGTCCGTTGTAACAATGATGGTTCCGTAAACCCCGCATACATATCCGGTATCGGCGTTTTTGAACTGTACTGCGGTCAGCGCATTGTAGGCGCCTGTAGTCAGAACGGCCCAGTTTAATCCGCCATCAGAACTTTTCATGATAAGTCCTGCGGCACCGACTGCATAACCGGTATTTGCATCAGTAAAGAAACATGAAAAGAATTCATAAGTGACCCCTGTATAAGAAGCCAGCCAGTTTGCTCCTGCATTGGTAGTTTTAAGTATTGTCCCCCCGTTGCCCAGGGCAAATCCGTTATTGGCGTCGATGAAATAAACATAATTCAGGTCATAGGTAACACCTGAACTAAGGGTGTCCCAAGTGTTACCCCCGTCGGACGATTTGATGATCCTGCCTTTTCTTCCAGCCGCATATCCAACATCCTGGCTTGTAAAAAACACCGATCTAAGGTCCTCTTCAATGCCGGAATTCAAAAGGGTCCAGGTTTCTCCTTCATCTGTCGATTTAATGAGCGTACCAGTGGCTCCGGCTAAAAATACGGTTCCTGCAGAGACAAAGGATCCTGCAAAAAGATCCTTTGTAGTTACCGAGGTCTCGCAGGTCCAGGTAATCCCTCCATCGGTCGTTTTGACAATGGTTCCGGTATTACCGGCGGCATATGCAGTATCCTGGTTCGTGAAAAAGATGGAGGTTAAAAGATTCGATGATCCGGTTCCCAGAAGGCTCCAATTCAAACCGGCATCGGATGTTTTAAGGATTCCTCCGAAACCAGCGGCATAGCCTGTATTCGCATCAGTAAAAGAGAGGGACATAGGTAAAAATCCGAGACCCCGGGTCTGGAGATCCCAGCTTGTTCCGCCGTTCATTGTTTTAAGGATAATGCCGTCGGAAGCCAGGGGGTAGCTGCCACCTGCGATATAGCCTGTATTGGCGTCGGTAAACAGAATGTTTTTAAGATTAACGGTATAACCGGTGACCACCTGTGTCCAGCTCTGGCCTCCGTCATTGGTCATAAGAATAAGCCCGTTGTCCCCGGCAGCAAATGCCTTTTGACTGCTGATGAAGTATAAAGCCCTCAGGTTACCAGTGACCCCGGGATTAAGGGGCAGCCAATGAGCCCCGGCGTCAACGGTTTTGGCAAGAAGGCCCATGTCACCTGCCACATAACCTGTGTCGGAACTAATAAAATGTATGAAGTAAATATTTTTACTGATGCCTGTGGATAAGGTGGTCCAGGTCAGACCGCCGTCCGTTGTTTTTACGATAGTACCATAATAACCCGCTGCAAATCCCGTCAATGAAGTCGGGAAAGATACAGACATAAGGTTATAAACGGTAGGAGGGGATTCCACGTCTGTCCAAGTGTTTCCTCCGTCGGTTGTTTTTATGATCGCACCGCTGTTACCGACAGCAAACCCGGTATTATTGACAGTAAAAGTTATGGCATTCAGGGTGTTTGCCTGGGGTTTAGGATTCAGCCAACGCCAATCCTGGCCCGAGACAGTGGTGAATACCAGTAGAAGTAAAAAGAAAGAAGTAAGTTGCTTCATCGGTTTATGTTAAAAAGGCGAAATAGCCTCATTATATTCTTATGAAGAAATAACGACAATTCCCCGATAAAAATATCCGGGGGCTTTATTTTATCTCCCAGGTATCGCCGCTGTTCAGCAAATCATCAACGTTTTTGATGGGGCTGTTTTCCTTGGCGTATTTGATCTGTTCCTCAACCATGTCGTCATAAGTGGGAAACATTGCAGAACGGATCACCCCGAAAACCATCGGGAAATGAGGAGGTGCAAGTTTCGCAAGCATCAGGTGAATCCCCGGATCAGGGTTATACGCATCGTGAATGAGGATGTCATCCACAGACACACCATTCTTACCTATTTCAACGACCTCGAGCATGGTATTTTTCAGGATCAACCCCATTTCATTGTTCTTTCCCCAGGTCATGGGCTGTCCGTTCTTAACAACCAGCATGTTCTCATCCTTATGTTCCTTGCCTATCACATCATTATGAGCCTTGTCGGCAAAGATGATACAGTTCTGCATGATCTCGATGATGGAAGTGCCGTCGTGCTTGGCGGCTTCGAACATGGCTTCGGTCATCATCGTGATGTTGTTATCAGGAACGCGGGCATAAAAAGTACCCTGGGCTCCCATCACGAGTTCGCCAACGTTGAAGGGATGTTCAATGGTACCCTGGGGGGAAGTCTTGGTGACCTTGCCCATGGGAGTGGTAGGGCTGTACTGTCCTTTAGTCAGTCCGTAGATCTGGTTATTGAAAAGAAGAATATTGATATCTACATTTCGGCGGATGACGTGAATGAAATGGTTCCCGCCGATTGCCAGCGAGTCCCCGTCACCGGTAGCCATCCAGACACTGAGCCTGGGGTTGGCGATTTTAACGCCGGTGGAAATGGCAGCTGCACGGCCGTGGATGCCATGGATGCCGTAGGTGTTTACATAATAAGGGAAACGCGATGAGCAACCGATTCCCGAGATCATACAGAAATTCTCCTTGCGGTACCCTATTTTTGGGAATACCCTTTCCACAGCAGCGAGGATCGCATGTGCGCCGCAACCGGGGCACCATTTTACCATCTGGTCGCTTTCAAAATCGGTTTTGGACAACTGAACGGTGGAACGTTCAATGGTTGTATTTACGAAATCCATATTATTTCTCCTCTAAAAGTTGGTGAAATTTATCGGTTAATTCATTGATCATAAAAGGAAGTCCCTGCACTTTGTTGAACTGGTGGAAATTAGGCAAGGGGAATTTCATTTTAAGATAGTTGACAAACTGTCCGCTGTTAAGCTCGCATACAAGAATCTTCTTGAAGCCTTTAAGCACTTTTTCGGTGTTTTTCGGAAGCGGGCTGATGTAATGGAAATGAGCGTGGCTTATGCTCTTTCCTTCGGCCTGAGCCAACCTGACTGCAGAATGTACGGCGCCGTATGTCCCTCCCCAGCTCACAACCAGGAGGTCGCCTTTTTTATTGCCATCGATTTCCTGCTCAGGAATGACATCGGCAACTTTTTCGACTTTTGCCGCGCGCAGGTCGACCATGATCTGATGGTTTAATGGGTCCATGGAGACCACTCCGGTGATATTTTCTTTTTCAAGTCCGCCTATGCGGTGGCGAAGGCCATCGGTGCCCGGGATTGCCCACTGGCGGACCAGGGTTTCGGCATCGCGTTTATAAGGTTTATATTCCTTATCGTTGGGTTTTGCCATGGGAGGATTGATTGGCGGCATATCCTTCATTTTCGGGATGCA
>Ga0316229_1003185_pt1 | contig 13121 bp, 13 predicted proteins | sample TBH18023metaG_FD_206011 | JGI IMG/M metagenome (GOLD analysis project Ga0316229, IMG submission 206011) | Freshwater microbial communities from Trout Bog Lake, Wisconsin, USA - TBH18023 | ecosystem: Environmental > Aquatic > Freshwater > Lake > Hypolimnion/Profundal zone | place: USA: Wisconsin...
CTACGCTCCGCCGCGCCTCCGGGCGGCCAAGCCCAGCGAAACCCTTGCCCCCGGATCAGAATCAACCTACAAAAACAACCAACCCAATGGAGACCTCTCCGAGCTAACTAAAAAATGGCTCCCGCTGGCTCCGCTTTTCGCGCCACCTCTGAGCCGGCGGTCACCACCGAGACGACACCCTAGCCCTTGAGCCAGCGAAGCGGCGTTTTTATTGCCGTTCGCTGCCTCAGGCGGATAGACTCTGGCCATGAAAAAATCCCTCGGCCCCAAGGCGCTGCTTTACCCCACGCCGGTTCTCGTGGTGGGAACCTACGACGCCCACGGCAAGCCCAATGCGATGATCGCCTCATGGGGCGGCATTTGCTGCTCCCAGCCGCCCTGCGTGAACATTTCCCTGCGCAAGGCGACCTACAGCTACGCCGCCATCGTCGAGCGCAAGGCGTTCACCGTGGGCATCCCGGATCAGGAGCATGTCCCCCAGGCCGACTACTTCGGCATTGCATCGGGCCGCGACACCGACAAAATCGCCGTCGCCGGACTCACCCCCGTGCGCAGTGAACTGGTGGACGCCCCTTATATTGCCGAGTTCCCGCTCACACTCGAATGCCGCCTGGTCCACACCGCCGACCTCGGGCTGCACACGCTGTTCGTCGGGGAAGTGGCCGATGTCAAAATCGATGAGGAAGCTCTCACCCCGGAGGGCAACGCGGACATCCGCAAAATCGCCCCGTTCCTATTCGATCCCGGTGCCAGGGGATACTATGGCGTGGGCGAACTCCTCGGCAACGCGTTCTCCGTGGGCCGGGACATTCCGGGCAGCTCGGCCTGTAAACAGGACTGACATCCATCCCGCCGCGCGCCCGAAGGCGACATACATCGCGGCCCCGCCGCCATGGAGCCCGGCGTGCGTCGTCGCCGACCAGTAAAACGGGAAGTCGGCCTTGCCGTCCTCAAACTGATGAAACCACCCGCAACCGCACCCGAAGTTTTTCGTGCCTTGGCGCACCCGGCCCGTGTGCAAGTCGTACGGGAGTTGGGCGAATCGTTGGTGCCTGTGGTAATGCGCATGCGGTTCGCCGAGTGGAACCTCATTGATCAGGAATGACATTGATCGGGGCCTTCCACCGAAAAAGGCGCAGTGCGTTCCCGATGACAAACAAGTCCGAAAGGGCCATTGCCCCGGCACAGAGGATTGGCGAGATCAGACCGGTTGCGGCCAGCGGGATTGCAATCGCGTTGTAAAAGAACGCCCAGAAAAGGTTCTGCTTGATCGTGCGGAGCGTGGCTTGGGCCAGACCCAGCGCTTCGGGAATAGCTTCGATATCGCTTTTCAGGAGGATGATGTCCGCCGCTTCCCTCGCAACATCGCTGGCGCGGGTTACGGCGATGCCGAGATCCGCCTGGGCCAAAGCAGGCGCGTCGTTGATCCCATCGCCGACAAATGCAATCCGATGACCTTCATCCTGCAATCTTTCGACGATTCCAGCTTTTTCTTCGGGGCGAATTTCAGAAAAAATGTTGGAAACAGGGATTCCGGTTGAGCGGCCAACAGCATGGACAGCTCGCTTGGTGTCGCCGGAAATGAGATAGACCGCCAGCCCGAGCTCCATGAGTTCTGCCACGACAGCTTTTGCATGTGGTTTGGGCGAATCGACGAGAAACAGAACGCCAACAAGCCGTGAATCCAGGGCAAGGGCAATGACCGTGGCATTGGTGTCAGAGGGAAGGCGGCTGACATCCATCCCATTTTCCCGCAACCAATTCAGGGATCCAAGCCGGGCTGTCAGGCTTTTATAGGTCGCTGAAACGCCAGCCCCACGGTGCTCTTTCCAATCGGAGATGGCGACAGGGGGAACGGCCCGCAGTCTTCGGGAAATTGCCTGGCTGAGCGGATGCTGGCTGGGATGGGCCAAAGAGAGAGCAAGCGCCTGGAATTCGGAGTCGGAAAAATCAAATGTGACCCAGTTCTCGACCCGATGCTTGCCCTCGGTAAGCGTGCCTGTTTTGTCGAAAAGCACGGCGGTCACTTTGCCGGATTTTTCGAGCGCCGCACCATCCCGGATCAAAATGCCGCGACGTGCCGCCGCGTTGGTGCCAGCCATGATCGCGGCAGGTGTGGCAAGCCCCATCGCGCAGGGGCAGGCGACAATCAAAACAGCGGCCGCGTTGATGATTCCACGCTCCCACCCGGCAGCCGAAGAAAGGCCGTAACCAATCACTGTGGCCACCGCAATCAAGATAACGATAGGCACGAAGATACTGCTCACGCGATCCCCGATGCGCTGGATGTCTGCCCGGCTGTGCTGCGCGCGTTTCACCACTTCAATAATTCTCGCGAGAGCCGTTTCCTCGCCGAGCGCCGTGACGCGCATCACAAGGCGGCCGGCCTGATTCATCGTGCCACCGTAAAGATCCATCTCCGTTGATTTTTCCACCGGAAGGGATTCCCCGGTGAGCATGCTTTCATCCACCACGCTTTCGCCCTCCGCCACGATCCCATCAGTGGGGATTTGATCGCCGGGGCATATGACCAGAAGATCGTCGTGCCGCAATTCAGCGACCGGCACCAGTTCCTCCTTTCCGCTGCTGCCAAGCCTTCGCGCGGTCTGCGGGGCAAGATTCAGGAGTTCGCGGACGGCACCGGCCGCGCGATCGCTTGCACGGGCTTCCATGTAGTGACCGATACTGATGAGAGTAATGATCGCGGCGGCTTCCATGAAATACAGGTGCTGGACTCTTTCCGGCGCAAAAAGACCGTATACGCTGAAAACAAACGCTGCCGTGGAGCCGAGGGAGACCAGGGTGTCCATGTTTGATTGGCCCACCTTGAGCTGCTGCCAGGCTCCACGATAAAAACGCCATCCGCAGAGGAGTTGCACCGGCAGAACCATCGCGAAACTCAACCAGCCAAACCAGCCGTGCATATCTGGTTGAACCGCCCACTCGACCAGCATCAGCGGGACCGTGACTGCGAGGCCCAGTACCACATTGAACCGCCATCCGGCACCGCTGGTATCCGTGCCGGCAGCAGCAGCGGAATCTGTCACCTTCGCCCCGAAGCCTTCCGCTTTTGCCGCCTTGATCAACACGGAAACATCCAGAGGCGAATCATCGACGGTGCGAACCACCGCCCGCCCGTTGCCAAGATCAATTTCCACAGAACGAACCCCATGCACGCGTTGGAGGGCTTCACGAACTTTTCGCACACACCCCTGACACGTCATTCCTTGGATTTTTAAGATGCTCGTGGCCATGGAAAGCGAGTAAAAGAGACAAGGGCATAGCTTCCCAAAACACGCATGGAGGCAAATGAAACCCCCGCACTTTCCCTGAGAAAACCGGCCATCGAAATCTTTCCCAAAAGCGATTCGTTCCCGTTTGAACGAATGGGCCGAGGTTTCAGTGACCAACTCATCGTCCCCAAAATCTTCATGCTATTTCCCATCGTGTCCATTCTATTTTCCGGGAACCCGCATTATATGTTCCCCTTTATTTCCGCATGAATTCCCTCGAAAACTTCCACGCCATGATGGACGGCGGGCACCCGGAGTGGCTGCCTTTCTATCTGCCAACAACCGGACCCGTCGAACGGAGGATCGTCGAGAGGACCGGCCGCCCGTCAAGCGCGGCGTTCGACACCGACTTTCGCGGGATGGGGGCGTCCTATCGCGGCGATGATCCCGTCGCGTGGCGGTCCGCGCTGGAGAAGACCGGCGTGGTCTTTCCGGATAACAGCGTTGTCGGAGGTTTCGGCATGGCTTTTGTCCGTCCGCCGGTCGAGACGCTGGGGCAGGCATGCGATCGGAGCGGCTGGCGGGCGCATTCCTACGTTTTGACGTGCGGGAGTCGTGGCGTATCGTGAAAGAAGGTTTGGAGGCTCTTGCGGTCAAGAAGATCGACTTGGCGAAGACAGCCAAAGGAAGCGCGGAGAAAGTCGCGCTGGCGAGCTTTATCCGGAAGCGGACGATGATGACCAATGGCTGGCGCTCGAAAAATCTTCACATGGGCGACCCGAGCCGAGTCAGCCGATAACCCTATTCAGGACTCCCTCTCAGGAGGTGGAGCGTCCTCTACGGGACCCTGGGTCACGAGCGCACGGGTGGCGCCGGTGGACATGCCACCATCCACCAACAGGGTCTGGCCCGTGATATAAGAACTGGCGTCCGATGCCAGAAAGAGCAGGGTTCCGTCGAGCTCCTCAATTCGCCCGGGCCGCTTCAACGGCAATCGGTCACACAGATAGTCGAGCCACTCGGCGTTCTCGTAGAGAGCGGACGTCTGGTCGGTCCGAAACCAGCCGGGCGCGAGGCAGTTGACGGTGATGCCGTGGGTTCCCCAGTCATCGGCGAGGCTCATGGTGAGTTGCTTCATCCCGCCGCGGCTGGCGCAGTATGGGGCGATGCCGGAATATCCGAACACGCAGGTTAGCGAGCCGATATTGACGATGCGGCCATATTGGCGGGAAATCATTCCCGGTGCCACGGCTTGCGCGACAAAGAACGCTCCCCGAAGATTGGTGTCCAGCACTTGATTCCAGTCATCCCATGTGATGTCCATGGCACGTTTGCGAATGTTGCAGCCGGCGTTGTTGACGAGGATGTCAATCTTCCTGCCATCGGCAACGGCCGCCGCGGCCATCCGCTGGATGCTGGCGTGGTCGGTCACTTCCAGCGCGAGAGGCAGGACCTGACGGCCGAGCGCTTGGATCTCTTGAGTCACCGGGGCCAGGGCATCCGTCTGTCGCGCGGTGACCACCAGGTCCGCCCCGGCCCGCGCCAAGGCCAGCGCAAAGCGTCGCCCGAGGCCACGGCTGGCACCAGTGACGAGGGCCGTGCGCCCCGTCAGATCAAAAAGCTGGCTCATGGTTGACCTTCCTGCGGGTTGTCGTCCGCCTGGTGGCGGATCACGCCGGGGGTCCGACCGTCACCGCCGGGGGCGGGCTGCAGGATCTCGATGATGAAACCGACCAGCTTTTCCGTGTCGTAGTTCACCCAGTAGGACCCGTCGCGAATGCCTGCGCCCTCCTGAGTCGGCGGCATCCCCTTCGTTTTAAGATAGGTCGTCACGGCTTGATGATCCGGCACATTAAACCGGAGGTGATGGATGCCGGGCCCGCGTTCGGCGAGAAAATCGGCCCAGATACTTTTCCCGTCGAGCGGTTGGATCAATTCCAACTCGATCGACCCCAGATCGGCAAAACCTTGCCGGGTTCGAAAGCGGGCAGGTTGGCCGTGGTAAAACTGCTTTTGCTCGCGTCCCGGCGGCGGGCATTCGACCACGCGGAACGGACCGATTCCAAACACCCCAGTTAATGCCGCCATGCTTTGTTCCAGATCGCGCACAACCACACCCACTTGGACGGCCGTCCGGAAGGGCAGGGTGATCGGGTCTGGGTTATTTAGTTGTTCGTTCAACTTTTCTGACATGAGTTGTTTTTCTTGGTTGATATTATTGTTAAAAATGCCGATGAGCCCTGTTTAATGAGAGAGGTTGGCTGGTTGCGACGACGATGACGTCCACCGTGAAATTCGTTGGCTTTTTTGTCATGGGTTATTTCTTCTCTGTGACTGGGTTGCTGAGAACTCCAATACCTTCCACTTCGACCTCGAACACATCGCCGGGCTTGAGCCAAACCGGAGGTTTCCTGGCAAAACCGACTCCCGCCGGTGTGCCGGTCAACAGCACGGTTCCCGGCAGCAGCGTCATGCCTTGAGAAAGGTAGCTGATCAGAAAGGGAATGCTGAAAATTAGCAGATCCGTCCTGGCATCCTGCATCGTCTGTCCGTTCAGGCGTCCTTGGACGCGCAGATTGGAGGGATACAAGTCCGTTTCGATCCACGGGCCGAGCGGACAGAAAGTCTCAAAGGATTTTCCGCGAACCCACTGACCGTCGCTGAACTGGCAGTCCCTCGCGCTCACGTCGTGAGCACAGGTATAGCCGAGCACGTAGTCGAGCGCTTGGCTTTCTGGCACATGGTGTGCCGCCTTGCCGATCACGAGCGCAAGCTCGGCCTCGAAATCCACATTGTCCGGGGCGACCTTGGGAAGAATGATCGGCTCATCCGGCCCGATCACGGTCGTGGTGGATTTCATGAAAAGGATCGGTGCCTTCGGCAGTTCGTCGCCGCCCTCTTCGACGTGCGCTTTGTAGTTCTGGCCGATGCACAGCACGTTGGGAGGGTCGATCGGTGCCAGCAGCCGCACCTCGCTTAAGGCCATGCTGGCCCGGCCCGGCTTGAGCCCCCGTAGTGGATCTCCTTCTGCCGGGGTTACCCGGTCGCCTTCGACTGTGCCGTAGCTCACCGCACCAGCTTTGTCTCTGAATCTCACGATTTTCATGGGTCGATCTTTTTTGTTAATGCGTTTGAATAGGTTGATTTCTCATGAGACTTACACACAGAAAGAGCCCCCCAGCCCTCCGGGGACAAGGAAGGACGGAAAACATCAGTCATTTGGCAGGATGACGGCTTTCATGTTGGTTCCCTTGGTGTCGAGCATCCTCTCGAAGGCTTCCACTGCATCCGACATGGGAAAGACGCTGACCCAGCTTGTCGTGTCGACTTTGCCGGCATTCATGAGATCAACGGCTGTTTGGAGTTCGCTTCTGGTGGCTGCGTAGGTTCCGAAGATCTGGCGTTCCTGCAACGTCACCGCGTAGGAGGAGAACGAGATCTTTTCGTCGGAAAGTCCGATCCAGACGGCGGCTCCGCCCGGGCGGAGAGCCTCGATCGATTGGGACTTCGTGATGTCCGAACCAACCGCGTCGACGACCAGGTCGAACCCCTCGCCGGATGTCATTTCGCGGCCGACCGCGGCCGGATCCTCCTTGCGCGGATCAAAAACGCGCTTTGCGCCCAGAGATCTTGCGGCATTGAGACGCATCGGGCTGCGGACCGCGACCGACACCTCCGCGCCGAGCATCGTCTGGAACGCCTGCTGCGCCATGAGTCCAATGGGACCGGCACCGATGACCAGGACGGTTCTGGGTTCCAGGTGGCGGGTGAGGTTGACCATATGCACCCCGTTGGCGAGCGGTTCTGCCAGACACGCGGATGCTGGCGGCAATGCTTCCGGCCAGGGAATAAGACACTTCACCGGAACGACACAATACTGTGCGAATGCCCCGCTGCGGTGCATGCCAAAAACCTGGCGCTGGGCACACAGATGGGTGTCCCCGCGTTGACAGCGCACACATTCCCCGCAGGAAACCACCGAGGTCGACACGAATCGCCGGTGGAGCAGGTCGCCGGAAACGTTTGCCCCAACCGCTACAACGGTTCCGCAAAACTCGTGGCCCATGACAAGCGGCGGCTTCCGCCGGGGACTGTGTTCACGATACGTCTCCAGCTCGCTCCCGCAGATCCCGACTGCGGCAACTTGCAACAGGACGCTGTCCGGGGACGCTTCGGGCTCCGGCAGGTCGGCCAGCGTGAGGCGGCCATATTCGGGATAATAAAGGGCTCTCATTTTAGGAGACAGTCTATGCGACCAGCCACGCGAGCGGGTCTTCCACCGCCCGGCCAAGCGTTTCGAGGAACCGGGCTGCGGGCGCACCATCCACCACACGGTGGTCGAATGTCAGGCTGAGCCACATGCGGTCGCGGAGAACAACCGCTTCGTTCACGGCGACCGGTTCGCGGACGATGCGGCCGATCCCAAGCACGGCGCACTCGGGGTGGTTAATGATCGGCGTGAACAGGTCCACGCCCATGCCACCGAGACTGGATATCGTGAACGTGCCCCCGCGCAATTCCTCTGCCGACAGCCGCCGCTGACGCGCCCTCGCCACCAAGTCGGCGGTTTTCTTGGCCAAGTGGCCCAGCGTCAGGGTCTGCACATCGCGCACCACCGGCACTAACAAGCCCTCGGGGGTATCCACGGCTAGGCCGATGTTCACCGAGTCCGGCCGCACGATGCGGGTTTCTTCCCATCGCGCGTTCAGCGCCGGATGTTTCAGGAGCGCCCCGGACACCAGCTTCATGATCATGTCGGAATAGCTGGGCAGCATTTCATGGTGCGCCGCTGCCTTCCAATCGGCGCGGAGCCTGGCCATAACCGTGGCATCCACACGCGCCGTCAGGGTCACGGGGGCGGTCACGCTCTTGCTCCGATGCATCCGGTCGGCAATCGTCCGGCGCAGGCTGGTGATGGGGATCTCGCTTCCCGATGGGCCGCCCGAAACGGGCTGCGCCGCGATGGAGGTCTGCGCGATCGGCTCTGACGGTGCGCGTTCGGCGGCCTCGATCACATCGGATTCCCGGATGCGCCCGCCCCGGCCACTGCCTTTGATCGTCCGCAGATCGAGACCTGTAGCCACGGCGCGTTGAGCGGCCCTTGGCGTCACCGGCGGGCACTCAATCGCGGGAGGTAGCGGAAGCGGATTTGCGGTGGCAGGCTCGACAGCAACCACCGCCGGCTTCGGCTCCATCTCTGGCTTAACGACAGGGGCCACCGGCCCGGTGATGTCCGCCGGTGCAGACTCCCCGGGCTGCAACAAATATCCGATCACGTCACCCACTTTGATGATGCTCCCTGGCTGGGGGCCGTTTGGAAGAAGGTGGAGGACGCCGGAATCCAGCGCTTCAATTTCCTGAACCGCCTTGTCGGTCTCGATGGAAAAAAGAAGGTCGCCGGCATTGACGGGCTGGCCTTCTTTTAGGAGCCACGCGACGAACGTGGCTTCCTCCATGGACCAGCCTTGTTTCGGAAGTATAATGGTGGAAGGCATAATGTTATTCGGAAAGAAGTTCGCGAACGGCATGGACGATATCATCCGGCCGTGGCACCACCTGATCTTCCAGCGGCTGGCTGTAGGGGGTGGGCGCAAAAGCCCCGTGCAGCCGTCGCACCGGCGCATCGAGATGGTCAAAACATTGCTCGGACACGCGGGCTGCGACCTCGCTGCCGAAACTGAATGGCGCAAAATCCTCATCCACGACCAGCAGGCGTCCCGTCTTGCGCACCGAGGCTTCGATGGTCGGCAGGTCGAGCGGGGAAATCGTGCGCGGATCGATCAGCTCGACCTCGATGCCTTCCTTGGCCAGCACGTCGCAGGCCTTCGCGGCATGGTGGACCATCAAGGCGAGGGCCACGATCGTGACATGCCGGCCTTCGCGAACAACAAATGCCTGGCCGAACTCGATTTCGTAATCGCCTTCCGGCACCGGTCCCTTGACGCCCATCAGCTCGCGATGTTCCAAAAACAACACCGGATCCTGGCACCGCAAGGCGCGCAGGAAGAGTCCTTTTGCGTCATAGGGAGTTGATGGAACCACCACCCGCAGGCCGGGAAAATGCCCGAAGGTCGCGTAATAGCTGCCCGAATGATGCGTGGCCGCCGAATGTCCGATGCCGATGCACCCGCGCAGCAGCACGGGCATTTTCAAACGGCCATCGCTCATGTAGTGGGCCTTGGCGATCTGGTTGATAATCTCGCCGGCGGCATCCAGTTCAAAGTCGGCGAACATGAAATCAATCACCGGGCGTGCCCCTGCCATGGCAGCTCCGGCGGCCATCCCGGTAAATCCGCGCTCGCAGATCGGCGTGTCGCAGAGACGGACCGGCCCGAGTTTTTGAAACAACCCGGCTGTTGTGGCGAAGTTGCCGCCACGCACGCCGATGCCTTCGCCCATCACGTAGATTGCGGGGTTGCGATCCATCTCTCCAGCAAGGGCCTCGAGCGTGGCGCGGGTGTATGTGATTTGCCGTCCTGCGGCATCGCGTGCGGGAGCCGGATCCAAAACCGCTGGAGGATTCTCGTCGTATGTATGCGTCGTCGCGGTCGCCGCCGATGGCAGAGGGTCCGCCGATGCCAGGCGGAATGCCTCGGCCACCATGTTTTGCCGTTGCTGGTCCAACGCTGCGAGTTCTTCTTCGGTGGCGCCCCCGCCCTCGATCAGGCGCTGGCGGAATGCGAGGATCGGGCACCGGCTCTTCCAGGATTCGACTTCCTCCCGGGTCCGGTAGGTGAAATCTCCCATCCCCTCGCTGTGCGGGCGGGTCCGGTAGGTGTGGCACTCGATCAGCGTCGGGCCATCGCCCCGGCGGGCACGCTCGACCGCATGCTGGGCCGCGTCGCGCACGGCCAGCACATCGTTGCCGTCAACCGCCACGCCGGGCAGGTTGTAGGCTGCGGCGCGTGAGGCGACGGCGGGATTGGCCGCCGAGTATTCAATCGGAATCTCCGTGGCATACCGGTTGTTTTCGCAGACAAACAGCACCGGCAATTTCCAGATGCTGGCCATGTTGAGCCCTTCGTGGAACGCGCCGTTGTTCGACGCGCCATCCCCAAAGAACGCGACAGCCACGCGGTTGTTTTGGAATAATTTGAAGGCGTAGCCAGCCCCCGCCGCCTGCAGAATGCACGGACCGACGATGCCGGTGGTCCCCATCATCCCAATTTCCGGGGCGAAGATATGCATGCTCCCGCCGCGACCGGAGGAACACCCTGTCCCGCGTCCCAGCAATTCCGCCATCAGGCGCTGCGGATCGAGCCCTTTGGCCATGGCGTGCCCATGCCCGCGATGCGTGCTGAAAACGACATCTTCGGGCTTCAAGTTCGAGCAAACGCCAACAGCCACCGCCTCCTCGCCAATGTAGGTGTGGCAGGCTCCTGGAACCAGCCCGCGCTGGTGGGCCTGGACGAGCTGTTCCTCGGTGCGGCGGATCTTGACCATGGCCTCGTAAAGCGCGAGCGAGACGGCCCGGGGCGGCAGCTTGATTGATTCAGCGAGTTTTGGCGTTTTTTTCATTCCAGATCCGTTCATTAGAAATCCCGAAAAAACCCACCGGCCGTCCACCCGCCGTCCACGCTGAGCGTTTGGCCGGTGATGTAGCTGCTCTCGGGTGCGGCGAGGAACAGGACTGCGTGGGCGATCTCCTCCGGCGTGCCGGGCCGGCCCAAAGGGACGTGGGACAACATCCGGTCGGCGCGTTCTTTCATGAGCGCATCCTCGCTGTAGAAAAGGCTTTTCGTCGCATCGGTCAGAGTTGAGCCGGGAGCCACGCAGTTGACCAGAATCCCGTGCGGGGCGAGCTCGATCGCCGTCGAACGGGTCAGGTTGATCACGCCGGCTTTGGCCGCCGTGAACGCGCACTGCAACCGCGCGCCCACCAACCCCATCACGGATGCGATGTTGATGATCCTCCCCGCGTTCTGTTGGATCATCGGGGCCGCACCCGCGCGGGTGACGTTGAACACACCGGTCAAATCCACCGAGAGGATTTTCTCCCATTCCGCCAGCGGAAACTGATCGATATTGACGCGGTGGGCGGAGGTGTTGATCCCGGCGTTGTTCACGAGGATATCGAGGCGGCCGAATTCGCGCACGACTCCCGCGACAACCGCTTCCACCTGTCCGGGGTCGGTGACATCCATGGCGACCGCTTTCGCGTTGCCGCCGGGGCAGGCGTCGGCTGCCGCATCCAGCTCGGGACTGGGAATGTCCGTGAACAGCACGCGCGCTCCGTTGGCGGCAAGGGTGTTCGCGATGGCCCGGCCAATGCCTCTCGCTGCACCGCTCACCAGGGCAATTTTATTGTCCAGTTGTACTTTCATTAGTTTGTTTGAGTTTTTGGGATGATTGTTTGAATGGTTGGGCCGAGCAGGACCGCGGAAGCATCCGCAATCGCGTTTGCCGGTCCACGGAATGCCCAGACGCTGGATTCGTCGCGGTGCAGGCCGGCCGGGGCGGTGGCGTGATATTCGAGCTCGTTGAATTGCTCGCCGCCTTGCCGGACGCAACAGGACTGAAACGCCCAGCCGGTCTCGTGCGGAGGCTCCCAAAGTCCATCCACGTAGTCTCCATCAGGATCTACGGCGAACTCCCGCACAACCAGATCGGCCGTGCCGCCGGACGCGCGTTCGCGGAAATATCCGGCCCGGCCTGTCAGCGACTGCGGTTTGAGCGCGATCTTGGTGTTCGTGCCGGGGGCTTTCATTTGCCAGCGAACCATGTGAGGTTCGACCTGGCATTCTCCATCGGCCATCGTTCCGAAAACAAGGCGGGGATGCACTGCGGAGCTGGTTGGGATCAGCATCACGCCGGGCGACGGCAGTTGAAGGAGATTCCAGATCCCCAAGCGAATCGCGCAGCTCGGAACGGATTCCTGCTCCAGGGTTGTGATTTGCGTGTAGCCGGCAAATTCCAGTCCGGCGTTTGCCAGCGGGGTGCCTTGCAACGGATTTGCTGCTGCGCGGTAATTCTTGCTCAGTCGCACACCGACTTCCCGACCCGCGCGATGCAGTCTCACCCGCGTGTCGTTGGTCAGGGACAATTCCGATCCGGAGACGGATGCCAGTCTCCAGGACCCGGGATCGAGCGCGCGCTGGACGGCATAAGTTTCCCATGGCCGGGCGATGTCCTCGAAAAAGAGATCGATTTCCGGCGCCAGCCAGGTCCGGTCGCCACCAGGGTTGATCCAGCCCGGTTGATCGAAAAAATCTTCAGGCCGCTCTGTCCGGGCCAGGGCGGAATTCATCCAAAAAAAGCTCTCCTCCGAGCCGGGCGGATAGAGCCCGAGCAAGCGCCCGCTTGCAGGCCGCACGAGCGCGCGGCTGCCATCGTCAAAAGTCAAGGTCACCGCAGGCTGACACGCTCGCTCCAATGTTTGGCAAAGCGCTTTCATCATAATCCCGGAACGTAACCGCGGCCGAACTGCGTGGTCATCGGCTCCTTGAACTGCTCGCCGAACGGCATCCACGAGGTGGTGCCGCCATCGACGATCAAGGTCTGGCCGACGATGTAGCGGCCGGCGTCCGATGCAAGGAACAATGCGACCCCGGCAATGTCCGCAGGGGTGCCTGCAAAACCGCAGGGAATGGTTTTCCCGGTATCCCGGATCGACTGCTCGACGTCCACTCCCGGCGTGGACTTGAAATGGTTTTCCACCGGCACGGCTCCCGGCGCGATTCCCACTACCCGGACGCCACGGGGACCGAGTTCGATCGCCAACTGCCGGGTGAAGGACACAATCGCGCCGCGTGTGCCCGCATAAACCGAGTGCTCGGTATAACCCTCGAAGGCATGAATCGAAGAAATGTTGATGACCACGCCGCCGCTCTTCTCCAACTCGGGCAGCAGGGCCTGCGTGAGGAAGTAGGGCGCACGGACATTCACCGC
>Ga0316229_1003217_pt1 | contig 13057 bp, 13 predicted proteins | sample TBH18023metaG_FD_206011 | JGI IMG/M metagenome (GOLD analysis project Ga0316229, IMG submission 206011) | Freshwater microbial communities from Trout Bog Lake, Wisconsin, USA - TBH18023 | ecosystem: Environmental > Aquatic > Freshwater > Lake > Hypolimnion/Profundal zone | place: USA: Wisconsin...
GTGTAGGTTCCATACGCCCACAAGGCTCCCAGAACGTATCCCCATTCCGGTCTCATCCAGTCCATCCTGGCCACGCCCATCCGTGTCCAGGAGGCTCTGGGACCTGGTCTCGTTGAGAATCCCTACCGGCTCTGACCCGCCCACGCCCTGCGACGGGCTGGGCATCGCGTGATGCTTGAGCGTCCCTCGACATCGCCCTCTAGGGCCTCCTGGTTCCCGGCCTGAGGGCCCTGGAAGATCTGCACGCCAGGAGTCGGGGCGTTCATGGCACGACCTCAGACCAGGCCCGTCACGTCCGGGGGCGGCCGGCGACCCACGTTGGGACGCGGAAGCGCCGGCCGCCCCCGGACGCGCAGCGCTCGCGCTGCGGGCTCGCGTAGCGGGCCAGGGCCTGGTCCGGTGGGTCGAGATCCCAGCCCCGACTCCGGGGTGATGACGAGACCATTCGTACCGGCCTCCTCAGCGCACTCAGCGTTGCTCTGCATGCTCAGCGCTTCCTTGCATTTGGCTGCATGAGCCGAACCGAATTGGTCCCGGCGATTCGATGGACCTCCACCAGGGTGGTTGCCAGAAAACCTTGGAGACAACTCAACTGGCGCGCATTGAGCCTTAACCCTTTTTTAATCCATTGATGACCTTTCATGGCACCTTCTTGATGCCGCCGGAACGACGCTTGGGACGAGGGAAAAAAGGGTATTGCCCGTCCTCAATGGAGATCGAAATGAACTTGGCATTCTGGCTTCCGGTGTTGTTCGCCCTTGGGATCGTCGCCCTGGCCGGTTTCGTGGTTCTCCTGGCGGGCTTGGATAACTATGGTCCCTCGCTGCTCCATTGGCTTGGGGCCAAAGGACAGACCCAAGGTCGATCGCATGCCTACACCCTGGCTCATGGCCATAAGCACTGACTCATCCAGTCGACCCTGGCCAATGGCCCACGACGTGGGCCATTGGCTTGCCCGCTACCGGGCAGGAAGGCCCAGTGCCCTTAAAAAAAAATTGCGATACCCTTGGGGGCATCTAACCGAAGCACCATGCCTGAGGCGTTGCATTGAATGCACAAGTCCGGCCCGCCATCGTTTCGTTCCTGACCCTTACGGCCCTCACGGGGCTCGCCTACCCGATCCTGCTCGGCTGTTTGGCTCGCATGGCCTTTCCTGAACAGGCAGGGGGCAGCCTCATCCGCCGGAACGGCCGGGTGGTCGGTTCGATGCACATCGGACAGGCATTCAGCGGCCCGGGCGACTTCTGGGGCCGCCCCTCAGCCACCACAACCCCCTATGACGCTGCCAACAGCGGCGCTTCCAACCTTTCCCCGGGCAACCCGGAATGGTTGAAGTCGGTGGCGGCGCGGGCCGCGGCCTTGCAGGCGGCCGACCCGGAGCAGCCGGGCCCGATCCCCGTCGACCTGGTCACGGCCTCGGGCAGCGGCCTGGATCCGGACATCAGCCCGGAGGCCGCCGCCTACCAGGCGCACCGGGTGGCCAAGGCCCGGGGGCTCGGCCTGGCCCAGGTCCAGGCCCTGGTGGCCGGGCAGATCGACCGGCCTCAGCTGGCTGTGCTGGGCGAGGCCAGAGTCAACGTGCTGAAACTGAACCTGGCGCTGGACGCCATGCAAGGCAAATAGCCCCATGGCGCCCCTCGACCTCGCCCAATATGCCCTTTTCCTTGTCCTGGTGCTCCTGGCGACCGTTCCGGCCGGGCGCTACATGGAGCGGGTCTTCAGCGGCGACGCCGGCCTGCTGGAGCGCGCCCTCGGGCCCCTGGAAAGACGCATCTACCGGATCATGGGCGTGGACCCCAAGGCGGAAATGGGCTGGAAGGAGCAGGCCTGGGCCTTCACCCTGACCGGTTTGGCGGGCGCGGCAGGCCTGTTCGGGCTGCTCATGGTCCAGCGCTTCCTGCCCGGACCGCCTTCGGCCGGAAACCTTTCCACCCCCATGACTTGGGATCTCGCCTTGAACACCGCGGTCAGCTTCGCCACCGGCACGACCTGGCAGGCCTATTCCGGCGAGACCACGCTCCGGCACGCCACGCAGATGGCGGGCCTGGTCACCCAGGGCTTCCTGGCCGGGGGCACCGGCCTCGCCCTGGGAATGGCCTTCATCCGCGGTTTCGCGGACCGGAAGGGGACCAGCGGCCTGGGCAACTTCTGGTCGGATTTCATCCGCGGCGTGCTCTACCTGCTGCTGCCCCTCGCCATGGTGCTGGCACTGACGCTGGTGGGCCAGGGAACCGTCATGGCCTACAGGGACCACCTCGCGCTGACCACGCTGCGCGGCGGGAGCCAGCTGCTGGCGCTGGGCCCCGCCGCGGCCCTGGAGTCCATCAAGAACCTGGGCACCAACGGCGGCGGCTTCTTCGCCGCAAACGGGGCCCATCCCTTCGCCAACCCCACGGCGCTAACTAATTTCCTGGGGATGCTCGCCATCGTGGTCCTGCCGGCGGGCCTCACCCACACCTTCGGCCGCCTGACCCGGCGGCGGGACGCGGGATGGATGCTGTTCGCGGTCATGGCGCTGCTGTTCACGCTCGGCCTTGGCGGGCTCCACTTCGCCGAAGCGGCCAGACCCGCGGGGCTGCCGGCGGCCGTGGCCCAGGGGCCGAACCTCGAGGGCAAGGAGGTGCGCTTCGGCCTGGCCCAGACGGTCCTGACGGGGATCGCCACTTCCAACGGCGCCTGCGGCTCCAGCGCGGCGCAGCCCGGCTCCTTCAGCCCCCTGGGCGGAGCGGTGCTCCTGTTCAACATGCTCCTGGGGGAAGTGGCCTTCGGGGGCCTGGGCACCGGCCTGGCCGGCATGCTCATGGCGGCGGTGATCGCGGTCTTCCTGGGGGGCCTGATGATCGGCCGGAGCCCCGAATACCTGGGCAAGGCGGTGCGGGCGAGGGAGGTGCAGCTGGCCATCCTTTATGCCCTGATCATGCCCGCCACCGTGCTGGCGCTTTCGGCCGTGGCGGTGGCCACCGGGGCGGGCCGGGCAGGTTTCAGCGGCAACCCCGGAACCCGGCAGTTCACGGAGGTGGTGTTCGCCTACGCTTCCTGCGCCGCGAACAACGGCCAGGCCATGGGGGGGCTGTCCGCCAACAGCCCCTTCTGGAACCTGAGCACCGCCCTGGCCATGTTGCTGGGCCGGTTCGCCACCGGAGTCCTCGCCTTCGCCCTGGCCGGTTCGCTGGCCGGCCAGCGCCGGCGGCCGAGGAGCGCAGGCTCCCTTCCGGTGGGTTCCCCGCTCTTTGGCGGTCTGCTCCTGTTCACGGTCGTGGTGGTGACCGGACTCAGTTTCCTTCCGGTGCTCGTCCTGGGGCCGGTGGCCGAATGCCTCTCGGGCTGGAGGTGAAGGACCGGCATACTGGATGACGGATCGGAGCATGATGCGCGGCAAAGAACAGGAAAAGGCCGGCCTCCACCCCCGGAACCGGCACCGGGGGCGCTACGACTTCGGCGAACTGGTCCGGACCAGCCCGGAACTGGCCGGCTTCGTCCGGCCGAATCCCTATGGCGACACCTCCATCGATTTCGCCGACCCGGACGCCGTGCGCGCGCTCAACCGGGCCCTGCTGAAGCAGTTCTACGGGATCGAGCACTGGGAGCTGCCGGCCTGCTACCTCTGTCCGCCCATCCCCGGCCGGGCCGACTACCTGCACCACATCGCCGATCTGCTCGGGGCCGCCGACGGCGGCCGGATCCCGCGCGGGCCGTCGGTGCGGGTCCTGGACATCGGCGTGGGCGCCAACTGCATCTACCCGATCCTCGGCCATCAGGAATACGGCTGGGACTTCCTGGGTTCCGACATCGACCCCGGCGCCCTGGCCGCCGCCGGCCGGATCCTGCGGGCCAATCCCTGCCTGGCCGGCATCGAGCTGCGGCTGCAGCCCGCGCCGGGGCGGATCTTCCAGGGCCTGCTGCGTGAAGGGGAAACGTTCGCCCTGTCCATCTGCAACCCGCCCTTCCACGCCTCCCCGGACGAGGCCTGGGCCGGCACCCGGCGCAAGCTGGGCAACCTCGGCATCGCCGGCGCCCCCCGCCTGAACTTCGGCGGCCGGAGCGGCGAATTGTGGTGCGAGGGCGGCGAAGCCGGATTCGTGCGCCGGATGATCGCCGAAAGCGCCGAAATCCCCTCCCGGTGCCGCTGGTTCTCCACCCTGGTCTCCAAGTCATCCAGCCTGCCCGGCCTGCGCCACGCCCTGCGCCAGGCCGGCGCCGTGGACACCCGGACCCTGGACATGGCCCAGGGCCAGAAACAGAGCCGGATCCTCGCCTGGACCTTCCAGGCTTGACATGCGCATGATGATTGCACATGTTTAAGGTGCATGATGCATAAGGATATATGATGCCCAGCGCGCACACCCACCCTGCCATCGACGGCCCCAAGAGGCCGGTCAACCTGAGCCTCAACATTGAACTGCTGCGGCTCGGCAAAGAGCTGGGGCTCAATCTCTCGGGCATCGCCGAAGAGGCCTTGGCCCAGGCCGTCAAGGAGCGCCTGGGCCAACGCTGGCTGGCGGAGAACGCCGCCGCCATCCAGGGCTACAACCTGCGGACCGAGCGGGGGGTGTACAGCGACGGGCTGAGGACGTTCTGATGGGCCAGTTCACGGTCCACAAGAACCCGAACGCCCGGACCCGGACCGCCATCCCCTTCCTTCTGGACATGCAGTGCGACCTGTTCTCCGTCCTCGCCACCCGGGTGGTGGTTCCGCTGTATGCCCTGGAGGCCCTCGGTTCGGCCACCATGGCCAGGCTGACTCCGGTGCTGCGGTTCCAGGACCGGAACCTGGTCGCCATGGTGCCGGAATTGGCCGGCGTGGCGCGGCGCAACCTCGGACCGGCCGTGGGCGACCTGACTTCGGCCAGGGCCGAACTGATTCAGGCCATGGATCTGCTGCTGACCGGGTTCTGAGGGCCCGAATGGATGGCATGATCATAGGAGGATGTTCACGGAGTCCTCCATGCTCAAGCTCGAAAGCTTTCCGGTCGGCCCGCTCGGCTGCAACTGCACCCTGCTCTGGGACCCGGAACTGCTCACCGGCATCGTGGTGGACCCGGGCGGGGAGGGGCCCCGGATCGCCCAAAGGGTGCGCGCCCTGGGCTTCAAGGTGACCGCCCTGCTGCACAGCCACGCCCATTTCGACCACGTGGGCGCCACCCGGGAGCTCCAGGAGCTCTGGCAGTGCCCGGCCTACCTGCACGAAGGCGACCGCTTCCTGATCGACAACCTCGAGCTGCAGACCGGGATGTTCGGCATGGACCCGATCCGCCGCCCGGAAACCACCCCGCTGAACCCCGGCGACGGCCACCACGGCCTGACCACCCTGCACACCCCCGGCCACACCCCGGGCTCCTGCTGCTTCCACGGCCCGTTCGAGCGGGGCAAGGTGGTGCTGGCCGGGGACACCCTGTTCCAGGGCGGGGTGGGCCGCACCGACCTCTGGGGCGGCAGCTGGGACCAGCTGGAGGCCAGCATCCAGCGGGAGCTCTACCCCATGGAGGACGCCACTCTGGTGATCCCCGGGCACGGCCCGGCCACCACCATCGGCAATGAAGCGGCCGCCAACCCCTATGTCCGGCGGAAACAACGGTAATACCGCCGACTCTGGGCCAACGTGGCAGAATGGCAGGAACCCCCACGGAGGCACTCATGCAGGAATTCGTCGCGACCCTAGGCTGCTTTGGTCCGATCGTCATCGTTGCCATCATCTGGCTCGCCGCCTGCATCCGGGTGGTGAACGAGTACGAGCGGGCGGTCATCTTCACCCTGGGCAAGGTCGGCATCGTGCCCAAGGGCCCGGGCCTCATCTTCGTCCTGCGGCCGTTCCAGCGCGCCGTGGTGGTGAGCCTGCGCACCGTGGTGCTGGACGTGCCGAGCCAGGACATCATCACCCGCGACAACGTGAGCCTGAAGGTCAGCGCCGTGGTCTATTTCCGCGTGCTGAAGGCCCAGGAAGCCATCCTCAAGGTGGAGAACTACTATTACGCCACCAGCCAGATCGCCCAGACCACCCTGCGCTCCCTGCTGGGCGAGGTGAGCCTGGACGAGCTCCTGGCCGAGCGTGAGAAGCTCAGCCAGCGGCTGCGCGAGATCATCGACACCTCCACCGAGCCCTGGGGCGTGGAAGTGACCAGCGTGGAACTGAAGTCGGTCGACCTGCCCGAGCAGATCCAGCGCGCCATGGGCAAGCAGGCCGAGGCCGAGCGCGAGAAGCGCGCCAAGGTGATCGCCGCCGAGGGCGAGCTCATGGCCTCCCAGCAGCTGCTGGAAGCCGCCGACAAGATCAGCCAGAACCCGGTGGCCATCCAGATGCGCTACCTTCAGACCCTGGCCGAGATCGCCGTGGAGAAGAACAGCACCATCGTCTTCCCGCTGCCGGTGGAACTGCTGCGGCTGATGGACCGCATCGGCCTGAAGCCGGAAACCAAGCCCTGAACATATCGATTTTCCAATCTGATGATCCACATCCTTCAGCCCCAAAGGGGCTGAAGGATGTGGATCGGCAACTAAACTAAGGATTTACAAGAACGATCGCATTAGGTCCTGATCCTGCCATCGCCGCGGCCGGACTCATGGGGGAGAGAGCCCCACCCGCTCCAATCGTGTACTGGGAGACATAACCGCCGGAGGTGCCGCCGGTGATGTAGGCGTAACTGCTCGTGGTGTTCACCTTGACACAGGTGGCCCCAGTCGTCGCCGCCACGTAGGCCGGGGTCATGGCAGTGAGGGTTCCATCCGCCCCGACCGTGTATTGGAAGATGGCCTCGGAAGGCGTGAGGGGATTCGCCACGTAGGCATACTTGCCGGAGGGGTCGACCGTGATGTAGGCGGCATACTGCCCACTTCCGACGGAGGTCTGCCCCAGTTGCGAAAGTGCGCCGGTGCCGGCGTCGATGGCGTATTCGAGGATGGCGCCGGTGAAATAGTTGGTGACATAGGCCCATTTGCCCGAGGGATGGATGGCGATGCTGTAGGCGTTCGACCCGGCCTTGATCGAGGGCGTGGTCAGCAACGTGAGCCCCCCGCTGGTTTGGTCGATCGAATACTGAAAGACCTGATTGCCATCACCCACCGTCAGGTATGCGTACTTGCCCGAGGGGGCGACCACGATGGTGTCGGGATAGTTGGTCGCCAACACCGCGGCCGGGACCATGAGCGTGAGCGATCCATCCGTGCCTATGGTGTATTGGGAGATGTTCTGGCTCTGGTTGTTCGCCACGTATGCGTACTTGCCGGTGGGATGGACGGCGATGCTGACGGGATAGGTTCCCGCAGTGACCTTCGCGGTGGCCATGGGGGTAAGAGCCCCAGCAGCGCCGATGGTGTACTGGCCGACACTGCCAGGGCTGTCCTTGGTGTTCGCCACGTAAACATATTTTCCTGATGGGTCAGCCGTAATGGAGAAGGAGTCGTTCCCGGAGGGGACCGTAGCGGGAGTCAAGCTGGTGAGCGCTCCATTTGATCCGATCCTGTATTGAGAGATATCGCTCGGGCTGTCGATCTGGTTCACCACATAGGCATAACCGATCCCGGCACTTGCGGTCCACTGGGCGTAGAAGGTCATGTTGGCGGTGCCCATCGCGCAGGTGGCGTTTGCCGCGTAGGCGATCCCGGACCCGCCGGCCGCGGTGTTCCAGCCGGAGAAGGTGTAGCCGGTCCGGGCCAGGTTGCCGGTGTTGCCGAGCAGGGTGACCGTCGCGCCCTGCTGGTAGTTCTGGGCGTCCACTGGCACGGCGCCGCTGGTGCTGCCGTTGCCCGCATAGGTCACCGTGTAGGTGACCACCGGCGCCGTCGTGGGCGTGGAACTGCCGCCACCGCCGCCGCCGCCACACTCCACAAAGGTGGCGGCAAGCCCCACCAGGACAGCCCCAAGCAAGAGGCGTTTTTTCATAACTACCGCCTATGAATCTAATAGGTTGGACCACATAGCCGATCGGCTATCGGACGCCGCGGCATCCCTGTTTTTTCCTGGCCTTTCTTATTGCGGCCAGGATCGTAACAACTGATGACCCATTAGTCCATTATTTTAAAAAAATTATTTTCTTATTTTTTTCAACTGTTTCAGGGACAAAATTTCTGACGGGATGAGGGCCCGCCCAGACGACCGAGACCCACAAGGCCGGGAAGATGGCCTTAAGGTCGAAACGCCTGTCGACGCGGAACTGCAACGCCGCGAGATCCCAGGCCCTTAGTTGAATCCCGTCACCGGATGCGGCACGTAGGGCGCCTCCAGGGCAGCGCATTCCTCGGGGCTCAGGCGCAACGCCACCGCGGCGGCGGCATCCTCGAGATGACCCGGCCTGGTGGCGCCGACGATCGGCGCCGCCAGCCCCGGACGGGACAACAGCCAGGCCAGCGCCAGCTGGGCCCGGGGCACCCCGCGCCGTTCGGCCAGCTCGCCCAGGCGGTCCACCACCTGCTGGTCGGCGGCTTCGGTGGGCCCGTACAGGGACCTGCCGTACTGGTCGCATTCCAGCCGCCGGGTGGTTTCGCCCTGCCAGGGACGGGCCAGGCGGCCGCGGGCCAGGGGACTCCAGGGGATCACCCCGATGCCCTGGTCCAGGCAGAGCCCCATCATCTCGCGCTCCTCCTCGCGGTAGAGCAGGTTGTAGTGGTTCTGCATGGACACGAAGCGGGTCCAGCCGTGCCGCTCGGCGAGGTACTGCGCCTTGCTGAACTGCCAGGCGCACATGGTCGAAGCGCCGATGTAGCGGACCTTGCCAGCCTTCACCAGGTCGTGCAGCGCCTCGAGGGTCTCCTCGATGGGGGTGGACGGATCCCAGCGGTGGATCTGATACAGGTCCACGTAGTCGGTGCCGAGCCGGCGCAGGCTCTGCTCCAGTTCAAAGAAGATGGCCTTGCGCGACAGCCCCCGGCCGTTCGGCTCGTCGCGCATCTTGCCGTGCACCTTGGTGGCGATCACCACGGCCTCGCGCCGGGTGTTCGCCTTCAGGAACCGCCCGACGATCTCTTCGCTGGCGCCCTTGGAGTAGACGTTGGCGGTGTCGAAGAAGGTGATCCCCAGGTCCAGCGCCTGGCGCAGGAGGGGCTGGCTCTCCTCCTCGTTGAGCGCCCAGGGATGCGTGCCGGCGCTGGGCGAGCCGTAGGTCATGCAGCCGAGACAGATGCGCGAGACCGTAAGGCCGGTCCTGCCGAGATGGGTGTATTCCATGGTCCCTCCAATCCGAGGCTTGCCGGGGTTGGCTATAGTGGATCATACGTCTTGCGCGCACCAGGAGGGTGTCATGAAAAAGAAGGTCTGGTTCATCACAGGTTGTTCCACCGGCTTCGGCCGCGCCCTGGCCGAGCACACCCTGGCCCTGGGCTACCCCACCGTCTGCACCGCCCGCGACAGCGCTCAGATCCAGGACCTCGCCGCCGGCCATGACCACGCGCTGGTGCTGAAGCTGGACGTCACCGACCCCGGGCAGATCGCCGCGGCGGTGGCGGCCGCCACGGCCCGGTTCGGCGGCATCGACGTGCTGGTGAACAACGCCGGCATCGGCTACTTCGGCTCGTTCGAGGAGAGCGATCTGGCCGAGGCGCGGGCCATGTTCGAGGTCAACGTCTGGGGCCTCGCCGCGGCCACCCGCGCCGTGCTGCCGCTGATGCGCAAGCAGCGTTCAGGGATGGTGGTCAACATCTCGTCGGTCGGCGGGATCGCCGCCTTCCCATCCCTGAGCTTCTACAACGCCACCAAGTTCGCGGTGGAGGCGCTGTCCGAGTCGCTCTCCCAGGAGGTCGCGCCGCTCGGGATCAAGGTGCTGCTGGTGGAACCGGGCCCGTTCCGCACCGACTGGGCCGGCCGCTCGGCCCACGAGACGGCAAGCACCCTCGCCGACTACCAGGCCACCTCCGGGGAAAAGCACAAACAGATCCGCAGCTACAGCGGCAGGCAGCCCGGGGATCCGGTCCGGGCCGCGGCGGCGATCGTCAAGGCGGTGGAAGCTCCCGAGCCGCCGCTCCGGCTGCTGCTCGGCAAGCTCGCCCTGGCCGGGGCGCGGGCCAAGGTGGCCGCCATGAGCAAGGACTTCGAGGGCTGGGCCGAGGTCACCGCAGGGGCGGATTTCCCGAGCTAGGGCGTGTCGGCAAACAAGGAGGCCCCGCGATGATGGCACCGGCCATGGCAGGACAAGGAACGCGAGGAGGCCGTATCGGGAATACGGACGACGAGCGTAACGATCTTGTCATCACTTAGGTCCACCTGATGTGGACCTAAGTCGTGACAAGATCTGCCGTGGCCGCTGCCACCACCCGAAGGGCGGCGCCTGGAGGCCCGCCTATCGTGTGCAACTCCCTTGAAAGTATAACCTATACTTCCTGCGGGACTTGCGCACGATAATCGGGCCTCCAGACGCCGTCGCGGGGCCGACTAAACTGAAAACACACCCTAAAGGCCGGCCAGGGCCCAGAGTTCCTGGGCGACCCGGTTGGCGCCCATGCCGTCCACCAGGGCCATGCCGTCGCGCACCTGCTCCTGCCGGGCCTCCTGGCCTTCCGGTCCCAGCCACTGCGCCAGGGAGGCGGCGGTGGCCCCGGGGTCGGCCTCGGTGCCCAGGCCCAGGTCCAGGCAGCCGTTGTGCAGGGCGATGTCCGAAAGCATGAAGTGCTGGCGGTCGTTCTGGCCCCAGGTGGCGGCCGGGACCCCCAGGCACATGGCCTCGGAGAGGGTGATGCCGCCGGCGCACCAGATGGCGTCGTACTCGGGGAGCCTGCGGGTGAGTCCGGGCAGCCCGGGGAGGACCCGGCAGCCGGGGAAGGGGGCGAGGTCCAGGCCCTGGGGGGCCAGGATGGTGCAGGTGCCGGTCCAGCGGCCGTCCCCGGCCAGGGTGGCCAGCACCTCGAAGGCCCGCCGGGCCAGGCCCGGGCCGTCGGTGCCGCCGAAGGTCACCAGCAGCTTGTGCACCGCCAAGGGCTGCAGCGGCTCGCGCCGGGGCCGGGCCTGCAGGGCCTGGCTGTCCACCACGATGAAATGGGAGCCGCGCAGGATGCGGCAGGTGCCGTGCTGGGTCTCCAGGGGGCGGATCTTGCGCCCGTTCACCACCTTGAGGGGGGAGACCGGCCAGCTGACCCCCTCCAGGAACGGCTGGAACAGCAGGTCGGCCTTCTCGTGGGCGTCGGTCTCGTCCTCCATGATGGCCACCTTCAGCGGCCGGAGCGCCTGGATCTCGGCCGGGCTGGCCTCCCAGTGGTCCACCAGGGCCAGGGCGGCCCTGGCCTTGAGCTCCTCGGGCAGCCCCGCGTTCAGGTCCTCGCCCAGGTCCACGGCTTCGCAGGGCAGGGGCTGGTCCAGGTACGGGTGCCGGCCGGCGCCCACCCGCCGGGCCCGCCCGTCCCCGGAGACGGCGATGCAGGCGGAGCCGCCCAGGCCGCGCCAGTGCTCCTGCAGCACCAGGGCCCGGGCCACGTGGCCCAGGCCGAGGCGAAGATCGGTGTGAACGCGAAGGATCAGAAGGGGATTCATGGGTGTTTGCATAATTAGAAAGGTAGTCTAGCCGCAGAGCCCGCCCTCCGGGCCAGAAGAAATGGCGGACCCTCCGGTCCCCGGATCAAGGGAAGGGGTGCCCCTGGGCGAAGCCGGGTTCCGGGAAAGCCGCCTGGGGCGCCGTGGCCATCGCCCAGCCGTCCCGGAAGTAGGCCTCCTTGTAGCGCACGTAGCGGGTCCACACGGTGGCCACCAGGCCCAGCTGCTCCTCCGACAGGGGGCCCTTGACCTTGGCCGGCCAGCCCGCCACCAGGGTGTGGGGCGGGGCCTTGAAGCCCTCCCGGAGCAGCGAGCCCGCGGCCACCAGGCAGCCCTCGCCCACCTCCGCGCCGTCCATGATGGTGGTGCTCATGCCGATCAGGGCGCCCCTGCGGATGGTGCAGCCGTGCAGCATCACGTGGTGGGCGATGCTCACCTCCTCCTCCACCGTCAGCGCCCACTTGTGGTTGGTGACGTGCAGGCAGCAGAGGTCCTGGATGTTGCTGCGGGCGCCCACCCGGATGGCGTTCACGTCGCCGCGCAGCACGCAGTTGAACCAGACGGAGGCGTCGTCGCCGATGCTGACGTCGCCCAGCACGGTCGCGTCGGGGGCGATGAATACCCGGCTCCCGATCCGGGGGGCCATGCCTTGGAAGGGATGGATCACGTTGCACCTCGGCCCGCCAGTCTATCGCAAGGCCCGCTGTCCCGCTGCGCCCTCTGGGCGTATTATCTGAATATCGAGATCCTGAAAGGTGCCCGCAATGCTTGAACAACTCGTCCCGACCCGCAGCGGGTTCCCTTCCGACGACCCCATCTTCGCCCTCAACGCCGAGGCCCAGAAGCGCAAGGCCGCCGGCGAGGCCACCCTCAACGCCACCCTGGGCGCCCTGGCCGACGACGCCGGCAAGCTGGTGCTGCTGGAGACGGTGACCGAGCTCTGGCGGGAACTCACCCCCTCCGAAGTGCTGCCCTACGCGCCCATCACCGGCGACCCCGCCTTCCTGTCGGCCCTGGTCCGGCGCCACTGGCCCAGGCTGGACGGCTTCGGCGTGGGCTGCGCCACCCCCGGCGGCAGCGGCGCCCTGGCCATCTCCGTGCGCAACCTGCTGGAGCCCGGCATGCAGGTGCTCACCGCCGCGCCGTTCTGGTCGCCCTACGCGACCCTGGCCGGCGAGAACGGGGCCGGGATCGTCACCGCGCCCTTCCCGGAGCCCGGCCAGGGCCTGGACGCCGACGCCTGGCTGCGGGCCGGGACGGCCATCCTGGAGCGCCAGAAGCGGCTGCTGGTCTGGCTCAACGAGCCCTGCCACAACCCCACCGGGCGCAGCCTCGCCCGGGCCGACCGGGAGGTCATGAAGGGCCTGCTGCGCAAGCTCGCCGGGCTCGGCCCGGTCACCCTCCTGCTGGACTGCGCCTACCTGGACTACACCTCCGACCCCGCCCACGTGCGCGAAGCCCTGGACCAGTACGCGGAACTGGGCGAAGAGGGCCGGGTGCTGGTGGCGGCCAGCCTCTCCCTGTCCAAGGCGCTCACCTTGTATGGCGGCCGGGGCGGGGCCCTGGTGTTCCCCTGGGTGAAGGACAGCGCCCTCCAGGCCGCCCTGG
>Ga0316229_1003223_pt1 | contig 13043 bp, 13 predicted proteins | sample TBH18023metaG_FD_206011 | JGI IMG/M metagenome (GOLD analysis project Ga0316229, IMG submission 206011) | Freshwater microbial communities from Trout Bog Lake, Wisconsin, USA - TBH18023 | ecosystem: Environmental > Aquatic > Freshwater > Lake > Hypolimnion/Profundal zone | place: USA: Wisconsin...
AGATTGTTGATACAAAAGGTAAAGAATGCTCATATTTTAACTTTAGTGGAGCTGAAAGAAAGAGTGTTGATCTAGCCTGTCTCTTTGCCTTCATGGATATAAGAAGATTACAGGGCGATGTATGCTTTAATTTTAGTATCTATGATGAATTATTTGATTCAAGTCTAGATGAACGTGGTGTTGAATTGGTTATCAATATTCTTAAGGAACGTATTGAGAAGTTTAACGAATCAATTATGGTCATCAGTCATCGTAAGGAAAGCATTAAAGCTGCAACCGGTAATATTATTTTTCTAGAAAAGGTAAACGGCATAACACGTCGTGTTGATTTCAACGAATACACATCATAAAATATAAAGCTCATGTTTAATCCATTTCCTTCTTCGCCATTTGTTAGTCCTTTTGCTTCACCGTTTGGTGGTGGTATGATACCTGCTCAACCTCAGCCTCAGCAACAAATTCCGCAACCACCGGAAATGGATCTTAAGCGCGTACTTCAGTATTACGCAGATTATAGTGGCTGTGGTTTTTGGAGAATGATTTGGCCTGAACATCTTTTAAATGCTCATCAAAAAATGATTGTACACGGTAGTACAGTTATGAATTTGGATCCTAACTATTTTAGAGGCACACAAGTTGTTCGTATTCAACGCCAAGCCACAGAGCATCAATTACAGTTTGTAAAGTTTCTTAAGGATGTTAGTAGACAGTTTGGATTCCGTATTATTTACGAGATTGATGATCTTGTCTTTTCAGAAGATATTCCTGAGTATAATAAATTTAAACCTGCTTTTACCGATCCAAAGATTCGTGCTACTGCACAAGAGATTATGGAGTTATGTGACGAGATTACTGTAACATGTGACTTCATGAAGGAGTACTACATGGGTAAGACATCTAACAAGAACATTACAGTTATCCCCAATTATATTCCTAAGTGGTGGATGGGTAATTTCTATAATGAAAAGAAAATTTCAGATAACTTCGACCGATATAGAAAGAAGCCAAGAATCCTCTATGCTGGATCTGGAGCACACTTTGACGTCGATAACCGTGTAGGCCAGAATGATGACTTTGCACACGTTAATAAAGCTATTGCAGATACCCGTCACAAGTATCAATGGGTATTCCTAGGCGCTTATCCGCTCCCATTACATCAGTTTATACAGAACGGTGAGATGGAGTATCACCCATGGGAGCAGCTTTATAGTTACCCTGAGAAGATTAGTAAACTCAATATTAATATGATGGTAGCTCCATTACAGGACAATAATTTTAATAAGTCAAAGTCAGATCTTAAGTTTATTGAAGCAAACTGCTACGGTCTACCAATTGCCTGTCAGAATCTCTGTACCTATAAGGATGCACCTTTTAGATTCTCTACAGGCGAGCAAATGATTGAAATTATTGACGATGTTCTTTCTAAGAAGGGCCGTTATATGAACATTTCAGCTAAGGCTCGTAGGACAGCCGATACTCGTTGGCTTGAAAATGAGGATAATATCAACAAGTACGTTGAATTGTTCAATTATCCATACGGTCACCCGGAGCGTAAATTGCTTAACGCTATTAATGGAATTAGCTAGTTGACTTACCGGATTTATTCCGATATACTATATCTGTGTTTAGAAACGTAGCATACTCTCAGCGTACTCAGACTATGAACCTTTATACCTGGGATGACCAGGGTAATAGGATAACAGTACCTTCAACGTACGAACCGTATATCTATCTGGAGACAAACAATGCTCCAGATGCAATGAGTATCTTTAATACAAAGTTAAAGAAGAAGCGCTTTAAGAATCAATCTGAGCGTTCACGATTTATTAAGGATAATAAAATTGAACGCGTATTTGATAATTTTAACGTTCAACAGCAATTTCTTATTGACACCTTCTGGCAGGATAACGAAAAGGATGAGTTTTCAAAACATCCCTTGAAGGTATATTTTATCGATATTGAGACTTATAGTCCTAATGCGTTTCCAGATATTAATAACCCGCAGGATCCTATTAATATCATTACGATTTACGATACGATAACAGAGCGATATACTGCTTGGGGTACTAAGCCATTTACAAAAGCAAACGATAAGACAACGTACATTTATTGTAAGACTGAGCGCGAATTATATAGTAAATTCTTAGATTTCTTTTCAAAGGATTACCCTGACATTCTTTCAGGATGGAACTCTGAATTCTTTGATATTCCCTATATCATTAACCGTATGACAAAGATTGTAGGTGAAGATGAAGTACGCCGACTATCACCTATTGGTTCAATGCGTGCGCGTACCTTTATGGGTAAGTTTGGTAGGGAGCAGACTCGCTGGCATATTGAAGGTATATCGTGTGTTGATTATCTAGAAATTTATAAAAGGTTTTGTCCTGTACTGCGTGAGTCATATAAACTTGACGCAATCGGTGAGATTGAGTTAGATCAGCGTAAGATCGATTACGGTGATACTGATCTTGCAAGTCTATCAGAAGAGAATTGGGAATTGTTTGTTGAGTATAACATTCAGGACGTTACCCTCCTTATTAATCTTGAAAAGAAGCTTCAATATATCCAACTTCTTCGAATGATTGCATACGCAGGACTTACGACGTTTGAAGGTGCGCTTGGATCGCTCTCTGTTATTACGGGTCTTTGTTCAATTCGAGCTCGTACAAAGAATCAGCGCATTCCAACCTTTGTAAAGGAAATTAAAGAGGGGGGTGAAAAGAATGCTGGTGCTTATGTAGGTGAACCGCAGAGAGATTTCCAAGAGCATGTTGTATCTTTTGATGCTAACAGTCTATACCCAAATATGATGATTACTCTTAATCTATCTCCAGAAACAAAGGTAGGTAAGATTATAGAGAGGACAGAGGAAGGGGTTGTGTTCAGGCATGTTAATAATAAGGAATATACTTTATCGCATAAAAAGCTTGCTGACTTTATTAAGATTGAACAGTTAGCTGTATCGAGAGCTGACGTTCTTTTCTCACAGAAAGAGAAAGGCATTATTCCAATCACTGTTGACTATTATTACAAAAAGCGCGTTGAGATTAAAAAGCTCTTAACCAAAGCCAAAAAAGCAGCGCTTAATGTTAAAGAAACCGATTCTAATTACAAAAAGGTTCAAAATGAAATAGACAACCTTAATATACGTCAGCATACTATTAAGATTCTTATTAATACGATTTACGGGTATTTCGGTAACAAGCACAGTCCTCTCGGTGATGATGATCTTGCCAACTCCATTACCCTTACCGGTCAGGCCGTTATTAAGCAATCTAATCAGATTCTAACCAATTATATAAAAGATAATACCGGTCTTACCGATGAGTATCTTGCAGAGAACTCACCTATTATCTACAACGACACTGACAGCAGTTATATCTCGATTAAGCACCTCATTAAGGCTCGAGGTATCGAAACATACGACAAGAAGGGGAATGTAACACCTGAATATTATAAGGCAGTTCAAGATATTGAAGATCATCTTAATACTGAGATTGTAAAATGGGGTAAAGCTGATCTAAATTCTGCAGATTGTCGATTGGTGTTTAAGCGAGAAGCAATTGCTGATAGCGGTATCTTCCTACAGAAGAAACGTTACGTTCTCCATCTACTCGATGTTGAGGGTATTCCGTGTAATAAATTTAAGTACACAGGTGTTGAGGTTGTACGTACAACCATGCCTGCACAAATTAAACCTTACGTAAAACGCATCATTGAGACAATGCTTATGACAAAGTCTCTTACTGATACAAATAAGATTTTCAACGAGACGTATGAAGTATTCAAAACATTACCTGTAGAAGATATTGCTTCTGTAATGGGTGTTAAGGGATATGAAAAATATGCTACCTATAGTAAAGAGTTTAATACTGTAAAGAGAATGCCTATTCACGTTAAAGCTGCTTACTATCATAATCTCTTACTTGAGAAGTTTAATATTGAACGAAAATATGAATCGATTGCTTCTGGTGATAAGATTCGATATTTCTATGTACGCAAACCGAACAAATATGGTATATCAGTAATTGGATACAAGTATTACTATCCAAAGGAGTTTGCTGAGATATTTGAACCAGATTATGAGTTTATCTTTAAGAAAATTATCTTTCAGGTAATTGAACGTTTCTATGAGGCTGTTAACTGGAAGCTTAAGGATCCTGCTATGGCAGTACAGACAGATTTATTTGATCTTTTAGGATTAGATTAGTTGATTTTTTAATATACATGATTTAATATATACATCTATGAGCGATACACTAAACCTTATCACCTTCATTGATCACATCGGTCGCACAACGATCGGCGAGCTCGTCTCTTCTGACGAAACCTCATTTGTGGTTAAGAACCCAGCAATCATCCACGTCCAGCCAACCCCACAGGGTCAGCTTAACGTTCAGACCATCCCTCTCTACTTCCGTGAGTTCGTCTCCGACAAGAACAAGGAAGAGGGTACACAGTGGAAGTACCAGTATGCCAATACTGTTCACGGCCTTAACGTAGAAAACGACACCCGTCTTGTTGACCAGTACAGCAAGTTGTTCGTTGACGCCCTTCTCGTTACCCCTGCTAATGCAGGTGTTGTCAAGCTTTTTGATGAGTAAAAAATCGTAATCTGCTCTTCAAAGAAACCAGTAAAAAATACCCGGCGAAAGCCGGGTATTTTTTTATGTTGATTACAGTAGATAAGGTTTTATAATATTTGAATATGAGTAAAGAGATTGATAATATTTTTAAAAAACTTGATGCAATGAATAGTGAAGCAACAATGCTAGATGAAAATGCATTGTCAAATGTTGATACCTGGTACGATACCGGTTGTTATGCTCTTAATGCTATTCTCGGTGGTAGCTGCCGTAAAGGTGGCATACCTAAGGGTCGTATTGTTGGTTTCTCCGGAGAGTCAATGACAGGTAAGACATTTATTGTTAATAAGATTCTTGCTAATGCTCAAAAGCAGGGAGTTATTCCCGTTATTTTTGATACTGAGTTTGCTATTGACGAGAGCTCAACAAAGGGCGTCGGTCTTGATGCTAGTAAAACAAAGTATGTTCCAGTTTATACTGTTGATCAATGCCGTAATCAGATTTCAGCTTTCCTCGACAGCGTAATTGAGGCAGGTCAACAAGGTAAGTTTATTATTAGTATCGACAGTCTTGGTAATCTTTCTTCTCAGAAAGAAATTGATGATATTGCTAAGGATAAATCAGCAGCTGATATGGGTCTTAGAGCTAAGTCACTTAAGTCAATGCTTAGAACACTTACCTATAAGGCTGGTAAGGCGGGTGTAACAATTTTGTTCACCAATCACACTTATTCCGATCCTGGTGCCATGTTCCCATCATTAGTTAAGACTCAATCAGGTGGTTCAGGTCCAGTTTATATGGCAAGTATTCTTGTTCAGCTTGCCAAGAGAAACGAAAAGGAGGGTGAGGGAGATTCAGGTGCCGTAGATACAAGTAAGCTTGCTGAAGCTAACAAATACTCTGGTACTACAATTCGTGCACTAACAGTTAAGAATCGTTTTGTACCACCATTCCTTGAAGCTGAAATGTATCTTTCCTTTAAGTCAGGTCTTAACAAATACAGTGGTCTTCTTCAGATGGCTACCGCTCGTGGTATTATCGAACAAACTGGTTCTACCTATGTTGTCGGTATGGATTCAGGTAAGTATAAGAAAGGTGACAAGCTTGGCTATGCTAAGAATTTTGTAAGAGATCTTTCCTTCTTTGAAGATTTTATTATCCCCGAGCTTGACAAAAAGCTTGCAGAAGATTACAAATATAATAGTAATCAGACTACGGCAGATGATCTTGAGGTAATTGAAAATGAGTAAGGTTGTAGTTCCTATTAGTAACGTTATTTAATTATTTCAAATCCTTTACCCTTACCTTGTTTAAGTTTCCCTTTTTTCTTTAAAAAACATACATCAAAACCAAATTGTGTATAAAAGTCCTTGTTATTTTTTAATTTTACTATTTCTCCGCTGGGTAGTTTTACTTTAAAAGGTTGACTTTTAATCTCACTCAATTTAGCTTTAACCTCTATACGAAAAGATGGATTATTAATTTTTAAACGTTTACTCTTTGCTTCACTAACACCAGGTAAATTATTAAGATTATTGTTTTTCATTTTTTCTGACATCAACTCTCTTCTTTTTATAGGCCATATTTTTTTCCTTTGCTCTTCACTATATTTGTAACGTAACCCTGTAGTATCAAAATTCTCCGTTTGTATATGCATATTATACCAATCTGGAGAAGACTTAACATTCCATAATTTTTGATAGTATATTTCTCTTATATTTAACGCATCTGCACTATTACAATATTCTATAATTATTTTCTCGAAATTATGTACACCATGAAGCTTAATATCATTACGAAGCCATTTCGAACTACCAAAATATTTTTCATGATTTTTACATATTTTCTTTTTTCCAATATATTGCCTACCATTGAGTAGATTTTTTATTATATAGATATAACCAAACATACAAAATTATTTATGGGACGGGTGTGTGGAGTTTATTGATTTTTAAAAATTTTAATCTAATATATAATTATGCATGAGAAATCTATTATTTTAAGTTTTAGCGGTGGTGCTGACTCAACTGTACTTTTACACCTAGCTTCTAAACAATTCAAACACGTGCATGCTGTGTCATTTGATTACGGTCAGAGACATAAAAAGGAACTTTGTTGTGCTGAACAACAACTATCATTATTAGATAATTTAACACAATATAATATTTTACCACTACCATTTATCAATCAGTATAAAACATCTGCGCTAACAAATAACGATATTAAAGTACCAAAGACAACACAAATTATGGGTGACCCGCAATCTACAGCGTATATACCCAACCGTAATATGACGTTTCTATCAATTTTAATTGGTATAGCTGAGGATAGAGATATAGATACTGTTTGGTACGGTGCAGCACAAGCTGACAGCGTAGCAGGTTTTTACGATGGGTCACCAGAATTTCTTTCTGCTATTAATAATGTTACAGCTCTTAATCGTAGAAATAAAATTACTATTGAAGCACCTCTTATTGATAAATCAAAGAAAGAGATTATTGAACTAGGTATCTCTCTAGGTGTAGATTTTGCTAATACCTGGACCTGTTATGAAGGTTTAGATGAAGCATGCGGAGAATGCACAGCTTGTGCTCTCCGACTTAAGGGGTTTATTGATGCAGGTATTGAAGACCCAGTTAAGTATTCCAGGAATATTCCTTGGGACCATTTACTTGGTAAGGTTTAACCAAACATTCCACCAAATTTATCTTCACCACCGAAGACTGATCGACCTGTTGTCGGGCGACCGCCACGTACACCGGTTTGAGCTAAATATTCTCTCGGATCTGCATTTACAAGCGACAAATCGCCCTTTTCAGCAAATTCATCAGCGTTGTCACCTGGCTCAACAATACTACCTCTCTTACTAAGAACTTTAGAAGAAACGAGCTTGTTAATAATACCCTTAGCCTGACCTTTAGCACGTGCTTCACTAATATCTGGATCTTTCTGCACGATATGTTGTTTGAGAATCTCTACTAATTCATCTTCTTTAATTCCCTCACTAGCTTGATCTACTGCATATTGTAAAAGAGCTGCACTCTCTTTATTTTCACCTTCAGGTGTTGCAGCAGCTTCACCTTCTGGTGCTTTTACTTCATTCTTTGCCGCAGCCTTATCAACTGCCTGCTTAACAGCCTTTACAGCTTCCTTACCACCTTCAACTTCTGGAGACTCTGCATCAAGAATCTTGACAACAGGTGTTAGAAAATTCTTAATAATTCTTGCTGTATAACTTGATTGAGCTTTCGGATATGATTTTGCTAATTCATTTTCTAAAGCTGTCTGCAATTTAGCCATTTGGTCTTTGTGTGAGCCGTTAGCTGAAAACTTATTATCTACGAAAATTGCGTTGTAGAGAGGCTCTACAATCATCTTTACAATCTCATCATGAGATTTATCAGGATTCTTTGATTTAAGAAGCTTAAAAATATATGTATCGGCGTTTTTCTCTCTTTCTGCTACACCTGAGGAAACAGCACCTAGTGATGGACCGAAATCGGCGCCAATATCCATTTCATTAATAAGTTTTAATTGCTTTTGCTTATAAGCTTCAAAAATTAGGTGTGTATCACGATTCATATGCTTGAATTATTTATTCTTCATGGTATATAGAAGTTCAACCTTGTATTGTTTTAGTATATCTAATGACCTTGACTTATTCTTGAACTTACCCAGTGCATATCTTTCAAGAGCAGATGTACTCACAATATTGAGATATCTTGTACAATCTGCTTTCGACTTAAATGTCATGCTCTCACCGGTATTAATTTTAGTGAGTTTCACAGGTTTACTAATAATTTCTGTCATTATTTTTTGATTTTTAAGAGCGCGTGGTATATATTTTTGTTTCCACATATTCCATTTTTTAGCATCTGTCTTAAGCTCTACAAAGCGCTCCTTATGAGTATTACTTTGTTTTTGTTTTGTCTTTTTAGACGCCTGTCTGCCGTAGTTAAATGACTGTGCACCCTTTTTACCTATAGGACTTTTAGGATTATCAATTAATTTTTGTATATATACCTGCTTTTGTTTTTTAGTATACCTTTCACGTGTATTACCACCGCAAGAGCAGAATTTCAAGTTATACACAGGATCATTTTTATACCGCTGCAGTAACTCTGTTTCTTTCTGTATCATTTGCTCTGCGTTATTACAATATAATAAGATTTCTTTAATAAATGATTTTCTACCATAACGTTTAATTGATCGTTTTAGGTATATACCTGAACCAAAATAACCGTCATTGAGATCATTAGTTCTATGTGATCCAATATAAAATTTTCCGTTATTGATATTGGTTATTTTGTAGATATAATAATACATACTATGAATGATATTTATTCAAACAGGAGAGGAGGGTAACGCTATTTGTGCTATTTTCGGCTCTAATGATTTTAATGAATTTGCTGATATTTACGATATGTGTAAAGTCCGAGGTAGCTTTGCTTATGGTGGGTTGTTCTTAAGTTTTGATTATGATGCACGAATGCATATTGAAGGTATTGCAGATATGCATGAAAATATGCAGGTATCAAATAGTGAGATAAACCTTAAACCGAAAGACTTTTATTATTATCTCGGTCATACACAAGCTCCTACAAGTTCAGTTCGTGAGTTTCAACCTGAAACATCTCACCCGTTTGTATGTGGTACCTGGGTTGTTGCACATAATGGCGTTTTAACAAATGACAAGGCTCTTAAGAAGACTTTAAGAAAGGGTGTATTCTATAATGAAGTTGATTCATCCGTGATTCCAGCATTATTAAGTCAAGCTACTGACGACGGATTGACTGAAGTATCAGCTCTATGTGATGTTCTATCTAAGCTTGAAGGTACATTTGGTCTATGGATTTATAATAAGCTTTCAAATAATGTTTATTTAGCACGATCAGGAAGTACGGTGTATGCAAATTTCCTAACTAATGCGTTTTCATCCCTACCATATAAAAAGTTTAGAGCATTAGATGAAGGGGTTTTATATCTTATGACTAATGAAGGGTTAACTTCTATTGGCGGCTTTCAAAGCAATTCACCATTTTTTGTTTTATGAGTAATGTAGCTATATTTTCATGCACTAAAGGATCAACAACGCCAATACTCAAAGACAGTATTGATGTAATTAACAAATATATCAAGAATCCAATTACATTGCATCTCTATAAAAATAACAAAGAGGGTCTTAGTAAGCGATATAATGAATTTTTATATTCAGATCATAGCTATGACTATATTGCTTTTTGTCATGATGATGTTTATTTTGACGATGCAATGTTAGAAGCAAAGCTTGAAAAATATCACACGGATTATGATATAATTGGTGTTGCAGGTGGTAATAACTGTAAAATACAGGCACCAGCTCTCTGGCATCTAATGTGTGGAGGGTTTGGTGGTGGTAATTTACATGGAGCTGTAGCGCACCTTCATGAAGGTAAGTCTATGACAACTCCATTCGGTCCTGTTCCGACACGTACAGCTATTGTTGATGGAGTATTCATGTCGGTTAATGTCAAAAGAGCTAAAGAGGTAGGGTGGAGATTTAACGAAAATTATGATTTCCATCTTTATGATATTTCAAGCTGCTTGGATGCTAATAAAAAGAAATTAAAAGTCGGTGTGGCTCCTATTCATCTTATTCACGCATCACCTGGACTACGAAACTTTAGTGATTTAACTTTTCAGAAAAATCAAACACAATTTTTGAAAGAATATGCTAGCTATTAATAGCATAAGATAGTATTATAACTGCATGTCGAAGCTAGATCTTGATTACTTTGAAACAGTGCTTGTATATAAAGCATTGACTGATGAGACATATCTATCTTCTATTGTTGATTATGTTGATCCAAAGTATTTTAAGAATGATGATATTAAGAATATCTTTGGTATTATTAGAGAGTTTTTTAATAAGCGTGGAACGACCCCTACCTTAACAGAGATAAAGTCATACCTTACAACGTCAGAGCTTAAGAATTCGTATAAGAAAGTTGTAACGACATTTAGTGATTTGGATAAAAATTTAAATTCAGACGAGCTATCAGAAAATACTGAAACGTTCTTAAAAGAAAAAGCTGTCTTCCATACAATGATGGATGTTGTGGATGATTTAAATAAAAATCAGGTCAATACGTCTACTATTCTTGAGAAGTTTGAAAAGGCATGTAATGTTTCACTAACTACAAATGTAGGTCACGATCTTCTAAAAGATGTTGATGTACTTGTCGACAACTTAAACTCAGAAGTAAACTATATCCCGACTGGGTGGGATTGGTTGAATGATAGAATAGGTGGCGGGTTTCTAGAGTCCGGAAGATCTTTGTATTTGTTTACTGGTGAAACAAATATCGGTAAGAGTATCTTTCTTGGTAACGTGGCCATTAATATTGCAAATCAAGGTAAGAGTGTTTTGCTAGTAACTCTTGAAATGCCTGAGTTAATTTACGCTCAACGTCTTTCTGCTAACATTACTAAAATTCCTCTTAGTAGAATTAAAACAGATACAGCTACTCTTAAACAGAGTCTTGAGAATCATGCATCTTCAAATCCAGAAGCACGAATTCTTATTAAGGAATTTCCACCATCAACAATTACTATTGGGTATCTACAAGCCTATATTAAGAAGCTCTTAACCCAAGGTTATAAGTTTGATGCTATTGTTGTTGATTATGTTAATTTGTTTACTATTGCTGACGGAAATAATAGTTACGAAAAGATTAAGAAGATTACTGAACAGCTTCGTGCACTTTCCTATGTCTTTAATTGTCCGATTATATCAGCCACACAGTTAAACCGATCTGGATTCTCAACTTCTGACCCCGGAATGAATACAATTTCTGAGAGTATGGGTCTAGCGATGACGGCAGACGTAATTTTAAGTATTTGGCAGGAAGTAACAGATAGAGAGCTCGGTGTTATTAAGATGGGCTTTATGAAAAATCGATTTGGTCCAAATTTTGGAAGCTGTGTATTACGTATCGATTACTCTACTCTTACACTAACAGAAGACGAGCATGTAAACGATACTGAAGCTTCAAGCTCTTCAATCAATACTCTTGCAAGTCTTTCATTATAAAACATTGATTTAAGTTACTAAAATGATAATTAGTTATTATCATTGTAATGAAGAACCAATTAGGCGAAAGCACACTTACAGAATACGAAGCTGAACACTTATTTTTGTCATTTTGTTCATTTGTAACTTTAATGTATACAAAAAAGATGAATCTCGCTAACGTATTCCTTATTCTTCTTCAAAACAAAGCATTGCGAGATTTATTTAAACTTTATTGTGATGCTGAAACAGATTTTGCAGCCGTACAAATGTTCCTAAAATTTGATCCAAGCCTTCATAAGAGCAAGTATATAATGAAATATTTAAATTCTAAGGGATCTCCCTTGAATAATGATAAAGGTTAACGTATAATTCATTCATGTTTAATGAAGATACTGTTACAGCTCATGAACAGCATATCTACAATACACATTTAAAAGTTCAACGTACAAGAAGAAATCAACCTTTTAAGTACAGAAAGGACTTTTCAGATTTAGACCCGCAGACTCACAGACATCTTCAAAAGATATCTATGTTTCTAAGCAAACACTCTCATATAAACCTCAACGAATTTATTACAGCACCTTTTAAGGTGTATCCCGATGAAGAATTCTTTAACTTAGAGTACTTTACAACTCTTAAGGCAACAAAAGCTTATACACTGTATCAACAAAAGCTATTGACCCTAAGCCCTGACAGTCAAGAACAGTTAGAGAATACTCAAAAGTCATTAAAGTTTATTCTCAATTTTTGTACATCCAATAATATAGCTATCTCTGACTACATTGAACATAAAACAAATAACACGTTTTCGTTTCTCTTGCATTTAAAGGAACATCGAGTAAATGTTTATTGTCTACTGGGGTTTAAGAACTTTGATAAAACAATAAGAACAGTTGATTCCGATCTGCTTTCGTTTATCATAGGAAATGACCTAATAGTCAATCTACCGACTCTGCGAACTAAGTTTTATAACTCAATTATAGCACGGAAATTTGTAGAACTCGGCATTCAAAAAATAATACAAAAAAATAATTGCAATAACTAAAAATATAAACTAAACTTAAAAAATAATATGAATTCAACCTTCACCTCATCTATGTTTGATAGCATCAAGTCAGCTCTTACCAAGTCGACTGAAAATACAACAAGCAATACCAAGTATAAGGACTTCCTCAAGACGACTCCTGGTAACACTTACGTTGTTCGTCTCCTTCCTAACATTAAGGACCCTAACAAGACTTTCTTTAACTATTATTCCTATGGCTGGAATAGTCATTCAACCGGCCAGTACGTCCAGTGTGTAAGTCCTGCTACCTGGGGTCAGCGTGATCCTATTGCAGAGGAGTTCTTCCGTATTCGCCGTAGCGGCAGTGAAGAGGAGCGTGAAAAGTCAAAGGCTC
>Ga0316229_1003225_pt1 | contig 13038 bp, 14 predicted proteins | sample TBH18023metaG_FD_206011 | JGI IMG/M metagenome (GOLD analysis project Ga0316229, IMG submission 206011) | Freshwater microbial communities from Trout Bog Lake, Wisconsin, USA - TBH18023 | ecosystem: Environmental > Aquatic > Freshwater > Lake > Hypolimnion/Profundal zone | place: USA: Wisconsin...
AGCCATCCGGTGAGGGTTGAACCGCATATTGCAAATTCAAGCCCCATGCGCTGCCATCGCCCAGCAACTGGATAAAGCGCGGTGTATCCTGCGGCGTCGAGATAATCAAGATATCGCGGATGCCAGCTAGCATCAGGGTCGAGAGCGGATAGTAAATCATCGGCTTGTCATACACCGGCAGCAATTGCTTGGATACCGCCAGCGTCACCGGATGCAATCTGGTGCCTGAACCGCCGGCTAAAATGATGCCTTTTCTGGTCAGTGGAGAGTGGTCAGTGGTCAGTGGTAAATGGTGAGTGGTTAGCATAGTGAGTGGTGAGTAGTGAGTAGTGAGTGGTGAGTGGTGAGTGGTGAGTAGTAAGTAGTAAGTAGTAAGTAGTGAGTAGTGAGTAGTGAGTAGTGAGTAGTGAGTAGTGAGTAGTGAGTAGTGAGTAGTGAGTAGTGAGTAGTTAGTGGGTGGTGGCGAGCAGTTTTTTGTGCAACCCGGTCAGTAATTTTCCGGCATGATCAGCCAATTCAAAAGCGGCATGATCAAACTTAGTAAAATCAAACATCACAGCCAGTTGCAATTGAGTATCAAGTTCAGCTAAAGAACCTCGCGCTATCCCTATAAAATTCAAAAATTCTTTCTCTCCATTTCTGCCTGCACCCTCCGCAATATTGCTGGGGATAGATACTGCGGCTCGCCGCATTTGCTGCGCTAAGCCATAACGTTCTTCGGGCGGAAAAGCAGACGTCAATTGATATACTGCTTTGACCAATTGCATGGACACTTTCCACGCTTCCAAATTTTCATGCGGCTTGCTCATGTTGATCCTTATAGTGAGTAGTCAGTAGTGAGTAGTGAGTGGTGAGTGGTGAGTTGTAAATAGTAAGTGGTTAGTAGTCAGTAGTGAGTGGTTTTCCACTTCCCACTTTCTACTTCCTACTTCCCACTCACTACTTTCTACTCACCATATTGTTTCTCTACCCACTGGCGGTAATTACCCGACAGCACGTTGTTCACCCAGTCCTGATTGTCCAGATACCATTGCACGGTCTTGCGTATGCCAGTTTCGAAAGTTTCAGCCGGTTTCCAGCCCAGTTCGCGTTCTATCTTGCGCGCATCAATCGCATAACGGCGATCATGTCCCGGACGGTCGGTAACGAAAGTGATAAGACTGCGGTAAGTGGAGAGTGGCGAGTGGTCAGTGGAAAGTGGAGAGTGGTCAGTGGAAAGTGGAGAGTGGTCAGTGGTCAGTGGAGAGTGGCGAGTTTGCCCACTGACTACTTCCGACTTACCACTAACGATTTTCGACTCACCACTAACGATTTTCGACTCACCACTGACTACTTCCGACTCACCACTAACGATTTTCGACTCACCACTGACTACCTCACCACTTACCATCTTCATGGGTCTTAGCTCGTCCAGCAGATCGCAGACAATATGTACGATGTCGAGATTGGCTTTTTCATTCCAGCCGCCGACATTGTAGACCTCGCCTAATTTGCCTTTTTCCAGCACACAGCGAATCGCGCTGCAATGATCTTTCACGTAAAGCCAGTCGCGGATTTGTTGGCCATCGCCATACACAGGCAACGACTTGCCCGCAAGCGCATTGACGATCAGCAAAGGAATCAGCTTTTCAGGGAAATGATAAGGGCCATAATTGTTGGAACAATTCGTCGTCAATACGGGTAAACCATAGGTGTGGTGCCAGGCGCGCACCAGATGGTCGCTGGAAGCCTTACTTGCCGAATACGGACTGTTAGGTTCGTAGCGATGTGTCTCGGTAAAGGCGGGTTCATCCTTAGTTAACGAACCATAAACTTCATCGGTCGAGACATGCAGGAAACGGAAGTCGGCCTTAGTAATGCCCTCTATCCTTCCCCCGTGAACAGGGGAGGGAAGTTTTTGCCAGTAGGCGCGAACAGCTTCAAGCAAATGAAAAGTGCCGAGGATGTTGGTTTGAATGAAGTCTTCCGGTCCATGTATTGAACGATCAACATGTGATTCAGCGGCAAAGTTCACCACCGCACGCGGCTGATATTTTTCCAGTAATTCGCTGACCAACTTGACATCGCCGATATCGCCATGCACAAAAATGTGATTTGGATTGTCTTTAAGCGATGCGAGATTTTCCAGATTGCCCGCATAAGTCAGCTTATCGAGATTGATCACTGGTTCATCGCTTCCTGCTAACCAGTCAAGAACAAAATTTGAACCAATAAAACCGGCTGAACCTGTAACTAAAATTGCCATTTTGCCCCCATATTGATAGTGTTTATTTCCGGAACTGCCGTATACTCAGCAAAGAGTTCGCATATAATCGCAGTATAAATCATTTTGTTGTCCGCTTTACGATAGAAACCGTTCAGTCAGTTTATCAGCCGCTGTCAATTAAATTTTCGCCTATAATCCCTGGTCGCTGAGGGCGACTGCCGCCTGAAAGCGTGTTTTTAAATGGACGATCAGTTCACTCGGCAGAATATCTTGCAAAGCGCGTGAGTTGAGTGAACTTAGTTGCGATTTCAGGCCAAAAACACTGATGCGGGCGGCCATAACTGGCAAAATGTGGTTTATCGAAAACGCATTTACATTCACAAGTGAATATTACATAACGCTCTCTGTTAATGCCATGCTGGGTATTTTTTGCCGCCAGGCGTCATCGAGCCAATTCTAATTTTTACAGGGAAAAAGCCCTGATATCATCAGGTGCAGCCGCCGCAACTGCCGCAGCGCCAGTCCGCCTGATTGACGGCCTGATAAGTGCAAATGCATTTCATTACAGGGGATGCCGCGCGCGGCAAAAAGAGGGCGCAGCCAGTTTGCATTTTCGAGGCTCCATTCATCCTCAGTAAGACCTTCCGCATAATCTTCATCATCGGGAAAAGTGAAGCTGTAGATGCCATGTGTGCCCATATCTTTGATCATGCGCTCGGCATCAAAATTGAGCGCATGACCCAGATAGCTGATTTTTCAGTGCCCACGGCAGAGTGAGCTGCCTGTCGCACTCCATCTGGCAGCAAAGGGATTGGGCATGTTCAGGCGGAGGCGGTTTCTTTCTCAAAGTCCAGCATGACTTTATCATCCCGCACATCGACGGTGACATTGCCGCCATGCGCCAGACGACCAAACAGCAATTCATCCGCCAGTGCTGCGCGTATCTTATCTTGGATCAGGCGCGCCATCGGACGTGCGCCCATCAGCGGATCGAACCCCTGTTCAGCAAGATAGTCTTTTAGCGCGTCGGTGAATATTGCTTCGACTTTTTTGTCGTGCAGTTGTTCTTCAAGCTGGATCAGGAATTTATCCACCACGCGCAGAATGACATTTTTATCCAGTGAGGCAAAGGATACAATGGCATCCAGACGGTTGCGGAATTCAGGGGTAAACATGCGCTTGATGTCTGCCATTTCATCGCCGGTAGACGAAGTTTTGGTGAAGCCGATTTGCACTTTGTTCAAGGCTTCAGCGCCCGCGTTGGTGGTCATAATGATAACGACATTGCGAAAGTCCGCTTTGCGCCCGTTATTGTCGGTCAATGTGCCGTGATCCATTACCTGCAGCAGGATGTTGAAAATGTCCGGATGTGCTTTTTCAATCTCATCCAGCAGCAATACGCAATGAGGTTGTTTGCTGATTGCTTCGGTGAGCAGGCCGCCCTGGTCGTAACCGACATAGCCCGGTGGCGCGCCGATCAGCCGTGAGACGGCGTGGCGTTCCATGTATTCTGACATGTCGAAGCGATGCAAGGGCATGGCCATAGCAAAGGCTAACTGGCGGGCCACTTCGGTTTTTCCAACACCGGTAGGGCCCGAAAACAAGAAGCTGCCGATCGGTTTTTGCGGGTTGCCCAAGCCGCTGCGCGACATTTTGATTGCGCGTGCCAGTGCATCGATGGCCTTGTCCTGGCCGAATACGGTAGTCTTCAGGTCGCGATCCAGGTGTTTGAGTACATTACGGTCATCGTGCGAGACGGTGCGGGTAGGAATGCGGGCAATTTTGGCAATGATTTCTTCGATTTCATGTTTGCCGACAATTTTTTTCTGTTTCGATTTTGGCAAAATGCGTTGTGCAGCGCCTGCTTCATCCAGCACGTCGATCGCCTTATCGGGTAAATGACGGTCATTGATGAAACGGGCCGACAGTTCGGCGGCGCTGATGATCGCAGCTGCACTGAATTTGATGTCGTGATGCTGCTCGAAGCGTGATTTCAGGCCTTTCAGAATCTCGATGGTCTGTTCCACGGACGGTTCAGGGACATCGACCTTCTGGAAGCGGCGCGATAAGGCTGAATCTTTCTCAAAAATGCTGCGATATTCCTGATAAGTGGTCGCACCAATACACTTTAACGCGCCGTTTGATAACGCCGGTTTGAGCAGGTTGGAGGCATCCATAGTGCCTCCCGAGGCTGACCCGGCACCGATCAGTGTGTGAATTTCGTCAATGAAAAGGACGGCATTTGGCGCCTCCTTCAGTTCCTTCAGCACGGCTTTCAGGCGCTGTTCAAAATCGCCACGGTATTTGGTGCCGGCCAGCAGGGCACCCATATCCAGCGAATACACACGGGCATCTTTCAGAATGTCCGGTACGTTATCTTCAACGATGCGGCGCGCCAGTCCCTCGGCGATCGCTGTCTTCCCGACGCCCGCTTCTCCGACTAGCAGCGGATTATTTTTACGGCGTCGGCACAGGGTCTGAATGACGCGCTCCAACTCCGTGTCGCGGCCAATGAGCGGATCTATTTGTCCTGCCAGGGCTTCTGCGTTCAGATCGACCGTATATAGTTTCAGTGCACCTCCGTCGGTAGCAGCTTGCTCTGGTGCGAACTCGGGAGCCGATGTTTGAGTTTCTTTGCCTGCGCCGTGAACAAGGTAGTTCACTACATCGAGGCGATTGACGTTGCGTTCTGTTAGAAAATGAACTGCGTGAGAATCTTTTTCGCCAAATAGTGCTGCGAGTATGTTTGCACCGGATATTTCTTTTTTATTGGCCGACTGGGCATGCAAAATGGCGCGTTGAATAACGCGTTGAAATCCCAAAGTGGGCTGTGTATCCATTTCCGTGTCGCCGGGGACCACCGGTGTGTTGCTGTCGATGAAGTCAGTGATGATCTTGCGCAACTCTTCAATATCCAGGTGGCAGGCACGTAACACCTGTGCAGCAGCGGCATTATCGAGCATCGCTAGCAGCAAGTGCTCCACAGTAATGAATTCATGACGTTTTTGGCGAGCTTCAACAAAGGCCAGGTGCAAACTTACTTCAAGATCTTGAGCAATCATTTTAAACTTCCTCCGCGCTGCATCGTAATGGATGCCCATTTTGTTGCGCATACTGGGTTACTTGGGTAACTCGGGTTTCGGCAACATCCCGGGTAAACACCCCGCACACTGCCGAACCCTCGTTGTGTATTTTGAGCATGAGTTGCTGCGCACGTTCACTGTTAACAGAAAAAAAACGTTGCAAAACCTCCATGACAAATTCCATCGTGGTGTAATCGTCATTAAATAAAATGACTTTGTACATGCCGGGCGGTTTTGTGATGATGCGTTCCGGGGCGAGTGTCGAGTTGCTGTCATGTTGATTGGGCATTGGAGTATATTCTGACATTTAATAAACGTGTTTTTTTATTGACCAGCGATTTTTTTCAGTCTGCCTTATAAATTAGAGCTTGCTGTTTGACAAGTGCTTGAGGGTTAAATACAAATCGGTGTTTGATTCAAAGTATCTGCAGTACTGGTTATGCCGTGTGCGATCTTGGTTTCAAACAGTTTTACGGGGGGATTCCGTTTTTTATTGTAAGGATGTTATCACATGGCAATTGGTACAGTTAAATGGTTTAATGATGCAAAAGGTTTCGGTTTTATTACGCCTGACGACGGTAGTGAAGATCTGTTCGCACACTTTTCCGCTATCAACATGAGTGGTTTTAAGTCGCTTAAAGAAGGCCGGAAGGTTTCCTTTGAAATTGTAAAGGGTCCTAAAGGCAATCAGGCATCTAATATTCAAGCTGCTTAAACGGTCTGTTTTTAAAACTCGGTACGCAAGTGCCGAGTTTCTTTATTTACACTAACACAATGATGGTAAGAGTTTAACATGAAACGCTAAATGATCAATTTATTCAGATTGTTGTAAGTGTGGATATGCGCTGTCCGTGAAAATAATCTTGCCGTAACTGTCAGGCATTTCACTTTTCCCTGTTTTGCCATCGACCTTTGCCGTATATTCTTTCAAGTTGGCACCGGAATGTCAGCACAGCGGCGTGAAACGCTTAGTGGCTTTGAGCGCAATCCGTTATAATTTGCGCCTTAAATTTTTGAATGAGCCTTATGACCGTATTGTTGTGGATTGTTGCGGCCAGTGTTTTGGGTGGTGTACTGAGTGTAGCAAGTGCAGCATTGTTTGCGATGCATGCACGTGCGCACTGGCTGAACGGCCTGGTAAGTTATGCGATCGGTGCGTTACTGGGTGCAGTTTTTCTCGATATTTTGCCGGAAGCGATCAAACTAACTGGCAATGTTGCCATGCTTAGCGGCACAATTTTATTTGGTATCCTGTTGTTTTTCATACTTGAAAAGCTTTTGCTGTGGCGACACTGTCATCACGATCATTGCGAAGTGCATGAGGCTGTACATAGCTATCGTCGCAGCGGTTTGATGATTTTGGTCGGCGGTTCGTTTCATAATTTTGTGGATGGTATTATCATTGCGGCGGCCTTTCTGACCGACATACATCTGGGTATTGTCACGGCACTGGCGATTATCGCGCATGAAATTCCTCAGGAGGTCGGTGACTTCATGATATTGTTGCATTCGGGCTACAGCAAACCGCGCGCAATAGCACTTAATCTTATCTCCAGTCTGGCTACCTTGATCGGTGGTTTGCTGGCCTATTTTGCGCTGCAATCCCTGCAAAGTATCGTGCCGACCCTGTTGGCCCTGGCTGCCGCAAGCCTGATTTATATTGCCGTGGCGGATTTGATTCCCGGTTTGCATCAGCGCACCCGTATACGCGACACCGTGGAGCAGGTCTTGCTGATCGTGGCAGGCATTTCATCCATTTTTTTTGTCAATCTCGCAGTCGGCACCTGATGTTGAAAATATCAACTCTGGCGGTAATAAATCGCAAGTTGACTGAGCCATGAACATTGCCATAACGATGCGATGGGTACGTTGGCAGGGAATTTTTCCGGTTATCCAATCAGTCGGTGCCGGATATAAGGTCGTTGCAGGGAAAGTTGGTCAATTGATATTTAACCCGTCAGATTTAATGTTCCACTAAATTACAAAGCACTATGAAAATAATGAATAAAATCCCTTCGGTTGGCTTCGTGTCGCTGGGCTGTCCGAAAGCGACTGTTGATTCCGAGCATATCCTGACGCGACTGCGTGCTGAAGGCTACCTGATTTCTGCCAGTTACAGTGAGGCCGATCTGGTGGTAGTGAATACCTGCGGCTTTATCGACAGCGCAGTGGAAGAATCTCTGGATGCCATTGGTGAGGCGCTGGCTGAAAATGGCAAAGTGATCGTCACCGGTTGTCTGGGGGCGAAGGGCGATGTAGTAAAACAGACCCACCCTAAAGTGCTTGCCGTGACAGGTCCGCATGCTGCCGATGAGGTGATGGAAGTCGTGCATCAGCACCTGCCCAAGCCACATGACCCTTTTGCTGATCTGGTTCCGCCGCAAGGCATACGCCTGACGCCCAAACATTATGCTTACTTGAAGATTTCTGAAGGATGCAATCATCGCTGTACTTTCTGCATCATCCCCAGCATGCGCGGCGATCTGGTCAGTCGTCCTGTTGGTGAAGTGATGACAGAAGCTGAAAATCTGGTCAAGGCAGGCGTCAAAGAATTGCTGGTGATTTCCCAAGATACCAGCGCTTATGGCGTGGATCTGAAATATCGCACCGGTTTCTGGAATGGAAAACCCCTGAAGGCGCGCATGACTGAACTGGCAGTCGCGTTAGGAACTCTGGGGGTATGGGTGCGATTGCATTATGTGTACCCTTATCCGCATGTGGATGAGGTGATTCCGTTGATGGCTCAGGGCAAGATTCTGCCCTATCTGGATATTCCATTTCAGCACGCAAATCAGCGCATTTTGAAACTGATGAAACGGCCTGGCGACAGTTCAAATGTGCTGGCACGTATCAAAAAGTGGCGGGAGATTTGTCCTGAAATTACACTGCGCAGCACTTTTATTGTCGGCTTTCCGGGCGAGACGGAAGCTGAATTTGAAGAATTGCTGGCGTTTCTTCGTGTGGCACAGCTTGATCGTGTCGGCGCATTTGCCTATTCGCCGGTAGAAGGCGCCGTTGCCAATGAATTGCCTGATCATGTTCCAGCTGAAATTCAGCAGGATCGCCTGGGCCGGTTGATGTTGCTGCAGGAAGAAATCAGCGAAACAAGATTGAAACTGAAGATCGGCCGGACGCTGACGGTACTGGTGGATGAAGTGGACGAAGATGGTGCGATTGCGCGAAGTTTTGCCGATGCGCCGGAAATCGATGGCCAGGTGTATATCAGTGATGGCCAGCATCTGAAGGCCGGCGATATGGTTGAAGTCATTATTACCGATTCTGATACCCATGATCTGTGGGGTGAACTGGTTTAATCAGGGCTTGCACCGTGTCCGGATAAGCTGCAAGCTATGGGGCGATGAAATCAACTAACGATCATGGACAAGCAATTATCTGAACATACGCTGGCGATTGTGAGGCTTGTCTTTGCGACGTGCCTGTCACTGAAGTAACAAAGCGGGAAGCGAGCATTTCTGTCGCCCTGCAGACCGGGATGTGCGGTGGCAGTAAGGGCGCAAATATTTCCAGCGAGCGAAAGTCGCGCCTAATGTTGAACGCGGGCAGGACTGAAACTTTCTGATGAAAGTGGCATGCCGGGCGGTGGCGTGTTTTGCAGGTCTTTTCTGAATTGCTCGCGTTCTTGTGGTGACATTTGTTCAAAGCGTTCGCGCATTTCACGTCGTCTGGCTGTGCGTTGTTCAGGCGGTAAGTTCTCATAGCGTGTGCGCATCTCTTTTTGGTGGTCAGCGCGTTCTTCAGGTGTCATTTTTTCCCAATGTTCGCGCATTTGTGCATGCCTTTCACTGCGCTGTGCCGAACTCATGCTGTCCCACTCACGGCGTATTTCTTCCTGATGCTGTGCCCGAACTTCAGGCGTCATTCTTTCAATGTATGCGCGGATTTCACGACGTTTTTCGGTGCGTTGTTCGGGTGTCAGCGTTTGCATCTTCTGATTCATTACTTCACGCGCTTTTGCCCGTTCTGCAGGCGTCAAGTTTTGCATGCGATCCATGTATTGTCGTATGTTGAGTTGGGTTGAGTCTGGAAGCACTTCAGCGTAAAGGTTGCTTGATACTATGATGCAGGCGAATAGTATTAAGTTAATAATTTCTGTCACGATGAACCCCGAATGATATGTTAATGCCACTCGTAACATCATAAGTGTTAATTGTAAGTGTAGTGTTTTTGCCTGCGCCGATTTTGTAACAATTTGTTTCAATTATGCTTTCCACTTTCGACTTTCCACTCGCCACTTTCTACGCATGTTTGTGTATCATATCGACATGACAAATTCACAGCGCATATTGATTATTGATGATGACGTCCGGTTGCGTGAGTTGCTGCTGCGTTATCTTGGCGAACAAGGTTTTAGCGTCAAAGCCGTCGGAGATGGTAGCGCAATGGACCAGGCCTTGAAACTTAACCGCTATCAGATGCTGGTATTAGATCTGATGCTACCTGATGAAGACGGGCTGGCTATTTTGCGACGGTTGCGTGCAGCCGGTGAAAATGTACCCGTCATTTTGCTGACTGCGCGTGGAGATGAGATCGACCGGATCATCGGGTTGGAAATGGGGGCGGATGATTATTTGCCTAAACCATTCAATCCGCGTGAGTTGGTTGCGCGCATTCAGGCAGTGTTGCGACGCAAAGGGGTGCAGGCAATCGGAGCTCCCGAATGCGAAGAAAAGACCGTTAATTTCAGCGATTTTGAGCTGAATCTGGCAACCCGCGCCTTGACCCGGGCTGGTCTGGCGATTCCGCTGACGACAGGCGAATTCGCCTTGTTCAAGGTGCTGGTTACTCATCCTCGGGTGCCTTTGTCGCGTGACAAGCTGATGGAACTTGCGCGTGGCCGGGATCACGACCCGTTTGACCGGGCAATCGACGTGCAGGTTTCGCGATTGCGTAAACTGATTGAAATTGAGCCGGCTCATCCCCGTTTCATTCAGACCGTGTGGGGACACGGTTATGTGTTCGTGCCTGACGGCACGAAATCTTGAAAACCCTGCTACCTGGATCATTGCTGGCGCGGGCTTTTTTGCTTATCGTCGTGTTGATTGTGGCATCGTTGAGCGCTTCCGTGGTCATTTTGCGCCATGCACAACAAGAACCCCAGGCACAACAGATGTCGCAGTTGGTGGCTTCAGTGGTGAACCTCACGCGTGCTGCTGTGTTGTCAGCTGCGCCTGAGTGGCGTGGTGCGCTGCTTGCTGAACTTGCGGACGCTGAGGGGTTGCGTGTGCATCTTGCCGATGCGGGTGATGTACTTGCTGCATTGCCTGATCAACCGCCTGAATTGGCTCTGATGGTTAAAAAAGTGCGCCTCAAACTGGGTGAGGAGACGCGTTTTGCAGGCTCGCGCAACGGAATTGATGCGCTGTGGGTGAGTTTTTATATCGGTCAGGATGAATTTTGGGTCGCTCTGCCGCGTGAGCGTATTGAGCATCCTGTCTCGGAGGTGCTGCTGGTATGGGGCGGCGTGCTGCTACTGCTGGCCTTGTCCGGTGCTTACTTCATCGCGCGTCAGGTGGCTTATCCTTTGCGACGACTGGCGCAGGCAGCCAAACAAGTCGGCCGGGGTGAACAGCCTCATCCTTTGCCTGAACAGGGCGTGCAGGAGGTGATGGCAGTATCCGCTGCATTCAACCAAATGTCGGCAGATCTGGCTTCTAATGAGCGCGAACGTGCGCTGGTGCTGGCAGGTATTTCACATGATTTGCGCACTCCGTTGGCAAGGGTAAGACTCGCTGCAGAAATGACCGATGATGAGAGCCTGCGAGATGGTCTGATCGCAGATGTGGAACAGATGGATGCGGTCATCCGGCAGTTTCTTGATTATGCCCGGCTGGATGAAAGTGAAGCATTCGTTTTGACTGATATGCAGGCGCTGGTCAGGGAAGTGACTGAGCGTTTCATGTCATCAGCCAACTCAATCAAGCTGGAATTGCAAGCCGTGCCGGCGTTTACTGTCCGACCCTTGTTGTTAAAACGCGCGCTGGCTAATTTGCTGGATAATGCCGTTAAATATGGCGGCGGTGAAGTTACCGTGCAACTTTATAATGAAGCCGGCAAAGCCGTGCTGGCTGTGATTGATCAAGGTGGTGGTATACCAGACGCGCAACATGATTCGGTCAAAAGGCCGTTCATCAGGCTGGAGGCGGCACGCAGTGATGTCACAGGCTCTGGGTTGGGGCTGGCGATTGTCGAGCGTTCTGCCCGCCTGCATCATGGCGAATTTAAACTAGGTGAACGTGAAGGTGGCGGTCTGGTGGCAAAACTGATTTTACCGTAGCAGGCTGTGATTGAACTTGATCTATATCAGATATTCGCCAGTCCTGTGGTATCAAACACGGCTTAATGAGTGATAACTTTTCATCCAGTCAATAAGTTTAAGGGACTGGTTGAGGCAAATTATAATCGATTTATTTATTGGCGATGAGCGCCTAATCAGGATAGAAATACATGGAAAACAAAAACGAAATAAAATGGCTGGCACTACCTGAGGAGCACGATTACCCGGCCGCCCAATCTTATTTAAATCTCCTCTATGACGATCAGGCTGCGGCCAGTCTGGTAGTTAAATTGCAACAGGCCGCCATGACAAGTTTTAAAGCCAAGGATCTGTTTCGTGCTTCCGGCTTGTCTTTACTGGGTATTAGTAATTCCCATGTTGAAAAAAACCGTAAAAAAATCATGGATGGCAAGCCGCTCTCTCCGTTGCTCCTTGTGAGGGATAAGGCCAACGGCAAAGTCATCATTGCGGATGGATATCATCGCATGTGCTCGGTGTATGGCTTTAATGAGGACAGCAATATTCCTTGCAAGATTGTTTGAATGCGGGGAAAGCAATTTCGCCTGTGGCAGACCGGCAATAAGACAGCAGGGGGCTTCGCCTGATGCTTCCGGGCGATCTTCGGCTGCGCACAGAGCGTTACGCGATGAGAAAGGCAAGAGCCAATTTTATGGTTGCGTAACATCCGTCATTCAGCTTAGTTCTCAATGGCTTTTTCTGCCGGATACGCCCTGCTAAACGCCTGTATCACCTCCCGCACCACCTTGCGCTGCGGGGCGGGCAAGGCTAAAAACGCCTCGAACACTTCGCGCTCCTGAAAACCGATGCCTTCGTCCCAACGGGCACGGTGATCCTTAATCTGCTGTTTGATTTCCAGACCGAAGGTTAACTCTTCGGGGGGAATGCGTAACCATTTCGCCAAAGTTTCGATCTTATCCCAGCGTGGAATCGCTTGTCCCTTCAGCCACTTATTCACACCATGCAAGGTTACGCCTTTGCCGTAGTAGCGTTGGTTAAACTCTCTTTCCAGTATGGCTGCTTCAGGTTTATAACCGGCTTTTTCTATTGCGGCGCGTAACCGTTCAGCAAATTTCTGTTGTGAAGTATTCATGCAGTTACGTTACTTCGTTGCAAAGGACGCGACGTAACCAACATTAAAGTTCAGTCATAAGGTAGACTAATAGTTACGCAAATTACGTAACTAATCGCAATGTCTAAAACCCTGCTGGAACAACTCCCCGAAATCGTCGCTAATGGCCGCAAGGAAGCCGAACGCATACTGGAAAGTCTGGAAAGCCGTCACCGCGTCAGTTTGCAGACCCGCGAAATGGTGTTTCCCGCCAAGGACGTGGCGCAAGCAGATTTGCTGAGCCCGACTTCTCGTCATTCCGGCGAAAGCCGGAATCCAGCAAATGACAGTGAATGGAACAACCGCCTGATTTATGGCGACAACC
>Ga0316229_1003227_pt1 | contig 13026 bp, 12 predicted proteins | sample TBH18023metaG_FD_206011 | JGI IMG/M metagenome (GOLD analysis project Ga0316229, IMG submission 206011) | Freshwater microbial communities from Trout Bog Lake, Wisconsin, USA - TBH18023 | ecosystem: Environmental > Aquatic > Freshwater > Lake > Hypolimnion/Profundal zone | place: USA: Wisconsin...
ACTCTTTAACAACGGGAAAGCTGCCAACCAAGATGGCCGGCAGCCTGATGAACTCATTTTGCGATTATCTGGCAGTTGGACTTTACACAAAATTTTCAGCACTACCCAAGCAGACATTCTATGCTATGCCAAACTTACATCAACTTTACTTTAGATAAAATTCAACACTGTTCATGAACTACTTAATCCTAAAGCAAATCCTATTCATCCAGCGCCCTATAAGCGAGTAAACAAGTACGCTCACTATGAGTATTCTGTGAAGCCTCAAAAAGAAAATGGAGAGGTTCTTACTTGATCTTATTTTATCTTAATGACAAAGCTACTTCTTCACTTGTTCGAATCTGACCGATCCTGGGAAAGATATATTTACAAACATAATCATGCTCTTCTTTTGCCCCCGCGGTCATTGCATCTTCCACAAAAATTTGATGATAAGCATGTTGATAAGCTTCCCTTGCTGTAGTATCCACACCAATTGCAGTAGAAATACCGCATAGTACAATCGTATCGATTCCACGTCGCCGCAGCTGTAAGTCAAGGTCGGTACCATAGAATGCTCCCCATTGCCGTTTGGTAATAACATGAGCATTTTTAACATTTGCCAGCTCAGGTACAAAGCTATCCCAGCCTTCTGGAAATTGTACGGGATTCGTTTTCAAATCTATCCTTGGCTTAAACATATCTTTTCCATCTACAGATGAAACTCTTACAAGAACCACAAAGGCCCCCTTCTCTGTAAATGCATTGATTAATCTGCTTGCATTCTGAACAACCTGCGCACCGGTATAAGGTGAAAACTCCCTATTTATAATTCCTTGTTGCAAGTCTATAACTACAAGAGCCGTTCTTTCTGCTTTCATTAATTCAGTTTCACCCTTCTTGAGCTAATTTGTTCTTAAAATCAACACCATCTTTAAACAAACCACCCACTACCTGCCCCAAGTTATAGTAGGATGAACCCATCATGAGCATCGGATCGACTTTTAAAGGGTCCAGCTTACCTTCGCTCAGACACTGCTCGTTCACGTAAACGGCAACAATCTCCCCGAAGAACATTTCAAACCCAAACATCTCGATACTATTAATTACTTTGCATAGATAATTCATCGGACATTCTTTTATCATCGGCGCTTTCCCGACTTCGTTGTAGAAAGGCGTAAACAGCTTAGATTTATCTGTATCCCTTCCCGAAACTACGCCGCAAAAATCGGTTTTATCAACCATCTCCGCCGAAGGGATGTTGACGCTGAAATAGCCGTTTTCTTTTACCCCCTGCGTCGAAAAGTGGGTACTTTTCAAAGAAATGTAAAGGACGGCATCAAGACTCACTACGCCACAGGCGCCTATCGTTACGTAATTGGGTCTTCCGTCCACTTCTACTCCTGCCAGCACGGTTGGAAACGGCCCAACCGGCCGATTAGGCAACTTGATTTTTTCCACCAAAGCTCCCCCCTTTTACTTCATAGCTACTGTTATCATTACCCCAAATGTACAGTTAAAGCGGAACTAGCCAAAATAATTAGCGTGTTTTACAATCTTGCCACTAGTGGCAGGTCGAGTAGCTAATGCTCAAGAATACAGGCTTTGTATCGTCAGTCTTAGTTATAAGCAGGCGCACGGTGCTTTAGCATCGATGCGATTGCTTATACCCGTTAGGGTGAGAACAGAAAAGGTACAGGCAAATATGCCTATACCTTATGTCTTCGCAGATGGTGAAATGAATTCCTTTTCGTGTCATCGGAACCGTCCGAAACCACTGAAAAACCCATGTTTCAAACAGTACTTCGCGCCGGAAGCCAGGTCATTCGGGAAAGAATGTCGGTTATGGGTAATTCCGAATACAAACATGCCAAAAAAGAAGATACCAGTGCAGCAATCCTCTTTAAATTTACTGCCAAGGCCGTCAGTTTAGCCTGCATGCCCATACTTCTTAGACCGTAACCTCGGGCACGATCTAGACCATGGAAGCGTTTCATCTCGCCATTTTTCCATTCATGGCTCGCACGCTTTTTATACTTTTCTTGAAATTCTTCTGTTTTGGCGCACTGGCTGTATTCATAATATTCGGCGGCGTGCACCCCTACTTTAAACACCCGTGCCCGTGCTTTGCCAGCACATGCTGCTCGGTTTGGACAATGTTGGCATTGTGTTTTATCAAAGGTATAGCGATATATGTCATTCGTCTTTTTCGTTTTCTGGTACACTTTTTTTACCGTACCATTACCCATTTCGCAAAACCATTGGTCGCTATCCTTGTTGTAGCTAAACTTGGTCTCGTCGATTTTATATACAGAGGCGCTTGGTGGTATGATCGCGTCTACTTGGTCTGTTTTTAAAGTATCAAGGATCGATTTGCGAAAGTAAGCCTTGTCGCCATAGCAGGTGTCGATAGCCACACCGCATTCTTTTGAGCGTTCGTATAACGCGTTGAATTCTTCTCCATCCACATAGGCGCCGTCCCTGACTACAACGGCAGTTATAATACGTTCTTCTGGAATCATGGCAAACTCAATTTTGTAGCCGAAAAAACTATCAGTCTTCGATTTATATCCCACACGTGCGTCTTTATCGACCAAGGAACGAATGCTTTTCTGAACCAGAAACTTAGGCTCATCGATAATGTCTCTCGCTTTTGTTATCGCCTCTTGTATTTGTGGTCTTTGGGCAAGGAGGTCATTTTCTTCTACCGTTTGTATCACCTGGTTTAGATATTCTTTCATCGTTTTTTTAGCTAACTGATGATCCGCAATGATTTTGTAATCCGGGATTTCTGTATTAATTTCTGAGGGAATGGAGCCATTTTCTTCTTCCACCGCTCGGAATATCTTCTTTGCTAAATGCTTCATAAGCCGTTCAGGAACTTTTTTGATGGTGTTGGCCGCTGTATGAGTGGCATCAATACTAAGGCCAGTTCCCTTGATAATCCCTTGTTCAACACATTGCCGAACCACTTCTTGGATAATATCATCCACCGTAGTGTCTTTTAATCGTTGTGTCCGGAATTTTGCTAGCAAGCTGGCATCTGGCAACCCTTCTTCAGGATTCAGCCCAAGAAACCAGAGGTAAGCCAGATTCAACGCAGCTTCTTCAATGACCCTCACGTCAGAAAGGTTGTATAGGTACTGCAAAATCAGCAACTTTGCCATCATTTCCGGCTCTTTGGCCGGGCGACCCAAATGTTTGCTATACGAGTCAGCCAAAAGTGTATTTATAAAGCAGAAATCGACTGTTTTATCGATCAATTTTAGAACATGGTTCTCTGGAATTTTATCATACAAGATAGAATAGAGGGTTAATTGTTTGGGGCCGCGTTTAAGCATGCAATGAATTCCTCCACGATTTCCTTATATATCTTCATTGCACCTTGGACCAGCAAATCCCTGTGTAGTCTTGACTTTTTCAGTGGTTTCAAACCGTCCCCGCGAGTCCCTGCGAATCACCTGCATATGAATAATAGTTTAATATGCTCATCCTCCTAGATTGATCAATACCTCTTCTATTTTCTTCTCTAAGCCCTGAACACCTTTATAAACAATATGCCACACCAACAGAAACCAGCCCCGAGGAATCCTCCGGGCTGGTTTCATATAAGACACGAGAACCGTCCCTTTGTCTTACATCGCCAATATTAGAGGTATAAGTATCGGCACCGCCGCGGTCAGCACCAATCCGCTCACAAAAGCAATGAGCGCGGTTTGGCTGTCAGTGGCCCTTGTAATCAGCGGCAAAGTTGAATCCATTGTAGTGGCACCGCCTGGTGCGATAGCCGCGAGCTTGCCGGTATAGGGCACAAGCATCGGGATGAGCACAAACGCCATCAGTTCTCTGATAACATTGGCCAAAAAGGCAGTTGTGCCAAGCTCTAGGTTGTAAGTCGAGGAGATAAGAACGCCAGATAGGCTGTACCAGCCAAATCCCGCGCCAACCGCCAGCAGTTCTTTCACCGGCATCGTTAAGAAACAGCCTGCCGCTGCTGCGCCAAGAAGACTTCCGGCGCCGATCGCCGCCGGCACCAGCAATATCTTAAATCCCATCCGCCGGACGCTAAGCAAGGCCTCCCGGTTACGGCCGATATCGACTCCGACCAAGAATACCAAGAAGGCCAGTATTCCGTTGATCATCCCGTCCAGGGTGTCCACCAGCGTCGGCGGAATTACCGCCCATCCCAGCAGCATTCCTCCAAGAACAGCTACAGTAATCCACAAGGCCATCAGGTATTGTCTCCTTTGCCGCTTACCGGGATACACCGGGCCACCATCCAAAGTACGACGACACTACCGACAATACTGTATGTACTTATAACCACTGCCCGCCAGCCGAGCACCCCCAGGCTTGTCAGCAACTGCGCGTTGCCGCCGATTTGGGCACCCAGCGCCACCAACATGACAAACAAGGTTACCATCATAATCCGGTCCAGCTGATTCAGGCACTGTTCCGGCAGAATCCCCCTAGCGCCCACAGCAAGTCCAGCAAGAAGGGCCACTACAATCAACCACATAAGGCTTTCCTCATGACAGTACACATCCCTGCGGCATAGGCGCAATCCATGTTTAATAATTTCAACTCTGTTCCGTTCCTTTCATTCATAATGGCTGTCTCATATCTATGTTACCAGTATGCAGCCTTACTATCAATTCTCGGTTTTGTCTTTCCTGGACCATAAGGGTAAATTGTGGGTAAGTCCCATATCTTTAGCAGGAATAAAGCACAATTTTGCAGAAAGTCCAATAATTCGAAATATTTCTAAATATGCATTGGGGGTAAGGATAGTGCAAGAAGATACGAAAAAGGTTTCTTTTTCTCAAGCGATGCTGATTATAGTGATTCTTATGGGTACGCTAATCACAATAGTAGGCATATTAAAAATTCCAACGATTATTGCTTTTGTTTTGGCGCTAACATTTATTCACATTGTTTGTATTTCTATCGGGTTTAACATGTCCGAGCTCAACAAAGCTTTTTTTGAAGGTTGTAAGAAGGCAATTTTCATTTCAGTACTCTTAATGACTGTTGGTATGGTTATAGCATCATGGATTGCAGCCGGCGTTGTGCCTACACTTATCTATTACGGACTTAAAGTTTTGTCCCCGGCTTATTTCTTGTTAGGTGGGTTTTTGCTCTTATGTTTGGTTTCTTTATTTATAGGCAGTTCCTTTGCTACTGCTGGAACTATTGGCATAGCGCTAATGAGCATAGGTGCTGGCATGGGCTTTCCGCCGGCATTGACTGCCGGAATGGTTGTCTCTGGTTCAATTTTTGGCAACAAAATTTCACCCTTTGCTGACTCAACTAACCTTTGCATCAGTATAACCGGCGTAAGTATGGTTGATCACATTAAATCCATGTGTTGGTCTGTATTGCCAATTTTTGTGGCCTCAGCCGCTATTTATACCTGGCAGGGAATGGAGTTTGCCCAAGGATCACTTGATTATGCCAAAATAGAGCTCATCACAGCTACTTTGGAGAAAAACTTTCTTATTAGTCCTTGGCTGATGCTGGTTCCTGTTCTTGCAGTTTTTCTTATTGCCAAAAAGCTCTCTCCCGAAATAGCTTTAACGATTTCCGCTCTAACCGCCGTTGTAATTGCTATTATGGTCCAGCCATTCGCCGCTAAAGACGCTTTCACGTATTTAGCGAATGGTTTTAGCATTAAAACCGGAGTTAGTCAGGTGGATTCCTTGCTCAATCGCGGCGGTATTTCCAGCATGGTCATGATAGCTGCTCAGCTATTCTTTATCATGGGAATGTGCGAAATTCTCCAATACATTGGAGTTGTCAATATTGTCCTTGAAAGAGTGCTAAAATTTGTCCGCGGTGTGGGAAGTTTGATTGCTACAACTTTATTTATCGGACTTGCCGTTGATGCTTTAGCCGGCAGTCAATATCTGGCCGTAATTGTGCCTGGTCAAATGATGAAACCGGTCTTTGAAAAGGCCAAGATTAAACTAAATGTGCTTTCGCGCACCTTAGAAGATAGTGGGACAATATTTGCTTATCTTCTGCCTTGGTCAATATCAGCGATTGGTCTTGGTGCTATTATCGGAGTTGCGGTAACTGATTCTTATATCTATAGCTATCAGCTTTGGTTTAGTCCTATTGTGGCGTTAATCTATGGCTTTGCGAATATTGCCATCTGGAAAGAAGAAGGGTTTGATAAAGACAAAATAAATGCAAATGATATGTCTTCTTGAAATAAATGTGCCCCTTGGGGCGGACCCGTATTATCTTTGGTTATAGGCCATAAAAGGCATCGCGTTATTGCGATGCCTTTTATTCTTTGGAAATATTTCTACTTCGCGAAAAGGCTTCATCTTGGCCTGGTGAACCAGATGAACAAGGCTTTTCGCGGATCAGTTCTTTTTGAAAACCACTTCACCGCCGACAACAGTCATCAAAGGACTGATATCTTTGATCTCGCTCTCGGGGCAGACCATATAATCGCGGTCGAGAACTACGAAATCGGCAAGTTTGCCTTCTTTCAGCGAGCCTTTGATGGTTTCCTCGAACTGACCGTAAGCCGCCCAGATAGTGAACGACTTCAGGGCTTCCTCCCTGGTCATCTTCTCTTCGGGATACCAGCCTCCGGCAGGCTGCCCGTCGCGGTCCGTACGGGTGATAGCAGCGTAGAGGCCGTGATAGGGGTTCACAATCTCGATCGGAGCATCCGAACCATTCGGAATGACCAAGCCGGCATTGATAATCTTACGCCAGGCATAAGCATACTTCATGCGCTCAGGCCCGATCCGAGTTTCGGCCATGTTCTTGTCGGAAGTCGCGTGAACGGTTTGTAACGCCGGAATAATTTTCAGCTGGGCAGTCCGCTCGATATCGCTGGGCGTGGTTATCTGGAAGTGCTCGATACGCCAGCGATGATTCGATCCGACATTATATTCCTTCATTACTTGCTCGTATAGGTCAATGGAATTACGCACCGCACCATCGCCGATAGCATGGATCGAAAGTTGGAATCCATGCTTGGCGGCCTCGCGGAGGCTCTCCAGCAGTTCATCGCGGGTAGTTCTCTCAACACCCTTCCAATTCGCGCGGTCCTCGTAGCTGTCGAGCATGAGGGCCGTACGGGAACCCAGGGCGCCGTCAGCATAAAACTTTATGGCCCGAACGGTCAGGCGGTCGTCAAACAGGCCGATCTCCGGACCACTTTTATAATATGGTGCGGCATGATCAACGTTGACCATCGCGTAAATTCTGACCTTCAACTGGCCGGACTTGTACAGGTCTTTCATGTTCTGAATATCCTGCACGGAATCCATCGTCAAATTACCGGCACTGAGCGCCGAAGTCAATCCTTGAGAGAACAGTTCCTTCTGGGCCAACAAAATGGCTTCTTTGAGGCGTTCCGTGCTCAGGGGGGTAATTTTGCTGCGGATCATCGCCATAGCGTTTTCATACAGTATCCCAGTCAACTCGCCGTTATTATCCTTTTCAAGCACGCCACCCGTGGGCACTTCGCTCGACTTGTCGACGCCAGCCACCGCTAATGCTTTGGAGTTGACCCACAATGCATGACCGTCGGTACGGGTCAGCGTGACGGGGTGATTGGGCGCTACGGCATCAAGCTCGGCCTTATTGGGGAACTTCTGGTCAGGCCAGACTTCCTGGTTCCAGCCGGAGCCCACGATCCAGGTTCCTTCAGGGAGCCGCTCCGCTTCGGCCTTAATTTTGGCTATTATTTCCTCTTTGGGCAGCCAAAACGCATTGACCTGGAGAAGGCTGACGCCCTGTCGGGTATAGTGCATATGCCCTTCAATCAGGCCGGGAACTACTGTCTGGCCCTTAAGATCGACGACCTTGGTCTTGGCGCCTATATATTCCTTAACCCCTTCATTGCTCCCAACATACACCAGGTTTGGGCCTGTGACCGCCATTGCCTGTGCCTTGGGCTGATTGTCCTCGACAGTATAAATATTGCCGTTCAAGTAAACCTGCTCCGCAGACTCGGCCGCGAATCCGCCCGCTGGCTCCGTAAGAACAATGCTTTTGCTTGAAGCCACGTAAACCCCGCCCTTTCTCCGAGAATTTTGACTCATCTTAAACTGTGGCAATATGGTTCGCTTCGTCTATCCACTATATTTTTTTAAATAAGGACGTCATTCCACTTTTATCTTATCAATGGCTTTCTTTTCAATTGCTTGACACAGTCTCGTTTCTAGCTCTTTTCGTTCATATTTACCCTCCACTTACTTTATCTCTAAATATTTCTATAAGTTTTTCCATTGACCTCCAAAATAAATAGAGCTGGAAGCCAATCTTCCAACTCTATCTCCATATTTCGCAGTTACCAGTGGTACGGTTCACCGCGGCTGATCTTAAACGCTCGGTAAATCTGCTCCACTAAAAGCAGGCGGATCATCTGGTGAGTGAAGGTCAGCTTGGAAAAGGAGAGGCGTTCTTTGGCGGCGGTGAGCACTTGCGGCGACAGGCCGAAGGCACCGCCGATGATAAAGGTGATGTCGCTGCGGCCGTCAAGGGCCAGGGCGTCCAGTCGGCCGGCAAGTTCCACCGACGACAGCTGGGTGCCGCCCAGATCGAGAACAATCGGGTAGCTGCCGGCCCGGATATTCTTCAGAATCCGCTCCCCTTCGCGGCCCAGAACCTTCGCTTTCTCAGCCTCGGCGGGGCTATCAGGCATCTTTTCCTCATTGACTTCCATGATGTCAAGACGGCAAAAGGGCGTCAGCCGTTTGGTGAATTCGCCGATGCCCTCCGCCAGATATCTTTCTTTGATTTTACCGACAGCCACGATACTAATTCTCATCTCACTGGCTCGGCAATTCTTCTAACAGTACGTTGACCGTCCGGGTCTGGCCGCCGCGGCTGATGAGGACTTCCACCCGGCTGCCCACCGGCTGAGTTTCCACAATCGAGCGCAGTTCAGCTACGCTGTTGGTGTCTGTCCCCGCCACCTTGAGGATGACGTCGCCTTCACGGATGTCGGCCTTGGCGGCAGGACCTCCGGGGGTCGTCTTATAGACATAGACGCCTTTGTCAATATTCAGCTCAGATCCCATCCTGGCCGCCAGATTCTTGTCGATCAGGCTGACCCCGAGATAAGACCGGGCCACTCTGCCTTTTTCGATGATCGCCTGGATAATCGGCCGGACGGAGTTGATCGGAATGGCAAACCCGATGCCCTCCACTCCTTGGGCGGCCAGCTTGGCGCTGTTGATGCCGATAAGCATTCCGTCGGCGTTGATCAGGGCCCCGCCGGAGTTGCCGGGATTGATGGCGGCGTCGGTCTGAATAAGTTTAAAACGGCGTTCGCCGATTTCGATGGTCCGGTTAAGGGCGCTGATGACTCCGACGGTAACGCTGCCCTTGAATTCAAGGCCCAGCGGATTGCCGATGGCAATGGCCGGTTCTCCCACCAGCAGGGAGTCCGAATCTCCCAAAGTAGCAGCAGGCAAGCCGGTGGCGTCAACCTTGACCACTGCCAGATCGGTGGGCTGATCCACCCCGATTACCCGGCCGGTCAATGTCCTGCCGTCAGCCAGCGACACCGACAACTCCTGGGCATTTTCCACGACATGAAAGTTGGTGACGATAAAGCCGTCGGCTGATATGATAACCCCGGAACCGCTTTGTTCCACCGCGATTCTCCGGTTGAATAAATCGCGGGCGACAGCCTTGTTGGAGATGCCGACCACCGCCGGGCCTACAGCCTGGGCGGCGCGGACCACCGGAGTATTGCGGGCCTCGGAGATTTGGGCGTGGGCGGTAGGGGCGAGGAGATTCTGCGGCATGGAACGACTGGGTGGCGCGAGTTTGGCGAGGAATTGTCCGCCGTAACCCAGAACAAGACTGGCGCCGATAACTGCTACGATAAAATACGGGGCCAGCCGCCTGTAAAGCAGTTTCATCGGGAGTATCCCTCCTAGTTCTGTTCCACCCCGGCCGTACGGTCAGGGTAGGTGATGTGCAAGGTCACGTCCGTGCCGATCCGGCAGCCCTGCTCCGCCAAAATAGTAGCCACCGTTTTTTCGGCGATCTCCGGACGGTTGTTCTCCTGACTCATATGGGCCAGAAAAACGTGGCAATGGCTTTTGCGATCCAGTCTGGCCAGAGTCCAGCCGGTGTCGGTGTTGGCCAGATGTCCCCGGTTGCTCATGATACGCTGCTTCAAAAACCACGGATAGGAGCCCTGTTTCAGCAGGTCGACATCATGGTTGGCTTCAAAGACCAGCGCATCAGATAACGCCAGCGCTTTTTTCACATTATCGGTAACAAAGCCCAGATCGGTGGCAAAGCCGCATTTTTGCTGGCTGTGATAAAAGCTGAAGCCCACCGGGTCTGCGGCGTCATGAGAAATACTGAAAGGCTCGATCTTCACCTGACCGATATCCAGACTCTCGGCCAGCTCACGCCGGCACTCCGGCGGCACCCATTTGTCCACAGCCGTCTGCTTATCGATGGCGTCCCAGGTCGCCGGGCGGGCGTACACCGGCAGACGAAACTTGCGGGTAAGGGTCGGCAGACCGCAGACATGGTCTCGGTGCTCATGGGTGATAAGTATCCCGTCCAGCTCTTCGACGGCGGTACCCACCGCGGCCAGGCTCTGCTTAATCCGTCGGGCGCTGATCCCGGCGTCAACCAGGATATTGGCTCCCCCTATTTGTAATAATGTCGCGTTCCCTGTACTGCCGCTGGCTAAGACATGGATCTGCATAGAAGGCTCCTCTACAAGATATTGGGGTTTGTTGTTTTTATTCGCGACAAAAACCACAAAATCCTTCTTGCAAAATACCCTGCGTCCTACTGTGGCGGCAGTTCGGCCAGCACGGCCCGGCGGATATCCTCCGGGAGGGCGGCAAGTAAGATAGTGCTGATTTGCTGCAGTCGCGAGGCGGATTTTGCCTCGAACCTCAAGGTGAACAACGGCTCGGTCACCGAGGAGCGAATCATTCCCCAGCCGTCGCTGAATTCAATGCGTACGCCGTCAATGCGGTTGGGACTATAGCGCGCCAATTTTTCGGCTGCTTCCGCCAGGATGGCCTCTTTGTCGCCGCAGGCGTAGGGAATTCGGATATCAGGGGTCAGCAGGTAGTTGGGAATGGCGTCGACAAGCGCCGCCAGCGAATCGCGGCCGGCGACGAATTCGCAAATCTTCAGCGCCGCGAACATCCCGTCGTCGTAGCCCAGCTCCCGAAAGAAGAAATGGCCGCTGATTTCTCCGGCAAACAAGGCCTCCTCTTTGAGGAAAGCCGTCTTACTGAAAGTGTGCCCGGCCCGGGCCATCACCGGCCGCCCTCCGGCCTTGGCGATTTCTTCCGCCACCACCATCGAGCATTTGGCGTCATAGACGATGGTTCCTGGCTGCTGTTCAAGGTAATACCGGGCCAGCAGCACAATGATGTCGTCGTTGTCCACCGGGCGGCCATTCTCATCAACAAAGCTCACCCGGTCACCGTCACCGTCGAAGGCCACCCCAATAGCAGCCTTGCTGGCCCGCACCATTTCCCCGAGGCTGGCCAGGTTTTCCGCCACCGCCGGATTGGGCGGACGGTTGGGGAAATCCCCGTCCGGTTCACAAAACAGTTCCACAACTTCATAGCCCAGGGACCGGAACAGGCGTGGCGCAATCCGGGAAGTAGCGCCATTGCCGGCGTCCACGACCACCTTCAGCGTCCCTGGCTTGGCCCTGGCGGCGGTAAACTCCAGATACGCGTCAAGCACCGGTTGCTGCTCGATGGTCCCGGCTCCATACACCCTGGCGTCCTGCCCCACAAGTGAGGCTATTTCCAACACATCGGCCTCGCTGACCGGCTGTGGACCGAGAACCAGTTTAAAACCATTATAAGGTGCAGGGTTATGAGAGGCGGTGACCATCACTCCCCCCGCCGCGCCGGTGCTCGCCAGCGCGAAATAAAACAGCGGTGTCGCCACTGTGCCGATATCGATGACCCGGCAACCCGACTCGGCCAGAGCGTCCAACATAATCCGCTGCAGCGCCGGGGTTGAAAGACGAACATCCCCGCCCACCACCACCGTGCGGCCGGTCAGTTTCAACCCGATAGCCAGACCTATTTTACGGGCCATCAGGTCGGAAAGATCTTTTCCGGCGATGCCTCGGATGTCGCAAGCATGAAAAATAGTCATCTAGTAGTCTCCTTCTCACCCGCTAAGCGGTGTCACCGCTATTGTAGCACGTCCCGCCGCCATATTTCAAATGTCAAAAGAGCGCCGCTTTATCTTGGCGGCGCTCTTTAGACATGAATCGGTTTAACCTCAGGAGCTTTTAAAAGGTGTACGGCGCAGGTGAGGCAGGGATCGAATGAGCGGATCACCCTGCCAACCTCGATCAGACTTTCGGCGTCAGCCACCGGCGTGCCTATCAGCGCTTCCTCCAGCGGTCCTCGGCCGCTGCCGGCGTCCCGCGGCGAAAGGTTCCAGGTTGTAGGGGGCACAATCTGGTAGTGGTCGGCTGTGCCCTCGGTATAGCTGAACCAGTGCCGAAAGCTCGTCTGCCGCTGTGTGGTGCGGGAAACATCCCGAAAGACATCAGATGGCCGTTGGTCCCCGGTCGCGGTATTTATTGTCCAGTGATAGCGCAATTCTATTGTTTCGGTTAGAAACTGCATCATACTGGGATTGACGGCGTTGTACAGCGATATGGTATTGCCGGTGCAGCTGCCCAGTTCCAGCCAGATAACCGGTGGCCGGCTCACCTTTCCCTGGGCCAGCACGTCGCGCATCACCGGCACCAAGAGTTCGCTAAGGCTGACACCCACCGCCGAAGTCATGCAAAGGTTCAGAAATTGCCGCCTTGTCAGCATGGATTAACCCCGTTTCGGTCTGCGCTCTTCTTCGTTCAGCCAGATATGCAGCGCCGTGTACAGCAAATAACCGGCCAGACCCAGTAGCAGCCATACATACCCTGTTAGCGCCAAATAGCGGCCTATCGCGGTCTGCACCGTGCTGACCTGGACAAAATCGCCCAGAGCCAGAAGCATCCCGCCTCCCACAATCATCAGCGCCATTACCCGCTTCATCCGCTCGCTGATATCCAGT
>Ga0316229_1003234_pt1 | contig 13007 bp, 3 predicted proteins | sample TBH18023metaG_FD_206011 | JGI IMG/M metagenome (GOLD analysis project Ga0316229, IMG submission 206011) | Freshwater microbial communities from Trout Bog Lake, Wisconsin, USA - TBH18023 | ecosystem: Environmental > Aquatic > Freshwater > Lake > Hypolimnion/Profundal zone | place: USA: Wisconsin...
ACGGCAGTCATCCCTACCCCCATCGTCGACGGCGACCTCGTCTATGTTTCCTCGGGATACAACATTGGTTCTCACCTGTTCCGGGTAGCGGCCACCGACGGCAAGTTCTCGGCCACGCCGATCTTCGCGAACCGGACTATTGCCAACCAGCATGGGGGCGTGGTGAAGGTGGGGGATTGCCTCTACGGCTATTGCGACAGCAAAGGCCTCACCTGCCAGGACTTCAAGACCGGCAACCTCCTTTGGAACAACAAAGAGAAGGTCAAGAAGGGCGCGGTCTCCTACGCCGACGGCCGCTTGTATTGCCGCGAAGAGGACAACGGCAACTTGGTGCTCGTCGAAGCCGTACCCACCGGGTTTTCCGAGAAAGGCCGCTTCAACCAACCCGACCGTGCCAAGGAAAAGGCCTGGCCGCACCCGACCATCGCTAACGGAAAGCTCTACGTCCGCGACCAGGACGTGCTCCTGTGCTACGACGTCAAGACGCGCTGAGCCTCATAGAAGGTCTGAAGGTCTGGACTGCGGTGGCCATCGTCCTTGAGGCAGGCGTAGGTAGCTTCCAAGCTCAACTGGCCTCGACCACTCGCCTATCGGGGATGCAAAGCGCCGTCGCAGATGAAGGGCTGCCAACCGGCCAGTCGAACAGTAGCACGGGTCCACGACAATGCCGTCGTCGCTCACGGCGGACCGGTCATTGAGGGTAGCTAGCCATTAATGCACCAGTAGGATCCGATAGAACCGCATGGAGTCTGGACCGGCAGGATCAGTGACCGACAGGGTTCCGCCAGTGGTATTCTGAGGACTCCCGAGGTTAACCCAATTCCCCGAGGAGAGGTTGGTCGAGTACTGCACCTGGTAGTTTTGGCCGCTGGCGGCCAGCCACGAGAAGTCTAAGCTGCCGTTGATCCGGGCAGCGTGTTGTATGGTCGGGGCGGGAACGGAATAGTAGATCGTGCCGGCAAGCCCTACGCCCCCACCGTCTCCTCGTCCGGCGCCGCCGGCGGCTGAGACGGTGCCCGAGTAGCCGAAGCGATCCCGTACCCAGAGGGCAATGCGCCCTCCGCCGCCCGCGGCGCCGAAAGAGGTCGCGTTGCCGCCGGTGGCCATGAGGGAACCATGGCCGACCAGGGTATCGGCCGTAATCCAAATGCTGCCACCAGCGCCGCTCCCCGCGGTGGTCGTACTGGCCACCGCTCCGTTAGCGGATACCGAACCGAGCAGATACAATGCCCCATTGACTGAGAGCCGGATCGCGCCACCGCCAGCGGCGCCGCCACCGGTGCCGCCACCACCACCAGCACCGCTCCCCAGGGTGATTGGAGCGTTGCTCGCACCATAAGACCCACCGCCCACGGCGGAGCCCCAATAGCCGCCATTGACCGATTCCCCTCCAGTCCCGCCGTGACCGGCCCCGCTACCGTAACCGTAAACACTGATGTTGCCTGTGCCGGGGCCGGCGAGAGCGCCGAAACCCATCCCATCGACATCGAACGCGGCCTCGCTCCCAATCCACGCATTGCCGAGGCAAGCCCAGAAGAGACCTGCCTGGCCCGCGTCATGGGTCACCACGGCGCGGTTGGTTACCACCAGATTCCAGAAGGTTTGGGGGGCATCGGGTTTCACTATCGCGGCACCTGCGATAGTGAGATTGAATAGGCTGGTTGCTGGCCAAAGGGAACTATTGAGCCGGGTCGCACCGGCGTTGGTGCTGTTGTCCACCAGGACTGTCCCCCGGGGATCGGCGGCCAACTGAGTGAAGATGGTGCCCGCGCCGCCGTTTTCATACCCCAGCCCGCCCACGGCGCTGATGGTGCCGGCGAAGTTGTTTTGGCTGAGATAGAGTGCAATGCGGCCACCGCCGCCACCGCCGCCACCGCCGGTGACACCGCCCGCCCCACCACAAGCCGAGATTGAACCGCCGCCGGCGAGGGTTTCCGAGTTGATCCACCAACTTCCGCCGGCGCCGCCGCCCTGCTGGGCACAGCAACCACCCGATGGGGATCCGTCAGCGACTAACGCTCCATCGATGCGCAACGTGCCCGCCACATCTAATTTCGCCGCCCCGCCACCCGCCCCACCTGCGCTGCCGCCGCCGCCGCTGCCCCAGTCCAGGGGAGTCAAGATCGGATCGTAAACCCCGCCGGCTGCGCCCCCATAATTGGCTGCAGTTCCCCCCACCCCGCCGTGCCCAGCTCCAGTCCCCCACCCGCCACCATTCTGCATCCCAGCACCCGGCCCTTGCTCGGGACCCCAGCCCATGCCGGCTAAGTCGATAGCGGCTCCAGATTCGATGCTGGCATCGCCGAGGACGGTGATGGTGAAGTTGCTCAAGCCGGCGGCATACGACAACGTGCCGTAGGTCAGCACGTGTAAACTCGTGGCCGTTAGCGAGGCCATTGCGCTGGCCCGTCCCTGTTGGGCGACCACGAGCTCCATCGGTTCCGCCATGATCAACGGAGTCCAGGCACCGGGGTTGCCACCGTTCTCCACCAACAGATGGCCGCTGGGTTCCGCGAACGACCGAGTGTAGATCGTTCCGGCGCCCGCGGTTTGATAACCAACTCCGCCTCTCGCGCTCAAAATGCCCGTAAAGGTATTCTGACCGAAATACAGTGCAATCCGTCCTCCACCGCCGCCACCGCCACCGCCCGCGACACCGCCCGCGCCGCCACGAGCCGCGATCGAACCACTGCCGGCGAGTGTCCCCGCGTTGATCCACCAACTACCGCCCGCGCCGCCGCCCTGCTGGCCGCAACAACCGCCGGAAGGGGCGCCGTCCGCGGTCAAGGTCCCATCGATGCGCAGGGTGCCGGTCACCGTGAGCCAGGCCAAGCCGCCACCCGGTCCGCCGGAACCACCGCCGCCACCGCTGCCCCACTGACTTGGCGTCGTCACGGAGTCATAAGCCCCACCTGGAGCGGTCGCCCCGTTGACCTGGGTTCCACCGAGGCCGCCGTGGCTGGCACCCCCACCCCACCCACCACCGTTACGAGTGCCCGCGCCGGGTCCTTGCCCGGTCCCATAACCGCAGCCCGACAGGTCAATCCGGCTCGCCGCGTCAACGACCAGGTCACCAGCGAGGGTTAGGTTCAGAAGATTGCTCCCCTCGCCGACGGGCGCGGCGGAATGGGTCAGGATCGCCCCATTGGCAATCCACATCGAGCCGAAGCTGTGCCTGCCGTTTATCGTCAGCGTCGCTCCCTGAACGGTGAGATCCTGCCCGTCGTAGGTGACATCGTCGGCAGCGATGGTTGTATTACTGTTCAAGGTCGCTGCGCCTGCGCTCCCCAGCGAGAGCGTCATGACGAGCAGAGACATGAGGTTTCTCTTGGTTTCTTTCATGGGATTGGTTGAGGTCAAAATGCCAACATGGCCGCCAGTTTGAGGCTCACAGTCCGCAGTCCGCGAACGAGTATCGGCGATTGGGCCCTCATCGGCGGTCTTTCTACGACGACACGGTCTTCAGTTAGAATACTCCTCCCCGGTGCCGCGCCCGGCGGGCGGGGACCCGTCGGGAGATTCAACGTGGCTGCCAGCTCGTCTTTGGTTCGTCTCTCCTTGGCATCGCGCCGGACGAATGAGCCCGCCGAGCGAGAGGGCGAGGGTCCCATCCTGCTCTCCCTTCACCCCACTTCGAAGCCCAGCTCGGCGGGTAAAACCCGGTCTGAATGACGAGAACACCTCCTCGATGACCGCGAGCAATCGTGGCGTATCCAGCGGTTTCTCCAGAAAGGCCGCCGCCCCTTTGCCCAGGCATTCGGCCTCCAACTCAGGCTTGCCAAACGCGGTCAAGATGATCACCGGCAGTTGTGGGAAGGCGTCGGCGACCATCCCCAGTATGGTGCTGCCGCCAACCACGGGCATCCGTAGGTCGGTGATGACCAAATCAAACCGTTCTCGCCGGTTGGTCAAATGAAGCACGGCTTCCCCAGCGTGACACGCGGTCGTGACTACCGCGCCTTCACCCCCCAGCACCTTACCCAACGCGCGGAGCATCGCCTGGTCATCGTCGATCACTAGAATGCATTTCCCGTAGACAGATGTCATCAATGAACGATCTGTCAGCATTCTTGATGCCAGAGTTCGAATGCGAGAGAAGGTCACTGGGGGTTAAAGCCTTAGGACAACTCACCCCTGCCGGAATCCCACCTTGCTGTGCCAGAATGGCAGGCTCGCTGCCACAGCGGCATACAGGTCGGCGTGGGTCAGCGTCAGCAGTCGAGCTTCGGCCTGGAGGTTTCGCGTCCCGCTTCGCCGCAATTGTCCATCCCGAAGCACATGGAACGACGTTCCATTTTAACTCGCCGTGGTGGATCAGTTGCTGAATGACCAGAGGTTGCACCAGGGTGGCAGCGACCGCCGGCGTGGTGCCATACCGCGCGAGGTTTTTCACCGCAGCCGGAGCGTTCAGATTCCGAGGCCATGTCGCCGGGGACCACCCGCCCGATGGTCGCTGTGTCATCTTTGCGCGGCGCCTAGTCTCACTGCGCTAGCAGTCGATAAAACCGCTGTCGGGCCAAGTTCACGGTGTTGGACACGGAGAGCGTCCCGTTGTTTCCCGGCAGCGGACCACCGAGGTTCAGCCAAGGGCCGGTGCCCAGGTTGGTCGTGTACTGGACCTGGTAGTTGTAGCCTGCCGCCGCACTCCAGGAGAAGGCGATGGTGTCCGATGACGCGCGCAGGAATTGGAGGAGGGGTGGGGGCGGCGCGACGGGGTTGGCGGCGCCGGAGGCGAGCTCGAAATGGTCAACCACGGCCACACTCAGAAAAGTCGGGTCCCCTCCCAGATAGAAGCCCAACTTGGTCGGAGCCAAGGTGGCGCTGGAGGCGGTGCCTGGATTGAACGTAAAGTCCACGCCGTTGGTGCTCCAGGAACTGGTGTAAACGCCGTTGGTGCGCTGCAAACGTAGAAGGAACGGCTGATCACCGAAGGCCAGCGGGAATTGCGTCGGGATCGGACTGGCGCCCTGCTCGATGACCATTTGGCCCTGGCTGGACGGTCCCCAGTAGCTTCCGTAGTAGATGGAGCGGACATAGTTGTCGGTGTCCTGCCAGGCAATCACACCGACCTGGGGTGAATCGGCGTGGTTGGGCACAAATTTGGAAACGCCCAGAGTGATGGTGAAGTCGTCGTTGGTCGGCGCGTCCACCGCGAAGAGATGCAGCGGCCGGTTGATCGAAGACCAAGCCTCACCGTAGTCGGCCCGCGCCCGCATCTGGCCGGGCAGAAGGTTAAAGTAGCTTGTGTCGCTGGGCACCGTCGTCCAACTCGAACTCAAGCCGCTGGAAAAGTCATCGCGGAAAAGCACTCCGGTGGGGTTGCGCACGACGATGCGCAGGGTCTGGTTGGCCGATCCAAACGCGTTCGTAGCGGTGACGATCGAATCGTAAACGCCGGAGGCGGCGGGGGTGCCGGTGAGGAGGCCACCCGGCCCGATAGCCAGACCCGGCGGCAGACCGGAGGCGCCGAAGCCAGTGGCGTAGTCAGCGTTGACTTCCCACGCAAAGGGTGCGCCTTGGAGTGCGCCCGTGAGGTTGGCGCTGGCGAAGACAGGGGGAGTGCCCGCGTTGGTCATAGTGAGCGCGGAAACCTCGAAGTAGTCGATGAGCATGGTGTCGCTCAAGGTGGGATCCACGCCCATCCAGAAGCCCACTTGGGCCGGGAGACCGTTGCCATAAGGTGCGGGGACCGCACCGCCGAGGCTGAGGAAGTCCGTGCCGTTGGTGCTCCACCAACCCGAATACAGGTTGCCTTGCTTCACCAGGCGCAAGACGAAAGCATTGGTGGCGAAGTCGATGCTGGTGCCGGCGCTGTAGGTCATGGTCTGACCCGATTCGATGGAAACGCTGCTGCTGCGCGAACCAGTGCTGGCTTGGTAGCCCAGACGGACATTGTTGTCCGTGTCATCCCAGGCGACCAGGAAGATGCCTGGATAGTTGCGATCGCCAAGGTCGTACTTGGAGACGCCCAGAGTGACCATGAAATCGCCGGCGGTCGGGGTGTTGAGCGCGAACAAGTTCAGAGGGCGGTTGTAGTAGGTCCAGGTGTCGCCATAATTGGCACGCAGATTCATCTGGCCGGGCGGGAAGCTGTAATAGCTGGCGTCGGTGGGCAGAGTCGTCCAGTTGGCGGCCAGACCGTTATTGAAGTCTTCGCGCCAGAGCATGCCCACGCCGTCGCTGATGACAATGCGAAGGGGTTGCGTGGTGGCCACCTGCGCGTTGGTGGCCGTGATGGTAGCGTTGAACGCGCCGCCCCCGGTCGGCGTGCCGGTGATGAGTCCACTCGCGTTCATGATCAAACCCGGCGGCAGGCCCGCCGCGCTCAGGCCGCTCCAGTAATCCGCCGTGACCTGCCACACGAAAGGTGAACCGAGCATTCCGGCCGTCAGCGCCGCGCTGGTGAAGGCCGGCGCGGCGAGCATCGCGGCCTGGGCGGAAACGTGGAAGTTGTCGAATTTCACTGAGATCGGGTCAGCAGTGCCGTTGTTCTGGAGCGACAGATAGATAGTCGCCAGGTTGGTATTGCAGGTCCGCTGCCAGAGAAAGGTATTGTTGTGGTAGCCTTTCATGAGCGTGCCCGTGCGGATGACGCGGAGGGTGCCGTTGGTGTCAGACGCAGCCACGATGCCTTGACCGCCTGCCTGGCTGTCCCAGACATGGGCGTTGTTGCCGCCATAATTTGGCTCGTTCCCGCGGACCACACAGAAGGCCTGGCCGCCGTAGACGACATTGAGTTGAATCTGGTTACCCCAGCCCCCGCCGGTGTAGGTCAGGCCGGCCTCCCGATAATCGGCGCGCACATCAAAGTCTCCGCTCGCCGTGACTGCGGAATAAGCAACCGCCCATTCTCCACCCCCGCCGCCGCCGCCAGACGCCTTGGACATCGCGAGCGCGCCCTGACTCTGATCAATCGTATAAAGCTTGGCGTTGTTCTGCACCCGCCACGAAGCCGCGCCGGAGCCGGGCGTGAAGGTGTCCGTGTAAGCCTGCATATTCGTCGCCGGCGGCAGGGCAACGACCTCGAAGTAATCGAGCCAGGCGTGGGTGCTCAAATTAGGATCGTCGCCAAACCAGAAGCCCAGTTTGCTGGGTTGACCGTTGCCGTTGGCAACCGAGTTGTTGGCAAAGGCCAGGAAGTCCACCCCATTGGTGCTGTAGTAAGCCGTGTAAAGGTCGCTCGCGCCGCCGCCCCGTTTGACCAGGCGCAGCAGGAACGGCTGGTTAGTGAAATCCACCGGAAGCGAACCACCCGTCACGACCTGCGCTTGCTCGCCGACGAGTTCCAACCCCCGTCCATTGCCGTAGCCGTAATCGAAGCGGACGTTGTTATCGTAGTCATCCCACACCGCCAGGCAAAGACGGTTGTAATTCACGGCCGCTGGTTCGTACCGGGCTACGCCCAGAGTGAGCATGAAGTCGCCCGAAACAAAGTTGGAGTAGGCGAAGAGATTCACCGCACGGTTGTAATTCTGGTAGGTTTCGCCATTGTTGGCCCGCACGTCCATGAGGCCGGGTTGGAAGGCGAAGTAGTTCGAATCCACCATGACCGCATCCCAGTTTGCACTCAAGCCGTGGTTGAAGTCTTCGCGAAAAAGGATGTTGGCGCTCGCGTTGACCACGAAGCGCAGGATTTGCGTCGCGGAACGCCCGAAGCCGTTGGTGGCGGTAATCAGCACATCGAAGACTCCCGCGGCCGCGGTAGTGCCAGTGATGAGACCCGTGGCGCCGTCAAGCGTCAGCCCGCTGGGCAGGCTCTCGGCAGTGTAGCCACTGGCGAAGTCCGCCACGACCCGATGCAAGGCCGCCACATCTTGCTGCGCGCCAACCAGGCTCGCGCTGGTGAATACCGGAACGAGAGCGACGCCCGGAATAAATGATTCCTGATACATAAGCACGCCATCGACCGTTTTCCCGCTGGCTTCGCGAGTGGAGCCGTCGAGCGGATAGTAAGCGGCCAATCCGGGCTCCGCGCCCGTCAGCGGCTGGCTGTTTCGCTGGCGGATTTCATCGAGGGTAAGCGCCCGGTTCCAGAAGCGGATCTCGTCGACCGCGCCGGAGAACTTGTCGTTCAATTCGCTTGGTCCGCCGACCCAGATCAATCCGCCGACCGGATTGAGGGTGCCGCTGACGTCAGCGGTGACGTCGAGATAGCCGTCGACGTAGAGCCGGGCGTTCTGAACATTGGTAGCAGCGTCAAAGGTCAACGCGAAGTGATGCCATTCGTTGTCATTGATCGGCCTGCCGCCCCAAAGTTCGACCATGCCCGTCGTGGTGAGGAGTTTGGCGCTGGGGCGGCGAAGCCCGGCCCATGCGTGGGTTTGCAGGCGGTAGGCCCCACGGGAGTCGGCGGAGCTTTCGCGCTGGAGCAGGAGGCTGTTCTGCGAGCAGTTCGTGTCGGGGCGCACCCACATCTCGACCGTCATCGCGTTGCTGAAGGCGAAGGCCGGCGTGCCGGGAATCTGCAGATTGTCGCGGCGCAGGTTGTCCGCGCTGCGCTGCAACAGCAGCGCCTGGTTGTTCGCTGACAGCGGACCGGCGGCCGGTTGGTAATTCCGGTAAAAGACATCCCAATCAGGCGCTCCGCCGGCCGGCGCAGGAAAATAGCTGTGGAAAACCACGTGAACCTGGCCCCCGGCGTCCACCGCGCACTGCGGACTGCGCGTGCCGGTGTCCCCGTTCCAGTCGAAATAGGTCGAAAGATGCACTGGGGCGGAGAAGGTTGCGCCACCATCGCTGGAATAGCGGTAGCCGTCCCAAGTGGTGAAAATATGGACTTTGCTGCCGTCGGCCACATTGGGGTCCGTCTTGACCAGATGCCACCAACCGCCCCCCAGGGTGGTCGAGTTGCCATCGCCGATCTCCTGGATCGGCTGAAAAGTCACGCCCGCGTCGATCGAGCGTTTGAGGAAGATGCGGCCATTAACGGTGGTGAAGGTCACGTACACATAGTTGCCCCCGGCGGCCACGGAAACATGGCCCCCGCGAGGGATGCCGGAGCCGGTGGGGAGGTCATCGGAAAGGATGCGTTGGGGCTCAAAACTGGCCCCGGCGTTGGTGGAACGGGCCAGAAAGACACGTTTCATGGTAACGTAGTCGGCGTAGTCATTGGTGTTCAGCCCGGTCCAGACCACGTAGAAATTGGTGCCGGCCCACGCGGAGACGGGCTGGGCATGGAGGTCGTGGAAGCCGTCCACTTCGCCGTGACCGTTGGCGGAGATTCCGCTCAGCAGGGAAACGGTGAAGTTGGTGCCGCCGTTGGTGGAAGCCGCGGCGTAGGCGTTGTAGGACCAAGCGTAAGAGCCCCCGATATTGTAGCCGTTCTGCCAGACCAGTCCGATATGGTCACCGGACCGGGTCAAGTCCGCTAACGCGCCATACCAACCGGTCCAACCGGCAAGGTCAATGCTGGTGCTGACCGGGAACGTAGCGCCGCCGTCCATCGAACCACAGACGTTCATCCAGGTGTGGTTGTTGTCGTTGTTGCGGTAGCCGTAGGCGATCGTCACCTTGCCGTGCTCGGCTACCACGGCCGGGTTTTCGATGATCACCGCCGAGCCTCCCACGGCGAAGTTTGTGTGCTGCTCGAACGAGGTTCCGCCGTTGGTGGAACGGAAGTAATCCAGGATATAATACCATCCGCCACCGCCGGCTTGACGGAGGCCGAGGATATGAACCGTGTCCCCGTCCACGGTCATCTGCCGCCAACTGCCGTTGGGAAGGGCCAGTCCAAACTGATCTTGTGAAGGACTGCTGTAAGCTTCACTCAACACCACTGGCGGTGCGAAGGTCTGGCCACCGTCCAGCGACCGCCGGTAGTAAAGACGATTGGTGTTGGCCGAGTTATAATTGTCCAGGGTGACCACGGAGAAGTAGCTCACATGTACCGTTTGACCGGCAACGGCGACCTGGGCATCCTGACTGCTCTCAAACTGACCCGGCGGTTCAGGGGAGAGGGCTTTTTGCCAAAAGGAGACATCCGGGCTCAGAGCCCGAGCGACCGAGAAAGACAACGTCAGGATGAGCGGAGGAAGTAGTGTTTTCATGGTTTCTTCGGTGATGGATATGAGGGTTCAGGTGCAAGGGCGTTTGGTCCTTCGGGGGACTGGCTAGTCAGGTCCATTGGCCCTGAATGACGAGCACAGGTCCTCGATTGCCGCGACGAACCGTGGCGTATCCCGAGGTCTCTCCACCGCGCCTTCCCCACCCAACACCTTACCCGAAGCGGGGAGCATCGCGGCATCATCGTCAATCACTGGAGTGCATTTCCCGTGGACAGCCGTCATCAATGAACGGTCTGTTAGCATTCTTGATGCCAGAGTTTATGCGATCGAATAAATGATTGAGGGATAATGGTTTAGCGAACATCCCTCCGGACAAAAGCCCATCAGACTCTGCCAGAATGGCAGTCGCACTGCCACCATGGCATACGCGCTTCAGCGCCCCGGATCGCAAAAGTGCATGATACATCGTGCATGGGGGAATGCCAAGGATCCGGGCGGCCTCCAATTTGTTGCCTCGCCATTGGTCGACGGGGATCTCCACAAGGCACCGGGTTACCCGATACGCCGTGCCGCCGATGGAGACGACGATTTGTGCCCCCCTGGGACGAAGGGCGCGGTTCCGTCCCGGCCACACGCGGCCGGGTGTCCACCGTGCGCCTCTCCGCCGCAGCCCGCCCGTGCGGACGATTCGGGGTGGCCATCCGCTGGAGGCAACCGCGCCGAAGATGCTCGGCTAACCGGAGTGGATGCCCATAGCGGACACCCAGCGCTGCGCGGGCGATAAACCACCCGGACAGGTTTGGCGGTTAGCCCAGGAGAGCCATGGCTAATGGGCCTGTCCGGCAGCCTGCACGGCCTGCTCGAGTCGCTCCAACCGCGCCTTGAGCGATTGAATTTCGGCCTCCTTGGTGGTCAACTCTCTCTCCAGCTTCCGGTTCAACTCCTGGATGGCGGCAGCGGAGTAAATGGTGAGCGGGTAGGTGTCCACCTGGAGGATCTCACTGCCGTCGGGGAGTCGCTCGCCGCTGGATTTTACGTGATCCGGGAAGACCTCCCGGAACTCCTGCGCCACAACATTGAGATAAGTCCGGTCCTGGACCGCCGGGTGGGTGCGGCGGTAGTCGTCCGTGTACTTGAAGCTGACCAGGCGCACCCGGTCGAGCGTTTCCAGGGCGTTCGTTACCGGCCCGATGTCGCGTTTGATGCGGGCGTCCGAGTTGGCCAGCCAGGAACCGGCGACGTCCTTTGAGGCATCGCCGGCGACCTCGAGACGATTGGCGGCTGGTTGGCGGGAAATGCCCACGTTGCCGTTGTTGGCGATCATGAGACGGCGGCCGCCTGAGGTATAGAAGTCCAAGCCGTACTGGTTGCTGCCAATCGTCCCCCGCTGTGAACTGATATACTCGCCTGTATTGACATAGTTCCCGAAGAAGATCCCGGGGACTTCCGGGTGAGCACCGTCCTGCGTCTCATGGGCGTTGACAATCAGGCTCGCTCGCGCGGCGATGTCCCCATTGACGTCCAAGGTCCGCTCGGCGTTCGTTCCGCCGATGGTTACCGAGCCATCGCTGAAGATGCTCATGCGCCGGTTGAAGCCGGTATAGAAATCCAGGGCAAACTGACCGGGACCGGAGGTGCGCCGCGAAGCCAGGCCTTCACCGCTGGCCGATCCAAAAATCAGGCTGGCCACGGAGACGGTACCGGTGTTGATATTGCCCGGGTCGACCGTCACCCGGCCGGCCGCGTCCCAGCCGAGGGCCAACCCGAGGCCGCTCGATCCCTTCGTTCCCAGGCCGCCACCGGCATAGCCATAGAGAACCGGGCCATCCACAGCGGCGGTTCCGAAGGGCTTGGCGCTGCCGTACCAACCGAGGCCGTGGTTCCGGTCGGCATTGCTGCGCAGGAACAGATCATGATCGTTGATGTGGGTGTCTCCTTCGACATCCAGCACGCCATCCTGTGGTGCCCCGGTGCCGATGCCTACCCCGGCGGCGGACAGGTTGCCGTTCACATCGAGGTCGACCGCCGGGTTGTTCTTATTGATCCCCACCCCGCCCGCGGCACGGATGAGGAACTGGTCATTGGCGGTGGAGCTGAAGTAGGAACCAAATTGAGAATCGCCCCAGACGAACGAGCCGTCATTGAGCGCCCTCGCATAGGAGCCGGCCGCCATGCTGCCGGCGCCGCCGGCGGTCGTGTTGTATCCCATCGCGGTGGCGTACCGACCGCTGGCGGTGTTGTTATAACCCAGGACGGTCGCGAGATCGCCGCTGGCGGCGTTGTTATAACCCAGCGCGGTGGAGTAAGCGCCGGACGCAGTGACACCATCCCCCAACGCGGTCGCGTAAGCGCCGCTCGCGATCGCGACGGTGCCCATCTCGATTCGGGTGGCATGGACCTCGAAGCGATTGGCATTTTCCACCAGGACATCGCCCACCACATCCAGGGCCGCCCGGGCGTTGGTGGTCCCAATACCCACCCAGGTGTCGCTCAGGATTCCCTGCTGAGCCTCGGGCAACCCGACCAACGTGATCGCCGCGGGTGAACTGAAGGCCGAGACGACGAGTTGACCGTTGCCGTTGAACGCCAGACCCCGGGGCGAATGCAGGTAATGCAGGCCCGTGGTGTTCGCGGGGAAGGAGCCTCTCAGGACCGGGTTCGCCGGATCGGTTACGTCAAACACCGCCAGCAAGTCGCTGTCCCGCGCACTCACGGCCAGGAGGACGCGGCTGTTCCGGTGCAGGAAGGCCATCCCGAGCGGACTGACGAAGTTTTTGATCCCCATCGTGTTGTTCTTGAGCACGGAGCGCTGGGAGGGGCTCGAGGGATTGCTGACATCCACCAGGATTACCGCGTCCGGGGCATAGGCTGCGATAGCGAGCAGGTTGCCGTCCATAGCGACGCCCCAGGGCGCGTTTACCTGGTCGTACGCGGCCTTGGTGATCACCGAAAGGAGCACGGGGCTGGTTGGGTTGGCGACATTCACGAGGGTCACGGCGTTGC
>Ga0316229_1003235_pt1 | contig 12999 bp, 8 predicted proteins | sample TBH18023metaG_FD_206011 | JGI IMG/M metagenome (GOLD analysis project Ga0316229, IMG submission 206011) | Freshwater microbial communities from Trout Bog Lake, Wisconsin, USA - TBH18023 | ecosystem: Environmental > Aquatic > Freshwater > Lake > Hypolimnion/Profundal zone | place: USA: Wisconsin...
CGGGCCTCCTGGCCTCCGGCTTGGGCGTTGCCGCGGTTCACCTGATCGAAAAGGGTCCGCAGAGCGTTTTTGCCCATGTACCCCTGTCTCCGACCCGGGTTGCGTGGCTGGGCTCGATCCTGGCGTTGGCAGGGTTCGGCGTAGTCGTCGGCATCCTGCTCCGGACCTGCAAGGATGCGTTCAGGAAACCGCGGTAGACATAGAGGGACACAGGGCGCTGTCCGAACCGACGCCGGCTTGCGTTCACTCTTGGTCCCGCGGGCCGAAGTTCTTCTGGTCGAAAGGCTGGAATCCGATTTCAGCCACCGGTGAATTCTTCTTTAATTCGAACCGGCGCAACGTCGGACCCGAAAATCGCGGATCGGCGATGCGCGAATGCGTATCCTGTCCCTGCTTGCGCCAGTCTTCCCAAGCCAGTTTGCTGAACACGGGCGGTTTTTGATCGAGCATCCAGTAGAGATTGCCGTCGAAGCGATAGTTGTTGTCGGCGAGTTCTCCCGTGCAGACCGGTCCCTTTTCGCCATAGACAATGTTGTGCTCGAAGGTGAAGGAATTGTGGTCCTCTGCGCGCGTGCGTTGCATCTGCATGTCGCGTCCAAATGCGAAGATGTTGTTTCGCACGAGATTGTCCTTGCCGTAGTGCTGATGAAATCCGCCGTGGGTCGTGTTGTAGACCAGGTTATTTTCGGCCAGGATGTCGCTGCTGCCCTCGTCGAAGTAGATTCCCCAACCGCCGTACCGGATGGCGGCAATGTCATGCCAGCGGTTGTTCCGGATGACCGTTCCCGGCTGTTTGCCGAGGGTGTAAATGCCGCCCATGTCGCTGAGAATCGGTCCGTCGCCGCTGGAAAGGCGCCCGATGTGATGAACGTCGTTGTTTTCGATCCGGTTGCCGTTTGCCAGGGACGGTCCATAACCCCACGTCCAACCGATGGAAATGCCGCTGTAGTAGAAATCGTAGATCTCGTTGTGGCAAAGGCTGTTGCTGGCGCTTTGGCCTATCCAGACGCCGATTGCGCTGTGAAAGATTCTGCCTCCGTCATGAATGCGGCAGGCGCGGACTTCGTTCCCGGAGGTCTGTTCCGCCGCATTAGCGCGAATACACGTTTCGCCAATCTTGATGCCGCCGCCGGCCAGATCGGAGAAATCAGAGTGGGTAACACGATTGTGCTGGCAGGCGCGTCCCAGTTCGAGCGCATAGCTGCCGAGATTTTCAAAGTTGCAGTGCGTAAAGGTGCAATAGCGAATTCCATCCGCTGATACGGCTGCAGGAAGACCGACTGAAGCCTGGCTGAACCCGCCGATATCGCCATTCGGCCAACCGGGCTTGAAATCCGGCGGAAAATACCATTCGGTATGCGAGAACGACAATCCGCTAACGGTGACGTGTTCGACAAACCTGCCGTTATGCGGATCTCCTTTGAACGTCAAACAGGCCGCAAGACGGGGCGCAACGGCGTCGGCAGTGGCCGCGGTTTCATCCAGCAACGGCAGGTAATACAGCGTTCCGGTTTTGCAATCCAGATACCAATCGCCGGGGCTGGTCAGAAACGCCTGGGCGCCCTCCAGATAATAGAGATCGCCGGGATCGACATGAAAGACGCTGCGTTTTCCGCAGGCGATCGTGCGTGTCCCTTCGTCCACGTGCAACACCGGCAGATGGGAATCCACCCAGCGGTTCATGATTACCAAATCCGCGCCGGCGATCGATTGGACGCCCTTCAAGTCGCCTTCTTTGAAGACAAACTCAGTCTGGCCGGCCTTCCACTCCGGTTTGGAAATCGGGTCGACTCCTTTCTCGATGGCGAGATAGCCGGAATGCGGAAAGCGAGCCCGCACTGCCCGGCGTCCGTTGACCCAAAGCTGGTGGAAATTCCACTTCCCATCGCGCACCTCCGGGAGGTCGGCGGTCCACAGCCGTTTGCCATTCTTGATGGTTTCATGCCACCCGGCGATCCGCCGCCCGCCGCTGATGGTAACCCTTTGGCTTTGCCAGCCATCGAGGGTGAGTTTGGAATCCTCCGGAGTCAATTCCACGGGTTTATCCAGCCAGTAAGTTCCTCCGAGCAGGTGGATTGTGCGCTCGCCTGATTTGCGAGTTGCTTGCAGCGCCCGGGGTAGGGTTGCGAACGGCTTTTCGAGAGTTCCGGGGCCGTCGTCGCTGCCGGATGGCGACACAAAATAAGCAAGGTTTGCAGGAGGCGCCTCCGAAGCGAGCGTGAGGTCGACGGACTGGAGGGCGGTGGCTGCAATCATGAAAAGAAGAGTGCGAGTCATTGGAATAAATGTGTGTAATTAAAGTGCTCTATTCCGAAAACAACGATGGGCGGACGGTAGGGATGTAACTCGCAACGGATTGCAATGGGAGTTCTGAGGAACGCGCCAGCGACTGGTAAAGCTCCAACCGTTTTCGGTAGTGGGCCATCATCAACGTCTCAGTTGGCGCTCCCAGACAGCAGCACCGCGCTCCCGTCTCGTGTAATCTCAACTCGCGTGCGGTGGTCGGGGCCCTCCTTGAAGCGCAGCCGGTCGGTGTGTTCCCCAAATTTCTGAGCAGCCTCGCTTTGGCCACCGCTAATCTCAGGCATTGTCAAAGCGGGCTCGGAACGGAACGGCGTTAACAGAATGCGGAAAGCGGCGTCGGTGCCGCGTTTGGTGACGGTGAGCCGGTCGTAGGTTTGCGCGGGCTTTCCCGGTTCGTCAGGCCCCTTGAGGGTTTCGGTGGCGATCAACGGAAGAACCGCATCGCCGCTGCCGCCGGGACTAAGCACGGTGACGATGAGAATCGGCTCAATGGCGCCGGGAATAAGGGGCGGTTTCTCGCCTGATGCGGTGACTTCCTTTGCGGACGGATCGCAGGCGAGAGCGAGCTGGTTGACTTCCAAACCGGCAACGTCCGCCCGCCAGACGCCGGGGGCAAGCATGGCCGTCCACTGGTAGAGGTGTTCCCTGTCGTCCTTTCTGACATCATCGACGATCACGCCATAAGGGTGGTCTCCGCGGACCAGGGCGACGCTGCGATAGACGTATCGCATCGGGTTGAACGGCACGCGCGCGGTGGGGGTGAAGCCGGAGTAAGTGTAGGTTGGTCCGGTCGACCGCATCTTGTAGCGTTCGGTACCGGCAAAAATGCGGAGAATGGCCGGCGCGGGCTCCAATTCCCAATTCGTTTTTGGAAGGCGGATTTCCGACGCCGCGTCCGGTTGCGCATTCCACTGCCAGGAGTAGGCATACGTCAGATCGGCGGAGGCGGACGATGCGTCACGGCCGATGGTTGCTCCCAGCCATGCGGCACGTGCCGGGAATTTTTCCGGCATGGAGGTTCCGTCCACGAGGACATGGTTATGGAATTTCCCATCGGCGGCCGCGACAAAGGCAGACTCGGTAAACCAGTTCACGCCCAAGGCTGAGAAGTGGAACAGGCCGGCATCGGAGTGATGTTCGCCACGCCCAAGGTAGTGATTGGAACTTACAATCATGGCCATCCATGCCGCGTCGTTTGAGTCATCGCTGCGGACGGAAAAGACGCCCTGGACCGGGTCGCTGTAGTCGAGCTGCAGTTTCAGTGCGTTGCGCACGACGTAAGACCAATCCGTGTCGTAAACGACGCCGCGGGCGAGCAGTGGGTAAGTGGGACCGGGCAGGCGCAACAGCGGCAGTTTCGCAATCAGGCCCGGATACGTTGGGGGATGAAAGAACGGAAGATACCAACGGCGCACCACTTCGTCGGTCGTTTTGTCGGTGGAACGGCTACTGCCCGCTACCGAGAGAAGGTAATCCGCGCATCGGTCTTCGGGATAAAACGCCTTGATCTCGGCAACTGCCTGGAGCGAAAGCGCACTGGAACTGAACGCACCGCCGCTCAGGGTGAGCCATCCGTTCGGGCTGGTGCATTGCGCTTGCGCTTGCAGCAGGTTGCGGAAATGCGGATGCCCCCACAGGTTCTCGCCGCGGCGCGCCAGCACGATCATGGAGAGGAGTTGGAATTGAAGGCCCGGGCCGTTTGTACCGTTGCCTTCGAAGATTTGCCCGTGCTCGTCGATGCCCCACTCGCAGAAGGCGCGCGCCGATTCCATGCCGGATTCGTAAACCTCCCGGTCAAAGCCTTCCAGTCCTTCGATGGCCGTGGCCGCGAGAAATTGCGTCAGGCCCAGCGTCATCGAGTTGTTGTCGCGCATCCGGACCGGACCGTCCTGGCCGAACGAGCGGCCTCCGTAGGTGAGCTTGGCGATGATGCGGCGCATCGAGTCGCGTTGCTCGGGCGTCATCCATTTGCCCGCGAAATCGAGCGCGAAGGCGAGGTCCATGTGCTGGCCCGGGTGAAAGCTGCGCCGCCTCTGGAGTTCGGCATCGCCGGCGGTCTCAATGGAACTGCCGATCTCGCTGGCGCTGAACTGGCGCTGTCGGTCGATGAACGGCTCCCGCAACTTGTAATATGCGGCGACGGCGTTGGCGGTTTGGCGGCCTCGTTCGTTGTCGTCGGTCAGCAGGCAGTAAAGGGCGATCGATGTCAGGCATTGCGGCACGTAATCGACATGGGTGCTGTAAATGCCAGGCTTTTGCCCCTTGAAAACGTGCTTGGGCTCCCACGGGCGCGCGGGATCGCCCGGTTCAAACTCCAGACCGGTCGTGTCTCCCCTGGCCAGCTTCTCGAATATCTGACCGTCGCTCGTTTTCGGGTCCCACCACGAGCGTTTGAGAAGAGTCTCCATTTCGATCAGCGACATCTGGCCGAAGCGTTGCGACCGATGCCGTTCGGCCAGCACGGGAACGTCTTCGGGGCTGAACAGCAAGCGCGGATAAACGCCCGGCGCCGGCACCTTTGACCCCAGGAGGGCCGTATTGAAGCCGGTGAGATCGTATGCCGATTTGGGCGTGCACGGCCATTGCGTTTCCGGTCCGGCCAACGCCTCCACTTGCTCGGGCGCCGCCTTGATGCGCTCGGTCCATTTCCCCTGGCGCTTGAGGTTCGGGATGGAACGCGTGGCGATATCGGGATCGGCGAACTTTTCGGGTGTATCGAACAGGGTCACCACCGTGTCGAGTTGAACGGAGTCGCACTTGGCGAGACCCGCGTCCTTTTCGCCGACGACAAGCAACCCGAGCGGACTCTGGAAAACCTTCAGGCCTTTCGCAACGGCCAGTGCCGCGAGGGAAACATACGGCTTCCCGGCGATGTCGATCGATTCGGCATTCCGTGCGGGAACCGCTGGATTTCCCGTTCCCGAGATCGCCATCTCCAAAGTGTACACCCAACGATCAGCCAGGTAATCCGGCGCCGGCGTCGGTGCGACCTTCTTTAGATCCAGCACGGATGCAAAAGCTTGCGGAACGTAGATCTGGCCGTCCTTCAGGACCGCTTCGCTACGGAAATCGGCCTCGTCCAGCCGCACCTTGAACCCCTTCACGTAGCCAAAGCGGCTTCCCGCGAACACGGCGACGCTGTTCTTGATGCGCGCCAGCCCGGCTGCCCGCGCCGACCGCGTGTACGGCAGGCCGCGGTCCTGGGGCGGAGCCTCCGAACGCGATTCTGGGATTGCGGATGCGGAGGGCGGAACCTCGCATTTCGCAGACATTTGCGCGGCGGACAACACCACCACAACGACCGACAGCTTCTGGAGGAAGGAATTCACAACAAACGGGCAATTTACGCCCCTACCTTGCCCGAACATCGTGGCGCTGTCCACTATCCGCAATGCGGAATCGGCGCGGAGATTGGAACCACGGATTTCACGGATGGCCACGGATAAGAAAGACAAGGAAGAGTGGCAGTCGGTTCAATCGACAAAAATCCTATCCGTGTTCATCCGTGAAATCCGTGGTTTCCCTCATTCCTCCTGCACCACGGATTTCACGGATGGCCACGGATAAGAAAGACAAGGAAGAGTGGCAGTCGGTTCAATCGACAAGAATCCTATCCGTGTTCATCCGTGAAATCCGTGGTTTCCCTCATTCCTCCTGCACCACGGATTTCACGGATTGCCACGGATATAAAAGACAAAGAAGAGTGGCAGCCGGTTCAACCGACAAAAATCCTATCCGTGTTCGTCCGTGAAATCCGTGGTTTCCCTCATTCCTCCTGCACGTGGTTAGGGGGGGCAACTATTTCCTACGTTCATCCGCTCCGCCGTTCCCGAAACGCGGGTGTTGGTTGTAACTTCGGAAAACAGGATGTTGATCGAGCTTCGGTCGTTACCCTCGTACCGCGCCTGCCCGAGCAGAGATACCTTGCTTATGAATAATACGAACATTGTTCTTGGAAATTCAGACTCGGTGCGGTGGAAGGCTTCAATGAGACAAAGACCTCCGGGTGCTTTTATCGCCTTGCTGGCGGCGGGTGTGCTGGCAATCGTTGTGAATTCATCGGCCGTTGCCGGTCTCGCAATCGATTTGGTGCGGTCGACCGATCGGTCCAGTTCGGCTACCACCATCACCTCGCCCGCACTTACCACGGGTTCCGCCAACGAACTGCTGCTGGCCTTCATCGCGACCGACGGCAACGGATCCACGATGACAGTCACGGGAGTGACCGGCGCGGGCCTCACATGGTCGCTCGTTCAGCGCGCCAATGCGCAACGCGGCACCGCCGAGATTTGGCGGACGTTTGCGCCAACGGTGCTGTCCAACGCCACGGTGACCGCGAGCCTTGCTCAAAAAACGGCCGCATCCATCACGGTGATCACCTTCACCGGCGCCGATACTTCCGGCGCCAACGGCTCCGGGGCGATCGGGAGAAGCGCGGGCGCCAGCGCGGCTTCCGGCGCCCCCTCGGCCTCGCTGCTAACCACGCGCGCCAATTCATGGGTCTTTGGCGTTGGCAACGACTGGGACAGGGCGATCGCCAGGACGCCTGGCTCCAACCAAACCATCGTTCATCAATATCTTGCCACAGTCGGAGATACCTACTGGGTGCAACGGCAGAATAATCCATCCCCGATGGTCGGAATGCAGGTGTTCATCAATGATACGCAACCGACCACGGATCGATATAACTTAAGCATCGTGGAAGTCCTTCCGGCGGTCGGGTCCGTCCCTGTTTATAATATCATTGGCGCGATCGCTCCCGCCACCCTCGGGGCCGGGGCTGCGATGAGCTTGAGCCAGGGGGGGACGGTTCTGGCTTCGACAACAGTGACCGGCAGCGGCTCGTATTCCTTTGCCGGCGTTCCAAACGGAACCTACACGGTTACTCCAAGCAAGACAGGCGTTGTGTTTACGCCCGGAAGCCAGGCGGTGACAATCAACGGGACGGATGCGCTGAATATCAATTTCACGGCTGCCAGCGCTCCAACCTGGAGTATCTCGGGCGCAATCAGTCCGAGTGCTCTCGGAGCCGGCGCCATGGTTTCGCTGAGCGGTCCGGCAAGCGCAACAACCGCGGCCGACACCTCCGGTTCTTACAGCTTCACCGGGCTTCTGAATGGGACCTATATGGTGACGCCAAACAAGAGCGGAGTCACTTTCACCCCCGGCAACCAGACAGTAATTGTCAACGGGAGCAATGCAGTCGGCATCAATTTCACGGCCCAGTCGCTGCCGCCTCCCGTTGGCAATTACCCGGACCTGAGCGACATGATCCCCACGGCCCAGATATCGGTCGTGGGCTCCGGAACCGGTCGGCAACTTCAATATACCCATGACACGTTCAATGGCGGGACCGGTCCGTTGGAAATATTACCGGTCTATAACTCGGCTTCGGGCAACTATCAGGGGTACCAGCATATTTATTCATTCAGCGCGTCAGGCTCCGCCACGCTCGTTCAGACCATACCCGTTGCCGGAGCGTTCGTTTTCGATGCCGCGCACGGGCATTTCCACTTCCCGTTTGCGTCGTACGGGCTTTACCCGTCGAATCCGGATGGAACCATCGGATCGCCCGCCATTGCGGTGAGCGCCAAAGTCGGATTCTGCATCGACGATTCATTCATCTTAAATACGAACCCGCCGTTGCCGAACGCCGGCGCCTTCGGCTCGTTTCCCGGCCCGTTCGGTCAGTTCGGCTCATGCACCGATCCGACATCTCTGCGCGGCTTGTCCATCAGCGGCGTGGACGAATACGATCAAACTGACGAAGGCCAGTCGATTACGATTTCCCCAACCTTGAGCGGCACGTTCTGGCTGCGGGCGATTGTCGATCCGTTCAACTATTTCGCGGAGAGCGACAAGACCAACAACGAAACGGATGTCCAGTTGGTCATCGGCGCGAACAATAGCGTCACCGTGCTTCAAACGGTGGCTCCGAAGTTGACTCAACCTCCCGGCATCGTTCTGACCTCGCCGACCGGCGGCGCCGTCAGCGGTACAGTCCAACTCAGCGCGAGCACGGCGGCAAGCGGTTCTGTGCAATACCTTGTGGATGGCCTTCCGTTCGGCGCGCCGGTGTCGAACGCACCCTATCCGCTGGCATGGAACACTACAGGCGTGCCGAATGGAACCCACTGGCTTGCGGCTCAGGTTTCCGATTCGACTGGGCGCGTCGGCACCTCGGCAGTCACGAGCGTGACGGTGAACAACAGCACCACCATACCGCCGGTGGTCACAATTACCGACCCCGACGCAGGTTCAACAGTGTCCGCGGTGGTTACAATCGCCGCAACCGCCGCGGCACAAGTCGGCGTACCCTCCGTGCAATTCTATGTAGACAATAGTGCGCTGGGTTCGCCGATCGCCGCGCCGCCATACATGACTTTGTGGGACACCCAGACGGTGACGGGCGGCACGCATATTCTTACGGCGTCCGCGGTGGACCAGAGCGGACTCACTGGCTCTGCGGCCCCCGTGGCGGTCATCGTGGACAATTCGCATCCCGCAAACCCGATAGGAATGGATGCCACGGTCTTTCAGGATGGCAGCGGTACGCTGCAAACACCGGCGTTCTCGACAACAACGAATTCGGACTTGATCGTCGCATTCGTGGCCTATGACGGCCCCGCCAACGGCACACAAACGGCCACAGTAAGCAGCGGCGGCGGACTGGTCTGGCAACTCGCCAAGCGCGGCAACAGTCAGTTGGGCACCGCTGAGGTATGGGTTGCAAAGGCAACGGACTTCCTGTCGTCTGTAACCGTCACATCGCAACCGGGAACGGGTGGCTACCATGGTTCGCTAACCGTAATTGCGTTCACTAACGCGTCAGGCGTTGGCGTGGTCGGAGCCGCCGGCGCGTTGACCGGCGCGCCGAGTATTTACCTGCCGGGAATATCGGACGGCAACTGGGTCTTTGCCGTCGGCAACGACTGGGACAACCCCATCGCGAGGACGCCGGTCAGCGGTCAGGTTCTCGTCCATCAAAAAGTCGATACGCAAGTCGGCGACACCTACTGGGTGCAGTCCACCGCCGCTCCCTCGCCGGTCGGCGGCATCGTCACGATTCAGGATACCGCGCCGACGACAGACCGTTGGAACTACGCCGCCGTCGAGATTGTCGCAACGCGGCAATAAGGGGCCGTCTGGCGTCTCTCCTGGCGTGGGATTGCGCCGCCCTTCGGCGCCGCTCCATTTGTGCGAACACTTTCTCCACGCTGGTGTCGCGCCGCGGTAGGAAATAGCGCCGACGAATTAGCGCTGAAAGCGCGGTACAAACCCCACGTGGGCCTTTGTGATGGGCCTACAGCCCAAATCGGCCCTGCGGAAGGAGTCCTATGGCGTTGCCATAGTACATCGCTTGCCTCGGGAAGGATTTGAAAAACGCTTTCCGCCATTCGTTCGGAACATACCGGCAAGCCGTTTTGAAGAACATCGCGCAGGTTTCCGACGAAATGGGGAACAGTATCGGAATTTGCAAGTGCAACTACGCCAAGCCGATTTCCCCGGAAATCGCTCAGGAATGGTTTTCCATTCTCCCCGAGTAAACCGGGGAGGGCGGGGAGAAAGGGCAACCCCGACACGGGTTGCCCTTTTTCTTTTCCCCGGATGCCCGACGTTTGACCGGAATCCGGCCCCGGTGCATTCCCACCCTCCCGTTGCCGAATCGGGCTTTTGTGGGCAACGTGGGCGGATTGCAAAGCGGGTTCCGGGGGTAAATCGACCCCGGTTGAACGTTAAGGGCGCTGTCGCCTCCGGTCTGGTTCGCGAGTGGCAAAGTAGGCGAAAAAGCGTTGACAGGGAATCCTCCATCCGGTTAAAAGGGAAAAAATGAGCACTTTAACCAAACAAACCAACAACGCCCCCTCCGATCAAAAGCCCGCCGTTCTTGCATTCCAAGCATGGCAGTTTTGAGGCTGCTCTGAGCTATCCTTTCAAACCATCCGAACCAACCAACTAACAAACAGACAAAGCCCACTGCCCGCCGCGCCTCCGAACGAACAACCCGGAAGCGCGGCGCGGTGAAACTTAAACAAACATATCCTTCCCAAGCGCATCTTGGGAAAAAGAAAAATCTATATGGAACTAGAAATTACATGGAAAAGAGCGATTCGCATTTGGTGGTCATACTTTTGGCGTAATCTGCTAGCTGTCATCGCATCATTGTTCATCGGTGTAATTGTCGGAGGGGTCATCGGCTTAATTTTAGGAATCGCGGGTGTCCCCCCCGAAACGATCAAGATTGTATGTATGCCAATCGGCGCCATCATCGGGCTAGCGTTATCCGTTGTCCCGATAAAGCTCATTCTCGGAAAAGATTTCGGCGAGTTCCGCTTGGTTCTTGTCTCTAAAGAAGCGCCACCGTTACCAGCTATTCCGGAAGGAAGTGAGACGGACGCCGAACAATGACTATTCCAGATCGCCACCGAGTGATCCTCGCTGCAAGCGGTCTTCTTTTGCCATTTATTTTTCTCTCGCTCCCAAAGTTAGCGAAGCGCTTTGGGAGCGTCTTTCTCTTGAAACTCCGTTTCCCGATTGGCAGCCTGGCCTCATGAGAATCCGCACCAAAGTTTGTGAAAAAGCCCATTACCCGCTGTCGGGCCACCCAGCCAACAACCCGGAGGCGCGGCGCGGTGAAGCAACAGAGTTGCGGGAAGCGGAGGCGTTCCCAAAGCGCTTCGCTTAACTTTGGGAGCGAGAGGAAAAAAAGCGCTTCAGCCCACACTTTATGAAACAAATAATTCTGGCTCTCCTGTTTTCTGCGTCTTTCGCGATGGCGATGGAATGGGAGACAGCGTTTGAGGTTGCTGTTTGCCCAAACCGGGCAGGATACGAGACCGTTGGCGCTCGCGCCGTCGCTCTCCTTCGGGAGCACGACATCAAAGCGATGCTCATGTATTTCGACAAGCCCGATAGACAGCATATCGAAGCGTTGACTGAGGACGCCGAAGACGCAAACAGATGGGGGCTTTACGTCCATATTAGCGAAGCCACAAAAGCTCGTAGGGTGCTCAAAATTGCAATCGACAACGGCCTGCGGATTAAACTTACACATGCGCCTAAACCGCAAACAATCAAAGCATCTAACCTTCTCCCTAACTAGCGTCATACGGGTTTCCTTTTCTAAGTGACTCGCTAGTTACTTCCTTCAAACAGACGGCGCCGCGCCGAGTGAGATGCCCGTTCCCAAAGCGCTTCGCTTAGCTTTGGGAACGAGAAGAACCGTTGGTCCAATTTACCGCTGCAATCTCAAACGAGAAAACTACTGTTAGCCGAATGAAAAACATTGCATTTTTATTGGTGGTGTTGTGCGTATCGACCTCGGTCGCTATGGCTCTAGATTTAAAGACGAAGGATGGAGTTGTCTCCATTCCTTTGCAAAGAGGATGGGTATTCGCAAGCGCGGGTCGTCCTAGCCCATATGACGGCATTTCCTTCTCCCCGCAAAACTACAAGGAGGACTGGGGACACGCCACGACAACTCTTAGTTTTTGGGGAGCGGATCAACAGGAATCTAGCGACAAGTCCAAAGAACCGAAGTCACGAAAATTAAGAGAATTTAAGGCGGGATCTCAAACGGTGAGGCTAATGTTTAGCAAAAACTATATGGTGGATTATTTTTCTACGTGCTTTGTCAGGCAGGGCCATTGGGTGTTTGCGATGCTGGCAACGTCGGAACGCCGAGACGAAGAATATAGAAAACGTATGCTAGACGATTATATCGCTATCGTGAAAAGCCTTTGCGACTGACCTGCCGGCAACCGAATGAACGCGCGCGCCGGAGAAGCGAGCGGAACATGGCGGACTAGCATCGGCAATGTATCTGACTTGGCGCGGAGGTTCTCCCCTCGTTACGGAGCTGGGCTCCGTAACGCACCCATCTTTCGAAGCGTCGCATTACGTCCGCCCACGCTTTGGTCTCGTTCCCAGGCTCCAGCCTGGGAACGCCCCTGTCTTGGAGGCTCCAGCCTCCCGTTCCCCTCCGGTGCGCTGTGTTTTTGGAGGTCCGGCAGGAGGCTGGAGCCTCCGAGAATACTGCATTCCCAGGCAGGAGCCTGGGAACGAGCGCGCGTTACTAGAGACTCCAAGCTTAACTTAATGGCAGTGGGGCAACGCCCTAGGTCTTTGGGCGAAAGGCCGTTAGCGCTAAAAGCGCGTTCCATACCGCCGGAGATATGGAACGCGCTTACAGCGCTAAACGCTCTGTTTTTCGAGGTCCTGGGGCGTTGCCCCAGGCTGGTATGGAGCCGGGCCGTTGGCCCTGAGAGGCGGCGGGCGACAACCGGTTCTTGCCCAAAAATCAACGCCGCGCTTTGGCCGCCTGCAAGTCTCAGGGTGACAACGCTCGGGGCTCCGTTCTCACTCCTGCGCCCGATTTGCAAACTTGTGGGTAATGGAAAGGAATCTCCACCGCTTTCGAATGCGATTGGACTCAGGAATTACCCGAAGTGTTTCCTGCGCCCATCGGACCGTCGCTGTGGAGGCGAGCGGGCCTCGCTGCAGTCCTATAACACGTTGGCGCGATCACGACGTGGGATGGTTTTCCCGCACCGAACGGTCTCCGCGTCGATTCCAGGTAGAGATCAGGAGGTCTGAGATTGCTTGATTACCGACGCTGCGGCGCTAGCGGTGCGACAAACTTTCGACCGAAGTCCAGAACCGAACGGGTGAAGGTATAATCGGCTGTTTCAGGAA
>Ga0316229_1003246_pt1 | contig 12976 bp, 17 predicted proteins | sample TBH18023metaG_FD_206011 | JGI IMG/M metagenome (GOLD analysis project Ga0316229, IMG submission 206011) | Freshwater microbial communities from Trout Bog Lake, Wisconsin, USA - TBH18023 | ecosystem: Environmental > Aquatic > Freshwater > Lake > Hypolimnion/Profundal zone | place: USA: Wisconsin...
AGCCGGCATGAAGACGGTGCCTTGCGACGTGATCGAGACGGATGATCCCGTCTCCGTGATGCTGGAGGACAACATCATCGGGCGCTCGCGCACCAAGTCAGCCATCGCGCTGCAAGTGTTCCTCTATAACGAGAAGGCTCTGATGAACAGAGACATCGATGCAGGCAAGGAATGCCGTTTGTCAAACCTGCGAAAGGGTAAGGAATCCCCGAAGCGGATTGAATCCGCTTCGGGAAACATTGGCGTTTTTGCGCAAAAGTTGGCTGACCGGTACGGCTTCGACGAGCATTACCTGCTCGATCTCTGTGAAATCCGGGCTCGGTGCGACGACACCGAAAAGGGTCGTGAAGCCTGGAACAAGGTGGTCGCGGCGATCATGCACGGCGAGGTTGGGATTCCCCAGGCGAAGGCGGGATTCGGCGGCCACACGAGCACTGTTGGCCGGAAACGTGCGGATACGAACTACGGCGATCTGGTCCCCAAGGCGGCGACCACCATGATGAATGCGTGGAAGCATTGGGACTTGGTGGATGACCAGAAGCGCGACAGCTTCTTGGACCGGTTTTCCAAGGCACTGGAAGTCATCCCGGATGACGGGATCATCGCTATTGGACAGGCAATTCACACCTGGCCCGCGTCGCGGGTTGAGATGCTGATGCGCCAGATCTCCACCCTGATCAAGAAGTAGAGGGGTGAACGAACCATGCGTAATCTCAAAGCAGTCTGCGCGCGATGTGGAGCCGCAATCGAACGCAAGCAACGGCGGACGATCCCACTCGCGCCACAGGATCGTCTGGAAGCGATCGGAACCATTCAGGCGTCCATGGAGCGCGGGATTCCCGCGTATGCCACGTGTCGGAAACTCGGCGTGAGTCTCGCGACTGTCACCCGCTGGCAGCGCGCCTACGCCAGTCACGGCCTTGACGGTCTGGTGGATGGACGTAAGGGACGCTCGGGGAGACCCAGAAAGAACAGGGCATCTTGAACGGAGAAGCCATGCCGAGTCAGACCAATACCTGCGGTGCCTGCGGCCACTACGTGCGCCTGATCGGTGCAGAGCACAGCCACCGCTGCGCCCTGACGTGCGGCGTGATCTGGCCCGAACGTCCCGCATGCGAGAAGGGATTTGTTCAGGCCAGGGAGATGCAGATCCGCGTCGAGCCGAAGCCGGAGCACCGGGGCAAGACGCGCGGCCTGACAGAGTGAGACTCACCACGAAGGGCGCGACGAACGCGAAGGAGGATGGCGATGATGACACAAGCATTGGACCAGGTGTTGCAGTTCCAGCGAGCACTGCATGAACAGTGTTCCCACGAGACCAAGCCAACTGGGTGGGCGCGGCGTCTGCACGTTGCCCTGGCATACCTGCATCGCGACGAGGATGAATCACTCGAAACGCAGATTCTGCAGGCCACGCGCGCGGCGGCCGACGCCTTTGAGTTCGTCGACTGGTTGTCGGCGCAAATGTCCCAGACGGACAGCACTACCGCGCTTGTGCTCTGCGAGCGCGAACGACAGAACAACATGTGGGGCGTCCAGGATTACTACCTGGGCGCCTGGTGTTTGATCCTGGGCGAAGAGGTTGGCGAGGTCGACCGGGCTCTCTTCCACCGATATCAAAAGGGATGGGCACCTGTGCGCGAGGAGGCCGTGCATGTCGCGGCCGTGGCGCTGCAGATCATCGAGTGTCTGCTGCGCCGGCAGGTGAAGGGCGGTGTGGCATGAAGCGGAAGTTTTTTGGCGCCACATACATGCTGGCGGACTGCGGTGGCAAGAAGCGCGAGATCGGCGTGATCCGATCGGAGCCGGGCGTCTGGATCGTCGCGTTGGTCGAGACAGGCGGAAAAATCAAGCGCGTGTACAGCGAACACTTTCCGAGGATGAGCAATCCATCAGCGCTGCAAGAAAGCCTCCGTCGGATGGCGGTGGATTATGGCATGGAACGCGGTCCGTCTGGGAAGGGCGGTGCGGCATGAAAACCCTGCGTGACGCATTTGAGAAGGTGCATGCAGCCGAGCGCGACTTGTATGCCGTGGTGGCCGGACTGCGCGGCGAGATCGTCTCGTGGCGGCGAGGCGAGCACTGGCTGGATGGCGTTGTTATTGATGCGGGCTACGACCGCGTGAAGATCCATCGCGATTCGGGCGCCGAGTATTGGATCGGCGCATATCGCATTGAGCGGATCCGGGGGCGCCTGCCTATCGAAACGCAAAAGCCTTCCTGATCTGGAGCAAAGCCATGGATGTCACCATGCCCAAAAACGGTCCTGATGCCCGCTGGAGGTTGGGCAAGGGATTGGTTTGGCCCGAGGCCCGTGTGTTACGCGAGCCCCTGCGCGAGAAGGATCTGCACGAACCCGTGCTTCTGGTGGAGAGGACGCGATCCAAGTCGATAATTTCACCCCATGGGGATGAGTTTGTGTCTCTCCCTGGGCAACCTGTCATCAGCTTGTTCACAGGGTGTGGCGGCATGGACATCGGGATCGAGCACGCTGGTTTCTGCTGCGTACTCCAACACGAATGGTGTCAGGCTCCGTGCCAGACGTTGATTGCGAATCGTCCCAGGTACTTCCGTCACGCGGCTCTAATCCAGGGTGATATCCGCAAGACGCCGACGACGATGATTCTGGAACATGCCGGATTGCGGGTAGGCCAGGCCGAAATCGTATGCGGAGGGCCTCCATGCCAGGGATTCACAACGGCCAACTCCAATGCCCTGAAGGGAAAGTACGATCGCCGCAACGACCTTGTGTTCGAATATCTGCGCGTGGTGCGTGAGACGCAGCCGGCATTTTTCGTGTTCGAGAACGTTCCTGGCTTCCAGAGTTTCAACAAGGGTGAATACGCCCAGGCCTTTCTGCATGCGGCATATGAGTCCGGGTACGAAATCGTCTATGGATTGGCGGATGCCTGTGAGTATGGCGCGCCGCAACACCGGACGCGCTTCCTTGGAATGGGGACGCGACGCGACATTGCCTTGATTGATCACATGCTGGCGGGATTGCCGGCTCCAACGCATTTCAACGAGCCGGATTTGTCGATCTTGCGGGCAATCAATGGCGCGCCGCTTTTCACCCGCGAACAGAAGCGAATGCAGCGCACACCGGGAATCCGCTACTTCCCCGATCGCTCGGTTCTGGTTGCCCCCGATCCGACACATGGGCAGGTGCGCAGCAAGACGTTCATGGATTTCTACGACCGTTTGGAACGCGACGAGCCGGACAGGCTTGTTCAAGTAGGAGCATGACCATGGAAGTCACCATCCGCCACCGTTTCGGGACGCGCCGCGAGGCGATCTGCAACCTGAAGGCTGAACTGCGCGATTTGCGCATGGCCAACGTCGCCATGAGGAAACAAGTGGACGCTGCTGTTACCAGGGAGAAAGCCGCTTTGTTGCGTATCGCAGAACTCGAACACAGCAGATGGCACGCGAGACTTACCGCACTTCTGCTCGGTGTTGCACTGATCCTGGTCCTCTGTTTTTGGCTTGGGTAAACCTATGACTGGCACCGACAAGCTCTTCGTCATCAACGCCGTGGCGGTCGCCATGGAGCGCGGGATTCCAGAGTATGCCGCGTGTCGGAAACTCGGCGTCAGTCTCGCGACCTCCCAGCGCTGGCGCCGCGTCTACGCCGCGAAGGGGATTGCAGGCCTGGAGGATCAGCGCTCAGGTCACTCCGGCCGCCATCCCATGTCGAAGGACCTGACGCCAGCCGCAACCGCCTACGTCCGCCGCCTGGCTGTGGCTTGCGGATCCGTGGCCTCCGCCTTCGACCAGCTCGCCGCCGATCCCTTCGTCTGCCCGCCAGAGCTCCAGGCCTATCTCCTCGGGCGACGCAGCCGCCATACGATTGCCACGAGTCTGAGGCGCGCCGTGTCCGTCACTCCGGAAATCGAGGCGATGCGCCACGGCCCCAAGCAGTTCGATGAAAGCGCCTTCATCGGCCTCAGAGACATGACGCAGATCGATCCCGTTACGGGCATGCGCGTGCCGATCGAGCCGGCAGACTGGTGGGAACTTGACGACCAGAGCACAAACCAGCCTTTTTGGTTTGAACTGGACCGGCGCGACCTGGCCACGCGCAATGGCACGGCCGACGCGCTGGCTCAGCGCCACGGCGTGGGCCTGGGACGCCAGGGGCTTTTCTGCGTGGACATCGCGGCAGGGGAATGGCTGGCCTGCGAACTGGTCGGACGTCCGCGCGACGCCTACCGGGCCGAGGATATTCTCCGGTTCCTGCGCCGGCTCTTCGAAGACTTCGGACTGCCGCGCCGTGGGATCCGGCTGGAGCGCGGCGTGTGGCAGAGCAACGCGCTGACGGGCAAAGTCGAGATGCCTGAGTCAGAACGCCAGGCTGTCGTGGCTGGCCTATCCAATCTCGGCATCCATGTCGAGTACGTTTACCGAAGCCGCGGCAAACCGTTCGTCGAGGGAGGCTTCAACCATCTCCAGACGCGCATGGCGATCGAGGCCCAGCTCCGTGGCTTCACGGACATCGGACGCCACCGGTCTGACATGGAGCGCGAATCATCAGCCATGCTGCGCTGCAAGGCCGGATCACGACACCCGAGGGATTGCGGCTTTCCCCATATTTCCGAACTGGCCCAGGCATACCATGACGCGTTCGCCTTCCTGAACGCGCATGCCAAAGAGGGCCGGCTCCAAGTCGGGATCCCTGGTGAGCGCTGGGAACAGTCCATCCAAGCCTCTCCGCTTCGCAAACTCTCCCCCGAGCATGCCGCCGTCTTCATGCCGGTGAAGTTCACGACGAAAATTGTCGGCGGACACGTCGACAAGACGCTCGACGGCGTTCTCTACCGTTTCGCCCTTCCCGAACTGACGGCCAAGTATGGCAATGGCTACCGGGTGCATGTCTCGTTTGACCCTGGCGATCCCTGGCGCGGCTCCGAGGTGTGCAACCTGGAGACAGGGACGCGCAACGTGGATGGCCTGCGGATCGGACAGTGGATGGCGACAGGGGAGTGGGCAGAACCATCACCTCAGTTTGGTATCAGCGAGACGTGCGACACGGCCGGGCAGCGTAAGCGCTACACGCGCGCCTTCCGCGCGGCCTATGCCGCGGCCGACGTGGCGGGTGTCCGCGGGCGCCGCGCGGCGGAGTTGCGGACCGACGGCGGATTGCTGCTGCGCGACGAGGGACGCTCTGAGGCCGTGATCGAGCGCAGTCGCGAGACCGACGCTCCGGGGCGTTTCGCGACACGCACCGACGCTGACCTGGATCAGTCGGAGGCCGATGCCGCCGCAGCACTGGCGAAGTTGCAGGATCTGGCTTTGAGGGCGGGATGACAACACCAACCGAAGGGAAGAATACCATGGGCACAAGTGACGAAATGGCGGCCGAACTGGCAGCCGTGTGCAAGAAGATCGCCGGAACGATCATGGCCTATCAGGCCGAGCGCGGGTGGAGCGAGCGGCAGCTGCTCCTGCAGTTCCCGGACATCGGAACCAGCAAAGACTGGTGGGCCGTGCGCAACGGGAAGCTCGATGACCGTGATGGAGCGGATTTGCTCTCCCGCTGCCGCTCGGTGGTGGCGCAGATCGAGGCCTTGCGTGATGCGGCCGCCAAGGGCGAGGACCTGTACGACGACATGCACCCCGTGGTCGAGATGACGCGGGCGATCCCGGCGCTGCTGACGACCTCCGGAAACGACCGCGTGCTGCTGATTCAGGGTGAACCGGGAAGCGGAAAAACGACCGCTCTCAACCTGCTGCGCACGCGCCTGGGCGCGGCGATTGTGCCGATCGAGGCGAGCGAGGCTTGGGGGGATAGCCCGCTGGCGTTGCTGGCCGCCGTGCTGCGCGCCCTGGGAGTCACCGACCTTCCGATCAGCGCGGCCGATCGTCTGGAACGAGCAAAGGATGTCATGCGTGGCAGCCGGCGCGTGTTGGTCATCGACGAGGCTCACCATCTCGGTCCGCGCAACCTCAACGTCCTCAAGAGCCTGGTTAATGGGACGGCGTGGGGATTCGTGCTGCTCGCGATTCCCACCCTGTGGCGCAAACTGGAGCGTGGCGCCTACGAGGAAGCGCGGCAGCTCACGACCAACCGCCTGGCGGAGCGCATCAAGTTGGAGTGTCCGACGGCCCGCGACTGCCAGCGCATGCTGGAACGGCGCGTGGGGAAGATCCCGGACATGCGGGAGGCTGCGGAACTGGTGGTTAAGCAGGCGGCTACGCACGGCGGGCTGGGATTCGTGCGTGATGTGTGCAAACGCCTGGTCGACGTGCGGGATGCCGGCGCGGAGATCTCGCTGCGCGACGTGGGCATGGCAGTGGAGAAGGAACTCAAGAGCCGGTGATCAGGCGAAAGCAGAAGGGGAAGGCCATGGATACGCCAACAGCACGCGCCATCGACGGGGGGATGAATGCTCCACTCACCGCCAAGCAGATCCGCATTCTCGCGATCTCGGCACGCCTGGCATTCGACTGCCATCGCAAGTTCGGCCTGGTCGGCGAAACGGAACGCTTCGACGACTGGCGTCATCGCCAGGCGTTTGCGGCCGTCGGCGTCAGCAGTCTCCGCGCGATGCGTGCCAGGCATTTCCGCCCTGCGCTGGCACTCTTCGTGGGCATGCAGGGGCGCCACATGGCAGCGATGCGTAACACGGGGCTCGGGGCAACAGAGTCACAGCGGCAGGCGCGGGCCGTCCTGGAGCGCGAATGTGCAACCGCAGCATCCTGGTTTGGAGGAGAGGAAGGGGCGCGCCGCTATGTGGCCGGGTTCCTGGCACACAAGCGCAAGGCGGCGCTCGAATCCGCATCGGACCGAGATATCTGGCATGGGGTTTTCGTGCTGCGTCGCCGCGTCTCTCAATTGCGTGCAGCAGGCATGGTTCCGGTTAATCCAGAGACCCATCTGACCCTGCGCCGCATGGAGCCCTGATATGCAATCCGAGCAGATGATGCTTCCCCTGGAGGGTGGAAATCCTGGTCCAGAGTGCCACGTGGAACAATCGCGGCCTCCGATCACGGATCGGCTGAGGGAGTTGTCCAAGCCTGTCATGGTGCAGGTTGCTCCCGGAAAGTGGGCTCCGCGATCTGGCAGGATAGCGCCTGACTTCACCATCGCGCAGTGGCGGCCTAACGGGGATGGGACCTTCACACCGGTTCCATCGGAAGAGCATATGGTGCGGCTGACCCGCAAGCTGGTATCCAAACTGGTCGGCGAATCCATCCAGATGACGACGTTCTACCGCCTGGCTCGGGCCGGATATATTGAGATCATCCAACCGGTCCCTCAGTTGCGCCTGCTCAATTTGGATTCCTGGTACAACCATCTCCGCCGGTGTGCCGAGAACCCGGAGATCTGGGAGAGTGGAAGCAAGTGGCGGAAGGCCTATCAGCAGGCGCAGGGATGGATCGACCCCAAGACGCGCCGGAACACATCCGGAAAGCGCGAGAGGGGCTACAGAGTGCCATTAGACGGGAATGCCCGGAAAGGCCACCAGGATGCAATCCTAGCCGGGGGTGCTTCAGGACGCCCGTTGACACGGGCCAGGGCTGAGGAAGCGAATCGCGGCGAATCGCGGCGGCTTATTTCGTGAGCTGGGGCAATTGAGCGAGAAAGAGTGACATGAAAGTTGACCTGACACCCGTTCCGGATGGTTTTGCATCCCGTTTTGTGGCTGACAAGCTCCCTGTTGCTCGCCGGGTCTTTGATCGAATGCTCCCCGAGATCAAGGCGCGGGCGATCTGCGTCAGTGGAATCACGGACCTGGATGCCGTACAGAACGTCCGTGACGCGATTGCAGCGCTCCCCCAGGGAGCAAACTGGAATGACGTCAAGGGAGAGATCGTGCGCAATATCTCCCCCTATGTCGTCGATGCGGTTGATCCAGATGAAAGGGCCAAGCAGGAGGAGGCTGCCGAGGCGCGCGCGGAGCTCTTGCTGCGCACCCAGGGTTTTCAGGCTTACGCCGCCAGCGAATACCAAGCGCTGCGCGAGCAGATGGACGTGTTCCCGTTTTGGGAGTATGTGACGGCCCGCGATGACCGCGTACGCGATAGCCACGCCGCGCTCGATGGCATCATCCTACCCGCCGATGATCCGTTTTGGGACGAGCACTATCCGCCGTGGGATTGGGGGTGTCGATGCACCGTGAGGCCGCGCATGTCGGCCGAGGTCGAACGTCTGCCCGTTGCCACCGCGGATAGCACTCCAGGGACTCGTCGCGTCTTTCAGGGGGCCATGCTCGACAAGCTGAATCTCAATGAGCTGCTGGCGGGAGGACGCCAGGTATCCGTTGCTCCACCCGTGGCGCGCGGCGAGAAAGAGGCATGGAGCTGGAATCCAAAGGACATGCAGGTGCCGTTGGATGCCGTGCTTGAGCGATATGATGTGGACACCTCAACGGCTTTCGTTGCGGCCATGCAGCGGTCCAAGGTGGCCCATGCCGAAAAGGAGATGGGGCAGATCACCGTGTGGGATCACCTGCTCGCATCGGCGCGCCAGGAGGATGCGACCTCAACCGCGGCTTTTGGCGAACGAACCAGGCGCGAGAAGGCCGTCGTGCGGAACTACGACACGGCCAAGATCATGGGAACGGTCGAGGGAACGGAGCAGAGCACCAATCTGCGCACCGTCCTTGACCAGGCTCGTGCCGGCGGCGATCGCGTTGTCATCGCGCATGATCATCCAAACGGAAACATGGCGCCTTCGCCTATTGATGTTGCGACCTTGCTCGCCAATCCAGACGCCATTGTGTCGATCAGCGTTGCGGATGGTTCCGGCCGCGGCGGCAAACCCATGTCGCTTCGGCAGGGAGAGAAGCTCTCGCAGGCGTCGCGCGGTACGCTGCTGGCGCTCCTGCGCCGCTGCCAGACAGCAGATGGAGCGATGCTGGTCTCGGATGAAAAATGGTATTCTGTCTTGCAGCAATTGATCAAACACGGGCAGGTGTGCTATGGGCAAGAACTCTGATCTCGAAAAGGTCACGGTAGACGAAGCGCCTGCAGACGACGCGAAGTCAAAAGAGGCAATCGCAAGGATTGCCGAGCTGCTGGGAGTACCAGTTCCTGGACCAGAGGAATCGGTGGCAGCCCTGAAGGCGGCTCGCGAAGATCCCGTGCTTTCCAAAAATGCAGATTGAGATCCAGATCCGGGATTCGGTTTCCGCCGCGCTCGGTGGACTGGCCGCGCTATGCCGTCGTCCGGAGTCCATGATGCGTTCCATCGGCACGGCCTTCGCCACCTGCACGAAGGATGCCTTTGATGATCCGTCTCTACGGCCGGCGTCATGGGCTCCTGTAAAGCATGCAGGAAAGCCGCTCTATCAAACCGGACTGCTGAGGAGATCCATTCGCGTCACATCCAGCAGCGCGATCTCCGTGACGGTTGGAACGGATCGCCCGTATGCCGCCTATCAGAACTACGGCACTTGGGGACCGTATCGCATCGCACCGATTGCCGCAAAGGCCCTCGCCTGGAAGGGGGCGGCGCATCCTGTTTCGGGCGTGATCATGCATCCTGGCATTCCGGCCCGACCATTTTTCCCGGTGCGGCCGGACGGATCCCTGACGACGGCTGCAGCCGAGCGCATCATTGTGGCGGCCGAGGCATCTCTCAAGCTGGATCCGCACTGGCAATCATTCTCTTCGACGTCGTCCTGACGCCTGTTTATGACCCTTTGCGCGCTTTGCTCGCGCGCACTTGCATGCTCCCGCGTTCTGCGATGCTGGCCTCGTGAAACACGGCAAGGCCAACGAGCATGTGATCCACGCCTTCAGTCTGCGAATCCCTTCGCGGCTGTCTGGCGATTCGTTGCCCACGCGCAAAGTCGTTGTCCCCTGGGGAACGTCCCAGGCGGTCGACGGGCCAGTGACGGTCGACTCCTCCAGTGCCCAGGCGTTCTCTGCCTTCCAGCGTGCCCAGGGTTGGGATCGTGTCTGCCTCGATTATGAGCACAACACGCTTCCCGGAACCCCGGCATTCAAGGAGTCGCGGGAGCCCCGCGACGTGGCGGCCTTCGGAGTGCCGGAACTGATTCCCGGAGAGGGCATCGTCCTCAATGGGATGGAGTGGACGCCGGACGGCGTCAAGAAGGCGTCGAACTTCTGTGACATCTCTCCGGCCCTCGTCTTTGCGCCCGGCACTCGCATCGTCATCGGCCTTCATAGCGTCGCGCTGACCCGCGCCGGCGCCATCGAGGGACTGAGCGCCTTCAGCGTGTCGTTGCCCGACCCTCAACCAATCGGAGATAAGACCATGGAACGTGCCGTTCTGATCGCCCTGCTCGGACTCGATTCGAGTGCCACCGATGCCCAGATCCAGGAAGCCGCCCAGAAGCTCGGCGCCGTGCTCAAGCAGCTCGGCAATGGCGACATCTGCGCCTTCAGCGCCCAGGTGCAGCAGCTCAAGACGCTGCTGGATCAGGTCAAGGGAATCGACCTCAAGACGATCTCCACCCAGGTGGAAGCCTTCAGCGCCATCGGCAAGGCCTCGAAGGATGGCATCGAGGGTCTGGCGGTTCGGTTGTCCAAGGCCGAGCAGATGATCTCCGCCTTCTCCGCCGACGCGCTGATGTCCGCGCGCCAGGCGATCATCGATCAGGCCAAACGCGATGGCAAGGTTCTGCCGTTTTCGGCCGAGGCGCTGAAGACGGTTGCGCTGGAAACCCTGCGCGAGGTGGCCGCGAACACGCCGGCCACGATTCCCATGGACCAGCGAACCGTGGAGAAGCAGCAGGTCGAACCGTTCAGCGCTGGCTCCCGCGGTGACGCCGCGACTGCCTCCGCCGTGGCGGCAAAGTTCGGCCGCAAACCCGAGGACCTGGCGAAGGCCGGAGTGTAACCCCTCTTTACCATGAGTGATGGGGGCATCCTAACGCAGGCTCTGCCCCCGCTTTCAGAAACCAAGTCGAAGGAACGCACCATGAAGCGCACCATCAGTCTGATCACCCTCGCGACCGCCATGATGGCGGTCTGCATCTGTCACTCCGCTCCCCTGACGCAGTCGGTCAACACGCCGCAGCGCGGGGGCGCTGGCGTGGCCTATCTCGTCACGAGCAACACGGTTGTCTATGGCGGGGCGATCGCCGCCATCGATCGCGCGAGCGGCCATCTGGTCCCGGCAACCGATACGTCGAATCTTCTGGTCGTGGGCCGCATCGACATCACGGTGGACAATGGCTATCTGGCGCTCATGGACTACCGCGCCAACAAACTGGCCAACGTCTCGCGCGGCATTTTCAGATGGGACAACGGCGACTCGTTTACATCGGCCGACGTGGGGAACCTCGCCTACATCGCGGATGATCACACGGTACAGCGATCGGCAACCTCGGCTCATGCCATTCCCGTCGGCGTCATTCTTGAGGTCGATGCCGATGGTGTCTGGGTCGACGTCTCCAGTCTGGCGCGTCAGCTTTCCGGATCCGTGGATACGCTCTCCGTTAGCGGATCATCCGCGGTTGGCGGATCTGCATCGGTGGCCGGCGCGCTGACGGTGCGCGGCGCCGTCACATGGACCAACGGTGTCTACACCATCACCGGTCTGCCCACGGCGACCAACGGACTGTCGTCCGGACGCCTGTGGAGCAACTCCGGCGTCATCAGCGTCATGCCCTGAACCATTTCTCTCAACCACAAGGAGCCTGCATCATGGAACTGAACAATGCCGTTCTCGCCGAGATCGCCCGGAACGTCCGCGTCGACTGGAAGCGCGGGCAGGAATGGAAGCCGCCGGTCGACCTGTCCAATATCCTGTTCTGGGACGTGCCCGGCCAGGGCGCCAGCAACATGTACTTCTGGGCGGCCAACACCGCCGGCTTCCGCGAGTGGGTCGGCGACCGCGTTTTCAACGACGTGGAGCTGGGCAAGTTCCAGGTCTCGCACCGCACGTTCGAAAAGACCGACCGCCTGCCGCGCAACGCCGTGAAGGACGATACCTTCGGCGCCTTCAGCGACACGATCCGCATGTCGTCCCAGCTGTGGGAGGAGCAGAAGTACCAGCTCGTCATCGAAGTTCTGCTCAACAATCCGGTCACGTTCGATGGGAAGCCTGTCTTCGCCGCCAACCACAAGTACGGCAAGCAGACCATCGGCAACCTGGTTACGGATGCCTTCTCGGCCGAAGCCTTCAACGCCGCCTACAACACGGCCGGCGCCTGGAAGTATGACAACGGCATCCTGGTGCGTACGCGCTGGACGCACCTGATCCACGGTCCGGCCTTGCGTACGTCGGTGGCGAAGATCATCAACAGCCAGTATCTGAACGCCAACTTCGACGCGAACCCGAACTACAAGGCAGTGGTGCCTGTGGAGCTGGGTGAACTCGCGGGCGATGCGGCGAACTACTGGTTCCTGGTCGACGCCAGCCGGCCGATCAAGGCGGTCTGCCGCCAGATCCGCGAGGAGGCGAGTCCGATCATGGATACCCGCGCCGAGCAGGTGGAACGCAGCGGCTACTTCGACGTGCTTGCCACGGGGCGCGCGGCCGCCTCGGCGACGATGCCGCATCTGATCTACGCCGGCCTGGCTCCGAAGGCCTGAGCCTCAGTCAATCCCTCCACCCAGGCCGGCGGCGTGCTTCCTCCCTTCGGGCCGCCGCCGGCCTTCTTGAAACCCACGCATGTACGTCGAGCTGAAACAGCTGGATGGCCTGATTCCCCACAACCTGATTGTCGAGGCCCTTGACGACAACAAGGACGGGGAGATTGATGAGGCTGCCTGGAATGCAGTGGTGGCAGCCGTCGACGCATCCATCGATGGTCCGCTATCCGCGCGCTATGCGGTTCCGCTTGCCCTGCCGTTTCCGCCTGTCGTGCGCGACGGATCCATCATTCTGACATGCGAGGCCCTCTACCTGCGGCGCGGCGTCATTCCCGAACAGAATCCGTTCCTGAGCCGCGCGAACGCCATCCGTGCTCGCCTGGATAAGATCGGATCCGGCGAGATCGCGCTAACCCCGACATCCGTCAAGGGATCGCCATCAGGCGCCGTCATCTGCGAACCGACG
>Ga0316229_1003247_pt1 | contig 12976 bp, 11 predicted proteins | sample TBH18023metaG_FD_206011 | JGI IMG/M metagenome (GOLD analysis project Ga0316229, IMG submission 206011) | Freshwater microbial communities from Trout Bog Lake, Wisconsin, USA - TBH18023 | ecosystem: Environmental > Aquatic > Freshwater > Lake > Hypolimnion/Profundal zone | place: USA: Wisconsin...
AACAGCGGATGCGGCTGGTGCGGCTTGCTCAAAAATTCCGGATGAAACTGGCTCGCGATGAAATAAGGATGATCCTTCAGTTCGATGACCTCGACCAATTTTCCGTCCGGTGATAGTCCGCTGAAAACAAAACCGGCCTTCTCGAATTTTTCGCGATAGGCGTTGTTGAACTCGTAGCGGTGGCGATGGCGTTCCTGAATGACGAACGATCCGTAAAGTTCCGCCGCCTTCGTGCCGAGCGCCAGTTGGCACGGCTGCGCGCCGAGCCGCATCGTGCCGCCTTTTTTGGTGACCTTCCTCTGCGCGTCGAGCAGCGCGATGACCGGGTGCGGCGTGTTCTCGTCGAACTCGGTGGAGTGCGCCTTCTCCAATTTCAAAATGCTGCGGGCAAATTCAATCGTCGCGATCTGCATGCCGAGGCACAGGCCGAGATACGGGATTTTATTTTCGCGGGCGTATTTCGCCGCGAGAATTTTTCCCTCGATGCCGCGTTCGCCGAAACCGCCGGGCACGCAGATGCCGCCCAGGCCGCTGAGAATGCTTTTCACGCCGTGCTTCTCGATCTCTTCCGCGTCCACCTGCACGATTTCCACGCCGCAGTCGTTCGCCACGCCGCCGTGGATGATCGCCTCATACACCGATTTGTAGGCGTCCTGCAAACCGATGTATTTGCCGACGACGCCGACGCGCACGCGATGTTGCGGGGCGATGAGCTTGCGGATGATTTCCTGCCAGTGCGTCATGTTCGGCGCGGGCGTGGTGAGATGCAGCAAACGGCAGACGAGATCATCCATGCGCTCGCGTTGCAGCATGAGCGGCATTTCGTAAATGGAATGATCCACGTCCTTCGCCTCGATGACGGCTTCGAGCGGGACGTTGCAGAACATGGAAATTTTCTGGCGCAGTTCCTTGTCGAGCGGCTTCTCGCATCGGCACGCGATGATGTGCGGCGCGATGCCGATTTCGCGCAGCTTGGCGACGGATTGCTGCGTCGGCTTGGTCTTCAACTCGCCTGCGGCCTTGATGAACGGAACGTAGGTGACGTGGATGAAACAGGTGTTGCCGATGCCGGCTTCGAGCGCGAACTCGCGGATGGCTTCGAGAAACGGCAGGCCTTCGATGTCGCCGGTGGTGCCGCCGATTTCGGTGATGATGACGTCGGCCTTGGATTTTTCGGCGAGGAGGTGGATGCGGTTTTTGATCTCGTCCGTGACGTGCGGGATGACCTGCACGGTCTTGCCGAGATAGGTTCCGGCGCGCTCGTTGTTCAGCACCGTCTGATAAACCTGGCCGCTCGTAAGATTGTTCAGCCGCGAAAGTTTGCAATTGGTGAAACGCTCATAATGGCCGAGGTCGAGGTCGGTCTCCGCGCCGTCGTCGAGCACATAGACCTCGCCGTGCTGATACGGCGACATCGTGCCGGGATCTACGTTGAGATACGGGTCGAACTTTTGGAGCGCGACCTTGAGGCCACGGTTTTCGAGCAGCGTGCCGAGCGCGGCGGCGGTCAGGCCTTTGCCGAGCGAACTCACCACACCACCGGTTACGAATATGAATTTCAAGTTTGTTAAATGGTTGAATTGTTAAATTGTTGAATCGTCTTCCAGCACCACATCCAAATCATCGCTGGCGATTTCGCCGGCGGTGGAAGATTCATGCAACGCCAAATCTGCTCCGGTTTTGCGTTCGCGCAAATAGCGGATGTAACCGTTGACCAGTTGATGAACCACCGTGGCCTGCTTTTTCAATTCCGAAATTTCGTCTGTCGGCAGATAGTTTTCATCGCTGCAAATGTTCAGATCATCAATCAATTCCGTCAAAGAGCCGCGCGCTTGCAGTTGAAATTTGATTTGATCCAGAAAATGATAGCGGCCATGGCCTTCAGCGATGTTGTTGTTGGTCAATGACACCGCCGCGCGTCGAATCTGGCTGGCCAGTTCAAATTTTTCGTGCGCCGGCAGTTTGCGGGTCACGGCATACATGGCCTTGCGAAATTCCCGCGCCACGCGATAGACCTCCAAATCCTCAAATGTGCGAAACACTTGCGGCGCAGGTTTTGGCGGTGCTTTCGAATACATATCCGATTTAACCATTCATCGATTTAACAATTCAACAACTCTCGCCACGTCTTCCGGCATATCCACGCCGATGCTGTCGTAAGCCACTTTCACGACGGCGATGCCGATGCCGTTTTCCAGCGCGCGCAACTGCTCCAGCTTCTCCGCGTTTTCCAGCGACGACACCGGGAACTTCACCAGCCGCAGCAGCGTCCCACGCCGGTAGCCGTAAATGCCGAGGTGCTTCAGAAAAGGAAACGCCGCCAACTGCTCCGGCACCGGACGGCTGGCGGCCTCGCGCAAATACGGAATCGTGCGCCGGGAAAAATATAGCGCGCGACCGGCGGCGTTGACAACGACTTTTACGACGTTCGGGTTGTCCAACTCGGCCAGGTTCTTGATGGGCGTCGCGGCGGTGGACATTTCATTTTGATTTAGCGCGTTCGCCACGGCGTCAATCACCGCCGGATCAATCAACGGTTCGTCGCCTTGGATGTTCACCACGGCATCGCAGGAAATTCTTTCCGCGACCTCCGCGATGCGGTCGCTGCCGCTGGGATGATGGGGCAGGGTCATCTCCACGCGGCAGAAATTTTGCGCGACTTCCCAGATGCGCGTGTCGTCCGTGGCTACGATGATTTCGGAAAGCGATTTGGCCTTCTGGCATTGCTCGACGACGTGCTGGAGGAGCGGCTTGCCGGCGATAAGCGCGAGCGGCTTGCCGGGAAACCGCGTGGAGGCGAAGCGCGCGGGGATGATGCCGAGAATTTTCACCCGCCCAATCTAGCCACAGATGCACGCAGATGAAACACCGATTTTCAGGCCGGCCGGGCAAACCGGCGGCCGGCCGGCCGCTGAAACGGTTTTTGGCACGGCAAAAAACACACCGTATTTGGCAATTAACGTCCAGAAGTTTTGATGCCGGCCTGTTAATTGTTTTTAAGTCCGAATAATTCCGGCCGGGGAAATCCCGCCGGAACCGTCGGCCGGTTTCACTTTAACCATCAAACTATGACCATGCACAAGACCCCCCACCATAACGGCGCCGGCCGCGCGCTGCCCGCCCGCGGCATTGACTGGCTGCACAACCCCGTCTTCAACAAGGGCACCGCCTTCACCGAGGCGGAGCGCGACGCGCTCGGTTTGCGCGGCCTGCTGCCGCCGCACGTCCAGTCCATGGACGAGCAGGTGGACCGCGTGATGAAAAACTTCCGCAGCAAGTCCAGCGACCTTGAGCGCTACATCCAGCTCGCCGGTTTGCAGGACCGCAACGAGACGCTCTTCTACCGCGTGGTCATGGACCATCTGGAGGAGATGATGCCCATCATCTACACGCCCACCGTCGGCAAGGCGTGCCAGGAGTTCGGCCACATCTTCCGCCGCCCGCGCGGGCTGTATGTCTCGCTCCGGGACCGCGGCCACATTATCAAGGTGCTGGAGAACTGGCCCACCCGCGACGTGAAGGTCATTGTCGTCACCGACGGCGAACGCATCCTCGGCCTGGGCGACCTCGGCGCGTCCGGCATGGGCATCCCCATCGGCAAGCTCTCGCTCTACACCGCCTGCGCCGGCATCCATCCCGCGCAATGCCTGCCGGTCACCATTGATGTCGGCACGGACAACGCCACGCTGCTGGCCGACCCGCTTTACACCGGCCTGCGGCAGAAACGCGCCCGGGGCGAGGCCTACGACCGCATCATCGAGGAGTTCATCGCCGCCACCCAGATGCTGTTCCCCGGCGTGCTGGTGCAGTTCGAGGATTTCGGCAACAGCAACGCCTTCCGCCTGCTGGAAGAATACCGCGACCGCCTCTGCACCTTCAACGACGACATCCAGGGCACCGGCTCCGTCGCGCTCGCCGGCGTGCTTTCCGCGCTGCGCCTCACCGGCGGCGCGATGGCCGACCATCGCGTGCTGGTTTCCGGCGCGGGCGAGGCGGGCATGGGCATCGCCGACAACATCGTCGCCGTCCTCATGGAAGAAGGTTTGACCAAGGCCGAGGCGCGCAAACGCATCTGGTTCGTGGACTCCAAGGGGCTCATCGTCAAAAGTCGCGAAGGCCTGGTGGAACACAAATTGCACTACGCCCACGACCATGCGCCGTGCGCCGACCTGCTCGCCGCCGTGAAAGCCATCCAGCCCACCATGCTCGTCGGCGTGTCCGGCCAGCCCCGCACCTTCACCGAGGAAATCATCCGGACCGTCGGCGACTTCAACCACCGCCCCGTCATCTTTGCCCTGTCCAATCCGACTTCCAAGGCCGAATGCACCGCCGAAGAGGCCTACAAATGGACGGATGGCCGCGCCATCTTTGCCAGCGGCAGCCCGTTCGCGCCGGTCACGTTGAACGGCCAGACCCACGTTCCCGGCCAGGGCAACAACGCCTATATCTTCCCCGGCGTCGGCCTCGGCGTCGTCGCCACCGGCGCGCGCCGCGTCACCGACGCCATGTTCATCAAGGCCGCCCGCGCGCTCGCCTCGCTGCTGCGCGAGGACGAACTGGCCGAAGGCCGCATCTATCCCGCGCTGAAACGCATCCACGAAGTCTCCCTCAAGATCGCCGTGGCCGTGGCCGAGGAAGTCTATAAGAGCAACCTCACCGACCAGCCGCGTCCGGCGGATCTGCCGGCGTTCATCCAATCGAAGATGTTCAAGCCCGAGTATCCCGACTACAGCCGGCCGTGAACGGGGGGGCTGGCCGTCTGGCTTAATTAACAAGGTTCCCCGCTGTTTGCGGTGGAACGAAGTGGTTTGGGAACGGGCTTTGGGACGGCTCTGGAAGAGCCGGGGAAATTAGCCGGGGGCAAAGCGTCAGCGACGCCCCCGGAACCGGCAGCCCTTGCCGGCCGCCCCGGCGGGGCGGCGGAACCCAGATGAATGTTCCCTGTCCGGCGTCCTTTCAGGACGCTGACCATTCGGGGACGTTACCGGGGGCGGCCACCGCTGGCGCGGTCTTGCCCCCGGCTAATTTCCATTGTCCCGCCGGGACATTTGCAAGGCCGCCACCGCCCGCAGGATTGATTCCCTCGAAAACAGCGGGGAACCATTGACCAGGCAAGCCGGCGGGCAGGGCGGGGCGGCCGTGGCTTGAGATTTATATTCCATGATAAACATGGACTGTGATTCGCCGGCCTGCGTTAATGGCCGCATGACCGCCAAAACCCCCGTCCTGAACATCAGCGTCGTCCTGCTGGCGGCCGTGCTGGCCATGGCGGCGCTGGCCGGCTGCGCTGCCGGCTCTGAAGATGCCGCCCGGATCAGCACCCTGTCCCAGATCACGGCGCAGGTCGGCAAATATCCCGCGCCCGATGGCAAATTCTTCAAGAGCGCCTGCCTGGTGGCCGGGCTGAAGCAGATTCTTGGCGCCGACTACCCGGCCTACCGCGAGTTTCTGGGCGACTGCGGCAGCGGCCGGCTGGAACAAGCGGACGGCTTTGTCTTTGCCGATGTCTCCCAGCCCCACGTCGGCGGGTTCGGCTCGATGTTCTTTGTGGATGTGAAAAGTGAGAAGCTGTATCTCTTCTGGCTCAAGGGGGCCGTCTTGGACAAGGATTATCAGATCTACGGCGACCGGCCGGTTCCGGCCGTGGTGCTTGCCGCCATCGCCAAGAATCAGAACGAATGCTGGGGGAATGTCGCCACCTTCAAATTCACCGGCGAGAAGCTGGTCATCGAAGCCGTGAAGCCGAACTGACCCGGCCCGCCAACCCGCCGCCGCCGGGCGTCCCGGTGGCGCTCCGCCAGGGCTGGTAGCTGACGGTGCGCCGCGCCGTCCCCGCTGGCGCAGTCCCCGCATTGGCCAGCGGAAAGCTGTCCGGCGGAAGACGGGAAAGCGCCGGACAGCGGCCGGCGCAGCGCGCCCAGCCCTACCACGGCGTTCAAACTGTCGTTAATTGCCCAGCAACCGTCTGGCCGGCGGCTAAAACGCCCGTTTTGGTCAGATACTGGACAAAACACCCCCAATTAGCCCGTTCAGCGCCCCCGCTGGGTGAGGTCAGCGCCCCCGCTGGGTAAGGTCAGCGCCCCCGCTGGGTGAGGCCAGCGCCCCCGCTGGGTGAGGCCAGCGCCCCCGCTGGGTAAGGCCAGCGCCCCCGCTGGGCAAGGTCAGCGCCCCCGCTGGGTAAGGCCAGCGCCCCCGCTGGGTAAGGTCAGCGCCCCCGCTGGGCAAGGTCAGCGCCCCCGCTGGGTAAGGCCAGCGCCCCCGCTGGGTAAGGCCAGCGCCCCCGCTGGGTGAGGCCAGCGCCCCTGCTGGACAAGGCCAGCGCCCCTGCACGATGGTCTCTGCACCCCTGCTGAACCACTACCCGGTCAGCCCTCGGGCACGCCCGCCGCCCGCGCCGGCGGGGCAAAGGCGGCCATTCCGCCTTTGCCCTTGCCATCAAGCTCAAATGTGATTTGATAGGCCGCAGAAGTTCAACACAATGCCTGTTAGGCCGAAACGATGCGCGAGATATGGTGTTCAATCTCACGCATGATGAAATCCGTCGCACTTGCTATTTTGGCCAGCACTTGGTTTTTGGTCGCTTGCGGCACCACGCACCACCAAACGACAACGAAGGAGACGAAGATTGTGATTTTGGCTCCTGATAAAGCAGACGCAGAATTGATGAAGTATGCTCTGGATGGTTGGACGTGCGTCGGTGTTATTACCGGCACGCCTATCAGTCCGATGGATAAGCAGCGCGGTTATATGTTGGAACGCTCAAAATAGTGATTATGAGTTTTCGGTTTAGTTTCACCTTTGTAGTGCGACAAAAGGGGGCCGGGCGCAGGAGAATTGCCTTTGGCCGCCGCGCGCTTATCCTTGCCGCGTGAAGCCCAAGAAATATGCCGCCGACCCCAAGGTGTCCGCGCTCATTGACGATCTCATCCAGGCCAAGGGCGGCGGCGCCAACACGGCCGAGGTGGCCGACATCATCCAGAACACCCTCAAGCTCCTCGCCGATGTGCAGGACACCGGCGATGTGCGCGTCATCCAGACCACGCTCCGCGAACTGCGCTACGCCTTCCGCCTCTTCGCGCCCTACGCGGACAAACGCAAGGTGACCATCTTCGGCTCCGCGCGCACGGCGCCGAGCCGGCCGGAATACCAGCAGGCGCTGGAGTTCGGCAAGAAGATTTCCGCCGCCGGCTTCATGGTCATCACCGGCGCGGGCGGGGGCATCATGCAGGCCGGCCACGAGGGCGCGGGCGCGGCGAACAGCTTCGGCGCGAACATCCGCCTGCCGTGGGAGCAGAGCGCCAACCCGGTGATTTCGCAGGACAAGAAGCTGGTGACGTTCAAATACTTTTTCACGCGCAAGCTCATCTTCATCCGGCACAGCGACGCGATTGCGCTCTTCCCCGGCGGTTTCGGCACGATGGACGAGGGTTACGAGGCGTTGACGCTGATGCAGACGGGCAAGAGCCAGCTCATGCCGCTGGTGCTGGTGGACAAGCCCGGCGGGACGTTCTGGAAGACGTGGGACGAGCACATCCGCGAACATCTGCTGCGGGATGAACTGATTTCGCCCGACGACCTGAACCTTTACCAGATCACCGACAGCGCGGACGAGGCGGTGAGGATCATCACGCGCTTCTACCGCAACTTCCATTCGACGCGCTGGGTGAAGGACGCGCTGGTCATCCGGCTCAAGCACGCGCCCAGTCCGTCGGCCATCGCGGCCATGAACGAGGACTTTGCCGACATCATCGCCGGCGAACCGATCCACGTCATCCCGCCCACGCCGGAGGAGCTGGAGGACACGCAGCATCTGGAGCTGCCGCGCATCGCCTTCGGTTTCAACCGGCACGACTACGGCCGGCTGCGGCAGCTCATTGACGTGCTGAACGGGCTGTGAGAGATTGGGGACAATTGGAATCTCTGCAAAAACACTGTGGCGGCGCTCTGTGAGCGCCGGGGGAATGTGTCTTGCAGGCAAAGCCCGGCGGTCATAGACCGCCGCTACAACAAAAACTGGTCTCAATTTCAAGCCGATGCCCGCCGACTATTACATTGATGTGCCGCGCCGCCTGGTGTTCAGCCGCGGCACCGGCGTGCTGACGTTCGCCGACTGCCGCAGCCACATGGAACGGCTGCTGCGCGACCCCGGCTTCCGCCCGGAGTTCAACCAGCTCATTGATTTCCGTGACGTCACGGACGTGGTGATTTCCGCCGAGGAAATCGTGCTGCTGGCGGCGCGGAACGTGTTCAGCCCGGAATCCCGGCGCGCGTTTGTCGTCACGAACGACCTGCAGTTCGGCCTGGCGCGGATGTTCAGGTCTTACCGGGAAAATGCCGGCGAGAAGGGCATCCAAATCTTCCGCGAAATGAAATCGGCGCTGGTGTTGCTGGCGCTCACCGGGGTGGCCGGGGCGCAGCCGTTCCCCAAAGAGAACCTGCCGGCCAGGGCGGGGTGAAAGTTTTCAGCCGCCGCCGTAAATATCCGGTGGGGTGGCACGCGTGCCCCGCTGTAGCGGCGGGTCTATGACCGCCGTGAATCTATTTGCCAAGCCGGTGCGTTCGGCGCTCATAGAGCGCCGCTACAATCAGCCGCCGCCCAGCTTCAGGAGCCGTTCCGCCTGCGCCGGCGTCAGCGGCGTCACGGACAGGCGCGACTGTTTCACCAGCGGCATGGCCTTGAGGACGGCGTCGGCCTTGAGGGTTTCCAGCGGCACGGGATGTTGCAGCGGCTTCACCGGTTCCAAATCCACGCATGACCAGTCGCCTTCCGTCGCGGTCGCGTCGGGATAGGCCGCCTTCGCCACGCGCGCGAGGCCGACAACCTGCTTGTCGGTCACGCTGTGGTAGAAGAAAACGTGGTCGCCCGGTTTCATCGCGCGGAGATGGTTGCGCGCCTGAAAATTGCGGACGCCCGTCCACGCGGTCCTGCCGTCTTTGACAAGCTGCGCCCACGCGTAGGCGGCGGGTTCGGATTTGACGAGCCAGTAGTTCATGCGGGTAATCTAGCCGTTGGCGGTTAAAAATTTATTGGCTGCGAGCAGTGCCGCGACCTTCTCGGCGATGATGGTTTCGCAGCGCGCGACTTCCTCTTTGCGCAGGTTCAGGTAGTCGTTCGCGATGCCTTGCAGGTCGTCCACGTTGTAGAGATAGACGTTGTCGAGGGCGCTCACGGCGGGGTCAATGTCGCGCGGCACGGCGATGTCAATGAGGAGCAGGGGACGATGCCGGCGGCGGCGCATGAGCGGCTCCAGCGTGGCGCGGTCGAGGATGGCCGTGGTCGCGGCGGTGCTGCTGATGGCGATGTCAATGCGCTCAAATTCCTCCGGCCAGTGTTCCCAAGGGACGGTGTGCGCGCCCAGTTCGGCGGCCAGCGCCGTGGCGCGCTCGGGCGAGCGGTTGGTGACGACCACGCCTTTTGCGCCGCGAGAGAGCAGGGCGCGCGCGGTCTTCTCGCTGGTCTCGCCGGCGCCGATGACGAGGACTTCGTGTTCCGCAAGCGAGGTGAAAATCTTTTCCGCCAGCTCCACGGCGGCGGACATCACGGAGACGCTGCCGCGCTGGATGTTCGTCTCGGTGCGGATGTGCTTGGCGACGTTGAAGGCGCGTTGGAACGCCTTGTTGAGCCGCGCGCCGGTGTGCTTGTGCGTGAAGGCGAGTTCGTAGGCGGACTTGAGCTGGCCGAAAATCTCCGTCTCGCCGATGACCATGGAGTCGAGGCCGCTCGCGACCTTGAACAGATGATGCAAACTGTGCGGCTCGGCAAAGGTGTAAAGCTCGTCGCCCAGCGCGCCGTCGTAGGCGTGATGCTCGACGAAGAACTTCTTCACGCGCGCAAAAAACTGGTCGTCCGGCGCGAGCGCGGTGGCGGCATAGATTTCCACGCGATTGCAGGTTGAAAGGACGACGCCTTCGGTGACGAGGCCGGAGTCGCGCAGCGCCGCCAGCGCGTGCGGAATGGTTTCGCCGGCGAAGGCGAAGCGTTCGCGCAGTTCGACGGGCGCGGAGCGGTGGCTCAAGCCGATGACGACGACGCTCATTAGTTGGTGGCGAGTGGCGAGTGACGAGTGACAAGAATCGGCGCAAGGATTGACGCCACACTGTTGGTCGTTGGCGGCGGATTGTCCTGGTGCATCGGCGAAAACTTGTTGGTGAGGCCGAACGTCAGCAGCAGAAACACAAACGCGATGATGACGCCGGCGGCAAAGCGCCGGCTTGGCCGCCCAAATTTTTTATACGCGACGAGCGATTCCAGATACACGAGCCAGAGCAACGCGGACCAGACGACCTTGGCATCGGAGAAATACGGCTTGTCCGCGTGACGCGGCAGTTGCGAGCCGGCGGCGAGGCCGATGGTCAGCAGCACGAAGCCCACCGCGACGAGCCGGAAGGTGATTAGCTCAAGCCGCTGGATGGACGGCAGCAGCGAAAGCAGCGCGCGGATCTTGTGGAATTTCAAATCATGCTGCTGCATCAGGAACATCGCCGCCGCCACGGCTGCCAGGCCGAACGCGCCGTAGGACTGCAGGATGGTCGCCGCGTGCAGGCTGCGGAGCGCGCCGGAAAATTCCGGCTTCGGCCCGTGCGGCGGATCGAGCGACGGCATCAGCGCAAACACGCCGACGGTGAACAGCACCGGCGCGGTGAACGCGGCGAGAAACTTGAAGCGCGGCAGCAGCGAATAGACGAGGCACGCGAGGCCGAGCGCCCAGAGCAGGAACGTCATGGCCTCGTAGAGATTGTTGACCGGACAGCTGTGCAGCGTCATGCCGCGCCGGGCCATCGCGAGCGTGTGCAGCGCGACGCCGGCGGCGAGCAGAAAGTAGTTCACCCATTCGTCGCGGCGGAAACCTTTGCGCCAGAGAAAAACGGAGTAGATCGTCGCCAGGCCGTAAAAGGCCACGGCGAGCAAAAAGCAGTGCCGGTCAGTGAACCAAGCCATGTGGACAGGTTAAAGGCGCGGGCGGACGGTGCAAGCGGCAAGTTGATTCGGCGATTGAACCGGCAGCAAAATGAATTACTTTCCGGTTGTGAAATTCCACGTTGCTCTCGTCATCCTGATTGCCGGCGGCTGGCTGATGCCGGCGCAGACGAACGACGAGACGTCGCTCGACGTGGGCGACATGCTCGACGCCGCGCAACAGTTCGCGCAGGACAATCTCGACCCCGACGTGCTCAAGGCGTTGCAGGACGTGGATCGCGACAAGGTCGAGGACTTTCTCAAGAACTATCAGGCCTATCTTCAGGGCGACTATGTGCTGGACGTGGCGCAGTTGAAGGATGGCGCAAATGCCATCCTGCCGCTGCTCGACGCGCATGAGGAGACGCAGCCTTACGCCGCGTGGCTGCGGGCGCGGGTGGATTATTTCGACGCGGCGGAGGAATTAAAAGCCGTCACGCCGCCGCCCCAGCCGCCGCCGGGAACCAACGCGCCGCCGCCGCGCGCGGTGAATCCGTCGTTCGCGGTGGAACAGGAAATTTGGATCAAGAAAGTTGCGCCGCGCCCGTGGCCGGAGGCCGCGAAGAAATTCGTGCCGGAACTGAAAACGATTTTCGCCGCCGAAGGCGTGCCGGTGGAACTTGTGTGGCTGGCGGAGGTGGAATCCGGTTTCGACGCGCGCGCCCGGAGTCCGGCGGGCGCGGTGGGGATGTTTCAGCTCATGCCGGCGACCGCGAAAAATCTCGGCCTGAGTTTGTTTCCGTTCGACCAGCGCAAGCAGCCGGCGCCGGCGGCGCACGCGGCGGCCAGGTATTTGCGAAAGCTCCACGAACAATTCGGCGACTGGCGGCTGGCGGTGGCGGCCTACAACAGCGGCGAGGGCACGGTGCAGCGGCTGTTGAAGCGTTACGACGCGACGAGCTACGAGCGCATCGCCACGCATCTGCCAGCAGAGACGCAGATGTATGTGCCCAAGGTCGAGGCGACCATCCAGCATCGCGAGGGCGCGGCGCTGGAGAAATTGAAGGCCGCTTAAATCCGGCGCAGCGAACCGTCGGCCTGCATCACCGCCACCAGATTGAAGAGGTCGCGTTGCGCGCAGAACGCCACGTCGTCGCGCAGTTCGGGATTCGCGAGCAGGCGCTGGCCGTTTTGGGAACTGCCGATGGCCTTGGCCAAATCCGTTTTCAAGTGCGCGAAAGTCTGTCGCGTGGTGTCCGCTGCTCGCCACAAGACAGGGCGGTCGTCGGGGCGAGGCAGAAGCAACTCCACCAGCGCGCCGGCCGCGAGAATGTCTTCCTTTGCCGCGTGCTCACCGGTGCCGGCGCAGACGAGGAAGATGTCTTTCTCGGCGCGTAGAAAATCCGCCGTGGCAGCGAGGTTCAGGAACGACGCGGCTAAAACCGTCTTTGCGCCCGCACACGCCCGCAAGGCGCGCGTGCCGTTTGTCGTCGTGGAGACAATGGTTTTGCCGCGCACCTTCTCCGGCGTGAACTCGCGCGGGGAATTGCCGAAATCAAAATCAATTCCGCCCGACTGCGCGGCGCGGATTTTCACACCGTCGCGTTCGCCGGCGAGCAGGACTTCCGGCTGCCGCCGGCGGATAGCGACGGCCTCGGCAATTTCGCAGACGGGAATAATTTCTTTCGCGCCGTGGTGCAGCGCGGTCACGAACGTGCTGGTCGCGCGCAGGATGTCGAACACCACGCAGGCCGTGCCGCGCAAGTCACGGCGGGCGAGCGCGGGCAATTCCGCCGGCGTCAGGATGGTTTCAATTTTCATTTATGCCGCACGGGACGGGAAGCTAGTAATCATCAAGACGAACTATTCGCCGCACTGACTTGTTCAACCTTCGTCGTTTTGTAGTGACGCGCAGGACTCCATCCCTTTGGCAATCGTTTCCCAAACGGAGGCTTAATCTTTCCTTTGTCAATTCCGACAATGAAAAGATGTTCAATCACCTGCCAAAACTCATTCTCACTCAAATGAGACTTCATGTCGTTGATGATTCGAGCTTCAACTACTGTCTCATCGTGGTTT
>Ga0316229_1003258_pt1 | contig 12934 bp, 9 predicted proteins | sample TBH18023metaG_FD_206011 | JGI IMG/M metagenome (GOLD analysis project Ga0316229, IMG submission 206011) | Freshwater microbial communities from Trout Bog Lake, Wisconsin, USA - TBH18023 | ecosystem: Environmental > Aquatic > Freshwater > Lake > Hypolimnion/Profundal zone | place: USA: Wisconsin...
CGTTAAATCAAAAAACAGCCCCTGAATTTTATGGCCGTCAAATCCGAGAAGTCCGTGGAAAAATCTGTCGTCGAGTCCAAAGCCGCCGCCACGCGCGAACGCGAACTCGATGCCGCGATCTCGTCCATCACCAAAGCCTACGGCGACGGCGCAATCATGCGCCTCGGCGACGCGCGCGCGCTGGTGAAAATTGACGTCATCCCGACCGGCGGGCTGGCGATTGACCTCGCGCTCGGCGTCGGCGGCATTCCGCGCGGACGCGTGGTGGAAATTTACGGCCCGGAATCGTCCGGCAAAACCACGCTGATGCTGCACGTCATCGCCAACGCGCAAAAGGCCGGCGGCCTGGCGGCGTTCATCGACGCGGAACACGCGCTGGATCCCGGCTACGCCAAAAAACTCGGTGTGAACCTCGACGACCTGCTCGTCTCGCAGCCGTCGTCAGGCGAAGAGGCGCTGACCATCTGCGAAACGCTCGCGCGCTCGAACGCGCTCGACGTCATCGTCATTGATTCCGTCGCCGCGCTCGTGCCGAAGGCCGAACTCGACGGCGACATGGGCATGGCCACGATGGGCATGCAGGCGCGCTTGATGTCGCAGGCCTTGCGCAAGCTCACCGCGATTTTGGCGAAGTCCAAGACCACTTGCATTTTCACCAACCAATTGCGCGAAAAAGTCGGCGTCATGTTTGGCAGCCCCGAAACCACGCCCGGCGGCAAGGCGCTGAAATTTTACGCGAGCGTCCGCATGGACATTCGCCGCAAAGACCAGTTGAAAGACGCCGCCGGCAATGTTTACGGCAACCACACGCGAGTCAAAATCGTGAAGAACAAGGTTGCGCCGCCGTTTGCCGAGGCGGAGTTTGACATCATCTACAACCACGGCATTGACAAGGAAGGCAGCATTCTCGATGTGGGCATCGAGTGCGGCGCGGTGGATAAACGCGGTGCGTATCTGCAATTCGACGGCGCGCTCATCGGCCAGGGTCGTGACGCCGCGAAAAAAACGCTCGTGGAAAAACCGGAGCTCGCCAAGAAAATTATCGAGGCCATCCACGCCAAGCGCGCCGCCGCCCCCGCCGCCGAAGCCAAGTAATTTTTATTCATTCCTAATTTTCGTTTTTACATGAGCACTGTTTCCGATCTCGACCTCAACTTGGACAACCTCTTCCAGCCCGCGTGGGCGCAGGGGAAAACCGAGGCCAACAAATTCGCCAAGTTCACCGGCAACGAGGGCGTCAAGCCCGAGCGCACCTTCAGCGGCAAGCCCGGCGAACGCCGCGCCCCGCGCCGCGATGGTGCGGGCGGAGGTGGCTTTGGCGGCGGTGAACGCCGGGGCGGCTTTGGCGGTGCGCCGCGTGGCGGCGGTTCCAAGTTTGGTGACCGCCAGGGCGGTTTCCGTGGCGGCGACCGGCGCGATGAACCGCGCGAACGTCCCGCGCCGCCCGCGCCGTTGCCGGAGCTGAATGTTGCGTTCATTCCCGAAGAACGCGGCGTCGAACAGCTCGCGCGCCAGATCAAGGTGACCGGCCGCGCGTATCCGCTGTTCAAGATCGCGCTGCTGATCTTGCAGAAGGCGGAACGCTATTCCGTCCTGCTCACCAAAAAGTCCGGCGCGGCGGCACAGCCGCTGTTCGCCTGCGCGCTTGATGAAACCCCGTGGACGAACGAGGACGAGGCCGTCGCGCACGTCCTGAAAAATCATTTTGCCACGTTTTACAATGCCGAACGCACGGCGACGGAACCGCCGAAGGGCGTCTACACGTTCGTCGCGCAATGCGGTTTGAGCGGCGAAATTCTTGGCCCGCCGAACCATCACGATTACCAAAACCAGTTGCGCAAATTGCACGCGGAAAAGTTTTCGCGGATGCCGTTCGATATGTTCAAGGCGCGCGTCAAGATCGTGAAGGACGAGGTCGTCGTGAAGAAATGGGTCGAAGACCAGAGCTTCAAGACGGAATACGTCTGCCTCAATGTCCCGGAGCCGCTCAGACTCGCGACGATGGAAGAAGTCGAAAAACATTTCCGCGCGACGCACAAGGATTCGATCATCAAGCCGGTCGAGACGCTCATCGTGGCCGGTTTGCCGAGCCGCAGTCTGCGCGACAACGGGCTGCAGCGGCTCATCCGCCAGGAATGGGAGCAGCAGAAGTTTTTCCCGCTGCCCATCGCGACGAAATTGAGCCAGCAGTTCGCGCAATACGGCCTGCAATTCTTCAAGGTCAACAAGACCGTCACGCACGTCAGCGTCGCGCGACCGACGTTCCTCGACCTCGAGACCACGCCGGTTTCGGAAAACATCAAGCGCATCATCGAATACGTCAACGGCAACGCGAAATGCACGCGGAAGAAACTGATCGAGGCGCTCGCGCCGACGCCCAAGGTGGTGAAAGCGCCCGTCACGGAAATTCCCATCGCGCCAGCGCCGGTGGCCGAAGGCGAAAGTGCTTCCGCACCGTCACCAGCGGCTCCGGCCAAGCCGGCCGAACCCGCCGCGCCCGAGGCGACGCCGGAACAAACGGCGGTCATCGTGGATTTGCACTGGCTGATTCATCAGGGTGCCGTGCTGGAATTCGCCGATGGCCGGATGGAGACGGCGAAGAAACCTTTGCCCAAGCCGGTCAAGCCGGCCAAGAAAACGGCTGCGGAAAAGCCCGCCGCCGAAGCCGAGGCCGCCACGACCATTGAAACGGTCACGCCGGAAACGCTCGCCGCCGAGCCGGTCACGCAACTTGCCGAACCGGTTGAGACGCCGACAGCAGCCGTTGAAGCTGTCGCCGCACCGGTTGTTGAAACGCCGGGGCAGCCGGAAGTTCCGGCCGCGACGGAAGGAAGCCCGACATGAAATTCGCCGCGCTGGGATTAAGTGAAAAGGTGCTCCAAGGCGTCCGCGCCGTGGGCTACACGGAACCGACGCCGATCCAGCTTCGCGCGATCCCGCTGGTGCTGTCCGGCAAGGACGTCATCGGCAGCGCGCAGACCGGCACCGGCAAGACGGCGGCGTTTGCTTTGCCCATTCTTTCCAAGCTCGGCCATCACAATCCTGTCGGCCCGCGCGCGCTCATCCTCGAGCCGACCCGCGAACTCGCGTCGCAGGTCGAGACCGCCATCCGCGACTACGCGCGCTTCACGGATTTGAAAGTCACCGTCGTCTATGGCGGCGTCGGCTATGGCAAGCAGAATGACGAATTGAAGGCCGGCACCGACATCGTCGCCGCCACGCCCGGACGGCTGCTGGACCATCTCGAACAAGGCACGTTGCGGCTCGACAAGGTGGAATTTCTCGTCCTCGACGAGGCCGACCGCATGCTCGACATGGGCTTTCTGCCCGACGTGCGCCGCTTGGTGGAAAAATGCCCGCGCAAGCGCCACAGCGCGCTGTTTTCCGCCACCATTCCGCCGCAGATCGAGACGCTCATCCAATGGGCGATGCACGAGCCGGAGACCATCGAGATTGGCGCGCGCCGCACGCCCGCCGAGACGGTCAAGCACGTCATCTATCCCGTGTCCGACATGCAGAAGACCGACCTGGTGCTCGAACTGTTGAAGCGGGTGAATTACAATTCCGTGCTGGTGTTCTGCCGCACGAAACACGGCGCGGATCGCGTCGCGGGTCTGCTCAAGCGCAACAACCACGCCGTCGCCGTGCTGCACTCCAACCGCACGCAGAAGGAACGCGAGCAGGCGCTCGAAGGTTTCCGCGAGGGCAAATACGAGGTGCTTGTCGCCACGGACATCGCCGCGCGCGGGCTGGACATCGCGGACGTGAGCCACGTCATCAACTACGACGTGCCGCAGCATCCGGAGGATTACATCCACCGCATCGGGCGCACCGGCCGCGCCGAGAACACCGGCGACGCCTTCACCATCATGGTGGCCGAGGACGCGCCGCACGTCTTCGCCATCGAACGCTTCATCAGCCAGAAAATCCCGCGCGTGAAGCTGGAAAATTTCAACTACACCTACACCGCGCTGTTTGAGGAACCCAAGGCCGGTGCGCCGGCGGGTTTCCCCGGCAAAGTGCGCGGCGGCCGCGTCCACGGCGGCTACCACTTCGCGCCCGGCGGACGGAGACGGTAAAAAATCGGCGCAACAGAATTCGGCGGGCGGTGTTCACTTGATAATATGAGTGAACACAATAAAATCTCTCGTTTGGCGTTCACGTTGCCAGAAGTGCTTCTTGTTGTTTGCATATGTGCCTTCCTAGTTTGGGTCTTTGTTCCAAACTATTGCGGTTTCCACACGAGTCCCGCAAACGCCTGCATCAACAACCTACGCCAGATTGATGCCGCCGCCAACCAGTTTGCCTTGGAACATCACCTGACCAATGGCGACGCCATCCATTTCCCCACCAGCCTGACGCCATACATCAAACTCAACAGCGCGGGCAAGATTCCCGGGTGTCCGCTGGGCGGCAGCTATTCCATCAAAAAAATTGGCGATACTCCAACCTGCTCGCTCGGCTCCACCGTCACGCCACCACATATTCTGCAATAAAAAAGAGGCCGGAATAATCCAGCCTCTTTGATTGATTCAAATTATTTCAGTTCAGCCGCATCGGCATGACGACGTAGAGGAACGGGCCGTTGATCTTGATGACGCCGGGGCTGAGTTCGTCAATCAGCTCGATGAACACCTCATCCTCGGTCAGCGCGTTGAGCGGGTCAATGAGGTAGCGCGGATTGAAGGCGATGGCGAGTTCCTTGCCCTTGTAATTGATGGCCATCGTCTCGCGCGCCTCGCCGACTTCGGGGGAGTTCGCGGTGATGGTCAGGACATTTTTGCCAAAGGACAGCTTGACGGAATTGGCCTTCTCGCTGGTCATGATTTCCGCGCGGCGCAGCGCCTGCACGAGTTCCTCGCGGCCAACGCCGATGCGTTCCTTGGCCTCGCCGGGAATGACCTGCCGGTAGTTCGGATAATTTCCTTCAATCAATTTTGTGATGAGCAGGACGGAAAAACCGTTTTCATTCTTGAGCGCGAAGGAGGCCTGGTTTTCACCAAACTTGATTTCCACATCGCCTTTGTCCTGCAAGAGGCGGTTGAGTTCGTTGATGGCCTTGGCGGGCACGATGAATTCGCCAGCGCTCTTTTCAGAAATGTCCACTTCCTCGTCCACGAGCGCGAGACGGCGGCCGTCGGTGGCCACAAAGGTCATTTTGCCTTCCTTGAGGCTGATGAAAATGCCGTTGAGAACATAGCGGGATTCATCGGTGGAGACGGCAAAGCTGGTCTTGCGGATCATCGCGCGGATGTTTTCCTGCGGCTGGGCAACCTTTTTGTCGTCCTTGAATTTCGGCAACGGCGGAAATTCATCGGCGGCAAGGCCGTGGATTTTGAAGAATGACGAGCCGCTGCGGATGCTGGAAAGATTTTTGTCGTCCGTCTCTATTTCAATTTCGCCGGTCAGTTCGCGGACGATGCCGAAGAGTTTTTTTACCGGCAGCGTGGTGGCGCCTGGCTTGACGACCTTGGCCTCGACCTTGCAGGCGACGGTCACGTCGAGATCGGTCGCGGTGAATTCCACATGGCTGCCCTCGGCGCGGATGAGGACGTTGGAAAGGATCGGCAGCGTGGTGCGGGTGCTGACGACATTTTGCACGGCTTGCAGCCCGGCGATGATCTGGTCTTTGGTGATCGTGAGGTTCATGCGCTTATAATATTCTGTCTTCTTTTAAAAATTCTATTCTTATTAAGGGCTGTGAACAAGCCTAACAACTCCCGACGGCTTAATCATCACCGGCCGAATCTTAATTTTTTAACTGCGACCAGTTCAAGCTATATGAGCCAGAAAAATTAAAAAGTAAAAGTTACTGGCACTATCAACAATCCGTTCACAAACGGCTGGCAGCTTTTCCGGCGAGTTGTGCGCGGCGGATGACTTCTGGTAAAATTGAAATGACAAAATTCACCTCTTCGGCAGTCGTCTCGCGTCCGAGTGAAAAGCGGACGAGCGAATTGGCCGATTCCTTTTTGCCAATCGCCAAGATCACATGGCTCGGTTCCAGCGAGCCCGCCGAACACGCCGAACCGCTGGACGCACAGATGCCTTCCATGTCCAGCCCCGCCATCAAAGCAATGCCATCCGAGCCGCGCACAACGAACGAAAGAGTGTTGGCCAGGCAATTTTCGCGCGGACTGACCAATTCACAGCCTTCAATTTTTTCAATGGCGGCAATCAGCTTGGTAACCAGCGACGCCAATTTTCCACGCTCAAAAACCGGCGGCCGGACAAATTTTTCCAGCGCGGCGACCAGGCCGATGATGGCTAGCAGGTTTTCCGTGCCGGCGCGGCGCTCGTTTTCATGGCCGCCGCCAAATAAAATCGGATCCGGATGCAGCGGCGATTTGATGTAAAGCAGCCCCGCGCCTTTCGGCCCGTGAAACTTGTGCGCACAGACGGAAATCAGGTTGGCATTGAACTGACCAATGTTTTCAAACGGCTCCTTGCCGAACCATTGCACCGCGTCCGAATGAAAAATGATTCCGCGCTCGCGGCACACCGCGCCCAGTTCCGCCACCGGCTGAATCGTGCCTATTTCATTGTTCGCGGCCATGATGGAAACGAGCGTGGTGTCCGTGCGAATGGCCGCTTTCAAATCATCCACCGCGACGCGTCCATCGGAATTGACCGGCAGGCGCGTGACCTCAAAGCCCTCGTTTTTTTCCAGATAGTCGAACGACTGCAAAACCGCGTCGTGCTCGATGGCGGATGTGATGAGATGTTTTCCCTTCGCTTTGAGCGCGCGCGCCGTGCCGAAGATGGCGAGGTTGTTGGCCTCCGTGCCGCCGCTGGTGAAAATGATTTCGCTCGGCTTCGCGCCGAGAAATTTCGCCGCGCGATCGCGGGCGTCATCCAGCAGCGCGCGAGCCTTGCGCCCGACGTGATGGACGGACGAAGGATTGCCCCACATCTCGCCCAGGAACGGCAGCATCGCCTCGCGCACCGCCGGGTCAAGCGGCGTGGTGGCGTTGTAATCAAAATAAATCGTGCGCGGCACGGCAACAAAGTAGGAGACGACGTGAGGAGTCACAAAACAAAAACAAAGAAAAGCGGTGCCGCCGCCGCACCGGGAGCGCCGGCATCCTGCCGGCGAGTTTGAATTCGTCCACGCCGGCTGGAAGCCGGCGCTCCCGGCGGTGAAACGCAGTTGAGCTTTACGCCGCGAAGTGGAATGATGTCTCTGCAAAATGAGCGTCAAAGTAAAAATCTGCGGCGTCACCAATGTCGCCGACGCGCTGGCCGCCGCCGGGGCGGGCGCGGACATGATCGGGCTGAATTTTTACGAGGGCAGCCCGCGCCACGTCACGGCCGCGCAGGCGGCGGAGATTGCCCGCGCGCTGCCGCCGTTCGTGCTGCGCGTAGGCGTGTTCGTGAACCCGGCGGAAGATTTGGTGCTGCGCGCGCTGGGCGAATGCAATTTGAACCTGCTGCAATTCCACGGCGACGAGCCGTCGGAATTTTGCACGCAGTTCGGCGTGATGAGCATGAAAGCCCTGCGCGTGCGCGACGCAGAATCGTTGAAAACACTGGAGAATTTCCACACCGACGCCTTTCTGCTGGACGCCCATTCCAAGGCCGGCCTCGGCGGCACGGGCGAAAAATTCAACTGGGAGCTGGCGGTCGAGGCGCAGAAATTTGGCAAGCCGGTTTTTCTGGCGGGCGGGCTGACGCCGGAAAACGTGGCGGACGCGGTGCGGCAGGTGCGGCCGTTTGCGGTGGATGTTGCCAGCGGCGTCGAATCCGCGCCGGGAAAAAAGGACGCCGCGAAAGTGCGGGCGTTTATCGCGGCGGTGCGGGCGGCGTGAAACACTTGCCGGGGAAGATTGCGGCCAATCCGGTTTTAGATTTCTCCTAATAAACCTTCCCTTCGCGTGTCATTACCTCTGAACACGATGTCCTTTGGGATTGGAAGCTTGGCTGATTCCAGCTTAAATGGGGAAATTCACCAAGATTGGCCGTGATGCGACCAGACGAAACCAGCGTGGAGCCGCCCGGGTGGGAAACGATTGAGGAGCTGTTTGCAGCTCTGGAGGCGCCGCTGTTGGGTTATGCGTTGCGCTACACCGGCAAATTCGCGCTGGCCGAGGACGTGGTTCAGGAAGCGTTCATGAAACTTCACGCCCAATTTAAATCAGTCGAAAAGCCGCGCCCGTGGCTTTACCGCACCGTTCACAACCTCGCGCTCAACCAGCGGCGCGCGGCGGGCAAAACCGTTTCGCTTGAGAAAATTTCCGAGGATGAAAATTCTGCCACTGCCGACCCCGCCGATTCCGCGTTGCTGCCCGACGAACAAATCATCCGGCTCGAAGGCATCGGTCAGGTGCGCTTGAGTTTGGCGGCGCTCGACGCGCGCAGCCGGGAACTCATGCGCCTGAAATTTCACGACGAACTTTCCTACAAGGACATCGCCGCGCGCACCGGCCTGACCGCCGGTAACGTCGGCTTCATTTTGCACCACGCGCTGAAAACCATCGCCGTTGAACTGGCGAAGACGGGAGTTGTGCCATGAACCCGAATCAACCATCCCGCGAACAGATCGAGGCGCGCATCACCGCGCTGCTGCTCGGCGAACTGCCCGCCGACGAGGCGCAGTTGCTGCGCTACACAATTTCGCAGGACGCTGCGCTGCAAAAATTGCAGCAGGAACTGGCGTCCACCATCGTCCTCGTGCGCGAGGCGGAGAAAAATCCGGCGGCGGCGTCCGGCGAAAATATTCCGCTCAAGCTTTCCGACGCGCGACGGAAGAAACTGCTCGCGCATTTCCAAACGCCGCGCCCGCAGGCGGCGAAGGAATTATTCTGGCTGAAGCGGATTGAAATTCGGCCGCTCGTTCCCGCGCTGGTGGTGTTGGCCATCGTGGCATTGCTTGCAGCCATAAGCATACCCAATTTTGTCAAGGCGCGGGCGACCTCGCAGTCCAACGCCATCATCAACAACTTGCGGCAGATTGATGCGGCCAAAAACCAGTGGGCTTTGGAAAACAAAAAACCTGCCGATGCCGTGGTCACGATGGACGATTTGAAGCCGTATTTGAAAAACGGCGGTCCGCAGGCCGTCGCGGGTGAAAAATACATCGTTGGCAAAGTCTCGGAAGAGGTTGTGGCCGATGTTGACGCCGCCCACGCCAAGAAGCTGGGCGGCCAATACGGCGATCGCGTGCGGCTTTCCGTGAACGGCGTCGTGGATGAGAACGCCGCTGCGGAAATGTTTGCCAGTGCGAAGCGGTCGCAACGTGGCGTGTCATTTGTCACCGCGCTTCCTTCGGAACCAACGGTTGCGCCGCCGCCGCCGGCAGAAATTGTTTTGCCCAAACCGGACTCGACACCGGAAGTCGCGCAAAACGAAGCGCTCGTGGCTTCGGCAGCACCGACAATTGCCGAATCACCGGCACCGGCCGCGCCCCAGGCTCTGGCGTTGGCCACCTCCGCGCTGTCGGCAGGCGGAGTGATTGAAGACAACTTCGTCACGGCGTCCCACGCGCTAGATTCATCCGGCAATAATCGCCACGGGCAAAATATTAATTTCCAACAAGGCGCGGCTGCCACGGTCACTTATAACGGATTGGTTGGCGCGGGCAGCTCCGGCGGAGGATCTGGCGGCGGTGGCGGCGCAATAAATAATCAAGCTGGCACAAGCGCCATTTCGCCCATCGCCGGCTTGCCGATGGGAACTGTTTCTGGCGCGATAGGAAACAGGTTTGCACCCAGCGACGCCTCGCAGTCACAGCAGTTGGCCAAGCGCCGCAAGGAACTTGCGGGCGACGGTTACGAATCCAATGGCGACGTTGCAGCGGCGCAGAAACCGGCTGTCGCCGGGAAAAATTATTATCGCTTCATCGACAACGGAAGCGACGCAAACAAGACGCCGGTGCTGGGCGACCTGCCGGCGAGCGGCAATGTATTCGGCCTCAACGGGCGTGCCGGCAATGCTCCGGCTGTGATCACGGCTCCCGCTCCATCCGGCGCGCCCGCCAACGCTGACTTCGGTTCATTTGACGGCGGCATCCGTTCACCGGGTGCTACTTCAGAAGTTGCGACGGAGCTGCCGAAATCTGGCAGCGGCACGCTGGGCTTGAACGGCAACAATAGTTATGCCGGTGCCACCACAGTCGTCAGTGGCGGCACGCTGGTGTCTTCTGATTCATTCGCAACGAGCAGCGGCGGGGCATTCGGCCAGGGCGACGGGTTCAATTTCGATACGGCAAGACTCAAAGCCGCAAAACAGGAAAGCGGTGAGCGCAAACCGTCGGTGGACGTGGCGCAAAACTCCGTGTCGTTCCGGGATCGCCTGCAAAGCACCGTGAGCGGCGCGTCGAGTGCATCGGGTTTGATGCCGGCGGACAAAGACCAGTCGGCCGTCGGCCGCATCGGCGGGGAACTTAAATTGGGTCTCGATCCGGCAAAGGTCACGCTGTCTCCGGCGACGCTTCCAAACTCAAGCGTCATCACGATGAATGGTGGCGCGGTGGGCATCACGCTTGATCAAGCCGACGCTCCGGGTTTCTCGTCCTCGCTCAACACCGAGCAATTGCAGGCGTATCATGGCGAGATGATCGAGCGCGAGCGCACCCTCAAGGAACAGTCCGTGCAACTGGAACAACTAAAGTCGCTCGCCAAACTGCACGAGTCCCAGCAAAAAATCGCCACGCAAAAAAGCGACTCCACCACTGACAACTTCAATGTGACCCGAGTTCAATCCTTGGTTGACACATTAAATCACCAGATTGACGACCGCACTGCCGGCATCCTTTCCAGCATGGAAAGCCAGGTCAGCTCCAAGAAAGCCTCGCTGAATGCGCTCACCCAAGCCGTTGAAGATGCCAGGCAAAACGATATGCTGGCAGCGGCCAAAAATCAGCCTTACTACGATGCGAAGCGCAAGTTGGAACAAATGCGCACCCTGCACAAACTGCTTTATGCAAAAATCGAGGCGGAGAAGCTCGATGCGGAAATTCCCAAAACCAGCATCGTTCAAATCACTGATGCAGCGGAGCCGGCCAAGAGCCAGACGCTCTGGCAGAAAATTACCGGCGAGACTGAAAGCAAAGCCCGCATCAAGGTGGAGAATGATGTCAATGACAGCCCCGGAGGATATTCTCCAACACCTTCGATGACGTCGTATGATCCGTATTTCGTCCAAACCACGTTTGAAGTCATCCAGTCAGACGCGGTGCTGGGCAAGGCGGTTGACGCGTTGAAGCTGGATGAGACCTGGGCAAAATACAATGGCGGCGAGAAGCTGGAAAAAAAGTCGGCGATCGCCCTGCTCAGAAAGCGGCTGGACTTGAAACCCGTGCGCAACAGCAAACTGGTTGAGATTGGAGCCACCAGCAAAAATCCGGAAGAAGCGGCGAAAATCGCCAACGCCGTGGCCGAGGCGTATCGCAATTATCGCTTGGATAGCCGCCGTCAGACGACGCAGCAGGGAATTGAGGTTTTAGGCGAGCAATATGACGCGGAAGGAAAAGCCATTCTCGCCGCCCAGGCACAAGTGGAACGCCTCGAACCAAAGGCGGTTTCTGAATCCGCCGACCAGCCGTTGCCCAAGCCTTCGCCGAATACGCCGGTGCCGCAGCCGGAAATTTTGACAAGCGAAAATAATTTCTCCACCTTCTCGCTCAACGTCAGCGACGTGTCGTTCAAGCTCGCGGCGGCCAGCCTGGAAAATGGCCGGCTGCCGGACGCGGCTTCCATCCGCAGCGAGGAATTTATCAACGCGTTTGATTATCGCGACCCCGAAGCGGCGGCGGGGCAGCCGGTGGCGTTCACGTCGGAACGCGCGCGTTATCCGTTCGCGCAGAACCGCGACCTGCTGCGGTTCTCCATCAAGACGGCGGCGGCGGGGCGCGCGGCGGATCGGTCGCTGAATCTGGTGCTGCTGCTCGACAAATCCGGTTCGATGGAACGCGCCGACCGCGTGGCCATCATCCGCGAGGCGTTGCGCGTGCTGGCGGCGCAGTTGCAGCCGCAGGACACGGTGAGCGTCGTCACGTTCGCGCGCACGGCGCGGCTGTGGGCGGACGGCGTGACCGGCGACAAGGCCGGCGAAACGCTGGAGCAAGTCGGCGGCATCACGCCGGAAGGCGGCACGAATCTCGAAGAGGCGATGCGGCTCGCCTACGAAACGGCGCGGCGGCATTACCTCGCCAGCGGCATCAATCGCGTGGTGCTGCTCACCGACGGCGCGGCGAACCTCGGCAACGTGGACGCGGCGGTGCTCAAGCAAAAAGTCGAGGCGCAGCGCAAGCAGGGCATCGCGCTCGACTGTTTTGGCATCGGCTGGGAAGATTTTAACGACGACATGCTGGCGGAGCTTTCGGGCAATGGCGACGGGCGTTACGCCTTCATCAACACGCCGGAAGAGGCAGGCACGGAATTTGCCGCGAAGCTCGCCGGCGCGTTGCAGGTGGCCGCGCAGGACGTGAAGGTGCAGGTGGAATTCAATCCGCAGCGCGTGATTTCTTGGCGGCAGATCGGCTACGCGAAACATCAGCTCACCAAGGAACAGTTCCGCGACAACTCGGTGCTCGCCGCCGAAATCGCCGCGCAGGAGGCGGGCAACGCGCTTTACACCGTCGAGACGAAACCGGACGGCATCGGCGCGGTGGCGACGGTTCATGTGCGCTACAAAATTCCCGGCACGGAGGATGTGCGCGAGCACAGTTGGGACGTGGATTACACCGGCAATGCGCCGGCGCTCGAACAATCCAGCGCCGCGATGCGGCTCGCGGCCACGGCGGGCGCGTTTTCCGAATGGCTGGCGGCTAGTCCGTTCGCACAGGAAGTTTCGCCGGATGAACTGCTCAAGACGATGAGCGGCGTGCCGGAAATTTACGGCGCCGACCAGCGCCCGAAAAAACTGGAATGGATGATCCGCCAGGCGAAAAGCCTGTCGGGGAAATGAAATTATTGAATTATGAAAACAAAAATCG
>Ga0316229_1003261_pt1 | contig 12929 bp, 13 predicted proteins | sample TBH18023metaG_FD_206011 | JGI IMG/M metagenome (GOLD analysis project Ga0316229, IMG submission 206011) | Freshwater microbial communities from Trout Bog Lake, Wisconsin, USA - TBH18023 | ecosystem: Environmental > Aquatic > Freshwater > Lake > Hypolimnion/Profundal zone | place: USA: Wisconsin...
GCGTCCATCGTAAATCGTCATTCGTAAATTCCCCTCACGCCTTGCCGCCGAAGGTCGCGAAGTCGTCCGCGTCCAGCACGTCAAACCACGTCGCGATGTCCTCGCGCTTGGGGGCGACGGCCTTGTGCAGGCCGTTGAAATACTCGCGGGCGTCGGGGCTGTCCGGCGCGCGGTTCTCCTGCCACTGCGTCCACGCGATGATTTCCGGCGCGGTGCGCTGGTGCTTGGCGTTCTTTTCGATCCAGGCGAGCACCTCGGTGTCGCTCTTGGGCAGCACCTTTTTTAATTTTTCCGGGTCAATGCCGGTGAATTCCAGGAACCGCTGGTCGAGCGGGCAGGCGTAATGGTATTCGCCGTGCTTGCCGGCGAGCGTGGCGCGGCCCTTGTCGAGCATGCGCGGCAAAACGGCGTAGCCGCCCAGCCGCACGCGGGGACTGCGCGGCGGGAACTTGGTGAGGTCAGGTGTGTGGAGTGACATAGTTTGATTTTGGTTGCGGTTGACACGTCGCCTTTCTTTGCGACGGCAACCAACTTGCACCGAAAATGCCGAATTGCAAGTGACGCCGGAAAAAATTATTCTGTCCGGGTGAAACACTCCGGAAAAGCCTCCGCCGCCGCCATGAAGCTGATCGCCCTGTCCGGCGCGGGCGTGCTGCTGCTGATCGTCGTCGCGTGGCTGGCCGCGCACATCGGCGCCCTCATCGTGGCGATGGGCGGCGTGTTGTGCGGCCTGTGGGTGCTGTTCGTCATCTTCACGTTTTATTTCTTCCGCGACCCGGATTACCTGCCGCCCATCGGGCCGGGACTCGTCATCGCGCCCGGCCACGGCAAGGTGGACACGATTGACACCACCACCGAGGCCGATTTCATGGGCGGCGAATGCCGGCGCATCTCCATTTTTCTCTCGGTGTTTGACGTTCACGTCCAAAACGCGCCGGTGACGGGGCGCATCGCCTTTTTCAAGCACACGCCCGGCCAGTATCTCAACGCCATGCGCGCCGACTGCGCGCAGTTCAACGAGAATGTCCTCGTCGGCATCGAGTCCTTTGATCCGCGCGAAACGAAGGTCGGCGTGCGGCTCATCGCCGGGCTCATCGCGCGGCGCATCGTGCCGTTCATCGCGCAGAACGATCCCGTCCTGCGCGGCGAACGCATCAGCCTCATCCAGTTCGGCTCGCGCGTGGATGTCTATCTGCCGATGAATACGAAGGTCAAGGTGCAGCTCGGCGACCGCGTGGTCGGCGGGCTGACGGTGCTGGCCGCGTTTGAATGATCTATGGCCGACACCCCGCAATCTCCGCCCGGCGTCCCGGCTGAAACCGCGAAGCTGAAGATTTATTTCCTGCCGAACCTGCTGACGGCGGGCAATCTCTTCTGCGGCTTCGTGGCGCTCACGAAGATTGTCGAGGCCGACCTCACGCCCGACATCTATGGCCACGTCAACTGGTATCCCATCCAGTTCGCGCTCGCGGCCATCTTGCTCGCCTGCATCTTTGATTTGTTTGACGGCCGGGTCGCGCGGATGGGCGGGCACGAAAGCCCCTTTGGCCGCGAGTTTGATTCGCTGGCCGACCTGATTTCCTTTGGCGTTGCGCCGGCGTTTCTCGTGCATCGCGTGGTGTTGCGCGGCGCGCTGCCGGACGAATACACCCAGCTCGGCTGGTTCATCGCCTCCATCTATCTTATCTGCGGTGCGTTCCGCTTGGCGCGGTTTAATTGTCTTTCCGCGATGAATCTTCCCGGCGCGGGCAAGGATTTTCTCGGCTTCCCCATCCCGTCCGCCGCCGGCCTCGTCGCGTCGCTGACGCTGTTCATCATCAAGTTGAACGAGAAGGAAAAAGACCTCGGCCACTGGGGCTATCTGCTCCCGGTCGTGCTGATTTTTCTGTCCGCGATGATGGTGAGCGAGGTGCGTTACCCCAGTTTCAAGTCGCTCGGCCTGCGCTCGACCACGACGTTCTTGAAGCTGATCATCTTTGTGCTGTTTGCCGGCAGCCTGTTCATCCTGCGCGAGAAGATTTTGTATTACGTCCTGCCGCTGTTCTTCACGGGCTATCTGGTCTACGGCTTTGTCCGGCCGCACATCTCTCGCGCCTGGCGCCGGGAGATCGAGGAGGACGACGACGAGCCGGAGACGGCCGACTAAATGTCCGACACGCATCCCATCATTCTGGCGGCGCTGACGGGTTTCTTTTGCAGCCTGGTGTTTTCCTCGATTCCGTTCGGGCCGATCAACCTCACCATCCTCAACGGCGGCGCCCAGCGCGGCTTCCGCTGGGCTTTGCTCATCGGCCTCGGGGCCGCGACGATGGAGACGATCTATTGCGCCATTTCTTTCACGGGCTTCTCCTCGATTTTCGACCACGGCCTCGTGCAGGCGTTCATGCAGCTGTTCAGCTTCGTCTTCATCCTGTTCATCGGGTTCAAATTCCTGCAGGCGAAAAGCGTCCATGTGCCGACCAAGCTGGATTCCGCCTCGGAAAAAATCGAAATCACCATCGAGCACAAGTTCCATCCGCATTCCGCCTACATGACCGGCTTCGTGCGCGTGCTGGGCAACCTCGGCGTGCTGCTCTTCTGGATCGTCCTCGCGGCGAACCTCATGGCGCGCGACTGGGTGGACGCCGATTCCTTTCCCGCCAAGGCCGCGTGCGTGGGCGGCGTGCTGGCGGGCACGAGCACCTGGTTCACCATTTTGAGTTTTGGCGTGTCGCGCGGGCATGGCCGCTTCAGCGAGAAGACCCTGGTTCGCCTCCAGCATTTCTCCGGCATCTGCCTCATCATCTTTGCGCTCATCCAGGGCGTCAACCTCGCGCGGCATCTGGCCAAGCACAACCGCCGCCAGCACCAGATTGAAATTCAACTGCCGCCCGGCCAGACCAACAACTTGTCGGACACCAATTAATTTATGCTCAAAGCTGGAATCGTCGGATTGCCCAACGTCGGCAAATCAACCCTCTTCAACGCCGTCACCCGCACCCGCAAGGCCGAGGCCGCGAACTACCCGTTCTGCACCATTGACCCGAACGTCGGCATTGTCACCGTGCCGGACGCGCGGCTGCAGGTCTTGCAGAACATCGCCAAGACCGGCGTCGTCATTCCGGCGGCGATTGAGTTCGTGGACATCGCCGGCCTCGTCAAGGGCGCGTCGCAGGGCGAAGGCTTGGGCAACAAATTCCTCACCCACATCCGCGAAGTGGACGCGATTGTGCAGGTCGTCCGCTGTTTCGAGGACGCCGACATCCATCACGTCGCCGGTTCCGTTGACCCCGTGCGCGACATCGAGGTGGTCACCACCGAGCTGGTCTTGTCCGACCTCGAAGCCGTGCAAAAGCGTTTGAACTCCGTGGCCAAGGACGCCAAGCGCGGCGACAAGGAGGCGCTCGCGCAGGAAACCGTGTTGAAAAAACTGGAGCCGCACCTCAACCAGGGCAAGCCCGCCCTCACCCTGGAATTGTCGCCCGAAGACAAGGCCGTTTCCCGCCTGTTCTGGCTGATGACCGACAAGCCGACCATCTTTGCCTGCAACGTCAAGGAATCCGACCTCGCCACCGCCGACCAAAATCCTTTTGTCCTGAAAGTCCGTGAATACACCGCCCACCATTTCGCGTGCGAGGCCGTGGTCATCAGCGCGCAGATCGAGAGCGACCTGATTGACCTGACCGACGCCGAGGCGAAGGAGTTCCTGAAGGAGCTGGGCGTCAGCGAATCCGGTGTCGGCGCACTCATCCGTGCGACCTATCATCTGCTCGGCCTGCGCACCTACTTCACGGCGGGCGAGAAAGAGGTGCGCGCCTGGACCATTCACAACGGAGACACCGCGCCCAAGGCGGCGGGCGTCATCCATTCCGACTTCGAGCGCGGCTTCATCAAGGCCGAGACCGTGGCCTACGACGACTTGGTGAAACTCGGCTCCGTCGCCGCCGCGCGCGAGAAGGGCTTGTATCGGATGGAAGGCAAGGAATACGTCGTGAAAGACGGCGACGTGCTGCTGTTCAAGTTCAACGTCTGATATTCTGCCACAGAAACACAGAGGTCACCGAGTAAAAAGTTTTGCTCTGTGCGCTCTGTGGCTCTGTGGCAAAACTTTACTGCGCGAAGAACTTCTGGATCTCCTTGATGACTTCGATGAAGACATCCACCTCGGCCTGGGTGTTGTAGAAATAAAAACTCGCGCGGGCGGTGGATTCCACGCCCAGCTTGTGCATCAACGGCTGGGTGCAATGATGTCCGCCCCGCAAGGCGACGCCGCCCTGGTCCGCCAAAGTCACCACGTCGTGCGCGTGCACATCCTTCAACAGAAATGACACCAGCCCGGCGCGGTTGGTCTTGGGGCCGAAGATGCGGATGTTCTTGAGCGCGGAAAGTTTTTCCGCCGCATAGTTCGCCAGTTCCTGATCGTGCTTCCAGATGTTTTCGCGGCCGATGGCGTCCAAGTAATTCATCGCCGCGTGCAAACCGATGGGGCCGGAGATGTCCGGCGTGCCGGCCTCGAACCGGTGCGGCGACGGCTTGAACTCCGTCTTTTGGTAGCCGACGCTCAAGATCATTTCGCCGCCGCCCTGATACGGCGGCATGGTTTCGAGAACTTCCTGCCGTCCCCACAAGACGCCGATGCCGGTGGGCCCGCAAATCTTGTGGCCGGAGAAGGCAAAGAAGTCGCAGCCGATGGCCTGCACGTCCACCGGCAGATGCCCGGCGCTCTGCGCGCCGTCCACCAGCGTGACGATGCCGAGCTTCCGCGCGCGGGCGCACATCTCCGCGACGGGATTCACCACGCCCATCGAGTTCGAGATGTGCACCATGGAAAAAATCTTCACCTGCTTTGTCAGCAGCGAATCCAGTTTGCTTAAATCCAGCAAACCCTCGTCGCCGGTGACGGGAACGTAGGCGATCTTCGCGCCGGTCTTCTGCGCGAGCAGCTGCCACGGGACGAGATTGCTGTGATGCTCCAGTTCGGTGAGCAGAATCACGTCGCCGGCCATGAGGTGCTTCGCGCCCCAGGTGGCCGCGACGAGGTTGATGCCTTCCGTCGTGCCGCGCGTGAAGATGATTTCGTCGCCAGACCTGGCGTTGATGAAACTGGCCGTGCGCGTGCGCGCCGCCTCGAAATGGTTCGTGGCGCGGTTGCTCAACTCATGGATGCCGCGATGGACATTGGCGTTGTCGCAGGTGTAATAATGCATGAGCGCGTCAATGACGGCGCGCGGCTTCTGCGAGGTGGCGGCGTTGTCGAAGTAAACGAGCGGCTTGCCGTGGACCGACTGGTCCAAAATCGGAAAGTCCGCGCGCAGTGCCGACCAATTTGGAAGATGGTTCATATTATTTGACACGGATTACACGGATTTGCACGGATAAACAACCCATCCGTGATAATCCGTGAAATCCGTGTCTCGTCTTTACAAAAGTCCAAGCTGCAGTTTCGCCGCCTCGGTCATCATGCCCTGGTTCCACGGCGGATCCCAGACCAGCTCGACGTTCGCCTCGTCAATCGGCTCCAGCGAAATCAATTTGTTCTGCACATCCTGCGCCAGCACCGGGCCCATGCCGCAGCCGGGCGCGGTCAAAGTCATTTTCACATCGGCCTTGTAGTTGTCCGCGCCGATGGGCGTGAGGTGGCAGTCGTAAATCAAACCGAGATCCACGACGTTGACGGGAATTTCCGGGTCGTAACAGGTCTTGAGCTGTTCCCAGACTTTTTTCTCCAGCTCCTCCTGCGTGAGCGGGCCGCTCGGCGTGGCGGTGCCGGCGGGCGCGGCCGCGACTTCGAGGCCGAGGGCGTCGGCGTCCTTCGCCTCGATGCGGAACATGTTGCCGTTGACGACGACCGTGTAGGTGCCGCCCAGGGACTGCGTGATGTGCGCGGTCTCGCCCTTCTGCAACGTGACCTTCGTGCCGATGGGAACCACGGACGCCTCGACGTCGCGGGTCAAAATCTTTGATTCGGAACTCATAATAAAAACATCTTCGCCGTTGTTGCGGCCAAAATCAAATCAGGTCTGCTCGTTTTCCGTGCTGACCGGCGCGGCCTCGCCCTTGAGCGCACCGATGAGCGCGTGCCACGACAGGATGGCGCACTTCACGCGCGCCGGATATTTATAGACGCCCGCGAACACCGCGAGCTTGCCCACGTCGCCGGCGACCTTGCCGGTGGTGACCATTTCGCGCACGCGCTCGAACATCTGTTCCGCCTCGGCCTTCGTCTTGCCCTTGACGTTTTCCGTGAGCAACGACGCCGACGCCTTGGAAATGCAGCAGCCGGAACCGGTGAAGCTCGCGTCCTTGATCACGTCGCCGTCCAGCGTGAGAAAGAGCTTCAGGTTGTCGCCGCACAGCGGATTAAAACCCTGTGCCGAGCAGGAGCACTGCGGCATTTCATGGAAATTGCGCGGCTTCTTGCAGTGATCCAAGATGACCTGCTGATAAAGGTCGTTGATGTCGTCAAACATATTGATTCAGCCACAGAGACACAGAGCGCACAGAGTATAAAAAATGAAATTGTATTTCTCGGTGTTCTCTGTGCCTCTGTGGCAAATTATTATTTCCCCAGCAAATGCGGGTTCGCCTCGAGGCGGTCCCACACCAGCTTGTCAATCACCTCGCGCGCCGGCTCGCACTTGATTCGCTCGATGATCTCGCCGGCAAAGGCGTGAATCAACATCTGCCGCGCCATGTCCGAACCGATGCCCCGCGCGCGCAGGTAGAAAATGCTCTCGGCGTTCAATTGGCCGATGGTCGCGCCGTGCGTGCATTTTACGTCGTCGGCGTAAATTTCCAGTTGCGGCTTGGTGTCCGCGCAGGCGTCGTCGGAGAGCAGCAGGTTCTTGTTCGTCTGCTTCGCGTCCGTCTTCTGCGCGATGGGATGGACGTAAATCCGCCCGTGGAAAACGCCCTTCGATTTGTCGTCTAAAATTCCGTTGAAATACTCGTGGCTGGCGCAATGCGGTTGCGCGTGCTCGACAATCATGTGATGGTCCGCCAACTGCTCGCCGCGCGTGAGATAAAGTCCGTTGAGAATGCACTCCAGACCTTCGCCCGCCAGCTTCGTGCGGATGTTCGTGCGGGAAAGCTTTGCGCCGAGCGCGAACGAATGCACGGTCACGTTGCTCGTGCGGCCAAACTCGCCGGCAATCGTGGCGATGTGAAAGGCGGCGAGCGCCTCATCCTGCAATTTGACATGCTCGACCCTGGCGTTGTCGCCGGCGAGAATCTCCGTCACCGCGTTTGTGAAATACGCGACGTTGCCGGTGCTGAGGTAGCTTTCCACGACCGTCAGCTTGCTGTTGGCCTCGGCGATGACGAGGTTGCGCGGCAGGATCACTTCGCCGTTTTCCTTCGCGGACGAAATGTAAATTAACTGCACCGGCTCGGCGACCTCGACGCCTTGCGGCACAAAGATAAATGCGCCGTCGGTGAAGAACGCCTGGTTCAGCGCGGCAAAGGTGTTGTTGGCCGTGTGCGCGTATTTGCCGAGATGCTTCTCAATGAGCGCGGAATCCTTCGCCAGTGCAGCGGCCAGGCTTTCAATCCGCACGCCGCCGGTGACGGGCTTGATGTGGGAAAGCTTCGCCGAAAAAAATCCGTTCACGAACACGAGCCGGTGGCCGGCCAGTTTGGCGAAGACCGATCCGTCAATCAACTTGGACTCCGCGCCGTTGACCGCGGCCTCGCGCGCCAGCGTGAACGGCAGGCTGGCAATCGGCGCGACGTTCGTGAAGCGCCAGTCCTCGTCGCTTAATTTGGGGAAGCCGGCCTCGGCAAAACTGGCAAGGCCCGCTTTGCGCAGCGGTGCCAGCCATTTGTTGGGCTGGTTCGGCATGGCTGCCATCTGCGAAAACTTCCCGACCAGCAGCTCCGTCCCGTTGTTGGCATTTTGCGTCATGTTTAGAATGATTCTAATTATAAAGTCGGTGGATAATCTCCCATTTCGCCGGGCGTTGCGCAATTGAAAAGCGCGGCGAAACGCGGTTGTCCGCCGGGCGCGCGCCGCCGCCGCGCGAAATGATTTTGCGTTCCCGCGTTTGAATGGCATTGTGTCCGCCATGCTTTCGCAAGACGACATCAAACACGCCCTGGCCGCCGTCAAATACCCCGGCTTTTCCCGCGACATCATTTCCTTCGGCCTGGTCAAGGAAATCTCCGTGGCCAACGGCGCGGTCAGCGTGACGCTGCAATTGACCTCGCCCAACGCCGACGCCGCGAGGCAGATCAAAATTGACGCCGAGCAGGTGTTGAAAAAACTTCCCGGCGTCAGCCATGTCCATGTTGACGTGCGCCAGCCGACCGCCGGCCAGGCCGAGACCGGCAAGACCTTTGCCAACCAGACGAAAGTTCCCGGCGTGAAGCGCGTCATCGCCATCGCCAGCGGCAAGGGCGGCGTCGGCAAGTCCACTTGCTCCGTCAACCTCGCCTGCGCGCTAAAACATCTCGGCGCAAAAGTCGGCCTGCTGGACTGCGACATCTACGGGCCGAGCATCCCGCTGATGATGGGGGTTCACGAACGTCCCACCGTCAACGAGGCCGAGCGCCTCGTGCCGCCGTCCAATCACGGCGTGAAAGTGATGAGCATTGGCCTGCTGCTTACGGACGACCAGCCGGTCATCTGGCGCGGGCCGATGATCACGAAGACCATCAACCAGTTTCTTCTCGCCGTCGAATGGGGCGACCTGGATTTCCTGCTCGTGGATCTGCCGCCCGGCACCGGCGACGCGCAGCTCTCGCTCTGCCAGACCGTGCCGCTCGACGGCGGCGTCATCATCAGCACACCGCAGGAGGCGTCGCTCGGCGTCGTGCGCAAGGGCATCGCGATGTTCCGCAAGGTGAACGTGCCGATCCTCGGCATCGTGGAAAACATGAGCTACTTCACCGCGCCGAACGGCGACCGCGTGGAAATCTTCGGCCACGGCGGCGGCAAAGAAGAGGCCGCGCGGCAGGACGTTCCCTTTCTCGGCGAAATCCCGCTCTTCACCGCCATCCGCGAAGGCGGCGACCGGGGAATGCCGATTGTGGTTTCCACGCCGAATCATGCGGCGGGCAAAGCGTTCATTCGAATTGCGGAAACGCTGCGGAGAAACCTGAAATAATTCTCAGCCGCGGATGCAACTAATATGAACTTCAAAATTCCTGACAATATCCGCCCGCACTGGAATTACTTTCTGGCGCTCGAAAAGGATTTGGAAGCCGTCTCGCGCTACATTGAATTCAATAAAGACAATCTAAATACCTACTCAATTGAATTGGCTCACTTACTATTATCTTCGGCATCAGAAATAGACACAGTTGCAAAGTGTATTTGTTCGATAATTGAGCCAAACGCTAAACCAGACAACATTAACAAGTATCGAAAAATCATCAAAGCAGCAGAAGACAGTGAGACCTATGGTTTTGGTTTAGTGGGAAAAGAAGACCCTGTTTTGGCTGAAAAGCATAAGCACAGGTTGAGTGACTTAATTGTCTATATTCCACGCTACAACTTGGCACTGCATCCTTGGAAAAGTTGGGCTGAAGACAGAAATCCAGACTGGTGGCAATCATACAACGACGTCAAACACGAACGGAATCATCACTTTAATAAGGCGACTTTAAGAAATACGTTATATGCGCACGCTGCCTTGCTTGCATTAAACTACGTCTATTGCCGACTTGAAATAACGAAAGCAAACCTGAATCGCAGGTATGATTACCGAGGGAAAAATGTAACGCGTCGCATGAAGCCTGAATCCACACTCCTGCGATTCAGTGAAAGTTTTTACGACAACCCAATTGCCGAGCTTGGCGGATACATAAGCAGCGTGTCTAAAGATGTATCAAGACTCTCGGATGAGCTATCGGACAGAGACTAAGCGAACAGTGGGGTTAGGTTGCTGAACTCAGCAAGGAGCTATTTCAACAGAAATTTTGTCAGCGCAACGAATTGTTCCAGGCTCAATTTCTCTGCGCGTTCCATCGGCGAGATTTGCAGTTCGACAAACGCGGCTTCCAGTTTTTCTTTCGGCCAATCTTGCTTCAACAATTTCAGCATCATTTTCCGGCGCTGCGAAAAGGCTTTCTTCACGATGCGGCGGAACGTTTCGCGCTGTTCTTCCGCGAGCAACGGCGTCGCGCGGCGCACGAGGCAGACGCAGGCGGAATCCACCTCCGGCGACGGGAAAAAACAGCCCGGCGGAATCTTGAACCAGCCGCGCGGCTGAAAATCGAGCTGCACGAGCAGCGTCAGGATGCCGTAATGGTCATCATCCGTCGGCGCCATGAGCCGCTGTGCGACTTCCAGTTGGAGCGTGACGACAATCATCTTCGGCGCGCGCGCGCCGGCGGCGAGCTCCACCAAAATCGGCGAGGCGACGGAGTAGGGCAGGTTGGCGACGAGCTTCCAATCGCGCCAGTCGCGCGGCTCGCGCTGCAAAAATTTCAGCGCGTCGTCGTGGTGCAATTCCAATTGCGGGCTGGCTTCGTCGGCAAGCTGTGCCGTGTATCGCTCCTGCAAAAAATCAACGAGCCGGCCGTCCAATTCGATGGCGAGAACTTGGCCGCACTTTTTCAAAAGCAATTCCGTCAACGGCCCAAGCCCCGGCCCGATTTCCAAAACCTTGTCGGTTGCGGTCAGTTCGGCGGCGGCGGCGATGCGTTCCAACTGGTTCGCATCGTGCAGGAAATTCTGGCCGAGCGACTTCGTGAGCTGGATGTCGCGCTGGGCGAGCAGGTCGCGCATTTCGGTTAGTTTCATTTGGGAAAACCAGCCACAGATGGGCACAGATTGACACAGATGGGAAAAGAATCGTGTGCTCGGCGCTGGGTTTTATCCGTGTCCATCTGTGTTAATCTGTGGTTAAGACTTTTTTAAGTTCCGCCACGGCCTTGGCCAGTTGTGCTTTGGAAATCGTCAGCGGCGGCGTGAAGCTGATGACGTTGGCGTATTCGCCTTCCGGCAGGAAAATGTAGCCGCGATGCAAAAGCTTTTTGATGGCGGCCAGCGCGATTGATGTTGCGGGCTTACCGTTCGGCAAATTCAATTCGATGCCCACCATCAAGCCAAGGCCGCGTGCGGAAATGCGGATTGCGGATTGCGGATTGCGGATTCGGTTCAGTTCGCCGAGCAAAAATTTGCCCAGCACCGCGCTGCGTTCGCAAAGTTTCAGCCGTTGGATTTCCTGAATTTGCGCCAGCGCCATCGCGCAGCCGACGGGATGGCCGAGGAAGGTGCTGGTGTGGATCGCCTCGCCGGTCGAGGCCGGCCACGCGGCGTCCATCACGTCCGCACGACCGACGCAGGCCGAGAGCGGGAAGCCCCCGGTCAATGCTTTGCCGAGACAGATCAAATCGGGAATCACGCCGCTATGTTCGCAGGCGAACCATTTGCCGGTGCGGCCAAAGCCGGTGTAAATCTCATCAAGAATTAAGAGCGCGTCGTGTGCGTCGCAAAGTTTGCGGAGCAGCGGCAAAAATTCCGGCGGCGGAACATTGATGCCGCCACGCGCCTGAACCGGCTCGACGAGAATCGCGCCGATTTTTTCGCGGTGGAAAATTTCCGTGGCCGCCGATGTCAATCGGCGGAGATCGGGGGCCGTCCGCGAATTGACATTCGCGGCTATGGGGAATGGCAGAAAATGGCCGAAGGCGCGTAACTGCGGGCGAAATGGGCGGCGGAAGTGTTCGCGGTGCGTGGCGTTGAGCGCGCCGTAGCCGAGGCCATGATAGCCGCCCTCAAACGCGATGACGCCGCGCTTGCCGGTGGCGAGCAGCGCGGTCTTGAGCGCGGATTCGACGGCTTCAAAACCGGAGTTGCTGAAAATGACCTTTCCCCATTGCGGATTGCGGATTGCGGATTGCGGATTTTCTTTTGCCCACCGTTCAAACGTGATGCGGCTTAATTCGCGCGCAAGCTGCGCCTTGAGTGCGTGCGGATGCACGTCGCCCATTGCGTGCAAGAGTATTCCCATCTGTTTTTGCCCGGCCTTGACGACGTTCGGATTTGTGTGGCCGGCGGCGACGACGCCAAACGCGGCGGTCAAATCCAGATACTTTTTTCCATTCGCATCCCAGACGTGAACGCCTTTGGCGCGTTCCCACACAATCGGCCACGAGCCGTCCGGCTCGGTGAACAGCACGTTGCGCGATTCGTGGTCGCGCAGGAGGTGGAGGGTTTGCCGCGCGGTCATTTTAATTCAGGCGCACATCCGCCGGCTGGCCGGGGCGCACGTCCGCCGCGTCCGCCAGGGGAATTTTTGCCTCGATCATGAACACGAGATTCGCCCGCGTCTCGCGGCTGTAAATCACCGGCGGCGTGTATTCGACCTGCGTGGAAATGTAATTCACCGTCGCCTTGATCGCACGTGGCGCACCGTCGCATTGGACGGAAACGGTCTGGCCGACTTTTATTTGCGGCAGCATTTCCTGCGGCACGAAGAAGCGCACTTTCAAATTTTCCGGCGGCAGTAAAACCACGACGGGGTTTCCCGCCGCAACCCATTCGCCGCTGCGGTAAAGCGTGTCGTGAACCTGCGCGTCGGCTGGCGCGAACTGCTGTTTCTGGTCAAACGACCATTTGGCCTTGTCGAGCGCGGCCTGCTGCGCGGCGACTTGCGCGGCGTCGGCGTCGCGCTGTGAACGCGCCTGGTCAAGTTCTTCGGCGGAAATGACGGCGGACGGGGAATTGCGCAGTTCCTGGCGGCGTTGAAAAGTGGAGTCGGACAGCGTCAGGCTGGCATTTGCCTGTGCGAGATTTTTTTCGGCCTGCGTGAGGGCGGCGGCTTCGGCCTGCCGTTCCAGTTCGAACAGGAGCTGGCCTTTTTTTACCTGGTCGCCGCGCGCGACGGCGAGATTGGTGAGCGCGCCGCCGAGCGGGGCGGCGACATAAACATATTCGCCCTCGATGTAGCCCTGGAAGGCATCAGACGAATTTTTCGCGCAGCCGCCGAGCAGCGCGGCGGCGA